>SMVA01442798.1_pt1 | contig 10581 bp, 8 predicted proteins | sample 2456451 | NCBI WGS metagenome assembly SMVA01 (sample SAMN11095933, study PRJNA526329) | marine sediment metagenome | biome: Marine sediment; feature: Surficial sediment; material: Deep marine sediment; isolation source: Hadal surficial sediment | place: Pacific Ocean | collected 2014-05 | depth 0-1...
ATATTCGACGGTTGTGGTGAAGATACCGCCGCCGACGGGCCACTGTCTGAACGTTGGCTCGGGGGCCGTGTGCACGATGCCGGAATCGCGCTTTTCGTATGTGATCGTGACTCCAGCCGAAGCCACATCAACCTTACCTCTGTCCGCGCGACGGAGTGCGAAGGGCAACCGGTTCTCGCCGATCGCTGCATCGGAAGAGATCACGAACAGGAAAATGTCGTCCAACGGAGCCTGATCGTTGATTACAGGATCGCCGCCGCCGCTTGAACAGGCGACGAATACCAACATCAAGAGTGCCACGCTCGTCGTCATCGCGTATGAACGCCGAATTGCTCGCAGTGGGTCCTGCGTCAAACCATCGTCTCCAGTTCATCCATAGATCGCGTGGTGCGCCCGTAGAGGTCCGACCATCCCTGGGCGCCATGAAATTTTACGCAGATTCGCCCGGATTGGACGCCTTTCCGCGGTCCAATCTCCCCAATATCAGAGATCAGGCGAACGTCAGCATGCGTTTCGGGTTGTCCACAAGCATCTGGTCTACATGCTCACGGCTGATCCCTCTCGCCAGCATCTGAGGAACGACGCGGGAGATGATGTGATCCCAGCCGTGCCCTCCGTACTCCTTCAGCCGATGCTTGGAACACACATCGTGTGCTAGCAGAATCTGACCCACGTGACCCTCATCGATCAGAAACTCGATCTGGTCCAGGCGCTGGGCATCGTTTGGCATATATGAACTGGGTGCAAGCGGGTAGTACGAGGAGTCGTGGCCGAACAGGTCAAGGTTCAGAAACGCTCCCGTCTCCGCAACGCGTTTTAGAGCGTCACGGCTATAGATAGTTCGTTCGATGTGGCCCATGACGGTGTTGGCCATATCTCCGCCCCAGCCCTCAATGGCCTCCAGAATCTGGAGTGGCAAATCTTCGTCCCGCCCCGGATGGATCAGCACGGGGGCGCCGGTCTGGACCTGTGCGATCACCGCCGCCTGTACGGTCTTGTGCTCGGACTCATTCCACGGTGCAGAGACGCCGACTTCGCCGATGATCCCGGTCTTGATTCCGGTGCCGTCGACCCCCTGCTCAATGTCGCGGATGATCGTTTCGGCGATTCCCTCAGCCGTTGTCGTCTCGAACTCGGCCGGGTGTGTGCTCCCGATGTAGTGGCCGCCGCCCATCACGACGTTCAGCCCGGTCGCCTTGCTGATGCGTGCAAGCGCAAGTGGGTCTCGCCCGAGGCCGTTGCTTGTCACATCGACCATCGTTCGGCCGCCGGCCCCGAAATACTGGCTGGCCTCCGCCGTTGCGACCTCTTCATCCAGCAGGGTCAGGTTATCCAGCGAGCTGTTCCAGTTGTGCCGGATCCAGCCGAGGTTCGTGAGCGATAGCTTTTCTTCCGACATACCGGCTTCGTCGGGATTGTTTGGCGGTTGGAACACCACCGTGAAGTCGATCAGCAGATGCTCATGCGTGAGGGTGGGCCCAAGTGTTTCGGGATCGACAGGCCCGAGTACCGTCTGGACTTTTCCGGCGATTGATGATGCGGCCACTCGACTTTGCTCCCCTGATTAATTCCGGACTATTTCGGGACATTTCCGGTTGGAGTTTCCTAATCTCGAAGGGCTAATTCGCGGCCCATCCAAGACATCCCGGAACCGTTCTCCTGCTACATTGACCCGACCCTGACCGATGAAAACACCTGAAACGCAGTGGTCTATCTAGGCCAGGGTGAGGACAACCGAGTTTAACCCCGGTTTGCTCAAGTAAACGTGCGGTGGCACTTGAATGAACGGGAATAATGGCCCGCTACTGCCTGGAAGGACGGATTTCACTCAAATGGATGAACGCGTCGGCATTGGCCTCCTTGGTTGCGGCACGATGGGCGGAGAAGTCGCCCTCGCCGTGTCCGATCGAGTGGTTCAAAACGCCCGCGTCGTCGCAGTTTTTGATGAAGACACAGAAGCGGCCGCCGGCCTGGCTGAAGAACTGGACCCCCGGCCCACAACGTGCCGGACGGTGGACGAACTCCTTGCGGTAGAGGGCGTGTCACTTGTGGTCGAGTGCGCAGCGCCCGCAGCTATTGCCGCCTATGGAGAAACGGTCCTATCCGCTGGCCGTTCCCTGTTCATCCTTAGTTCTGGCGCGCTTGCGGATACAGAACTATTTGATCGCCTGATCAGCCTCGCCGCAAGTAACGGGAGTGACATAGTCATTCCCTCTGGAGCGCTGGGCGGCATCGATGCAATTCGCTCGGTCCGAGACCTGCTTGAGAGTGTCACGCTGACATCCACAAAAACACCACGAGCATTTTCTGGCGCGCCTGGTTTCGCCAAGTGGGAAGACGTAGAAATCACCGAACCGACCGTCCTCTACGAAGGCCCGGCTCGTGATGCAGTGGCGTTGTTCCCGGCGAATGTGAACGTCGCCGCGACTCTGAGCATCGCCGGAATCGGCCCGAAACGGACCATCGTGAAGGTGGTTGCGGACCCGGCATCTCCCGGCAACGTCCACGAGATTCACGCTCGGGGAGAGTTCGGAGAATTCACGTTCAAACTGGTGAACCAACCACACGTCCGCAACCCCCGTACCAGCCACCTGGCCGTGCTGTCCGCTATCGAAACGCTCCGTGCGTACTGTGATCCCGGACCAAGCATCGGAACCTGAGGCCTCAGGCCGTGAACTTCTCGGGCTGCTCAATTGACCTGATGTATTTCAGACAAGGACGCCATGCCAGATCCGGCTTTTGACGTGATTGCCGCGCTTCCGAGATTCGCCCCTGAGGTGCGACTGTACCCCGATGATCCGCATCGTCCATCATCGGTCGAGTGGTACCTGGAACGAACGCGTCTGCGGCGCTGGCGGGGGCTGCTAAAAAGGGACGAAGAGCTGCTGCCGGTTGGTCGTGTGACGCCCGAGAGGCTGGGCAACTACGGAATCGGGGAACGCGGCGGGGCAGACCTGTTTCTGGATATTCCGCGTGGACCGAATCAACAGACCACGAGACACGGGTTCCGGCCGAATGGCGGGCGTTTGAGCGCGCCCTGTTACGTGAACGCGAGGTCTGCGCCGGACGATCCCGCGTCGTTCGATCTCCAGTACTGGTTCTTCTACCCATTCAACGGTCGGGAAGGTCGGCACATCACGCACGAGGGCGACTGGGAGCACGTAACCGTTCGTGTCACCAACACCAGCGAGCCACGCCTGATCGCCATCTACATCTCTGGACACGGGCAGAACAACGGTGGGTGGGCATTTGCTGATACGGAGACAGAGATCGGTCCGACCCTTCAGTTCAGCCCCACCGGAAACCCGATCGTCTACTCGGCGCTCGGGAGCCACGCGAGTTATGCGTCCGCTGGAGTCCATAAGCAGGCGCGGCCGAAAGCCGGGGATCGCACATCAGACGGAGGCCCGATCTGGAACACTGCCGACGATATCGTGCTGTTGGAGATCAACGGTCAGCCCCCGATAGAGGGTGAGGACACACTCGCCTGGCTACGGTTCCCGGGCCGATGGGGCGCTATCCGAAAACTGGCATGGCCCTTTGCAGCATCCGGTCCTATTGGCCCTTCCCATCAACGCTCCTGGAACGCGGAACCGTCGCCGCCGATCGCCTGACCCCAAGTCGCCGTCGAACCCCGGCCAAAAGAAAACGGCGGATGCTGCGCAAAAAACGCAACACCCGCCGCTAATAGGACTATCTAGAGAACAGCTCAGGCCCAAATTCAAACCCCACTGGGGTTAGCGGCCGAGCAGTCCTATTCCCATCGTCTCTGCGTCGCAGTACCAGAGCTTCCCGGCGGAATCGAGCGTGAGCCCGTGGACCTCTGTCGGCCACGGGACCCGGATGTAGTTCAGGACACGGCCGTCCGAAACATCCAGCAGGGACACGACGCCGGATGCGGTGTCTGCCGACCATAGATTGCCGTCTTCATCAAATGCGATGCCGTGTACGCGCAGGCCCGGGGCCTTTATCTCGTGCAGAACCTCGCCGTTGGACGGGTCCACCTGATAGATCATCTGTGACGGCGGGACGGCGACCCATAGCTTTCCATCACGCCACTCAAGGCCGTGAGCGCCTGAGTCACGAGCGGCAGTACCAAGGGGAGAGAATGCGACCTGGCCAACTCCCGGCGTCGGGAGTTCCTGGACGGTCTTGCCGGTTTCCATATCGATCTTGTGGATTGTCAGGCCAAAAGTAGATGAAACCCATACGAAGCCATCGCCGATGGTGATCCCGCTGGCGTGCTCTGTCGTGGTCTGGAAGGACAGGATTTCATCGCCGGAGTCCCAGTCCAGCTTGTAAACCTTGTCGTTCCGCTGGTCGATGTACCAGAGGCCATCCTCGGCGGCCTGCAGGCCGTTTGGCTGCGGTCCCGGGCTCTTGGATCGCTCATAAACGGTGGCGATATTGACGGTCATATCCGGGACCTCTTTCGGTGTGTATCAGCTTAGTGGGAGCGCGGTTCCGGGTGGATTGTATTCATCGGCCACCGGTGCGCAACCGGCGAAGATGTTGATTCCTGATAAGACTATGGACCGCCTAGCTGAGCGGTCGTAAACTGACGCAAGTTGTTTGGCAGCCGCAATTTACCCAACCTATGTCGCACCGGAGAACCACTTTAATGGCCACCGAGACCTTCACCGGAGAACAGGTAGAAAATCTTCGGCAGACCGCTGGAGAGCATCTGTTCATGCACGCCATGCAGACCGCTGACTGGCGGGATGGCGCCCTCAAGATATTTGTCAAGGGTGAAGGCGTCTGGGTAACGGATATCGACGGCAACAGGTTTCTCGATGGTATGGCCGGCCTCTGGTACAAATCCGCCGGATACGGTCGAACCGAGATCGCGGACGCGGCCTACGCGCAGATGATCGCCATCGACTCAGCGCCTTCCGGTTCCATCGTTCCTTCCACCATCGAGCTGTCCGGAGTTGTAAGCGATCTTTATCCGGACAAGAACGCACGAATCTTCTTCGTTAGCGGTGGTTCGGAAGCTGTCGAGACAGCAGTCAAGATGGCCAAGAAATACCGCATCCTGACGGGCAAGCAGGGTGCCTACAAAGTCATTTCACGCCGCGGCTCCTACCACGGCGGTACGGCGATGGCCGTCAGCCTGGGCGGAAGCCCGGCCGCCGACACGATGGGCCCGACGATGCCGGGCACATATCACGTATCCAACTACAGCTCGTATCGGCCGATCTATCACGACAACCCGGTGGACGAGGCGATCGCCGTTGCCAACGAGTTCGAGACGGTCATCAAGCACCAGGATCCGGATACCGTCGCTGCGATCGTCGCCGAGCCTGTTTCGGCCGCCACCGGCATCCACATCCCTCCGCCCGAGTACTGGCACCGCCTCCGTGAGATTGCCGACACTTACGACATCGTTCTGATTGCGGACGAGGTCATCAACGGATTCGGTAGGATGGGCACCTGGTTCGGGATGGAGCGTTTTGGCATCCAGCCGGACATCACGACCGTCGCCAAGGCGATAACCAGCGGATACCTCCCGTTGGGAGCCACGATCGCGACCAAGAAGATCGCGGACACCTTTATCGGGGACGATAGCCGCACCTTCAAGCACCTGATCACCTTCGGCGGCCACCCGGTGTCCAGTGCAGCCGCCCTGAAAAACCTTGAGATCTTCAAGCGCGAGGACCTGGTCGGTAACTCTGACCGGTTGGGAACCTACCTGTACGAGCAACTGCAAAAGCTGTATGAACACCCATCGGTCGGTGATGTCCGGGGCGGAATGGGCCTGATAGCAGCGGTCGAGCTTGTTAGCGACCGGGAGACAAAGGCTAAGTTCCCGGCAAGCGCGGAACTGGCCAAGAAAATTCCGCCGGCTTTGTACGAACGGAATCTCATCAGCTTCCGGGCGGGAGACCTGATCAGCATCTGCCCGCCGCTGTCCATCAATAAGGACGAGATCGACTTCATGGTCAGCGTCATCGACGAGGCCCTTACCGAAGTCGAGAAGGATCTCGGACTGGCCTAGTACCCCCGGGTAGATAGCAGGGATCTTTCCTTGCTCCTGTAAAACGGAATGTGAAGGGCCGGTCTCTAGATCCGGCCCTTCACAATGTTTGCGGTAGCAGTAATCAGGTTTCATGCCCGAAACAGGACTCCCATAGGGGCGTGGCCCTCCAACCACCCGGATCTCCGGAACTCAGGTGTCATCGATGAAGTAGTGAGCTGTGATGCAAACCGGTACAAAATCCGAACAATCGCCACAGATGCCGGTGCACTCAGGCCCACTACGTTCGCTGCATAACGACGCGTTCAGATGGCTCTGGACCGCCGGTCTCCTGACCGGGTTCGGAAACTGGATGCAGCGGCTCACCATCAGCTGGTTTGTCCTGGATCAAACCGGATCAGTTTTTCTTACGGCGGTATCTTTCGCCGTGAGGAGCGCGCCCAACCTGATCTTTGGGCCGTTCGGTGGCGCGATTGCTGACAGGTATTCACGCCGTAAAGTTCTGATGATCACAGCCGGGCTGAAAGTTTCCGTAGCGGTTGGGATGTTGTTTCTCGTCACCCAATCCGATGCCCTCATCTGGGCGGTGATGGCGCTAGTTGGCCTGGCCGGGATCACCGCTTCGTTTGAACTGCCGGCGTCACAAGCGCTTGCCGTTGACGTCGTCGGGAGGCGAAACGCAGCGAACGGTGTTGCGATGCTGTCCGTCGCAACACGTGCCGTGGGCGCGATAGGGGCGCTCACCGGCGGTTTGTTGATTGAATCCGCAGGCCCCGGCATCGTCTTTGTAATCGCTGGCATAGCGTTTGCTATCGGCGGCTTTGCGGTTAGCCGCGTGGTCGTCGTTCAACCGGGTCTGGGTGGGCAACGTACCGCGCACGGACTCAGGGCGGCTGTGGGCTTTATCCGCAGCACATTTGGCGGCATCAGGATGCTGCTCGGCATCCCGATCGTGGCTACCTTGCTCACGTTCGCCATGATCGTTGAGATTTTGGGGTTTACATTCCAGACCGTAATGCCGTCACTGGCTGAAGATGTACTGGGCGTCGGCGCGACAGGGCTGGGGGCGTTGACGGCGATGGCGGCGATAGGTGGCCTCGTAGGTTCTGTGCTCATCACGGCACTTTCGGACTTCAGCCGCAAGGGCCTGCTCGCGATCGCCATAATTTTCATGTACGGCGTTGGGTTGATCTCACTTGGAGTCTCGGAGATTTTCCCCGTGTCGTTGTTGATAGTCGCCGTTGTCGGGATTATGGCGTCATCTTTTGACGCTTTGCAGTGGACCATGCTGATGGCGAACGTACCGGATGACATGCGCGGCCGTGCAATGGGCGGGTGGATTTTTGCGATCGGCTTCGGGTGGGCAGGGAGCCTTGAACTGGGAGTCATCGCGGAGGTGTACTCCGTAGGCTGGGCGCTCAGTGTCAACGGGGTCGGGTTGTTGATTCTGGGGATGCTGGCGTTGATGTTTGCCGGTAGATTACGGCGGGCCTGAGCGGCATCTTTACGGACGGCTATGCGCACCGTATCGACCACTGCTATACTTCGCCGCAACCCGAGAGGTACACGAGTGAGTACCTCTGTATTTCGACGTAAAAGAAGCGGCCTTTTCGGCCGTATAACGCACAGTTGGGACCGGTATGGACGGCCCAACGCCGGGAGCAAAGTGATCCGCACTTTCGCAACCGGTTGAGCCAAGAGGAGCCGAGGATGGTCGACTCGCCCGAAAAAGATCGCGCACAGAGCGGCGATTACTCAGACCGCGAAGACGCGGACAGGGACGGATTTGGTCCTAGTACGGTTCAGGATGATGTCATCCTGGAGCTGAAAAACCTGAGGACTTACTTCCAGACCAGTTACGGCACGGTGAAGGCCGTTGACGGAGTCTCCTACTACGTGAAGCGAGGGGAGACCCTGGGAGTAGTGGGCGAATCAGGATCAGGGAAGTCGGTAACGGCGCTCTCGATCATGAGACTCATCCCTTCACCTCCCGGCTACATTGTCGGCGGCGAAGTGATCCTTGACGGACAGAACGTCCTGGACCTTTCCGATGGCGAAATGGCCAAGATCCGGGGTTCGAAGGTCGGCATGATCCTTCAGGACCCGATGACGGCGCTCAACCCGGTGTTCAACATCGAGAACCAGGTTGGCGAGGCCATCCGGATTCACCAGAAACTGAAGGGTCAGTCTCTGGTCGATAAGATCATCCACTCGCTGCGACAGGTGAGAATCCCGGCGGCCGAAAGCCGCATGAAGGACTACCCGCACCAGCTCTCTGGCGGCATGCGTCAGAGGGTTGTCGGAGCCATCAGCATTTCCTGCGCACCGATCGTGCTTATTGCGGACGAGCCAACTACTGCGTTGGACGTGACGATTCAGGCTGGTTACCTGCGTCTCCTGAAGGAGATTCAGGCGGAGACCGGTGTTGGAATCATCTTCATCACACATGACTTCGGGATCGTCGCCAAGATGTGCGACCGTGTCGCGATCATGTACGCCGGACGGATCGTCGAGACGGGCGATGTGCGGCAGATATTCAACGACCCTGCCCATCCGTATTCCGAGGCATTGTTGGCATCCGTGCCAAAACTCGAAGAGCGGACACAACGGCTCTATTCAATTGAAGGCCAGCCGCCGCCACTGTTCGATCTCCCTCCAGGTTGCCCGTTCGCCCCACGATGTGAGTACGCGCAGGATGTTTGCCGAGAGGCGTATCCAGTTCGTGTTGAGATCGGTAAAGAGCACACGGCGAGTTGTTGGAAACTTTTGGACTTTGACATCTCTAAGGCGGATCCGGAAGAACTGGCTGCTGCTCAGTCCGTTACCGTGAACACCGGCTCGGTAGAACAACCTGAAGAAGCCGGAGCCGTAGCCGACTAGTACACCGCGGGAACAGGTGAAACCGTTAGCGCTCAACGAGCACTGACGAGCGATGTTTGACTAAACCTTTTACGGATACAGGATGCGATGACGACAATCCAGGAAAAGATTCAGCAAAAAGAGGGAATTCAACCTCTTGACGTTGATGCTGAAGTAATTCTTGAGACCAGAGGCCTGGCCAAGCACTTTGAGCTTGCCGGTGGGTTTTTGGGCTTCGGGAACAAGCCGACTCTCAAAGCGGTAGACGGTATCGACATGAAGGTCCGCGCAGGTGAGACAGTCGGCCTCGTCGGTGAGTCCGGGTGTGGAAAGAGCACGACGGCAAAATTGCTGCTCGGTCTCGAAAAGCCGACCCGAGGCCAGATCTTCTTCAAGGGAGAAGATTTCACCAAGATGAGCCGGGCGGCCAAGCGCGATTATCGCAAGAACGTACAGGCGGTTTTCCAGGACCCGTGGTCCTCGCTGAACCCCCGTATGCGTGTTCGGGCCATCGTTGCCGAGCCTCTCCAGATTGTCACCAAGATGACCAAAGGTGAGATCAACACACGGGTCGATGAGGTTATTGAAGAGGTTGGGCTAAATGCCTACCAGACCAATCTGTACCCTCACGAATTCTCCGGTGGACAACGGCAGCGCATCGGAGTTGCCCGAGCCCTCGCGTTGAACCCGGAAGTCATGATCCTGGACGAGCCGGTGTCCGCACTGGACGTGTCCATTAGAGCGCAGATCCTCAATCTGCTTGTGGACCTGCAAAAAGAACACAACCTCGCCTACCTGATGATCGCCCACAACCTGGCGACGGTGCGGTACATGTGCCACACGACCGCCGTTATGTACCTGGGCACCATCAAGGAGATCGGTGATTCAGAACCGATCTTCACTAACCCGCTTCACCCGTATACACAGGCATTGATCTCGGCCGCGCTCCCGTCCCACCCGGACATTCAGCGTGAAGAGATCATCCTCCCGGGTGAAGTACCGTCTCCGGTAAACCCACCTTCAGGCTGCACGTTCAACCCGCGTTGCCCGGTGAAAATCGGTGACATATGTGAGCAGTGGGCGCCGGGACTGACGGAACATGAGACTCGTCACTGGGTTTCCTGTCACCTGTACGGAGACGCAAAAGAGCGTTTCGATGCTGGTGAATCAATCCCAACAGCGGCTACAGAGGACAACGAGTAGCAGCTCAGGGATAAACTGACCGAATAAGAAAAGGCCACAGCTTTGTTGCTGTGGCCTTTTCGCGTCATGTCTAGCTGTGATGCTACGTGGGAGTGCATGTGGCCTGAAATTTCGCCACTTTCGGCCAGGGTACGCCTGCGACTTGCCAGATCCACGGACGAAATAGAGTCTCGTCCACGGTCAAAAATAAGCGTTATTGGTTCCCGGACTAGGATTCGAACCTAGGTTTGAGGATTCAAAGTCCCCTGTCCTACCACTGAACGATCCGGGAACGGACTGCAAGCCCGATTGAGGACGCACCTTCAAAGTATATCGGTCACCGACGCCGATCCCAGCAAAAGCGCATGTGGGTTTTCACTAGGCACCCGTCTTTGCGTTAGCCAATGTGGTCACTGGGTAGCGTCACGATCTCGTCAGAGGTCGTCACCGTTTAACCTCTTGTGGATAGGCGGGAGACGGCGTCGCGATGCCAACACGTATCGTCCGTTGTCTCTTGAGCTTAATCGGTGATCAAAGGCGGCATTAATAGATGACAGTCGGTA
>SMVA01447878.1_pt1 | contig 10579 bp, 10 predicted proteins | sample 2456451 | NCBI WGS metagenome assembly SMVA01 (sample SAMN11095933, study PRJNA526329) | marine sediment metagenome | biome: Marine sediment; feature: Surficial sediment; material: Deep marine sediment; isolation source: Hadal surficial sediment | place: Pacific Ocean | collected 2014-05 | depth...
TACCCGAATCCATTCTCAAAAGATACGTATTTTACTTTTTTACTTCAGGGTTCAGAACGTCCGGAAAATGTAAAAATTAAAATTTATACTATAGCAGGAAGGCTTATACGCGATGTTGAAATTCCTATGCCAGATCTTAAAGTTGGTTTCAACAAGATATATTGGGACGGAAAAGATCAGGATGGCGACGAAGTAGCTAATGGTGTATATCTTTACAAAGTTTCGGCAAAGTTTCCTGAGGAAACTAAAACCGTAACGCAAAAACTTGCGCGAGTAAGGTAAAAGAAATCATATTTTTTGTAATCCTTCAAAAACATTATATTTATTATTGTTTTTATTATTCATTAAAATATTTAGGAAATTAATATGTGTGGGATAGTTGGTTATATTGGAGAAAAAAATTGTGTGCCTATCCTTATTAATGGTTTAAAAAGACTTGAATACCGTGGTTATGATTCAGCAGGTATTGGAATTATTAATAATGGTAATTCCGAAATTATAAAAAACAAGGGAAAGGTTTCTGTTCTGGAAGAAAATGTAAATAATTTGCATTTGACTGCTAATATAGGAATTGGACATACGAGATGGGCGACACACGGTATCCCAAATGAAATTAATGCTCACCCACATTCAAATGAAAGTGGATCATTATTTCTAATTCATAATGGCATTATCGAAAATTACAGAACAATTAAAACTGATCTCCAAAATCTTGGGTATAAATTTAAAAGTGATACTGATTCAGAAGTTTTAGTTCATCTTATTGACCACTTTATAAATAAAGGTTACGATCTATGTAAATCAGTACAGTTTGCTTTAAACGAAGTTGTGGGAACTTACGGGATTGCAGTTATATATAATAATGAACCAGATAAACTAATTGTAGCAAGAAAAGGTTCACCACTTGTTGTGGGGTTGGGAGAAAATGAAAATTTTATTGCCTCTGATGTATCTGCTTTGCTTTCATACACAAAGCAGATTGTGTACCTGGATGATGGAGAATTAGCAGTGATAACAAAGGATGGATTTACGGTAAAAACTATTTCCGATAAGGAAATTCAAAAAGAAGTACACGAGATTAGCATATCTTTGGAAGAAATTGATAAAGGCGGTTACCCTCATTTTATGTTAAAAGAAATTATGGAACAGCCGGATTCTGTATGGAATTCTATGCGGGGCAGACTGTTACATGAAGAAGGAACTGCAAAACTTGGTGGTATTTCCGAGGTAATTGATCGTTTGGTTAATTCAAAAAGAATAATTTTATCAGCTTGCGGTACCTCATGGCACGCCGCGTTGGTTGGGGAATATATGATTGAAAATTTGACCCGAATACCCACAGAAGTTGAATATGCTTCCGAGTTTAGATACAGAAATCCGATCATTTCTAAAGATGATACGGTAATGATGATTTCGCAAAGCGGTGAAACTGCTGATACTCTTGCAGCTTTACGTGAAGCAAAAAACAGGGGTGCACTTGTTTTAGGAATTTGTAATGTTGTGGGAAGTACCATCGCAAGAGAAAGTGTGGCAGGAGTTTATATTCACGCAGGGCCTGAAATAGGAGTGGCTTCTACAAAAGCATTTACTTCACAATTAGTTGTACTTGCATTAATAACTTTATTGGTTGCCCGTAAGAAAAATTTAAGCGCTACGGAGGGGAGAGTGATCGTAGAAGCATTACAGGATCTTCCTGAGAAGGTTTATCAATGTTTGAAATTGAATGAAACTATAGAACAAATAGCAAATGAATTTAAAGACGCAAGTAATTTTCTATACCTGGGAAGAGGTTTTAACTTTCCGGTTGCATTAGAGGGAGCATTGAAACTGAAAGAGATTTCTTATATTCACGCTGAGGGATACCCCGCTGCGGAAATGAAGCACGGACCGATTGCATTAATTGATGAAAATTTGCCTGTGGTTTTTATTGCTCCAAAGGATTCTACTTACGAAAAGGTAATCAGTAATATTGAGGAAGTAAAAGCACGTGGTGGAAGACTGATAGCTATTGCAAGTGAAAATGATAGCGATATTGATGAGCTTGTTGATTACTCGATTAAAATTCCCGATACAGATGAAATGTTAAGACCAATTTTAACATCCATTCCGCTTCAATTGTTAGCTTATCATATAGCGGTAAAAAAAGGATTGAACGTTGATCAGCCAAGGAATTTAGCAAAAAGCGTAACCGTTGAATAATCTTTGAGATTAATCCTATTATAATTATTTTTCATATTTAAATTTTGGGCAGATAGCTCAGTTGGTAGAGCAATGGACTGAAAATCTATGTGTCGGCGGTTCAATTCCGTCTCTGCCCACTCTAAAGGTCTCAATACTTGTATTGAGACTTTTTATTTTTTAAACTTATCTATAAACCAATTACTGGCGCCAAAATTTACAATGAGTTTTTAAAAAGTAAGTAATTTTTAATTCGTATATGCTCTGTGTTAATTGAGACCGTATATTCCTTTCAAAACACAATAACTGTAATTACCACCTTTGCAACATCGATACTACGAAAAGCGAAAAAACATTTCTATGAAGTCAAAGATAAAATCAGAAGTAAATAAATCCCTTTCAAAGTATGGTTTGAAATTAAAAACTAGTATTGATGGTAAAATTATTATATGGTAACACTAATTAACAAAATAAAGATTTGGCACACTAATTGTCCTTATTAGTGCTGAGACAAAGAATAATTACATTGATTTTGAAAGAGATTGCCAATCTCTAACATAGATTATAACTGTCTGTTAAAACCACAGTTACTAATGAAGAGATCATAGCAGAAATAATGGATTAAACACTTGCACTGTTTGAATATTTAATTTCACAGAGCAAAGCAAATACTTCTAATTCACAAATAGAAATTGAATATAATTATCTCCTCGAAAGAGGGGGAAGCGCTTGTCGTCGTATCCATAGCTATTAAAGCTAATCCCCGTTAGCTTTGCATGATGGCAGGGGTTATTTAGTTCAAGTTTTGTTAGTGGCACTACAGTTTTTTCTGTTAGTTCTTTATAGGCAAACTAAATGAGTGATAATAAAGAAGAAAAAAAGCAAAGGGAAGATAAATGCCCATCCATAATGGAAGAAGAGGTGAGACTCAATAATTCCGAATGCACTTGCCCCATTGATTCCTGGGATGAACCGGTACCTGAGGGGAATAATATTTGTCCCTGGTGCTGGGAGCAATCTCGCAGACAACAATTAAATTAATTAAACCACAAATATGAAAAATTTATTCAAAGACGTTACTAAATTACTGTTGTATGTTATTGGGGTTTACACAACTATTATTTTTGTTTCTGTCTATCTACCGCAACTACTTCATGGGTATTTAAAGTATGTCATAAGTTCATTCATTGTAATTTTCGGAATCATTCCTGTTACACTTGGAACATTTCTGTTAATAGACTTGGGGAAAGTGTGGGAGCAAGAATTTATTAGTTTAAAGAACAAGAGTAAATTATAATAGTAAGCTATTGCGGATGCATTTGAGAAGATATCTATTGATGGTGCATTTATTATTGTAGCCAGCGTAATTGGCCCTGCTTCACTTGGCAAACTGATTTATTGAGAAAATAAAGAAACAGATTAGTTTTAGTCAGACAAGTTTAATACTTGATCTCAGTATGTACGCGCATATTAATTTGACTTATTTAGGTGAGCTTATAAAATCATTTAAGAAGATGACATACTTTGGTATTGCTTTGAGAATAGTAGAACCCGCCATTCCTGCACAGGATATATAGACTTACACGGAAACTTTCAGATTATTTGATTTGTATAAGACAGAAGAAGATGTTATCCGGAGCTTTGATAATGGTTCTATCTATAACTTATCTATAATATCTAACTAAAAGTGATCCCTAACAACTCCCAAAAGACGGCTGGTGATTGTGGGTAAATAGCCGGCATACATTTTAGAAATAATTTTCAAAACCCAATATTCCCCTGCTATTTTTTGAATCAACTTCTCTTGCACTTATCATAAGTAAGTTATTAGCCTATCGCTCCTTTTCGAACTCCTTAATTTTCTTAAAGCTTTTTCCTTTATCTGTCTTATTCTTTCTCTCGTAAGATTAAATCTTTCACCTATCTCTTCTAAAGTAGCTTTATTACCAGTACCAATCCCGAAAGCAAGCTTTATCACCTCGGCCTCTCTGTTGCTGAGAATGGAAAGAGCATTTGCGAGTTCATTCTTAAGAGATTCATTCATCAGATTTTTATCCGGCAATGGCTGCTGTTTGTTTGGAAGCACATCCATCAGACTGTTTTTATTCTCATCACCTGCTTTTAAAGGCGCATCCATTGAAATATGACGACTTGATATCTGAAGAGCATATGCAATCTCATCGGTTGTCATATCAAGAATTTTAGCTAACTCATCCGTAGTAGGCTTTCTTTCAAATTCCTGTTCCAGGTCTCTAAAAGCTTTACTGATCTTTGTGAGGTTACTTACACGGTTTAAAGGTAATCGAACCACTCTTGATTGATCTGCTATTGCCTGCATAATACCTTGCCTTACCCACCATACGGCGTAGGAAATAAATTTAAATCCTCTGGTTTCATCAAATCGCTGAGCAGCTTTAATTAAACCGATGTTTCCTTCGCTTATTAAATCGCCAAGTGATAATCCTTGATTCTGAAAATGCTTAGCAACAGAAACCACGAATCTTAAATTAGCCTTAACTAATTTCTCCTGAGCATCTTCATCCCCATTCTTAATCTTTATAGCTAGGTCTACCTCTTCATCAGGAGTTAAAAGATCGACGTTACCTATTTCCAAAAAATACTGATCTATAGATTTACTTTCGCGAATAGTAATTTGCTTTGTTAATTTCAAACTGATCGTTCTCCTTTCTGAAAGTTTATAGATACGATAACTATCCAGGTAACTTTTCAATGGGAAGAAATTCCCAAACTACCCAGATTTCATTGTATAAAATATAGCGATTTTATTATACATTATGGTTCGGAGAACTTGATAGTTTTTAATTATCGGGGCAGATAATTGCTATTGAATAGATGATGATTTATTTTTGAAGGAAATTCTGTTATCAAATTGCAGAATTATCACGGATAATTTTGAAAATATTCCACGAGCTGAATTACAGCAAATTCTTCTATGGTTTTCAGGAAAATGGTCATCCTACTCCCGATAATATCGGGATACGTAGTGTAATTGTTGATGAAGTAAGATTACCCTCGAAAGAGGTGAGTCCCTGCCGTCCCCCTCTACGATGTTTTCCCCAACATCACAGGGCAGGAGTTTTTTACTTGCCATCACAATCAACGGATAAATTCTTTTTTAAACATTTTTAATAAAATATTTGCTTATATAGTCTCTAATTGTTAGTTTAATTTTTATTGGTATTGAAAAATATTAACAGTACAATATTTATTAAGCTTATTTAAGAGGAAGATGTGAAAGATAAATTGATGATCAGTTTAATGTTTATTGCTGCAATCAGTTTGATAATGGGTTTTATAAGTAAGGTAACCAATTCTCAAATTATATTTCACTTTCTTACCTGGTTAGAACTCGCACAAACCGGTTTGCTTTTCGGAATTGCTTGGGCTATTGGCAGATACTATAACGAAGAGTTATAAAATCTTAATATCCTGAATTCAGTTTTATCGTAAACTTCATTTCCTTTAGTTAGTGAGCAAATATCTTTGGTAAAAAATCAATCCTTTCTAATCTGTAGCTGATAATCTTCAGCGCTTACAGTTATGGTACACTTCTTCTTTAAAAAGATTCAAAATTCGAATTTCCTGAAACAGCGGGATAAAAATTTAAAATTGTTTCCATTGCATTTTAGTTGAAAAGAATCAAATTATTTACTATAATAATATCCAAAAGGAAAGAACATGGAAACAATTCACGAGATTTTGGAAAAGAAGGGTAGAGAGATATATTCAGTTACACCCGATACTACGGTTTTTGAAGCCCTGACTTTAATGGCTGAAAAAAATATCGGGGCAGTGCTCGTACTCGAAGGGGAAAAGTTAACCGGGATAATGAGTGAACGAGATTATGCAAGAAAGATTGCTTTGAAAGGAAAGTTTTCAAAAGAGGTACCTGTTAAAGAGATTATGTCATCAGATGTTATATGTGTAGGCTCGGAACAGACAATTAATAATACCAAAGCAATAATGATAAACAAAAGGATCAGGCACCTTCCGGTACTAGAAGATCAAAAACTTGTAGGCATAATCTCAATCGGTGATGTTGTTAATGCTGTACTGGACGAAAAAACTTTTATGATCGATCAGCTTGAATCTTATATTAAGGGCGTGACAGACCCGGGAAGTAAATAATTTAATTTATAGTTCTGATTGTTTAAGATATTTTATAACCTCTAATATCAATTTTAAAACCTTACGTTATATGGATCAATAATTACTGACTAGATTTTTGGAAGGAATTATTAGAAAGAATAATAAATATGTATTACAAAATACATTATAACCAGGCTCACTCAGGATGCATTTAAATTGTTTCTCCAAAACTTTCACCACTTTGTGAAAATCGCTAACAGAACTCACTTCTTTTTTATTACCAATTTATCATAGATTAAGATCAGCATCGCAGATGCAAATGCTATTAATGCAAATGTAATCCACATAATATCCGGGCGCTGCATATCGCGTGCAAATGCTGCGTAAAATTGTCCTGACAATATTCCACCGAATAAATTTCCTAAAGCAACACACCAATAAAAATAACCCATGTATAATGCAACTTTTCCCGGTGGTGCAATCTTACTTGTATATTCTTTTGATTTCGGACTTGCCATCATTTCACCAAATGAAAAAACAACTATACCTCCAACAACGACCCATCCAATTGTTCCAAATATCAGAATTGAAAAGCTTACCACTGTAATCATCACGCCCCAAAAAATAGTAGTAAATGGCTTTAAGCGAGTAACGAGGTATGAAACACCAATCTGAAAAAAGATAATTGCTCCTGCATTTATATTTATCATATATTCCGGATTAATCTGCCCGGGTACGACCATTAAATTTTTAAATGAATCAATTAATCCACTTAATCCTATGAAACTCATCACTTCGCCGATAGTATTCAATAAATCTGTGGTATCAGTAAAATCTCTGATGTATAAAGGAAGTGTGTAAAAAATCTGGTTAAAACTTGTCCAAAATCCCGACATTAAAAGAAGGAACAGTCCAAAACGCCAATCACCAAGTTTCATGGGTGTCAGGTACCAGGTTCTGTTTTTAGCATGATCCAATTTTTTTAGAATGAAATCGATGATAAAATTTAGTGCAACCCAAATAATAACAATCAGTATTATATCACTCCAGGTAAACGCACCATCCGAGGTGTACTTTGAACCCAATACTAATATTAATAATAGCCCAAAAACAAAAAGAAAAAATCTTCCGTTGCCAAGTACTTCAACCATATCAGTTAATACCTTTTTAAGCGTTCTTACATCTTTGGCAGCATTCGGCATTTTCGGCTCTTTAAAGAAAATACTAACTATAATAAGATTAACAACCATCCATCCGGAAGAAGCATAAAATACATATTCCCAAGACATTGCTCTTAGTAAACCTGCTATCAGTGGTCCAACAAACCCGCCTATATTTACCATCATATAAAAAATACCAAATCCCATAGATGATGTTTTATCATTTGTTGATTTTGCAACGGTACCAATGATAACGGGTTTGAACATGGCTGCACCAATGGCTACAAGCATAAATGCAAGGAAGAATGTTGGAAAAGTTTTTACTTGTCCCAATAAATAGTATGCTGGTATAAGAACTATAAACGCTGCGATTAACATCTTCTTAAAACCATATCTGTCAGCTAAGGCTCCGGTTACTACAGGGAAAAGATATAAGAAAAATGTAACAACCCCTTGTAATACTCCCCGGTCTTCATCTGTAAATCCCAAACCTCCTTCGCTTACTGCGCCTGTAATGTAAAGCGAAGAGACTGCAAAAAAACCATACCACGCCATTCTTTCAAAAATTTCAAGTGTATTTGCTATCCAAAATGTTTGTGGAAATTCTTTAAAGCGGATATTAGCGAATGACATTGATACCTCTATACTAATTTAGATTTGGAACAGTCCGGATATTTTGATTAAGTAAGCCATAAAATTGCTGACAAAATAATCATCCTTAAATACCGATGCAAACTCATCTATAATCTCACTAAGTTGGATAATCATAGTTGTGTAATTATATTTCGCATCAATAAAAAGAAGAAAGAAATGAACACGAAAGTAGTCCTGAAAACAAATTTTCCAAACCTACAATTTTTTGCTGAAGGAAAAGTAAGAGATATTTATGAAGTAGAAGAGTACTTATTAATGGTCTCAACAGACCGGATATCTGCTTTTGATGTAATAATGAAGCAGGGGATTCCGTATAAGGGAATTGTACTTACAAAAATATCAGAATTCTGGTTTAACTTAAATAAAGATATTATTCAAAACCATTTAGTAACTACGAACGTTGATGAATATCCAATAGAATGTAAAGAATATGCTGATGTCCTTAATGGCAGATCAATGCTTGTTAAAAGGGCGAAAGTTGTTCCTATAGAATGTATTGTAAGAGGTTATATTTCAGGCTCAGGCTGGAATGATTATAAGAAAACGGGAAAAATTTCTGGAATAAAATTATCCGGGGATTTACAGGAATCAGAAAAAATTCCTGAACCGATATTCACACCTTCAACCAAAGCTGAGATTGGTGAGCACGATGAAAATATCTCAGCGGATGAAGCATTGAAAATAACTGATGAAGTAACGTTCCGAATACTGCAGGAAAAAACTTTACAGATATATAAAAAAGCATCTGAGTTTGCATTAAAGAAAAGGATAATAATCGCTGATACTAAAATGGAATTTGGTTTTTATAATGGTGATATTATACTGGTAGATGAACTGCTTACTCCCGACTCTTCCCGTTTCTGGCCATTGGATAACTATGAGAAAGGAAGAGGGCAGGAAAGTTATGATAAACAATTCGTGCGTGATTACCTCCTGTCTGTAAACTTCAATAAGCAGCCGCCTCCGCCAGTGCTGCCGGAAGAAATAATTAAAAAGACGAGTGATAAATATCTTAATATATATAAAATGCTAACGGGAAAATCGATTATATAAATGCAGCCTGTTAAAATTAAATTGATTGAAGATAAGTACTTAGTCATTGAGTGGGATGATAATTCGGAATCAAAAATCAGTCTTCAAAAAATGAGAAGTTTGTGCCCGTGTGCCACTTGTCTTGCTCAGAAAGAGAATCAAAGTAAAAATTATATTCCTTCATTACTGGGCAGTCAAATAACAGTTAAAAATATCGAAGTAGTTGGCACTTATGCTATTCAAATAACCTGGCAGGATGGACACAACACCGGAATTTATGAATATCCGTTTCTTAAAAATCTTGCAACCGATTCTTTCCAGACCTAAAGCAAATGACTTTACCTAATCAGCTAACAATACTACGTATCGTACTATCGCCTGTTTTTCTTTTTCTTTTTCTTTCTCATGATCCTTTAATGAAACAAATTTCAGTTTGCGTTTTTATTATAGCTTCACTTTCGGATTGGTATGATGGATGGCTTGCGCGTAAATTTAATTACATTTCAGAGTGGGGAAAATTTATGGATCCGCTTGCCGATAAGATTTTGGTTTCTACAGCTTTCATAGGGTTTGTTTTGGTAGGATTGGTTGAATGGTGGATGGTTGCAATTATTATAATAAGAGATTTTACTATTACATTTCTTCGGATTATTGCCGATAGGCAAGGCAATATTTTCGCAACAAGTTATTATGCGAAGTTGAAGACTTTGCTGCAAATGATTTACCTCTACTATTTATTGATTATTTATGTCGGAAGTATAACTCCGTCTTTGAATAAAGAATTTGGTACTGTATTTCAAATACTGTTAAACCAGGATTTAATTTATTTTGTTATGCTCATAATTACATTAATTACTGTACATACCGGGTACATTTATATAAGAAAAAATAAAGAAGTCCTAAAAAAAATCTTTTCATGAAAAAATTAAATTTCATAGAAAAATTACTTGGTTCAGGATTCTTTACAGGATATATTCCAATTGCTTCGGGCACTTTTGGTAGTTTAGCCGCAGTAGTAATTTATATTATTCCAGGATTCGAAAATTCTTTTATTTTGATTCCTGCAATTTTAATATTCTTTTTATACGGAATTTATGTAGGGACAAAATTTGAAAATATCTATGGAAAAGACCCCGCTGAATGTACAATAGATGAAGTAGTTGGAACGTGGATATCCTATTTATTTTTGCCAAAAACAGTAGGGATTTTACTAATTACATTTTTTTTGTGGAGGGCATTAGATATAATCAAACCTTATCCGGCTAAAAAATTTGAAGAACTTAGGGGCGGTTTCGGAATAATGATAGATGATGTTGTATCTGGATTTTACACTCTTATCATAATGCATCTTGTGGTATATTTGTTTGGCAAATTTTAACCTGTAAATTCGGAATAAAAATGAACGCATATTTAATATCAATAGGTGATGAGCTTTTAATCGGGCA
>SMVA01376666.1_pt1 | contig 10576 bp, 10 predicted proteins | sample 2456451 | NCBI WGS metagenome assembly SMVA01 (sample SAMN11095933, study PRJNA526329) | marine sediment metagenome | biome: Marine sediment; feature: Surficial sediment; material: Deep marine sediment; isolation source: Hadal surficial sediment | place: Pacific Ocean | collected 2014-05 | depth...
TGTCGCCGACGATGCCCAGATGGTTGATTGCGCCGACGAGTGAAACACCTGTCAGTGCGAGCACGGCGAGCGTCGTCACTTTCGGCCAGCGCACGACCCACCCCACCCAGCGAGCGAACCAAATGCCGATGCGAACTTCGACGTGTTCGTTGACGGGCACCCAACCTCACCTTTCCCGAAGACGGTGGGAGGCTTCACTCCCGTTCTGCCGACCCGTCAGCCTGTGACCCTGTCGCAGCGTGGACGGTCGATGCGAATTCAACGGCCCGATCTTGCGTCTGATGGATAGCAAAATCGGTCTCCGAGTCCCCGTGGGGGGCGGACGGGGACGGGTAGCGACGATTCTTCGCTATTCTCGCTCCCGCCCCGCACCCCCACTGGGAGTGATCCAGTGATCCATCAAACGACTTTCAAGCGAGGCCGCAGCTTTCTCGCCGTGTTGATGCTGTTGGCCGCCGGACCGGCTTGGGCCGAGCGTGTCCTGCCCAGCGAGAACGCCGAAGTCGCCGGCGAGAACGCCGAAGTCGCCAGCGAGAACGGCGAAGACGCCGAAGTCGTGCGCACCGTGGAGCACCTCCACGCGACGATGCTGTCGGTGATGAAGGATTCCGATGCGTTGGGATACTCCGGCCGTTACGACCGCCTCGAGCCCGTGATCTACAGCCAGTTCGACCTGCCCTTCATGGCCGCAAAGTCGGTGGGCCGCTACTGGAAGACCGCTTCCCAGGAGGAGCGGGACAAGCTCGTAAAGACGTTCAGTCGCTTCAGCGTCGCCAATTACGCGGGACGCTTTGACGGCTGGTCGGGCCAGAGCTTCGAGACCCTGGGTGTCGACTCCTCGGCGCGCGGCACGATGCTGGTTCGGACCCTGCTGCTGAATCCCAGCGGCGACGACATCCAGCTCTACTACCGCCTTCGCAACGGCGCTGACGGACGCTGGAAGATCATCGACGTCTACCTCAACGGTACGGTCAGCGAGCTGGCGCTGCGTCGCTCCGAATACTCTTCGTTGATCGAGCGAGAGGGCTTCGAGGCGCTCCTGATCGCCCTGAACGAGCGAATCAAAACGCTGGCGACCTCACCGGCCGATCAGGCATCTTGACTTCTGGTTCGAACGTTCTGGTTCGAACGCCGTCAGCGAACGGTCAGAAGTCTGCTCCGGCCGCGGCCGCCGTATCGGGACTTCCCGCAGGGTCTGCATTCTTGCCGCGGCGCTGCGCGATGCTGCTCTCGCGTGACTGCACGTAGGCGCTGCGCAGGGCCGCATACAGATCGACCGAAGACACCTCCAGCGCCCGAAGCTTCTCTGCCTTCTCGTCGAACTCGGTGAAGCCCGTGCCGCCGGACAAGAGAATCTGGTAGCCAAAGCCGATGACATAGGTAAGCGGCTGCATCATCGTGTCGACGATGCTGCCGACACCATCGCGGGCCGTCGTCGGACCAAGCGCCGGAATGATCAGGTACGCGCCGGGGCCGACACCATAGAACCCCAGGGTCTGTCCAAAGTCCGCATGCTTATGCTCCCACCCCATCTCGAGGCTGGGCTCGAACAATCCGCCCCAGCCAACGGTCGTGTTCACGACGAACGCACCCAGGGTCTCGGCCGCATCGACAAACTCACCTTGGAGAAGATGGTTCACCAGGTAGGCCGGCGTGTTGAGGTTCGTTGCCACCCGGCGCAGAGCCCGGCGGGCCGGGGCGGGCAGGATGAATTGGTAGCCTTTCAGGAGGGGAGTCAGGAACCAACGATCGAGTCCCTGGTTGAAGTTGAAGACCACCCGGTTGCTCTTCTCCAGCGGATCATAGATCTCGGGTCCGACCAGCCACTCGTCCCATTCCTCGTCGAGCAGGGGATCGGCGGCGCCGAGCAGGGGGTCGGGCTGCGTGACGGGCTCGGAAATCGGCGACCCATCCAGCGAGCCGCTCGAGACTTCCCCCGTGGGGGAAACGGCCGCAATGGGTTCATCCGCATGTGCAAATCCGCCGATGAACAGCGACAGGATGAGAGTGGACACGCAGGCCCCGCGGGAGAACAAGGCTCTCATTGAGGCTCCAAGTTGGAACTAGCTAGGGGGGATTGGCTACACCGCGAACCAGGGGGATCGATTGATCGGTAACCTGGGGCCAACAATGTAGTCCGAATCCGGGCTGCCAACCAACAACGGCCTGGGGTAAGGTTTCTGCCGCGCCAACGTCGCGCCAACTCGAGCCCCCAGCTCGGCCCCCCCCGCAACGAAATGAATGACCGGCGAAACGTCGTGGAGGCGAGAGCGTGGATCTATTCAGCAAGTGTCGGGAGTCCGCGAAGCGCACCGACCCGATGCGCGCCGCAGGCGTCTATCCCTATTACAGGGTGATCTCGTCGCCTCAGGACCCGGTCGTGAACCACCAGGGCAACGAGCTGGTGATGCTGGGTTCGAACAACTACCTGGGCCTCACCAACCACCCGGAGGTCAAGGACGCGGCCGCCATGGCGCTGGCGCTCTACGGCACCGGCTGTGCCGGCTCCCGCCTGCTCAACGGCACCCTCGACGTCCACGTCCAGCTGGAAAAGCGTATCGCCGAGTTCATGTGCCGCGAGGAGGCCCTCACGTTCTCGACCGGCTTCCAGGTGAATCTGGGCGTCCTCTCATGTCTCTTGGACCGCTCGGACATCGCATTCCTCGACGCCCTCAATCACGCCAGCATCATCGACGGCTGCCGCCTGGGCTTCAGCCGAAACCACAAGTTCCGCCACAACGACATGGCCGACCTGGAGAAGAAGCTCGGGAACGCTGCCGAGGAAAAGGGCAAGCTGATCGTGGTCGATGGAGTGTTCTCGATGGAGGGCGATCTGGCACCCCTGCCGGAGCTGGTGACGCTGGCCAAACGCTTCGGTGCGCGGATGATGGTCGACGACGCCCATGGTCTCGGTGTGTTCGGCGAGCATGGCCGCGGAACGCCCGAGCATTTCGGTGTCGAGACGGACGTGGATCTGGTGATGGGGACGTTCTCGAAGTCGCTGGCCAGCGTCGGCGGCTTCATCGTTGGCGACCACTACGTGATCGAACACATCAAGCACAACGCTCGCGCGCAGATCTTCTCGGCGGCACCGCCGCCGGCCTCGGCGGCTGCGGCCATCAAGGCAATCGAGATCGTCGAGCGCGAGCCGGAACGCCGCAAGCGCCTGTGGGAGAACACGCGGTACATGCACCGGGAGCTGGTGAACCTGGGCTTCGACACAGGAGACGCCGAGTCCCCTGTGATCCCGTTGGTGATCGGCGAGGACATGGACGCCTACAGGATGGCAATGGCGCTCCAGCACGAAGGGGTGTTCGTGAATCCCGTCGTGACACCGGCGGTTCCGCCGGGGCGCTCGATGATCCGGACGTCGTACATGGCGACCCACACCGAGGAGCACCTGGACAGGGCCCTGGAGGGCTTTGCCAAGGTCGGCCAGGCGATGGGGATCATCTCCTAGTCTTCGGGGGGCTCGGATCGTCGGGCCCGGGATCGGTCGGGCCGGCGTCCTGGCTCACTCGCTGCCAGCGGGGGTCGGCTCGTCGAACTCGTCCTCGATCTCGCCGACGATCTCCTCGAGGACGTCTTCGAGCGTACACACGCCTTCTACGGGCCCCCCTGTCTCGCGAACCACAGCCAGATGCATGCGGCCGCGTCGAAACTGGCGCAGGGCGTCCATGATGCCGAGATCGGGCCGGAATTCGACGGGTGGCCGGATCGCATCCATCAGCACGACCAGGCCTTCCTTTGCATAGAGATGGAAGAGATCCTTCGTGTGCAGGATGCCGATGATGTTGTCGAGGTCACCGTCGTAGACCGGGAGACGCGTGTAGCCCGAACCCTTCAGAAGTTCGAGGATCATATCCGGGTCGGTGTTCTTTTCGATGGCCAGAATCTCCTCGCGCGGAACCATCACGTCGCGCACCAGCGTCCTCGACATGCGGAAGACGTTGCCCAGGATCCTTCCCGCATAGGGTCGGATCTCTCCGGCATCCCGGGCCTCGCTTACCAGCATCGAGAGCTCCTCGGCGGAATGGACCGAGAAGTCCTTGCTGGTGGGCCGCACACCGAACAGGCGCACCAGCCCGTTGCCGGCGCCGTTCATGACCGTCAACACCGGTCGGAAGATGCGCCCGAAGACCAGCAGGGGCCGTGAGCACCACAACGCAACCTGACCCGGCCGGTCGAGGGCCAGCGACTTGGGCGCGAGCTCACCGACGACAACATGGAGGAAGGTGATGACGGCGAAGGCAACCACCACGGCGGCCGAGTGCACGGCGACCACCGAACCCAATCCGACGCTGGCGAAGACCGGGGCGATCAGCCGGGCGATGCTGGGCTCGCCCACGAAGCCGAGTCCGATGCTGGCCAGGGTGATCCCGAGCTGAGTGGCCGCGATGGCATCATCCAGGTTCTTGATGGCGATGGCCGCGGCCCGGGCGCCACGGCGACCCTCATCAACCCAGATCTGGATCTGGGTGCGCCGGACGGCCACCAGGGCGAACTCCGTCGCCACGAAGTACGCGTTGGTGAGGATCAGGACTGCAACAACGAGGAGACCGAGCAGGGAAAGTCCTAGTGCTGGGCTTTCCATTCTTCCTCCATCCCTTCGTCCATCCTACTACGCCCGGCCCATCCGGAGACTTACCGGACGGGACGGCTATAAGTATGGAGATGGGTCGAGAATGGCGCCAGCCGCGTGCTGAACTTCGTTTTTCGCGACGCCACTTCCTGCTGGCCAGTGCCGGCGGGCTCGTCGCCGGCTGCGGGCGGCCCTCCTGGCCCGACCTTCCCGCTGAGGTCCTGGCGTTTCACCGCGAGAGCGCCGTGTTCGATCTCCACATCGACACGCTGCTGTGGCAGAGATTCCTCGCTTACGACATGGCTGAGCGGCACCAGCCGATCTTTCCAAGCTCGGCCTTCGCATGGCAGATGGACCTGCCGCGCGCCCGCGACGCCGGCCTGGATGGCGCCGTTCTCGGCATCGTCGTCACGCCACGCAAGGTGCGCCCCGAACAGCTTTGGGCACTCAAGATCCACGCCAAGATCGAATCTGGCGTCGGCATCGACCAGACCCTGGAGACGCTCGACCTGTTGCAGTCGATCGCCGGGCGCCACGGAGACGCGATCGTCCACGTCAGGAACGCTGCCGACCTCGACCAGGCGCTCGAGACCGGACGCTTCGCCGCCCTGGCGGGTCTGGAAGGCGCCCACGGCATCGAGGGCTGCCTCGACAATCTGCGCAAGACCTGGGAGCACGGTCTGCGCATGCTCGGACTCGTGCACTTCCAGGCGAACGCAGCCGCCTCGCCGATGACGGCCCCCGGCTTCGATGGAGAAGGTCTCACCGACTTCGGAATCGGCCTGCTCGCCGAGCTCGAACGGCTGCGTATCGTGATCGACATTGCACACCTCAACCGGGTCGGCGTCGACGACGTGCTGAGACGCGTGCAGCGCCCCTTCGTCGTGAGCCACAGCGCCTGCCACGGGGTTCACGCGACGCCGCGGAATCTCTCGGATGCGCAGATCTCGGCGATCGCCGAACGCGGCGGTGTACTGGGACTCGCGGTGGGTCGTAGCTTCCTGGGTCCGGGTGGCATCGACGCCTTTGTCGCCCACGCCGAACACGCACGCAAGGTCGGCGGTGAAGAGGTCCTGGCCATCGGCAGCGACTGGGACGGCGGCATCATCCCCGTGCCAGGCCTCGAAGACGTGGGGGGTCTGCCTCACCTTACCCACGCGCTTCTCGATGCGGGTTGGAAGACCGAGGCGGTGCGCAAGCTCCTGGGTGGAAACGCCCTGCGCGTGTTACGCGAGGTCCTCGGCTAACGCCACCGACGGAGACGGGACCCACGGGCCCACCCGCCGATCGCTCCGGCAGTTCGCCGCTTCGGAGAACTGCAAGCTGTCCCTTGGACAGCCGGCTAGAGCTGTTCGCGGCCCGCGAGGTCGTCAACGAACTGGCGCGCCGTTCGGCCCGACCGGCTGGAACGGTGCAGCGCCCATCGCAGCGCCTCTGCCCGCAGCTCGTCGAGAGCGGCGCGCACCCCGAGCTTGCGCGCGTAGCGCTCGACGATCGCCAGGTAGGTGTCCTGGTCGAAGCCGTAGAAGCCCAGCACCAGACCGAATCGATCCGACAGCGCCAGCTTCTCCTCGAGCGCCTCGCCCAGATGCAGCTCTCCAACTTCGTCGACCCGGGCCTCGCGGTTCTCGGCCATGGTCTGCGGCACGAGATGGCGCCGGTTGCTGGTGGCGTAGATACGCACGTTTTCCGGCGGCGACACCAGACTGCCTTCCAGCGCCGCCTTGAGCTCGCGGTAGTTGGCTTCGCCGGCGTCAAACGAGAGGTCGTCGCAGAAGAGCACAAAACGATGCGACGCATCGCGCAGGGACTCGAGCACCTGGGGCAGCTGCAGCAGATCCGCCTTATGGACCTCCACCATGCGCAGCCCTTCGGCCGCGAAGCGGGGCAGCAGCCCGCGAACGGCCGAAGATTTGCCCGTGCCCCGCTCGCCGAAGAGCAGCACGTGGTTCGCGGGAAGTCCCCGGACGAACTGGGCGGTATTCTTCACCAGCCGCGCGACAGCGTCATCGACGCCCACCAGATCCTCCAGGTCGAACAAGTGCGGGTCATCGATCACGCGCAGCCGGCCGGGCCGCCGGGTCGCATCCCAACGAAACGCCAGACGGTCGCGGAAGGCGACGGCGGACGGCGGCGTTCCGACCGCATCTTCCAGCAGTCGTTCACCGAGTTCAAGGATCCTTCGGAGGCGTTGAAGGAGCCCGCTGCGATCCCGATCGTCTTCCATGCCTGGCCCGTCTTCGGCAGTTCCGCACCACAAACTGTAGACTGGCCCGGGCCGTGAAGCCGCCCCCTTCACTCGACCCCGCCGTCGGTCTGTGCAGCACCTGCCTCCATGCACGCGTGCAACGCAATCCCCGCGGAAGTGCCTTCTGGCGCTGCGGTCTGTCGGATCGGGACGATCGTTTTCGACGCTATCCGCCGCTGCCCATCGACGACTGCGGCGGCCATCAAGCCGGTGTACCCTCGACAGAACGCCAAGGGAGTCATCGATCATGAAGCGCTGGTTCATCCTCTCGGCCATCGGCAGCGATCGTCCCGGCCTCGTCGCCGAGCTGGCCCAGCTCATCTTCGACTGCGACTCGAACCTCGAAGATTCGCGCATGACGATCCTGGGTACCGACTTCGCCGTAATCCTGCTGTGCTCGTCGAACGCTTCCGATGCAACCGCTCGCATCGCCGTCGGCGCGAAGCGACTCGAACGGGACCACGGGCTCACGATCCTGCTGCGCTCGCTCGAGGGAAAACTTCGGCCGTCGATTCCGGCACCGGGCACGGCTCTCTATCGCGTTGAGGCGGTGGGCGAAGACCGCGCCGGCATCGTAGCCGGGCTGTGTCGGGTGCTCGCCGACCGGAGTGTCAACATCACCGAACTCACCACGCGCAACCGACCGGGCCCCGGCGGCTCACCGACCTACGAGCTCACGATCCAGGCCGAGGTTCCGGAGAGTACCGACGTGCGTGGTCTGCGGAATGCACTCGAAGCGGAGGCCGACCGCCTGGTGATCGACGTCGCTTTGCTGCGCGCAACCGACCCCTGACCAATCGGGTCAGGCCTGGTCGAAGTTCCAGCGTTTCGGCATCGGGTGCCCCAGAGCCTCGAAGAACACCTCGAGGAACCGGTAGGTCAGCCCCCACACGACGTGCCGGTCGGGTTCGCCTACCAGGATCCCTGGAAATTTCCTGTCGGTCACTCGGCGCATCGGGTAATCCACCTGGCGATCCGGGTCGAGAAGGCTTTCCAGGGGAAACCAGAACGCCTCGCGAACCTCGTGATTCGGCGAAAGCTCGGCGTCTCCTGGCAGGTGGTAGACGTAGGCCGAGATCACGATTCCGGGCACACCGGCCGAACGGTGGCCGGCCAGGTCGTCGAGACGACCCAGAATCTCGGCATTGGCCAGATCGACTCCCACCTCCTCGAGCGTTTCCCGTTCCGCCGCGAGACGCGACGTCCGATCGCCGGGATCGATCCGACCACCGGGAAACGCCATGTGCCCCGACCACGGATCGCCTTCTCTCTCGGCGCGCTCGATGAAGAGGACCTCGGGCACGTGGTGAGCCGGGTCTGCACCCCGGGGTGGGCGCAGCACCAGGGCCACCGCCGCGCGTTTGCGGTCTTCGATCGGGAGGCGCTCGGGCCGGTGTTCCGCAAGAGCGCGGCGGATGACGTCAAGAGAAGGCACGGGGAGATGATACCGTCTCATCCATGGCCGATCGTTCCCTCCTCACCGCGGCGCGGCCCCTCGAAGCCGGCCAACTGCTGCGCCTCGCACGCAAGGACCGCGTGGCGGCCAGCCGCGCGGTTGCATCATTGTCGCTCGAAGAGCAGCTCGCCCTGGTGTGCGACGCACCGGTCGCGCGACGGGCGGCCTTGATCGAGCTGGCTCCGGCACCCGAGCAGCTGATTCCCCTGCTTCCGGAAGCCGAGTTCTGCTTCACCGCCAAGGCCGTGGGCCTGGAGAGTGCGGCCTGGTTGCTGGAATATGCGACACCCGAGCAGGTCGTGGCCTGCCTCGACATGGACGCCTGGGAGGAGCACTCACCGGTTCCCGCCAAGCTCGACGCCTGGATCGATGCCATCGCCAGCGCCGGAGACGACGCGGCCCTGCGCGGAATCCGTGCGTTGGATCCCGAGCTGATCGTCCTCTATCTGATGCAGCGCGTCAGCGTGGAGCTCAAGCCCAACGACGACGAGGGGTGGCAACCGCCGGAGGGCGGCCAGACACTGGACGGCCAGTTCTACTTCGTCGCACTTCACGACGGCGACGACGTGGCGGCCATCGTGCGCATCCTACGATTGCTGTTTCAGGAGGACTACTGGACCTACTTCCGAATGCTTCAGGGCGTCATCTGGGAAATCCCGACCGAGAACGTCGAGTGGGCCCATCGCTGGCGCGTCGGCCGGCTCGAAGACCTGGGCTTCCCGAGCTGGGAAGAAGCCATGGAACTGTACAGCTACCTCTCACCGGAGCAGCGGGTCCAGCTCGATCCCGATGGTCGACCGCTCTCCGTCGAGGAGTGGCACCTGCCGGTCTGGATCCCCGGCCTTCCCGAAGGGCGGGATTCGAAGCACTCGTTGTTTCGGACTCTCGTCGGCCTCGAACCCGACGAGCGACGTTCGGCGTTCTACGCGTTCGTGTCGACGGCCAACAAGGTCGCAGTCGCCGACTACATGGAGATCTCGGACGTGGAGACAACGCCCAAGGCCATCGACAAGGCAGCGCGCTGGATCAGTCGGGGACTCGAACACATAGCCCAGGAGCGCGGCCTGACTCAGGCCGACGTGGTACGACGCGTTCCGCTCGACCAACTCTTCCGCATCGGAGCGAACCTGGATCCCGACGCAGCACGTCCGCCGCGAGCGATCGACCCTTCAGGCGACCTCGTCGCCTGAAGGGTCGATCGCTCGCGGCGGAAGCACAAAGGCCCGCCAGTGTGAACCGGCGGGCCTTTTCAAGCAATCAGAGACGCGATCTAAACATCGACCGCCTTCAGCGTCTTGCGCTTGTTGCCAACGGCGCGAGCCTCGGCGTCCCTGATGAGTCCGCGGACGGCCTCGTCAAGAGCTCCGTAGAACTCACCACCGACATTGCACTTCTTCACGGCATTCTTGGTGCGGGTCTTCGAAATGATGAGGTCACCCGAAGCCTTCTTCTTCTTCTTCGCTGCCATTGATTCCTCCCGAGTCCGCCGGTCTTCGCCGGCGAAACCCGCAATCGTTTGAATGCGGTCGAAACCGCCGTTTGAGGGGCGCATCATAGGCGCTCCAGACCCAGGTTCCAACCACGAAACCCCCGAAATCGGCCTTTTCAGGCCAAATGCCGGCACTTTTCCCCGCTTGGGCCGTTCCATGGGCGGCCACCTGGCGCTGGGCTGCGCCGCGACCTAGCCCAGCTGACGCATCCCGTGCTCGGCGTGTGTGGCGCCGGCAGCGAACGGCTCACCCCGAAAGGGATGACGGCTCTCGAACAGAAGATCCCGGACACCCGATCCGTCGAGATTTCCGAAGCCGGACACAACAATCAGCTCGAGCAGCCATCCTGATATGCTGGAGTCACCTGAACTGGAGGTCGCCATGTCCGATTCGAACCCCCATCTTCTCCAGCGTCCCGTTGCCGAACTCGTCGCGCTCATGACTCGCAAAGAGCTGTCTCCGGTCGAGTTGATGGAGGAGACCCTGGCGCGCATCGACGGGTACGACGGCGCGCTGAACGCGGTCGTCGCGCTCGGCAACCGCGAGTCGCTTCTCGAAGCGGCCCGCGACGCTCGAGAACGCTACGGAAAGGGCGAAGCCCGGTCCCTGGAAGGTATCCCGCTGGGCGTCAAGGATCTGGAGGACGCCGTCGGCTTCGCCACGACCTTTGGATCGGTTCCCTTCAAGGATCACGTTCCCGAGCGCGACTCGGTCCAGGTCGAACGGCTCAAGGCCGCTGGCGCGATCGTGGTCGGCAAGACCAACACGCCCGAGTTCGGTGCGACCGCCATCACGAAGAA
>SMVA01112521.1_pt1 | contig 10573 bp, 9 predicted proteins | sample 2456451 | NCBI WGS metagenome assembly SMVA01 (sample SAMN11095933, study PRJNA526329) | marine sediment metagenome | biome: Marine sediment; feature: Surficial sediment; material: Deep marine sediment; isolation source: Hadal surficial sediment | place: Pacific Ocean | collected 2014-05 | depth 0-1...
CATGGCCCGGGCAATCTACGTGTGCGTAGTGACGGTTTTCTGATTCGTATTCAACGTGGGCCGTTGCAATCGTGATACCACGTTCGCGTTCTTCCGGCGCATTGTCGATCTGGTCATAGGCTACGTAATCGCCACCGCGTGCTTCTGCACAAATCTTGGTGAGCGCTGCAGTCAGCGTCGTCTTGCCGTGATCTACGTGACCAATTGTTCCCACATTTATATGGGGTTTTGTTCTTTGAAATTTTTCCTTGGACATGCCTGTCTCCAAACCAACCGCTGTTAAATTGTAAATTATATAAATAAAACCACAAAAACTATGCCGCAATAATGGTGCCCATAACTGGACTCGAACCAGTGACCTCTCCCTTACCAAGGGAGTGCTCTACCACCTGAGCTATATGGGCCCTGGGTTATCAATGAGCCAATCCCTCAAATCTGGCCGCGCCACTCCAAGCTCTTTTACTGCCGCACCAAGCCGGAAGATCTGGAGCGGGTGATGGGGATCGAACCCACATCATCAGCTTGGAAGGCTGAGGTTCTACCATTGAACTACACCCGCCGAAACCCTAAAACCCAGGTTAAAACCCAATGTTTCTAAATCCTGCCCAAACTAACCAGCCCAATATAACCAGCCCAAAATAACCAGCAAGAACACCATTATTCATGGTGGAGGGGGGAGGATTCGAACCTCCGAAGGCATAGCCAGCAGATTTACAGTCTGCCCCCGTTGACCGCTTGGGTACCCCTCCTGCAAGCAAGCCGTCTATTTTCTCTTAGCGGCCATTGACTGTCAACAGATGACAGCCTAAAAAGTAAAATAAAGTATCCATTTAGTACACTGTCCGCATCGTGCACCCGTTTCTCCGAATGCTGAGGCAGCACAGCTTACCCCTGGACGAAGGGCTGGACTGTGAAGCCCATAGCCCTGGCTATGGGTTGCAGGAAGCTCAAGTCCGGCAGTGCATGGACCACTCAGAAACGGAGAGACGAGTGCAGCATGCAGGCCTTTTCAAACATTGAAGCGGAAGTGCATGACATCGCCTTCACGGGTTATGTAATCCTTGCCTTCAAGACGAAGTTTTCCGGCTTCTTTTGCACCCTGCTCGCCTTCACAGGCGATGAAATCATCAAATGCTGTAACCTCGGCGCGGATAAAACCACGTTCAAAATCCGTATGTATCCTGCCTGCTGCTTTTGGCGCTGTCGCGCCACGGGTTACGGTCCAGGCCCTGACTTCTTTTTCCCCGGCGGTGAAAAATGTCAGCAGATCCAGCAAGCCGTAACCGGCACGGATAACACCTGCCAAACCCGATTCCTTCAAGCCCAGTGCATCCAGGAACTCCTCGCGATCCTCTCGCTCCAATTGTGCAACTTCAGCTTCTATCACGGCACATACCGGCACCACACTGGCATTGTCATCGTTGGCAAATTCCCGTACCTGGTCCAGTAACGGGTTATCCTCAAAACCATCCTCGGCAACGTTGGCGATGTACAACACCGGTTTCATGGTCAATAAATGCAGGTCTCTGACCAGTTTTCTCTGCTCTTTCTCAAGCTCAAGTGACCACAGATTGCCGGTGTCGTTGAGATTTTCGAGGACTTTTGTCAGCAAGGCTGCGCGAGCGACCATTTCCCGGTCCCCGCTACGGGTCTGCTTTTCCGCCCGTTGCAGGGCACGCTCGAGCGTGTCGATATCTGCCAGTGCCAGTTCCGTATTGATGATTTCAATATCAGAGACCGGATCGACCTTGCCAGAAACATGCACCACGTCATCATTTTCAAAACAGCGGACAACGTGGGCGATCGCGTCGGTTTCTCTTACATGTGACAGAAATTTATTGCCGAGGCCTTCACCTTTCGACGCACCTGCAACCAGACCGGCGATGTCAACAAACTCCATCGTTGTCGGCAGAACCCGTTCCGGTTTTACAATGTCAGCCAGTTGATTAAGCCGGGTGTCCGGCACCGGCACAATTCCAATATTGGGGTCAATCGTGCAAAACGGATAATTTTCGGCTGCGATGCCGGCTTCCGTGAGCGCATTGAACAGGGTGGACTTGCCAACATTCGGCAGCCCGACGATTCCACATTTAAAACCCATGATTTGTTTCCTAACGATTAGCCCGGGTTATTGTCCAGACCCTGGTCTCCGTCCTGATCCTGGCGATCGGTATGTAATTCCTTGATGGCTTTGGCCACCTTACCACCGAGCAAGTCCGGCATGACATCCATGGCATCGCCGATTGAATGCATAATGGCCTGCTGCTGGTCGGCCGGCGGCCGGCTCAGCACATAGGCCGTCACAGCATCTTTGTGACCCGGGTGACCAATACCGATACGCAAGCGCATAAAATCGGTGTCGCCGAGGTGCTGAAAAATATTCCGCATGCCATTGTGCCCACCATGGCCGCCACCCAGCTTCAAGCGTGCTGTCCCGACCGGCAGATCCAGTTCGTCATATGCAATCAAGACGTTGCCGGCATGTACACGGTAATAATCCATCACCGCCCTGACCGGCTGACCACTCAGGTTCATGAACGTTGTCGGCTTTGCCAGGATACAATCCCGACCAAAAAGTCGGCTACGGCACACTTCCGCCGCCAGCTTTGATTGCACGCGCAGACCTGAGCCTGTCTCCTTTAACAGGGTATCCATAAACCAAAACCCGGCGTTATGCCGGGTTTGGATATATTGGGACCCTGAATTACCCAGGCCAACAATCAGGAATAAACCGGACAATATCGGCTCCGGTACTTATTCAGTAGTGCCTTCTGAGTCTTCAGCTTTACTTTCAGCTTCACCTTCAGACTCGGCTTCTTCACCCTCTTCAGCTTCTTCGTCTTCAACTGCTTCACCAATCGCTTCCAATTCAGCTTCAGCAGCGGCAGCGTCTTCTGCTGCGGCGGCACCTGTGCCCTGAGATTCCTTGATGTGAATCGTGTTGGCAATCATGGTCTCGTCATCGTCGTCACCACTCAGGGTGGTGATTTCGACGCCTTCGGGTAATATGATGTCAGCCAGCATAACCACGCCGCCATCGACGAGATCGGTCAGGTCCACTTCCAGGAACTCTGGCAGGTTTGCAGGCAAGGCTGCAATTTCCACTTCCGTTACCAGGTGCTGGATGATGACACCGGAAGTCTTACCGGCTTCCGACTCTTCTGCGTTGATGTAATGAATCGGTACTGAAATTTTCAATATCTCTTCTGCAGAAACACGCATAAAGTCGAGATGCATAATCTGCAATTTATACGGGTGATGTTGGACGTCACGAACAACCACTTTTTGCGCCCGTCCATCAGCTATCCTGATTTCCAGGATGCTTGAATAGAAAGACTCGTTCGCCGCAGCATGCATCAATGGGCCGTGTTCCAGCGTCAAGGTAGCCGGATCTTTCTGGCCACCGTAAATTACCGCGGGTATTTTTCCCTGGTGACGCAGGCGGCGGCTCGCACCTTTCCCCACATCCTCACGGATTTCCGCGTGTATAACATTTGAATCAGTCATGATATTCCTTAAAAATAAACCTGCTCAAATCAGGATATAAGCAGACGAGTTAAGTCCTGCTCGACGCAGCAAACCGTTTTCACGGCGGTTTCATCCATCCCCGCGACCCCATCCCCGCGACCCCATCCCCACGACTAGGGACGGCGCCAAAAAATATAGCCTGAATATTTCACTGATATCCAAGCTAGCCGATCATTATACCGTATGCATGTGGTTCTGGTACAACAACTATTGAAAATATTTCTGAGGAATCTGTCCGGGCAAACTAATCGACGTACATGGAACTGACGGATTCGCCCTCGGCCATTCTCCGGATGGTTTCTGCCAGCATCTGCGAGACGCTGAGCTGACGAATACGACCGCATTGCCGCGCAGCTTCACGCAGCGGTATGGTGTCGGTGACCACCAGTTCATCCAGCTCGGAATTGAGAATGTTGTCAATCGCAGGGCCTGATAACACCGCGTGCACACAATAAGCCACAACACGCACGGCACCCTGTTCTTTCAGTGCACCGGCAGCGGCACACAATGTGCCAGCCGTATCGACCATGTCATCGACCATCACGCAGCTCTTGCCATCAACATCACCGATGATATTCATAACCTTGGCAACATTGGCACGCGGGCGCCGTTTGTCGATAATGGCCAGGTCGGCATCCAGGCGTTTGGCGATCGCCCTGGCGCGCACCACGCCACCGACATCCGGCGATACAACCACCACACCATCGCTACCCTGGTGCTGCCAGATATCGGCCAGGGTTAATGGAGAGGCGTAGACATTATCCACTGGAATATCAAAAAAACCCTGGATCTGATCGGCATGCAGATCAATGGTTACCACGCGGTCTGTACCCACGGCTGAGATCATTTTTGCTGCGACTTTGGCCGTAATCGGTACCCGCGCAGAACGTGGACGGCGGTCCTGGCGGGCATAACCAAAATAAGGAATTACGGCAGTGACACGGGAAGCTGAAGCCCGCTTCATTGCATCTACCATGACCAGTAGTTCTACAAAATTATCTGCGGTGGGTGCGCAGGTTGGCTGGATCAGGTAGATATCGCTACCACGGATGTTTTCCATGATCTCAAACGCCACTTCACCGTCACTGAAGCGACCCATGCTTGCCTTACCCATGGGAATGCCAAGTTCGCGGGCGATATCGCTTGCCAACTTGGGGTTGGCGCTACCTGCAAATACCATCAGGGAAGGACTGGCCACTGTGTCGTTATCCCGATCTGTGTGTTTATTGCTTAAAAATGGCTGGGACGGCAGGACTCGAACCTGCGAATGCGGGGATCAAAACCCCGTGCCTTAACCAACTTGGCCACGTCCCATTAATTTTTCTGTGGTGATCACTCACCGGCAGATAGTCTGTCCATCAATGGGGATCTATCGACGCCACCAACAGCGCGGACATTATATCGGCATTTCAATTTGCGTGCCGTATTGATTGCAGACTTTTTGTCGGCAAAAGTTAAAAAAATGGTGCTGCCGGTACCACTCACCCGCGGCTCACCCGAGGCTTGCAGATCCTGCATGATTTCTGCCAGTTGCGGGTACAATTCCAGGGCGGCGGCCTGGCAGTCATTGTTACCGGGTTGCAGATTGGTTTTTGTCACTGCCAAAGGTCTTGAATCACGTTTCAATCCCGGGTATTGAAATACCTCTGCGGTGGAAATGCCAAATGATGGAAAAACCAGCACATAATATTTCTCACCGAGGGAGACCGGCTGCAATTTCTCACCACGGCCTTGCGCCCAGGCACTACGTCCCTGCACAAAGACCGGCACATCGGCCCCCAGTTCCAGGCCCGCCGCGGCAAGCTGCCTTCGCGATAATCCACAATCCCACAGGTGGTTCAGCGCGATCAACACGGTCGCAGCATCTGAACTGCCACCACCTAGACCGGCTCCGATCGGGATATTCTTACGCAATTCAATATGTGCACCCTGGCTCACCCGACAAAGATTTTGTAATAGTAGCGCGGCCCGTATACACAGATCTTCGTGGTCAGGAAAGTCATGGGGAATGGATCGATTATCAGAACTACGGCTGATTTCACCGTTGTCATTAACAGTGAACCGCAGTTCATCACCCCAGTCCAGCAACTGAAACAATGTTTGCAATTCATGGTAGCCATCCGCACGCCTGCCGAGGACATGCAGGAACAGGTTCAGCTTGGCCGGAGCCGGCCAGTACTTTTCGGTCACATCAGTTTGTGATGAGGTCATGCGTTGTGATCTGCCAACGACTGACGGCCAGTTTTACCCGGTATTGGCCGCGCCTGGCATCCAATCGCGTTGGCATTACTGTGCTGGATTCCGAACTGTATCGTTTGAAATCAATCTGCCATCCAAACTGCTCAAGATGTGTCAGCAGGCCGTCGGCATCGATGAGCTGTTCGTCAACCAGACCCGGCGCAGATAAGCCACGCACCCACCACTGCAAGGCTGTGACCGGAATCGGCCAGCCAAGCTGCTGTTCAACCAGGGTATCCACGGCAGCGGCCGTATGCTCGCTGCCGTCGGCCAGTCGTAACACTGCACCGTCCGGGCCGCTCTCGAGGTGCCAGGCGCCGCGACCCATGGCAGCGTGAAAATCGATGCTGCCCCGGTCTGCTTTGACCACCCACTGCAGTCTGCCGCTACCACCCTCTTCACCGTCATCAATTGAGATCCGCCCGACCAGGCTCCAGTCTGAGACACGACTTATCCGGGCAACACGCTCTTGATAAGCGCGCTGGTTGCCGGCTTCGGGAACCGTAACCGGAACGGTGGTGCAGGCGTTTAACAATATGCATATTGCCGCCAGGCACAGCAGTTGTTTCAAGGTGATTCACCAAATCTCTGCAGGGTTTCCAGCAGGACTTTATTGTCGTCTTCCAAGCGGGAACCCGACTGCCAGAACAAACGTGCCTCGGCTTTCTGACCACTGACCCATAAAACTTCTCCAAGATGGGCTGCAATCTCCGCGCCCTTGTTTTTGGCCCAGGCTTTACGTAAATATCTCTCGGCCTCCTGCAGACGCCCCAGCCGGTATGCAATCCAGCCCATCGAATCAACGATCGAGGATTCGTTCGGTTGTAATTTGTAGGCCTGTAAAATCAAGGGCTCAGCTTCGTCATATCGATCTGTCAGGTCGGCAAGTGTGTACCCGAGTGCGTTCAAGGCCGCCGCATTGGTGGGCTCGGCAGCGATAATCTGGCGTAAATCGGTCTCGGCCAATGCCAATTGCCCCAATTCAACAGCCAGCAAGGCCCGCATGTATCGCAATGCCACATCATCGGCAAGAACGGTCAGGGCTTTGTTGAGAAGTTCCATCGCGTCATCTTCCCGACCCACCGTTTGCAATATCTGGGCCTCTGCCTGGTAACTTTGTGATTTAACATTGTTGTCGCTGTGAATTCGCACTTGGGCCAACAGATTTCTCGCTTCATTTACGTCATTCAGATCGGCGAGTAAGAAGGCGCGGCGCATAATTGCACGCAGTGACCGGTCACCCGACACCTGCTTATACCAGTCTGCTGCCTCACGATCATGGTCGAGTATTTCCGCGCTCTGTGCGGCTTGAAACGCCGCATTCGAAAGATCGGCGTAATCCGCAGCGGTAAAACCCCGGTACAATTTCTCAGCGGCCTGCCTGTCATCGAGCTCCAACGCAAAGACGATACGTGCAAAGCGCATCTCCGGGGTATCGGGCAATCCCGCCAGCACAGACTGTGCCGCCTGTGGCTCATTTTCACGTTTGAGCAATTCCGCATAAGCCATCGCAATCTCGGCATCATCGACACTGGCGTTCCAGGCTTGCTCATATCGTTGCAACGCCAAAGGTATATCCTGGCGATTTATCGCCAGTCGGCCTGACCACGCCAGTAAATCTGCCCTGCCCGGCTCCTCAGCGCTGGCCTGATCTATAAACCCTGTTGCCTTGTCGAATTTGCCTGCTCGTGCAGCCAGTTGACTGCGTGCAAAAAGGGCATCCGCGTTGGAAGTTGCGTCAAAGTGCTCCAGCAGGTTATTCAAAACCTTGTTCGCCCTGGCCTGATCATTGGCCGGGGCCAGCAGTGCAGTCACGACGCCCCAACCCCTCGCCGGGTCGGATTTCGTCAGCTCCAGTATCCGCACAAGCTGGAATTCAGCGCCGACATAATCGCCCTCACGAAGGCGGCTTCCGGCAGCCAACTGATGTGCATCAAGACTGGTGGGCTCAAGCATTGCCCAGCGGTCAGATGCCAGCGCCACCATTTGCCATTCACCGGCTGAGACCGCAACCCGTGTCGCACGCTCGGCTATCTCCGGATCGCTCGATATCAGCGCTGCCTCGAGGTATTGTGTCGCCGCACCGGAAAAGTCGCCATCTGCACCGAGCACTTCTGCCGCCATCACGTGGTACATGACGTCAGTATCGGTTGGCGGTAAATTATTGACCGCTGCAGCTCCGGCCACAGCGTTATCCATCCCCGGCGGGGGCACTGGTGCTTGTGCAGACGTCGTTTGTGGCAGCGACGAACATGCCGTGGCCATAAACAAAATAAAAATGAACGCGCAAGGCACCCGTTTCATGAAACAATAGTCAAAATTCATAAGTAAAGGATAACTGCTTAGCCCGCATGTTGCACCAGTATCCAGCATGCTGGTTGTACACAGATGCGCCAATCATTGATCAGAACCCATGCCACTGCTCACTACCGGAATAAGCCATCACACCGCACCACTCGATATTCGCGAGAAGATCGCGATTGCCCGGGTGGATAATGCAGAAAAAGTGAAAGAACTTTGCGCGCTGGCTCATATCGAGGAAGCGGTCATCGTCAGCACCTGCAACCGCACTGAGATTTACACTATCGGGCCAGAACAAAGCCGTGCACAGGTACGCCAATGGCTGCAGGATACCGGTCAATTGACGACAGCGGAAATGGATAAACATTGCTACATCCATGAACGTGAACAATCGGTGCGTCACCTTTTCCGGGTTGCGGGTGGACTGGAATCACTGGTGCTCGGCGAATCACAGATCCTCGGCCAGTTAAAGGATTCCTGGCAACTGGCGCGCGAAGTGGGCGGTGTCGGCAAAGTGATGGATCGTTTGTTTCAACACGCCTTTGCCAATGCAAAACGTGTGCGCAGCAGTACCGGAATTGGCGACCATCCGGTATCGGTGGCCTACACCACGATATTGCTGGCTCAGCAGATCTTCGGCGACCTGGCCAGCCAGACGGTCATTCTGGTCGGTGCCGGGGAAATGATCGAACTATGCGGCCGTCATTTAACTGAAAAGGGTGTGACCCACCTGATCATTGCCAACCGCAGTATTGACCGGGCGGTGGCACTGGCGGACCAGTTTGGTGCCCATGCCATTTCATTGACCGACTTGCCCTCGACACTGCATAAAGCCGACATCCTGATCAGTTCCACCGCCAGCCAACAAGCCGTGATCAGCACGGCTTGCGTAAAAGCCGCCCTGAAACAACGCCGCAATCGACCCATGTTCCTGGTGGATATCGCCGTACCCCGAGATATCGAGCCGGATACCGGCGCACTTGACAACGTCTATCTCTATACGATCGACGATTTACAGCAAGTCGTGGATAAAAATCTCACACAACGCAGCCGTGCCGCACAAACCGCCAGCGGCGATGTTGACCTGGCGGTTGAAGAATTCATGCGCTGGCTCAATAGCGCCAGGGCCTCGGTCTATTTGCAGAAATTGCATACCCATGCACGCAAGAACAGCGAGGAATTGATCGCCAGGGCACTACGTAAGCTGGCCGCCGGCAATGACCCGGAAGAAGTCATTACCCAGCTGGCAAATACACTATCCAAGCGCATATTACATTTGCCGAGTACGCGGCTTCGTGAAGCGGCTGAAGCACAGGATGACGAACTATTGAGAGTTGCAACCCGTTTGTTCGAACCGGAAGAAGAACAATGAGCCTGCTGCCTTCCACACATACCCGTTTGCAGCAGGCGCAGGAACGCTTTGAAGAAATCGCATTGTTGCTTTCAACCCGGGAGGTTTTGGCAGATCAGAACCGCTTTCGCGACCTGTCTGTTGAGTACTCTCAACTTGAACCGATCGTCACCATCTGGAGCCAGTGGCAACAGGCCGGGCAGGCAATGGAAGAAGCGCAAGCCCTGCTTAAGAGTTCAGATACCGAAATGCGCGAACTCGCCAGTGAAGAACTACTCGACGCCAGCCAACAACAGCAGGCACTGGAGGAGCAGATCAACATACTGTTGCTGCCCAAAGATCCGGATGACGATAACAATATCTTCCTGGAAATCCGCGCCGGCACCGGCGGAGACGAAGCTGCCCTGTTCGCCGGAGACCTGTTCCGCATGTATCACCGCTATTGCGACAACCACAAATGGCGCGTGGAAATCATCAACACCAGCCACGGTGAACACGGCGGTTACAAAGAAATTGTCGCGCGTATCATCGGTCAGGGCGCCTATTCCCGGTTCAAATTTGAATCCGGAACGCACCGCGTACAACGCGTACCCGAAACCGAATCGCAAGGCCGAATCCACACCTCGGCCTGCACCGTGGCAATCCTGGCAGAAAGGGAAAGCATCGAAGGTGTGAAAATACCCACATCCGATCTCAGAATAGACACCTACCGGGCTTCCGGTGCCGGCGGTCAACATGTAAACACCACCGATTCAGCGATTCGAATCACGCATTTGCCGACAGGCCTCGTGGTCGAGTGTCAGGATGAACGCTCGCAGCATAAAAACAAGGCACGCGCCCTGTCACTGCTGAGCGCACGCCTGCTTGAACAGGAAAAAGCAAAACAGGCAAAGGAACAGGCCGAAAGCCGTAAGTTACAAGTAGGTTCCGGCGACCGTTCACAACGAATTCGCACCTACAACTTCCCCCAGGGCCGCGTCACCGACCACCGCATCGGGCTGACGCTGTACAAGCTGGATGAACTGCTGTCAGGCAGCCTCGATATGGTCATTGAACCATTGATTCAAGAGCACCAGGCCGAACTCCTGCTGGAATCGAGTAACTGAGTGCGGAATTTACTACTCAGCCTGTTACTGACCTGCTGTTTTAGCCTCG
>SMVA01301709.1_pt1 | contig 10571 bp, 10 predicted proteins | sample 2456451 | NCBI WGS metagenome assembly SMVA01 (sample SAMN11095933, study PRJNA526329) | marine sediment metagenome | biome: Marine sediment; feature: Surficial sediment; material: Deep marine sediment; isolation source: Hadal surficial sediment | place: Pacific Ocean | collected 2014-05 | depth...
ACACTGATTGGTTGATCTTGACGGTCTTGGGAGCCCACGAGTGTTGTCTATCCTGCAGGTAATCGGTGACTAAATCAGAAAGGCGATAAACGACACGACTTGAGGGCGTGTGTTGACCCAATTTGGTCGCTGCCAGAAAGACGCCATGCAACTGGGCTTGTTCCATTCCGGATAGTCGAGCCAACCTGAGCCGATCAAAGGCACTCTGATACAGATTGCGGTAGGTCGCCGCTAGACCTCGTGCATTCCTACCATCCTGAGTTTTGAGCTATCTACTGATCTCGGCACTACCAACGACTCCCGATAGATCTGCGGGAATTCTTATCCTGAAGTACCAATAAGGGCCTCTTTTGAAGCAATACACCCCGTCCTCCGTGTAGCAATTTGTGTAGCAAACTGCAGAAGGAAGCTATGGGAGTGGCTTAACTAGTTGACTTCAACGGGGGACTTAAAATAATGGCGGAGAGGAAGGGATTCGAACCCTCGAACGGCGTTAACCGTTACTCCCTTAGCAGGGGAGCGCCTTCAGCCACTCGGCCACCTCTCCGCCGCCGTTGATATAGGCAGGCAGAAAAGGTGTCAACCGATGATCAGCGCCAATCAGCTGTATTTGCAGGATTACTCGTCAGTGTCGTCGGCATCGACCTGGCCCGACAGCCTGCGGCCAATATGCGACCACGAAATACCCACGGCCATAACGGTCGCCAGCACCAGAGCCGCAGCATAGCGCCCAAAGAACTATTGAGGTGTGAAACGTTCCTTCGACATCAGGCGGCGCTTTCTATTGATCCATGGCTATTGATCCATGGCTATTGATCCATGGCTATTGATCCATGGCTATTGATCGATGGCGGCCATGCCACCCACGGCTGGCTTGATGAACTTCAGGGTCATGCGGTCGCTTTCACCGATGGCCAGATATTTGTCCCTGTCCTCATCACCCTTGCGCAATGATGGCGGCAAAGTCCAGACACCGCCGGGGTGGTCTTTGGTGTCATTTGCATTGGCGTTGATCTCAGAGGTATCGACCAGTTGGAACCCGGCGTCTTCGGCCATCTTGATGACCACGTCCTGGCGCACATAGCCGCTGGCTGCTTTGGGATCTTGTGGTAGGTCTGCACTGGCGCGGTGTTCGACAACGCCCAAAATACCGCCTGGTTTCAAGGCCTTATACATCGCTGCAAAAGCGCCCGCGCCAAAGTCACTGGCCACCCAATTGTGGACATTGCGGAATGTCAGCACCATGTCGGCGCTGCCTTCAGGGGCGATATCTGTTTTGCCCGCCGCCATTTCGGTAATGGTGACTTTGCCGAACAAAGCCTGATTGGCCTCGACCTTGTCGATCATTCCCTGGGTTGCCTTTTTGACATAGGGGCTGTCGCCTGACCGGTCAAAACCGGCCGCGATATACGTTCCGTCAACCGCCACCACGGGCGCGATCACATCCATATACCAACCACCGCCGGGCCAGACTTCGACCACTGTCATGTCAGCCTGCAGGCCAAAGAAGTTGAGGGTTTCAAGCGGATGGCGATACACATCGCGCGCTTTATTTTCGTCCGACCGATGATCGCCTGCCAGCACAGTTTCGATGCTAGGTGACGACCCTGTAGCCTGTTCGCCAATGACTAATGGTGCCGATGCTGCAGGCGTTTCGTCTGCTTCATGATGGGCAGCCACTGCTACCGAAGCGGCGGCCACCGAGGCCACCGCAATGCCTGACACCAATAGTGCCGAAAGAGTTTTCATTTTCATTGTTATATTCTCCTGATTATCAACTGGCTTTTTCTGTCGCGTCACTCACGGACTTGGCCGTTTGGCCGAACAGAATCTTGCGCGATTTTTCTTCTTCCTCGGGCGTCCGTTTTCGGTCGCGCCATTCCTTGCCGATCTTATAGCCTTTCTGGACCGCCGGGCGTTCTTTTACCTGGGCGATCCAGCGTATTAGATTGGGGAAATCTTTCTCGGTGTTGTCATTGGTGCGCGGCAACAACATGGCCCACGACCAGATAATCATGTCAGCAATGGAATAGTCGTCGCCGAAATACTCGTTATTCGCCAAATGCTTGTCCATCACCCCCGACAGCCGGTTGACCTCGCCGACAAAGCGATTGATGCCATATTCCAGCTTGTCCAGATCGGCAATGGTGGGGCCATAATTCTTGAAGTGGTTGGCGTTGCCCATCATCGGGCCCAGATTGGCCATCTGCCAATGCACCCATTGCAGCACTTTGTAGCGGCCCTGTGGGTCGGTCGGCAGAAACTGCCCGGTCTTGTCCGCGAGATATTCTAGCATGGCACCGGACTCGAACACCGAAATCGGGTCGCCGCCGCCGATAGGATCATGATCAACCAAGGCCGGCATACGGTTGTTGGGGCTGATTTTCATGAACTCAGGCTCAAACTGCGCGCCCATGCCGATGTCCACCGGGATGACATTGTAGTCCAGCCCCGTCTCTTCCAGCATGATGGTAACCTTCCAGCCATTGGGTGTCGGCCAGTAGTGCAGATCAATCATGATTAACTCCCCGTGTCAGTCCCTCTTAATTGGTGGCACAGCATGGCGGGAATTGGATAGGCGCGCAAGCATTCAACCTGCACTATCTGCGCTAAAACGCCGCGCCAAAACGCCGACCCGGCTTGACAGCGCCAAGGTGGCGACAACAGCAAAGGTGAACACATACATGCCCGGCAAAAACCGCGCTTCGGCCAGCCCGGTGGCCGTCAGCGATACAATCAGCAAGGCCGCCACCATCACATCCAGCATGGACCATCGGCCCAAGGTCTCTAGCCGCAACAAATGTTGCTGAAGCTTAGGGTCGCTCAGCGAACGACTGGCGAACAGATGAACAATCGCCATCAGCTTGAACAGCGGAAACACAATCGTGAACAGAAACAGCACCGTTGAGATGACCCATTCGCCCCGGTCAAACAGCTTGGCGATGGTGTCCCAAATGGTGATCGTGTCTTTGAAAAAGAAGAACTGTTTAACCCGCAACGCAGGCATGAAGATCGACCCCAGGTGCAACAGCATCAGGGCGGCAGCTGTCACGCCGATGAACTTGTCAAGGCCACTGGCCCGGCTGGCAATCGATTGTGCTGCAATAGTTGCTTCTTCACTCATTCAACAAAAAGTAGGGACTGAGCAAACAAGAATCAAATCCAAGGGGTCCGTTCGTGCCGAGTGGTTTTGTGCGTCAGCACAAAATTGTATCGAGGTGCGTGAACCCAGGCTCGGTGGCAAGGGCAATGCCCGCCGCACGCCTCTCGATACAATCGCCTACGCGATCACTCGAGACGAACGGGTGGTTGTGGGTGGTCCGGTTAGAGCAAAAACGCCCTAACCCAGCTTTTCCTTCAACAACTTATTCACCGCACCGGGGTTGGCCTTGCCTTGCGAGGCCTTCATGACCTGGCCGACGAACCAGCCGATGACTTTGGGATTTTCGCCACCTGCATATTGGGTCACCTGGTCGGGGTTGTCGGCGATGATCTGGTCGATCATGCCTTCGATGGCGCCGGTGTCGGTAATCTGTTTCAGGCCTTTTTCCTCGACGATCTTTGCCGGGTCGTCACTAGTTTTGATCATCACTTCAAAGACATCCTTGGCGATACGGCCCGAGATCGTGTCGTCGGTGATCAGGTCAATCAATTGTCCCAACTGGTCGGGTGACACCGGGCTGTCAGTAATCGATTTACCCTGGGCGTTCAGGGCTGCAAACAGGTTGGTGATCACCCAGTTGGCTGCTGTCTTGGCGTCGCGGCCCTTCGCAACCACTTCATAATACGTTGCAATTTCGGGTTCAGATACCAGAATGCCGGCATCATAAGACGGCAGGTTCAGGTCAGCCATCAGGCGGTTCTTTTTGTCGTCGGGCAGCTCTGGCAATTCAGCGGCCAGCTCATCCACCCAGGATTGTTCGAATTCCAGCGGCAGCAGATCAGGGTCGGGGAAATAGCGATAATCATGCGCTTCTTCCTTGGAACGCATGGTCCGTGTTTCACCCAGGACGGAATCGTACAGGCGGGTTTCCTGTTTGATGGTGCCACCGTCTTCGAGGATGTCGATCTGGCGGCGGGCTTCATATTCGATAGCCTGTTGGGCAAAGCGGATCGAATTGATGTTTTTCATCTCGCAACGCGTGCCCAATTCCTCGCCCGGGCGACGGACCGACACATTGACGTCGGCGCGCATGGAGCCCTGCTCCATATTGCCATCACACGACCCGATGTAACGAACAATCGTCCGTATCTTACGCAAGTACGCACCGGCTTCTTCAGCAGACCGCATATCTGGATCGGAAACAATTTCCATCAACGCCACGCCAGACCGGTTGAGGTCGATATAGGTCATGGTGGGGTGCTGGTCATGCAGGCTCTTGCCAGCATCCTGTTCCAGATGCAGGCGTTCGATACCGACTTCCTTGGTACTGCCATCTAAAAAATCGAGGGTTATAGTGCCCTTGCCGACAATCGGTTGTTTGAACTGGGAAATCTGGTAACCCTGCGGCAGATCAGCATAGAAATAGTTCTTCCGGTCAAACACCGAATAACAATTGATCTGTGCACCCAGCGCCAGGCCGGTACGAATAGCCTGTTTGACACATTCCCTATTGATGACCGGCAACATGCCAGGCATGGCGGCATCTACCAGGGATACCTGGGTGTTCGGCTCGGCCCCGAACTTGGTCGAGGCACCCGAGAATAATTTGGCTTCGGACGAAATCTGGGCATGGACTTCCAGACCGATAACGACTTCCCAGTCCCCCGTTGCGCCTGCGATCAGATTGCTCTTGCCCGCACTCATGATTTGTCTCCTGTCCACCAATTGTTGGGCTGTGCCGTAAAGTTGGCGGCTTCTTCCAACACACCCGCGACCCGCAATACAGTTTCTTCATCAAACGGTTTACCGAGCAATTGTAGACCCAGCGGCAAGCCATCACCAGACAGACCAGCAGGGATAGAAATTCCCGGAACACCCGCCAGTGATGCAGGCACGGTGAAAACATCGTTCAGATACATGGAAATTGGGTCATCCGCATTTTCACCAGGTCCGAACGCCGCTGATGGTGCTGTGGGCGTCAGGATCACATCACACGATGCATAAGCATTTTCAAAGTCCTGCGCGATCAGGGTGCGCAGCTTCTGGGCCTTGAGGTAATAGGCATCATAATAACCCGCCGACAACACATAGGTGCCGATCAGGATGCGACGGGTGACTTCGTCGCCAAAGCCTTCGGCACGGGTATTGGCATACATGCTATCGAGGCTGTCGCCGGGTACGCGCAGGCCGTATTTAACGCCATCATAACGCGCCAGGTTAGAGCTCGCCTCTGCAGGGGCGACTATATAATAGGTCGGCAAGGCATATTTGGTATGCGGTAGCGAGATATCAATAATCTCGGCCCCCGCAGCCTTCAGCCAATCAACGCCCTGATCCCACAGCGCCAGAATTTCAGCCGGTGCATCATCGAGGCGGTATTCTTTGGGGATACCAACCTTCAGGCCGCGAATATCGCCCGTCAGGGCAGCAGCATAGTCAGGCACCGGCGTATCAATCGACGTCGAGTCCTTGGCGTCATAGCCCGCCATCGACCCCAGCATGATCGCGGCATCCTTGACGGACCGTGTGATCGGTCCGGGCTGATCCAGCGATGACGCAAAGGCAATAACGCCCCAACGCGAACAACGGCCATAGGTTGGCTTGATACCGACCAGCCCGCAAAAACTCGCTGGCTGACGGATCGATCCACCTGTATCAGTGCCGGTCGCGGCCACAGCCATATGGGCAGCAACGGCGGCGGCTGACCCACCAGAGGACCCACCGGGCACGCGCGATTTGCCATCGCCAGCACGCCAGGGGTTTTCAACTGCGCCATAAAAGGACGTCTCATTGGACGAGCCCATGGCAAATTCGTCGAGGCTGACTTTGCCCAACATGACCGCGCCGTCGCGCCACAAATTGGACGTGACAGTGGATTCATAGGCCGGTGTAAAGCCATCAAGAATATGGCTGGATGCCGTGGTCAACACGCCTTCAGTGCAATAGAGATCTTTGATCGCCAGGGGAATACCCGCCATTGGCCCGGCCGTCCCCGCAGCCCGTGAAGCATCGGCAGCGGCTGCCATTTCCAGCGCCTTTTCAGGGGTTTGGGTCGTATAGGCGTTAATGGAAGTGCCCCCTTCAACAGCGGCAACATAGGCTTCGGTCAACTCGACCGAGGTGAAGTCTTTATTGTCGAGACCCGCAAGGGCATCGGCCATCGAAAGGTCGGTCAGCTTGGTCATTATTCGAGCACCTTGGGCACGGCGAAAAAGCCATGTTCAGTTTCGGGGGCATTTTTCAGCACGGCATCTCGTTTGCCGCCATCATTGACAACGTCCTCGCGCTGCCGCAGGCGCGCATGAACCACCGAGGTCATGGGCTCTACATCATCCGTATTGACCTCGGACAATTGATCGACCCAGGCAAGGATGTTGTTAAGGTCACCCGCAATGGATTCCAATGATTCTTCGGGCACATTAATGCGCGCCAAATGCGCAATGCGCGCGACTGTTTCTTTATCGACCGACATAATACACCAATTTTGTTGGTTTTAAGCGGCGCGGAAACTAGCATTGTTCTGCCGAAAAGATAAGTCATTAATGACAAACTTTGTGCCAATAGGAGGCCCTGTGGCGATTATCGACATTGACGACCTAAGACAATCTGTCGCAAAGAACACGCGCCTCATGGGCCTGGACCTGGGCAGCAAGACCATTGGTCTGGCCATCAGCGATGGGGCGTTTCATATGTCATCGCCATTGGACACGATCCGCCGACGGAAATTCACCCAGGATGCAATCCAGCTGCAAGCCATTATCTGCGAGCGCCAAGTGGGCGGGTTGGTCCTTGGTCTGCCCATCAACATGGACGGCACCGAGGGCCCGCGCTGCCAGTCGACCAGACAATTTGCCGCCAATTTTATCGAGAAATATGACATCCCCATTGCACTGTGGGATGAACGCCTGTCGACAGCCGCCGTTGAACGTGACCTGATCGCCGCTGATGTCAGCCGCGCCAAAAGAGCCGAGGTCATCGACCAGATGGCGGCCAGTTTCATCCTGCAGGGCGCACTGGATTACCTAAACAAACCAACGCTGTAATATGATTACTTGCCTCGACTATCGTTTGGCCCTATATCTCTCGCTTTAATGAATACGTCGAGCGCACAAGGCCATCCTACCCATCGTCATCTACTGGGGATCGAGGGGATGACGAAGCCAGAGATCACGGCCCTGCTGGATCTCGGCGATGATTATTTGCAGCGCTATCAAGACGGCACTCCCATTAAAAAGGTCCTAAAAGACCGCACCCAGATCAATCTGTTTTTCGAAGATTCCACGCGCACACGCACGTCGTTTGAGCTGGCGGGCAAGCGCCTGGGCGCAGACGTCATCAACATGATTGTGTCCAGCTCCAGCATCAAAAAGGGTGAAACCCTGATCGACACGGCCATGACCCTGAACGCGATGCGACCCAGCGCTCTGGTGGTCCGCCACAGCGCCTCGGGGGCCGCCGCCTTGTTGGCACAAAAAGTCACTTGTTCGGTGTTAAATGCCGGAGACGGGTCGCACGAACACCCCACCCAGGCTTTATTGGATGCCCTGACTATTCGACGCCGCAAAGGCCAGATCGAAGGCCAGATCGTGGCAATTTGCGGCGATATTCTGCACAGCCGTGTCGCGCGATCAAACATCCACCTATTGAACACCATGGGCGCCCGTGTTCGTGTCATCGCCCCGCCAACCCTGATGCCGCCCTTTGCGGAAAATCTGGGCGTAAGCGTCCATCACGACATGCGCGAAGGCATTGCGGACGCGGATGTTGTGATGATGCTGCGTCTGCAGACCGAACGCATGCAGGGCGCTTTCGTGCCCTCGACCAGTGAATATTTCCATTATTACGGGTTAGACGCCAAAAAGCTGGCCCATGCCAAGGACGATGCATTGATTATGCATCCTGGGCCCATGAACCGAGGCGTCGAGATCGACACTGTCGTCGCCGACGACATCGACCGCAGTGCCATCCAGGACCAGGTCGAAACCGGGGTTGCCATCCGCATGGCGTGTCTTGATGCGCTTTGCAATGGGCCCCTGCCATGAATGCCCAGGCCCGCGCTGCCTATATCAATGCCCGGATCATCGACCCGGTTGCAGGTACCGAGGTTCTTGGATCTATTCTGACCGTGGGCGACAAAATCTGGGCCGTTGGTCCCGATGCGTTTGACAAAGCAGACAGCGACGGCACGTTGATTGTCGACTGCCAGGGCAAATGCCTATGCCCAGGTTTTGTCGATATGCACGTCTTTTTGGGTGAATCCATGGATACCACAGCCCAATCTGCAGCCGCTGGTGGGGTCACAACGATTGTCATCCAACCAGATATGAATCCGGTGTTGGACCAGGTTTCTCTCGTCGACTATATCGAACGTCAGGCGCGGGACGCCATCGTACGCGTGCATCCAATGGCTGCTGCCACCAAGGGTATGGATGGCCGGGAAATGACCGAGATTGGCCTGCTGCAGGCTGCTGGTGCCCTTGCCTTTACCGACAGCCGCAAGTCCGTCCACAAGGCCCAGGTCATGCGTCGATTATTGACTTATGCCACAGTCCACAACGCCCTGATTGTCCAGCACGCCGAAGAGCCAGATCTGGCCGATGGCGGCGTGATGAATGAAGGCGAAACGTCGACCCGCCTGGGACTGCCCGGCGTGCCTGCCGAGGCCGAAGTGATGATGATCGAACGCGATCTGCATCTGGTGGCAATGACGGGTGCAAAATACCACGTATCCATTGTCACCACGGCCCAGAGCATCGATGCGGTCCGTCGTGCCAAGGCCAAAGGATTGGCCGTCACCTGTGGCACCGCACCGCCTTATTTTGCTCTCAACGAATTGGCCATCGAAGATTACCGGACCTTCGCGCGCCTGTCGCCACCATTGCGGACCGAGGCTGACCGCCTGGCCGTCATTGATGGGCTGGCTGACGGCACAATCGATGTGATCGTCAGCTCTCATGACCCGCACAGCGAAGACGAAAAGCGCCTGCCCTTCAGTTTTGCGGCACCTGGCGTTGTTGGGCTGGAGACGATCCTGCCGATGATCATGGAGGTCGCCAATGGAGGCCATGTGCCCCTGCCCCGATTGATCAATGCCCTGACAGCAGCCCCGGCTGAATTGCTGGGTTTGCCTGTGGGGCGATTGGACAAAGGCGCACCCGCCGATCTGCTTATCTTTGATCCCAACATCGCCTATCGCATTCATGCCGAGGACTTTGTCAGTGGTGCCAAGAACAGCCCGTTTGATACCCGCCCTGCAGAAGGCCGCGTGCTAAAGACAATTGTTGCTGGCCAATCGGTCTATGCCGCTGATGGCTGGTAATATGCCCTTCGACCAAACGATGATTCTGGCCGCTTTGTTCGGTTACCTGTTGGGGTCGATCCCCTTTGGATTGCTGTTAACCAGGCTGGCCGGTCTTGGGGACATCCGTAATGTCGGGTCGGGTAATATTGGTGCGACCAACGTACTGCGAACGGGCAATAAGTACATCGCCGCGCTGACCCTGGTGCTAGACGGTGGCAAAGCCGCCGCAGCCCTGTTGATAACACAGGCCTATGCACCCGAGGCCACTTTGATCGCGGCCTTTGCAGCCTTTGCCGGGCATCTATACCCAGTCTGGCTGAAGTTTGAAGGCGGCAAAGGAGTCGCAACTTTCGTTGGCATTGCGCTTGCATACGAACCCTTAATGGGCTTGGTCTGTATTCTGACCTGGATATTGACGGCTATCGTCTTTAGATATTCATCACTGGCTTCTCTGGTTGCGGCCCTTGCGGGTCCTATTTATGCCGGTCTATTTTTAACAAATTTTGCGGGTTCCATTTTTGCCCTGATCGCCGCTCTGATCTTTTGGCGACACAGCAGCAATATTCGACATCTGATCGATGGGAAGGAACCCAAAATCGGAAAATCCTGATCGGAACCTTTCCCATGGATCTCTCACATTCTGAACAAATTGACCGTTGGCGCCTGATTCGCAGCGATAATGTCGGTCCGGTGACCTATCAACAGCTGGTCACGCGGTTTGGATCGCCCACCGAAGCCCTGGCTGCCTTGCCTGAATTTGCGCGCAATGGCGGGCGTCGAAAGATCAAAATTTTCTCGGTCGATGCCGCCGAACGTGAATTTTCACAGACCCTGGAATTTGGCGCCAAATTCTGTTTCATCAATTCCCCCAACTATCCAGAATCACTCGCCGCCATGCCCGACGCACCCCCTGTGCTCGTCACCCTGGGTGACCAGTCGCTGATGTCCCGATCCATCATTGGTATGGTGGGCGCACGCAATGCCTCAGCCGCGGGTATCAAGTTCGCCCGAGGCATCGCCCGCGAGTTGGGACAAGCCGACATCATTGTGGCCTCTGGCATGGCGCGCGGGATCGACACAGCAGGACATCAAGGGTCGTTGCAAAGTGGCACAATTGCGGTGATGGCTGGCGGCATCGATATCGTCTATCCGCCCGAAAACTCAACG
>SMVA01231739.1_pt1 | contig 10570 bp, 10 predicted proteins | sample 2456451 | NCBI WGS metagenome assembly SMVA01 (sample SAMN11095933, study PRJNA526329) | marine sediment metagenome | biome: Marine sediment; feature: Surficial sediment; material: Deep marine sediment; isolation source: Hadal surficial sediment | place: Pacific Ocean | collected 2014-05 | depth...
AATCCCATAGTGTTGTCCTCGATTATAATCCGGCGAAGGCCGCTGTCGCGGCCGCGATGGTTTGCTCGATATCGATGGCGCTGTGGGCGCTGGACATAAAGCCGGTTTCATAGGCGGAGGGAGCCAGATACACGCCCCCCTGGAGCATGGCGTGGAAGAAGCGGTTAAATTGTTCGCTATTGCAGGCCATCACCTGCTTGTAGTTACTGACATTGGTCTCCGTGGTGAAGAACCCGCCGAACATTGTGCCTGCATGATTGGTGGTGAAGGCGACACCCGCCTTTGCTGCCGCCTCGCGCAGCCGGGTGCTGAGTTGCTCGGTGCGGGTGAACAGAGGCTCATAAAACCCAGGCTGGGAGATTATGTCCAGGGTGGCAAGACCGGCGCTCATGGCGATTGGATTACCCGATAAGGTACCCGCCTGGTAAATTGGCCCCAGCGGCGCAATTTGCTCCATGATGTCACGTTTGCCGCCGAAGGCGCCCACGGGCATACCGCCGCCAATGACTTTCCCCAGGGTGGTGATGTCCGCATCAATGCCGTAAAACCCCTGCGCGCCGGTGAGGCCGAAGCGAAAGCCGGTCATCACCTCATCGAGTATTAACAGTGCACCGTTATCGTTGCAAACTTCCCGCAAGGTCTCGAGGAAGCCCGGGACAGGGGGGATACAGTTCATATTGCCCGCCACCGGTTCCACGATAATGCAGGCAATGCTATCGCCATATTCTGCGAATGCCTCGCGTACCCCGGCCGGGTCGTTGTAGGTCAGTGTCAGGGTGTGCTTTGCCAGGGCCGCGGGGACGCCGGGGGAGCTGGGGACGCCCATGGTCAACGCGCCGGACCCCGCCTTGATGAGGAGGGAGTCGGAATGCCCGTGGTAGCAGCCCTCAAATTTCACAATGGTATCGCGCCCGGTGACGCCGCGCGCCAGTCGGATGGCACTCATAGTGGCCTCGGTGCCTGAGTTCACCATACGCACCAGATCCATGCCGGGCATAATGTTGCACACGCGTTCCGCCAACTGTGTTTCCAGTTCTGTGGGTGCACCAAAGCTCAGGCCTTTCTCGCTCGCCCGGATAACCGCCTCGCGCACGGCGGGATGGTTATGCCCCATGAGCATTGGACCCCATGACAATACATAGTCAATGTAGCGTTTGCCCTGGGAATCAAATACATAGGCGCCATTGGCGCGGTCGATGAAGATGGGCGTGCCACCCACTGCCTTGAATGCGCGTACGGGGGAATTGACACCGCCGGGGATGGTTTTTTTCGCGCGCTCGAACAACTGTTCTGAACTGGTCATTAATATTGGCTCTGAAGACGTTGGCGGACATTATACTCATTTATTGCCGATTCTACTTTATGCGCGAGGCGGTCTTGGCACGGAAAACGCCTTTGCAATTGGTAAGACTTTTATTGGGCTGGCACTGGAGGGCGTGATGCCCTCAAGCGGCGATAGAACCCCTATTCCAGAGCCTCCCGGGCGTGCCGTAACCCGGATCAAAATGGTTTCAGTACCGCCAGAATGACAATAAGAAATAGAAAAATGACCGGCACTTCGTTAAAGAAGCGGTAAAAAATATGACTGTGGGTATTCTGCTCGGTGTTGATGAGGGCGACATAACGACCGCATTGAAAATGGTAGACCACTAGAAAAGCGACGCCCGCCAGTTTTACCCACATCCACTTTGCCTGTAGATAGTACTCCGGGTTGGTGCTGAGCATGGCCAGACCCAGTGCGATTGCAATGACCATGAAAGGGGTGACAAAGCGGTACAGGCGGCGTGCCATTATCGCCAATTGCGCCCTGGTAGAAGCGTGCTCACTGGCCGCGTAGTACACAAAAATACGCGGCAGGTAGAACAAACCCGCAAACCAACACACCACGAAAATAATATGAAGGGCTTTAAGCCAGAGCATGTGTTGTCCTTTGTATAAAGTGCACTAAAGTTTGGTAAGGCCGGACAGGGAAAACTTTTCAATGGTTTCGTGCGTTACGATACCCTGCAACACGCGCTTGCCGCCAGCATCGCGAGCGTAAACGCAGGTCGCTTCCGCTGTGTTGGATCGCATACTATCGAGCGCCTGGCGCAGGGTAGCCTGAATGGGTACGGTAGATACACTCCATCGTCGGATGCTCGCCTCGCTAAGGTCGGTGGTTTCATCATCGGCGGGTTGCTCCGTAAGCCACTGCGCCAAATCCGATCCTTTGACCAGATACAGCGGTTCGGTGTCGCGTTCAACAAGACACCATTCGGGCATTGTCATCAGGAGCGACTCGGCTGTGGCAAAGGGCAACAGTACCGGCACTCTCACGACGCTGGTCTCCATGGTTGAGCTAACGTCGGTTCGGTGCAAGAGCTGGTTTACCGGGTTGGTGGGTGGCAGCTTTCGCAATTGTTTGAGCATCGTCTGGTGCGCGCTGCGCTGATGAAATACGCCGGAATTGATGAGCGTGGCAGCAACAATGGCCAGCAGTGCCGGCATTGCGACGCTGACCGTCTGGGTCAATTCAATCACCGCAAGAATGGCTGCCAGGGGCGCATTGAGAATCGCGCCCATCGCCGCGGCCATTCCAATGACAATATAGAGCGTGTTATCCGAGGCGAGATCCGGCGTGGCATATTGGCCCAGTAGCCCCAGCATGGCGCCGATACAGGCCCCAATAATCAGGCTCGGGCCAATAACCCCAATAGGCAGCCCGACGCCACAACTGAATGCGGTTGCGAGAATTTTACAGCCAACTACCGCAATCAGCAGGGTGATCGCCAGCTCTTCGTGTAAAACGAGGTTCAAGGTGTCATAGCCGACACCCAAAATTTCGGGTGCCAGCAGGCCCAGACCACCGGTCAATATGCCGGCCAGGGTGTAGCGCAGGGCAATGGGCCAGTGCAGCAATCGGGCAGATATCTTGCTGATACTGATAAATATTGTGATGGCGAAACCACAGCAGATACCGAGCAAAACGATATAGGGGATTTCCCACAGAGAATTGAGCTCGATTTCAGGTATCAAGAACAATACGGCGCCACCGCCCAGGGTGCGGCTGATGGCGGAGGCCGCAACGGCGGCCAGCATGATGGGAATAAAGCCCATCACGGTGTACTCGGCGATGATTACCTCCATGGCAAATATTACCCCCGCCAGGGGGGTGTTGAAGGCTGCAGCTATGCTTCCCGCTGTGCCGCAGGCAATAAGTACGCGTAAGCTGTTGTTGGGCAGCCCCAGCTTTTGTCCCAGCTTGCTGTTGATTGCCGCCCCTAAATGTACTCCCGGCCCCTCTCTGCCGCCAGATTGGCCCGTGGCCATAGCAAAAGCGCCGCCGATAAATTGCACGATGGCGTTTCGATGGGACAGGATGCCGTAGTGGGTATCCATGCGGCTCAGTACATGAACGATGCCGGTCTCCCGATCTTCGGGTTTCAAAACGGACATCGCCAGCCCCAGCACCAGGGCGCCCCCCGCAGGCAAAGCAAAAATAGCCCACGATGGCAAGGTCTCAAAACCTTCCCCTGCGCCGCCGACGCCCCATAAGCCGGCAAGTTCGACAATGGCGCGTTCGAACGCCAACACGATTAGCCCGGACGCTATGCCGCCTATTATTCCAAGCACCGCGTAGGACAATATAGACTCGGTATTGGTCAGGCTCCGGCGATATTTGAAGAGCAAGCGTTTCACGGTGGGCTCACACTGTCAGCTAAAAGGCCAATATTACCAGTTATCTCGCCGCTTATTACTTTTATACTGTGCGGCCGTTTCGAGGTTTGTAGCGGGTTGGGCACACACAACAACTGACGTAGATCGTCAGCACCGGGACACAGTCATGGTAAGGGTAGGTATAGTTGGGGGTACGGGATATACGGGTGTGGAGCTACTGCGCCTGTTGGCATTGCATGAGCAGGCAGAGGTGGCCATCATTACATCCCGGGCAGAGTGCGGCCGTCGAGTCGATGAGCTGTTTCCCAATTTGCGCGGCCACTACCAACTGGAATTTTCCAACCCCGATGTCGCGCAGTTGACGGGCTGTGACATCGTGTTTTTCGCCACTCCGCACAATGTCGCGATGAATTTGGTGCCTGAATTGCTGGCTGCGGGCACGCGGGTGATCGATTTGTCCGCCGATTATCGAATTCGCGACCCTCAGCTGTGGTCGCACTGGTACGGCGAGCCGCACGCCAGCCCTGAATTGTTGTCCAGCGCCGTGTACGGCCTACCCGAGGTTAACCGGGCACAGATAGCGGGAGCCCAACTGGTCGCCTGTCCCGGCTGTTATCCCACATCAGTACAATTGGGATTTATTCCCTTGCTCGCCGGCGGCCTGGTCGATGCTGCCAGCTTGATTGCCAGCTGTGCATCGGGCGTGAGCGGTGCGGGTAGGCAGGCGAATATAGACAACTTGCTGAGTGAAGTGTCGGACAGCTTTAAGGCTTACGCCGTCGGCGGCCATCGGCATCTTCCTGAAATTGAGCAGGGCCTGGCCGATGTTGCCGGTAGGGACGTTGGCCTTACCTTCGTTCCCCACTTGTTGCCTATCATTCGCGGCATTCATGCGACCCTGTTTGCCCGAATGACTGCTCCGATTGATGATCTGCAAACCCTGTTTGAAGACCACTACGCAGATGAACCGTATGTGGATGTTCTGCCCGCGGGCACGTTGCCCCAGACCCGTTCAGTCAAGGGTGCTAATCGATGCCAACTGGCGGTAGCACAACCGCAAAATCGCGACACGGTGGTGGTAATGGTTGCGATCGATAATTTGGTCAAGGGCGCCTCCGGCCAGGCGATTCAGAATATGAATATCATGCTGAATCTACCCGAGACCATGGGTCTGGCAAATATCGGCTTATCGCCCTGAGGCAGCAGCATTATGGGAAGTGAGAATTACCACACCGTAATCAAGTACCAGCATGTCAGGCATCGCGAGATAGTGGTGTTGGTGGCCACCGTATTGTTCGCTGCGGTGCTGGTGGCGGGGTATCTCCTCGGGCAGCGGTCGGCATACACCAGTATGGGGCTGGAACCGCCTGTCTACAGCGACCCGGAGAGCTCGCAGTCCGGTGGGGGGCTAGAGTTGAAGGCGTTACAAGATGAGCTCGATGTGCAGCAGGTTCAGAATGAGCTGGATCGTACCGCCCTGGAAATGGTGCGCAAGGAGCTCGCCTCACAGCAAAATGAGATAGGGGATTTACGTGAGGGGCTCAGTTTCTACAAGGGTTTGATGGCGCCGGAAGAGAATGCCCACGGCCTGAGTTTAAGAAAGCTTGAGCTAATAGCAACCGGAGCGAGCGATCGCTTTATCTTTCGCCTGGTCGCGCAACAAGAGGCCCGTAAGCACACAACATTAAAAGGCTCCCTATCGATGGAAGTGTTTGGGACCAAGGCCGGGGAGGCTGTATCCTACCCTCTGGCGGATCTCAGTGCGGATATCGAAGACAATAACGTGGCTCTGCGTTTCCGCTATTTTCAAACCATCGAGGGCGAATTGGTGGTGCCCGCCGGGTTTAATCCCCAGGGCTTCAGGGTGATTGCCAGGGCGAGTTCACCACGAAAAGTTGAGCTCAGGGAGCAGTTCCCCTGGGAAGTACAGCGGAGATTTAGCTATGTTGGGAAGTAAAAAGCCGACTTCGGGTGGCAAACAATCGGTATTCGGTAATTCCGGCAGTACCACACTGCTGTCGCGCGACACGGTAGTCGTCGGTGATATTCACTTCAGCGGCAACCTGGAGATCGAAGGTTTGGTGCAGGGTAATATTATTGCCCTGCCCGAGCAGGATGCCTTTGTGAGAATTGTGCAGGAGGGGCGGGTTGAGGGCGAGATTCGCGCTCCATCCATAGTCATAAATGGCGCTATCGAGGGCGATGTATATTCCAGTAAACACCTGGAGTTGGCCTCCAAGGCCAGGGTTCACGGCGATGTGTATTACACCCTGGTGGAAATGGCAGCGGGCTCTGAAGTGAATGGCATTCTCAAGCACGTTGTTGACTCCCCGGGCCAAACAAAGACACCGGCCTCAACTGGCGGGGTGCCGACCAAGGCAACCGCCCAGGGGGGCGAGGGTCGCAGCACCGTGGGTAAAGTTGACTAAAATAGTCAGATTTAAGATAATTGAGCGTGTTTGATAATTTACTGCACTAATACTGCACCAACAAACGGCCAGCTTATGGCCCCTGAGTATGATTATGTCTGTAGCTGAACCCTTCAATCCTGTCAGTATCAATCTCTCCGCCAGAGCGGTGCAGAAGGTTCGTGAATTGGTAACCGAAGAGGAAAACGAAGAGTTGAAGCTTCGCGTTTTCGTCACTGGCGGCGGTTGTTCCGGATTTCAATATGGTTTTACATTTGATGAATTGATGGCCGAGGATGACACCTCTGTTGAGAAAGACGGCGTGACGGTCCTGATTGACCCCATGAGTTTCCAGTATCTCGTCGGTTCCGAGGTAGATTATACCGAGGGCCTGGAAGGTTCCCGTTTCGTCATTAACAATCCCAATGCCACCGCCACCTGCGGCTGTGGCTCTTCATTTTCGATCTAATCTACTCCCGTGAGCCATGATCGCGCGGATTAGAGCGCTCGCTCTATCGACTATGCTGTTGGCGAGCACGGTGTTTGCGCAGGATATTTCTATGGGCGAGACGCTCAATGAGCGGCTCTATGTGGCGGCCATTACCCTACACACCACCGCGGAATTACACACTGTTTTGCAGCGCGCCGATCAACTGTTGGCGGAGGGCGTCGCCTTGCAGAGCGACCCTGCAACAGTCACCTTCATACTGCACGGCCCCGAGGTGATCAGCCTGCTGCGAAAAAACTATCTGCAAAACAAGGCAACGGTCGATCTCGCTGCGCGCTTGTCCGCATTGGGGGTGGTCGAGATCAAAGCCTGCAAGACCTGGATGGGGGGGCACAGTGTGGCCGAGGAAGATTTGCAACCTTTTGTCGGCACGGTGACCTATGGCCCCGGTGAGGTTCTTCGCCTGGTTGAAGAGGAAGATTATCTCTATTTCTAGAGTTTAGCGCCGGGAAACACGCCTCCCAGCACACGCGGCCCTTCGGCGCCGGTTACCACCGGGGCATTCCCCGCCAGCCCCGCCAGCGACTGCTGGGCCAGCCAGGCGAATAGTGCCGCTTCCACCCAGTCCGGGTCCATGCCCAGCGCCGCTGTGGTCTCCAGTTTCGCCGGTGCCAGCGCTTTATATAACCGGCGCATCAGGTCGGCGTTGTGCGCACCCCCGCCGCAGATATAGACCTCGGTAATCTCCACTTCGCAATTTGCCAACCCCTGGGCAATAGTGTCTGCCGTGAACTGCGCCAGGGTGGCCTGGACATCATGGGTAGCCAATAACTCAAGCCCTGGGTAGCAGCGCTCCAGCCATTCCAGATTAAACGCTTCCTTGCCGGTGCTGCGCGGACCGGATATGGCCAAATGGGGGTGTTGCATCAGTTGTTGCAGTAGTTCCGGAAGCACTTGCCCCTCAGCCGCCCAGTCGCCCCCCCGGTCATAGCGCTCATCCCGGTGCCGCTCTATCCAGTGATCCAGCAGAGTATTGCCAGGACCCGTGTCGAACCCCATGCGAAGCTCTTGCCCCGCCAGCACCGACCCGTTGGCGATGCCGCCAATGTTAACGATGGCGCGGTTGACGCCAGCTCTGGCAAATGCCGCCGCGTGAAAAGCGGGAGCGAGGGGCGCGCCCTCACCACCTGCGGCTATGTCTCTGCGCCGAAAATCTGCCACGGTGGTGATTCCGGTAATCTCGGCGATGGTATTGGGGTCGCCGATTTGCAGTGTGAAACTCTCGCTGGGCGGGTGACCCGCAGAGGGAGGGCGGTGGCGTATGGTTTGACCGTGACTGCCGATGGCGGCGATCTTGTGCGTGTCGATATCGGCATCGCCCAGCAGCGCCAGGGTCGCTGCGCCAAATAGCTGACCCAATTCCCGGTCCAATGTGCCCATCTGCTCAATTTCGTCCGGGCCGGGGTGACTGAGTTGGGCAATGCGCTTACGTGTGGCGGCGGGGATGGGGTGGCTGCGAGTTGCCAGGACAGAAATTTCGGTTGGGGAGCAGTGAACGACGGCGCTATCGATGGCATCAATGCTGGTGCCCGACATCAACCCGACAAACAGTGACCCGTCCACGGTGGGTTTAATGCGCGGCGGAGCCGCGCATGGCCAGCTGGTTGCCTGTTTGCAGCGAGGCCAGTTGCGCGGAAGCTCCGCTGATTGCTACTTTGAAATTTGGCATTTCGAGTGCCGGCAGAGTTTTCGCCTTGGGTAGCTTTTTGTGGATAGTGCGCGGGTTGCGGTGTACCCCGTTCAGGAGAAACTCATAGTGTAAATGAACCCCGGTAGCGGCACCCGTTGCCCCTACGGTGCCAATAACCTGGCTCTGCGCGACCCGCTGGCCTTTTTTGACCTTGCGTTTGTGCAGGTGTAGATATTTTGTTACGTACTGCTCCCCGTGTTGGATGAACACGTAATTGCCATTGGCTTTGTTGTAACCCGTCTTTATGACCCGACCCTCTCCGGTAGCAAATACCGGGGTGCCTCTGGGCGCGACGTAATCAGTGCCGCGGTGGGGTCGGGTGGTTTTGTAAATGGGGTGCAGGCGGCGCAAGTTGAAATTAGAACTGATCCGGGTGAAATCCACAGGGGCCATCAAAAATGCCTTGCGCATGCTTACCCCCTCCTCGTTGTAATAGCCTCTATCGCCCTGTGAATCCTCAAAGCGATACGCGCTGAAGGTTTTGCCCTGGTTGGTAAAAGAGGCGGCAATGATTTCGCCATCGCGGTATTTCTCGCCATCCAGATACAGATCCTCGTAGAGCAAGTGGATGGTATCGCCTACCCGGGGGTCCAGCACAAAGTCGATGACCCCGCCAAAAATATTGGCCAATTCCATGATCATATACTGGGAAAGGCCTGCTTCCTGGCCCGCAATGAACAGGGACGAGCGGATCTCCGCGCTGGCCCACGCCTGCCTGATTTCCGGTGTGCGAAGGTCGCGCTGGCTGTCGAAGCCCTGCTCGCTGTTTCGATAAGTGACAGATTCCAGGGGAGAAATGATATGTCGGACCGCGATCAATGCCCCCTCTTCGTCGGCGTTGAAGGCAATAGTCTGGCCCGGGAAAATGCGCGTGAGTGATTTCCCCTGCGCGGTTTTCTTGGTAATGCGGTAGATGTCCCGGTCGCTGTATCCCGCCCGTTTGAAAATCAGGGAAAGGTTGTCGCCCGATTGAACTGTGATTTCATTCCAGTGCGCCGCTGGCTCGACGCTTCCATCGGGTGCGCTGGGCTCATCGATTGCCTCGGTTGTGTTAGCGCTCACCATACTCGGCGCTTCGGTTGGGATCACCCGATCCTCGAGTTGCGCTCGCTTATTGGCTTCTACGTCGCTGGTGGGCAGTACAAAAACCGCGATTGCGGCACAGGCAGTGATCGTGCCTGCCGCGAGTAGGTGTTTGCGCGATAGGCGTTTTTCGCTGCGAATTACGGTGGCCCCCCGCAGTTTTTTCGCTGCTGGCATATCCCCAGAGTTTTCCCTGACTTTCGATGGGGGCAGTATATCGAAAAACTGCCTTGGTGTCAGAGGGTGCTCCAGCTCTTCTTAGATCGCGCTTCGAATGCAACTTTGACTATCTACCGACACTAAAGTCCATCGTAGTTTCAGGTCGCACCCGATTGCTACCAATGTCTCCGCTTATCCGGTATCGTTGGCGCCCTTTAAATTCACTGACATCAGAGAGTGAGAGCCGTCCCATGAGCAGTGCATTATTAGCCGATCTCCGCGCCCGCGGTTTGATTTTCCAGATTGCCGGGGAGGACGCGCTCTCCCAGTGGTTGGATGGTGGCTCGCGAACGCTCTATTGTGGCTTTGACCCCACCGCGGACAGCTTGCATATTGGTTCCCTGGTACCCCTGTTGATGCTGCGCCGATTCCAGTTGGCGGGGCACAAACCGTTGGCCCTGGTGGGCGGCGCCACCGGCTTGATTGGTGACCCCAGTTTTAAGGCCGCCGAGCGCCAGCTCAACACGCCGGAAGTCATTGAAGCTTGGCTAGACAAAATAAAAATTCAGGTGGCCCAGTACATCGATTTTGATGCGGGTGAGAATTCGGCTGAGGTTGTCAATAATCTCGATTGGACGGCTGACCTGGATGTGCTGACGTTTTTGCGTGATGTGGGTAAGCATTTTTCGGTCAACGCGATGATCCAGAAGGAGTCGGTCAAGCAGCGTATCGACCGCGAGGGCAGTGGCATCAGCTATACCGAGTTCAGTTACATGATCCTGCAGTCCTTTGATTTTGCCCAGCTGAGTCAGCGCAACGATTGCACGTTGCAGATAGGTGGCTCGGATCAGTGGGGCAATATCACCGGGGGTATTGATCTCACCCGCCGTATGTACTCTAAGCAGGTGTTTGGCCTGACTATGCCATTGATTACCAAGTCGGATGGCACCAAGTTCGGTAAATCGGAAACGGGTACCATCTGGCTGGACCCCGCTCGAACATCGCCCTATGCCTTCTATCAATTCTGGCTGAACACTGCGGATGCGGATGTTTATAAGTTCCTGA
>SMVA01011823.1_pt1 | contig 10568 bp, 8 predicted proteins | sample 2456451 | NCBI WGS metagenome assembly SMVA01 (sample SAMN11095933, study PRJNA526329) | marine sediment metagenome | biome: Marine sediment; feature: Surficial sediment; material: Deep marine sediment; isolation source: Hadal surficial sediment | place: Pacific Ocean | collected 2014-05 | depth 0-1...
AGCGCAACATTATTATCAACGATTTGATGTTGAATCACCCGCAGATTTCGTAAATCAGCATGCTGACCCGTCGGACTCGGTCATTACAGCAAGTGTCGTCGTCACTCAATACCTCCAAATGGACAGCTTCGTCTATCTGAACAAGGCCGACCAACGTTATTCGGGGCAGGCATGCGATTTCGGCAATATGGAACGGTGGACTGGACTGCCTCTATTGAGCGACGTCGGAGGCATTGAAGCGCTGGCTGAAACAAAACCCGATTCTCGTTTGTGGCTCATTGCAGACCACTATGCGATGAAAAGCACTTTGTCGCATGAGTACCTCACCGAAAAAGCTGGATATGAACAAGTTTTCGTTTCGCCGGACGAAAAGTTCAAAGTTTATCTTCGATCAATGCACGAGTAGCCAGGGCAATAGCTCAACGCCTTTGCATTGGTTGCCAGATAACTCCGACCTTATGTGCGATACCCATCCATTCGCATAATTTTTTCATTCAGAGAAGAGTCTCTTTACTCGATCGTTTTCAAAACTATCGTTTCACGATGATGCTCCCCCAAGTTTACTGGCGTGAAGGCCAACAAACCTGGCGGGGAATCGCCTTGAGCAAATTGAATTGTCCCCCACATGTTCAACTCACCTTTTGGCCAAGATAGAAGGCGCCGTGGTGGCTTATTATCGGATATTTGCCAGATCTCGGAATATTGGCTACTAGGATACTCAGCCTCAACCCATTCCACCGTCGTTGAAAAATAGAATCTGCCATTTACATTATCGCGCGCACTAAAATAGAACGGATTTCTCACCGTCAGCACAACCTCTTTGTCACCTGTATCCCAATTCCACTTGACTACATCATTCCATTGACCTGGACTATCGGTGCCCCAGTAAATGAATTCGGTCGAAAATTGCATGCTTACAACTCTCCAATCCTGGCTTCCTCCACCCAGATGCTTGAAACTGATACCCTGATCAGACGAATAACGGATGGTGCTTTCATGATCAGCGTCACCCGTGGTTAGCCAAAGTAAATTGCGGTACGGGTCGAAGCTAACGCTGTGAATATGGCGTATCTCTGACCTGTGAAATTCCTGGCATACCTTCCACGTTTCTCCTTGATCATGGCTACAGTACAATTTTATGACAATATCCGGTTTTTCCGGTTTGTTTACAATATATTCGCCGACGAAAACGTTGGCCTCTCCGTCGTGCGCCAAACCTTGAGGAAGCAGTGACCCGTCTTTCCAACTATAAGTATTTTCCAAGCGGACGACTTCTCCTTCTTTAAGCACACCTTGAAAAATACCGCCGTAAGTGGCGATCATGGTTCCATTCTCAAGTATTGTGACTGCGCTGATACCGGTTTTTTTCTTTAGTTTGAAAACCGTTTTCAGGGTTCCAATTCGGTGTCGCAGATTCCTTATAATACCGCCTTGTCTTTTTCCGATTGTTGCGACCTTTTCCCAAGTCAATCCCATATCGCGACTACGATAAACGGATGTTCTTCTTGACGCATATACATTGCCATCGTGCCAAAAATGGACGTTTAGGTCGGAAGTTCTACTTAACTCACCCGTAATGCCATCATATCCATTGAACATTTGTCCCCTGGGATGTTCTGGCAATATCTCGTAGGTCAAAAATCCAAGAAATACTAGGACGACGAGTGCAACAAACCACTTTATTCCATACATAACTCTTTTCTCTTGCGCGGCATAATCGACAGAAGCGACTGAAACGCTTCATAACAAAGACAAGCGATTGACAGTGAGCGTCAACAGGTTTTCTGACTCATTATCTAGCGGGCGTTGTGGATTGTCGGGGATTCTTCGTACCTCGTTTGGTCGAGGTAGCCTACATATTGATTGTCTTTTCTATCCGATACTCTTTAGTTTGTTTAGCGCGCGTAAAAATGATCAGTTCCCCTAACAGACCTATCGCAAATAATTGGACACCCAAGACAATGAATAACACGCCGAGCAGAAATGCCGGCCGATCGGCGAGGGCCGTATTTCCCAGTAGTCGCTGAATAACGAGGTAGAGCGTTACGAATCCGCCGATCGCAGCCACTATAGACCCTATAAAACCGAAGAATCGCAGTGGCTTCTGCGTAAACTTGATCAAAAAGAAAACAGTTACGATGTCGAGCGCCCTACGGGCATAGATACCAGGAGGATAATATTTTGGTCTCGAATCCCGCCTACTTGAGGCGACCTCGACCTCTAATACCCGGAAACCTGCTCGCGACGCCAGTAACGGCATGAAACGATGCTGGTCACCGTAGCTCCTTATTTCCTCGAAGACCTGTCGCCGCAGCACGCGAGCACCACAACCCAAATCTCTAAAGGGCATACCGGTCAATTTACTGACAGTTGAGTTGAACAGGCGCCTTTGGATCTTCGTGGCCTTCGATGCTTCGTTATCTAGCCGAACTGCCAAAACAACATCAGCGTTTGATGAAGCGCGTATAAGGTCGGGAATATCCGATGACGCCAATTGAAAGAACGAAGGCAGCGTCAGCACCAAGTCAGCCTTGGATGAGTCAAAACCAGCAGTCATTGCAGTAGCTGGCCCAAAATATTTTGCAAGCTGAATGATAATTATAGGCTCTCCCGACTTCTGCAGGTTTTCAAGTGTGGCCGAGGCGTCTGAAAAATGACCGTCCAGCACATAGATAAATTCATATGTCGTGACTGCTTCAGCGACAGCTGACTTATACTCCCAGTATAACTCTTCAACGTCATCCAACCGCTCGCTAACGGGGATGACGATAGAAAGCTCAACTTCGTCCGTCATTTGGTTCTCCACACACTTTGCCATACCTATTCGTAATCGAGATGCTCCGATCTACTCGGAGCTTTGATAATTGCCGTATCTTTATAGAGCTGTTCCAGCGGCAAACCTTCCGACAAATACACTAGCTCTCCTAACAACCCAGTCCCAAGCAAAAAAATCGCAACCGCTCCAAAGAGGACGCCGCACCCCGCGATCACTACCGAAAATCCAGATGAGTACGACGTTACCTCAATTACGCTAGCACCGAGCATTAAAAAAGAGGCAAGCATAAATGGAGCGCTCAAAAGAGCAAACCAGTAAAAAGGACGAGAAGCAAAGGAAATTAGAGTCTTGATAGTCAGTAAATCGATTAAGACCTTAAAGGTGCGCGATAAGCCGTACTTTGAAACTCCAAACTGTCGAGCTTTATGGTGAACTTTGACCTCGGCGATACGCGCTCCGGAAATCGATGCCATCGCCGGGATAAAACGGTGCATCTCAGAATACAATGGAATTTTCTTAATTACTTCAGGTCGGTACGCCTTTAGCGAACAGCCATTGTCCTTTATTGGGATGCCAGTGACCTTGCCAATTAGCCAATTGGCGATTTTCGATGGAATCTTGCGCGTGATCAGTTTGTCCTGACGATTATGACGCCATCCAACGACGATATCGTATCCCTCCTCAATTTTTCCTAGTAACAATGGTATGTCGGCGGGATCGTTCTGCAGATCTCCGTCCATGGTTATCAATACACTCCCAAGGGCCATATCGATGCCTGCGCTCATTGCTGGAGTCTGACCGTAGTTCTTACGAAACTTTATTACCTTGATGCGCGCGTCCTTCTCCGCGAGTTCCGTCGCAACTCGAAAAGTTCCGTCCGTGCTTCCGTCGTCGACGAGCAAGATCTCATATCCTGAATTCAAATTATCGAGTGCAACTCTGATTGCGTGACAGAGAGGCTCAACACTTTCTTCCTCATTGAACAAAGGAACAATGATCGATATTTCCGGCTTAATACCTACCTGCAATTCGCCCATATCGATTCGTCCTTTATACATATGCAATCAAAGTCCGGTCGCAGCCCGCAGGTTGCAAACAGATTGGGTTACATAACTTGTGAACCCGCTTCTGCCGCAACTACAGCGAACACACATGGAATGTTGGAGTCCGGAATTATATACAGATTTTGCCATATTCCTAGCGTGTTTTTCGCTGCAGAGTACAATTTCATTGCTGTAGTATAGATTCGGTCATTCCATTCTTAGGCTAATGAATTAGCGGCTGATAGTGTAAACTCAGTTTCGAATGTACTCCGTTTATCAGGACGAAAAGTAAGATGCTATGCCCTCTGAGCCGACTCTAATGACATCGAAAGATTCTGAAATCCGTAAAGAGCAAGGTATCAGAGTGTTCGTGGACGCACATGTGCACATTCATGATTGCTTTGGTCTTCAAGAATTTTTCGACGCCGCGGCAAGAAATTTTGCGTTTGTCTCGTCGAATGCGGTATCGACGACATTTTACAGGTATGTTTTATGTTTGACAGAAACAAATAGAGCTAATAAGTTCGAAGAACTTTCGAGGCAAGCAGACGACAACTCAGAAGATATGAGAACGGATGAGTCGATCTGGAGTTTCAAACATGGCGGCAGCCACACGTGTCTGATCGCGGCTCATCCAGTTCTTGGCCAAATCGAAATTGTTGCTGGTCGCCAAATCGTGACAAAAGAGAAACTGGAGATTCTGGCTCTGGGTTTGGTCGAGACATTGGAGGACGGGCTGGCAGCGTCGGATGTCGTCAAATTGGTAATTAATTCAGGTGCAATACCCGTTTTGCCGTGGGGATTCGGAAAATGGCTCGGTAGCAGACGGCGTGTTGTAGCAAGCCTTATTGACGAGTTTGGCGATGGTGCGTTGTACCTTGGTGACAACAGCGGGCGGCCGGCATTAATGGCTGATCCGGCAGAATTCGCATTGGCCAGGCGGTTAGGCATGAGGGTACTGCCGGGCACCGATCCGCTGCCATTTACGTCGGAATGCGACAAAGCAGGATCTTTCGGTTTCTACGTTGACGGTGTGGCAGATACCGAAGATGTCTGGACCGGGCTACGAACCATGTTGAAGCAAGGAAACGGCAATCTACATTACTACGGATCTCTGGAATCGCCGCTTCGCTTCTTGCGTAATCAGATCGCTATGCAATATGTTACGCGTATAGCCAATCGCCGGGAAACAATCTGATGCGCTACCTCGTGATTGCACCACAACCTTTTTTCACACCAAGAGGAACACCCTTTAGCGTTTACTACAGAACTCTTGTGCTGTCGGAGTTGGGTGCAGAAATTGATCTGTTGACCTACGGCGAGGGCAGAGATCCAGATATTCCGAACGTACGTATTTATCGTGGCCCCAGATTTGCGTGGCTCGGACATGTCAAGACCGGGCCGTCAATGCTCAAGCTTTTTCTGGATATGTTTATCGCCGCTCGTACCGTTGGGCTTTTGATCCGGCACCGATACGATGTGGTCCATGCTCATGAAGAGGCGGTATTCTTCTGTCGATTCTTGAAACCGATTTTCAGATTCAAGCTCGTTTACGACATGCACTCAAGTCTTGTGCAGCAGCTCACAAATTTCAACTACACGGAGTCACGGTTTATCCACTACATCTTTAAGAAACTTGAAGACAGTTCCATTAATGCCGCAGACGCTGTCATAACGATCTGTCCGGACTTGGCTGATTACGTCAGCGAAATCGTCACGGACCCGAGCAAGCACTTTCTAATTGAGAATTCTATTTTCGAGCCCGTAAAGCTGAAGGGTGACGAGTCCCGTAGGGAGGTTCAGGAGTCCTCCAACGGTGCCACCGACCTGCCAGTTGACCGCTATTGTTTCGTGTATGCCGGAACCCTTGAATCGTATCAGGGCATCGACCTGTTAATTCGGTCATTTGGAAACGTAATTCGGCGACGGCCCGACTCGTTCCTTCTTATTGTTGGTGGTACGGCCCCACAGGTCGAGAAATATAGACGCCTGGCGCAGGAAGAGGGACTCGAGAATCATTGTCTGTTCACTGGCACTGTTCCGCAGCGGCTGGCGCATCTGTACATGCGATCGGCGAGCGCGCTGCTGTCACCCCGCACGGAGGGAACGAATACGCCGCTTAAGATCTATCAACAGCTCGCGAGTGGCATTCCTTTGGTAGCGACCAACATCTTTTCCCATACGCAGGTTTTGAACGATGACGTGGCGTTCCTGGCGGACCCGGAACCTGAAGCATTCGGCGCGGCGATGATCGCAGCAATGTCAGACGACAGTGCTGCGAAATTGAAGGCGGAAAATGCGATTCGTTTATATAAAAAGCAATATTCCAGAGAGTCCTATGTAAAGAAGTTGACCACGATATTGAATGGTCTTCGTTGATGTGCGGAATAGCCGGGGTGGCAAGTCTCTCCAGAGGTTCACGCGTCACTCAGGAGCAACTGGAACGCATGTGTTCTGTGATCCGCCACAGAGGACCGGATGACGATGGCATTGGCATCACAGGCAATGTCGGTATGGGAATGCGACGGCTGTCAATTATCGACGTGGCCGGCAGCAAACAACCCATTTTCAATGAAGACAGGAGTGTACGAACCGTATTCAACGGTGAGATATACAACTACAGAGAGCTGCGAAAAGAGCTAAGCATCGAAGGGCATACGTTCCGCACCTCCGGCGATACGGAGACAATTGTCCATGCGTACGAGGAATACGGCTTAGATTTTCCGAATCACCTCAACGGCATGTTTGCGATCGCGCTGCACGATTCCAAGGCGAAAACATTGCATCTTGTCCGGGACCACCTGGGCATCAAGCCACTCTATTATATGCTCACCAAGGACTTTCTGGTCTGGGGCTCCGAGGTCAAGGTGCTTCTCGCCAGTGGTTTGTTCAGGCCGGAGCTAAAGGTGGATGCAGTAAATCAGTTCCTGACCTGGGAGTATGTGCCAGGTGCCGACACCCTGATGCAGGGCGTGCACAAGCTCAAGCCCGGCGAGATGCTGAGTCTCGATCTAGCCACGGGGCGCTCAAGCCTGGTTGAGTACTGGGACATTCCGGAAACCCCGGGCACGACGCGCAGCGACGCGGAATGGACAGATGAAGTCGAGCACAAGATTGTCGAAAGTGTTCGGGCTCAGATGGTCAGCGACGTTCCGCTGGGAGCGTTTCTGTCCGGCGGCGTGGATTCCTCAATCGTCGCGTCCGCAATGGGCCGTGCTCAAACATTCAGTATTGGCTTCGATGACCCGTCCTACAACGAACTGAGTTATTCGAAAGAGGTCGCTGATCACCTCGGGCTTGATCACGTAACCGAAGTCATTCGGCCGCACGTCGTCGATCTTTTCGACTCCCTGATGTTTCACCTGGACGATCCAATAGGCGACTTTTCGATATTTCCGACTTTTCTGGTTTCCAGATTGGCACGTGAGCATGTCACCGTTGCCTTGAGTGGCGACGGTGCTGACGAATTGTTCGGCGGATACGAGACCTACATTGCGAATGCCATGGCGCGGCGCTATGGGGCGATTCCGGCCGCAGTGCGCAAAGGATTGATCGAGCCGGCAGTTAAATGGCTGCGGCCCCGGGCGGCCAAGAAGGGCCTGATAAACAAGGCGAAACGATTCATTGAGGGCGCGGCTCTGTCGCCTGAGCTGGAACACTGCCGATGGCGTAAGTTTCTCGATGCGAAAACGCGAGATGCACTGTTTACAACTGACGCATTGCATGATCTGCAAACGCCGTCGGACGCACACATCGTCGACCTCTTCGAGCGCGCAGGGGATCGAACTGATTTGGATCGGAGTCTCTACGTCGACGTGAAGAGCTATCTGAGCGACAATATATTGACCAAAGTTGATCGGATGTCGATGGCCGTATCGCTGGAAGCGCGAGTTCCATATCTGGACAAGGACCTTGTTGAGCTGGCGTTTCGCGTACCGGATAAGCTAAAGGTCCACAAGAGGACCACCAAGGTCATGTTGAAGGAAATTGCGGCGCGTCATGTTCCGGCTAATTGTGTCTACCGCCCAAAGGAGGGATTCAGTATCCCAATTAAGAACTGGTTGGCAACTCAATTTCGTCCATTGATGGATGAGCTTCTGGACAGCACGCGTATAAGGAACGCTGGCCTGTTCAATCCACAGGCCATCGAGGCATTGAAGCAACAACATCTTTCCGGTCACGCCAATCACAGTCATGTGCTTTGGTCATTGATTGTTTTTGAGGCTTGGCAAGACAAGTGGCTAAACGTCGTCGCAGGTCAAAGGATATAGACCATGAATAAGGTGCTGGTAACAGGCGCGACCGGATTCACGGGTGGCAAAGTAGCAGAACGCTTAGTGCAGGATGGTCACGATGTCGTTGCGTTCGTGCGCTCCAACAGCGACACAAAAAAACTGCATGAGCTTGGTGTCGAATGTCGAACTGTCGATATTCGGGATGCAAATGACGTCAGCAGGAATTTTACCGACGTAAAAAAGGTTTTTCATATTGCGGCCGCCTATCGGTCCGAATATGCAGATCACGGAGAGTTCCGTGCTGTAAACGTCGATGCAACAAGGAATCTGCTTAATGCCGCACAAGAGGCTGTCGTAGAGAGGTTTGTGCACTGTTCCACGGTTGGCGTTCAGGGGGAAATTGAAGACCCACCGGCGTCTGAGGATTACAGATTTAAGCCGGGGGATCACTACCAGCAGTCCAAACTCGATGGCGAGCTGTTGGCGCTTAAGTACTCCCGATCCGGTCTTCCGGTCTCCGTAGTGCGGCCAGTTGGTATCTATGGGCCTGGAGACACGCGTTTTCTCAAACTTTTCCGGCCGATACAACGCGGGCGCTTTGTAATGATTGGGAAAGGAGATGTTCTTTACCACATGACGTACATAGATGACTTGGTGGAAGGATTTATTCTGGCAGGAGAGCGACCCGAAGCTCTTGGCGAGGTATTTACTATCGGCGGGCCTGAATACACGACTATTCGTGAATTGGTTGATGCCATTGCCAATGTACTTGGACGGCGTCCGCCACGATTGAGAGTTCCTTTTCAACCTGTATATTGGGCATCGGTCGTATGCGATTACTTGTGTCGTGCGGTAAATATTAGCCCGCCACTGTACCCGCGCCGTGTGGAGTTTTTTGAGCTCGATCGTGCCTTTTCCACGGAGAAGGCGCAGCAGTTGCTCGGTTATCGTCCCAAAACCGGCCTGCCTGAAGGCCTTGCTCGCACCGCCGCCTGGTATACGGAACAGGGTCTGATCTGAATGGTTTCAATCACGCGAAATGTGGATCAGATCTGTCGGGATACTTACGACGTGATCATCATCGGCGGAGGTATTTATGGTTCGATGTTGCTGCTCGAAGCGTCTAGAGCCGGGCTCAAGGCGATACTGCTCGAAAAAGACGACTTTGGGGGCCTGACCAGTTTCAATAGTCTTCGGATCGTCCACGGTGGCCTCAGGTATTTGCAAACTTTGCATTTGTCCCGACTTCATGAGTCGGTCACCGAACGAAGCTGGTTTCTAAGAAGTTTTCCGGATCTCGTCAGGCCGCTACCGTGCTTGATGCCGCTTTACCGGAATCTAACGAAAAATCGTCTCACACTCCGCGCTGCGCTACGTCTGAATGACTGGTTAACGCGAAACAGAAACGAAGGGTTACCGCCAGAATTTCAAATTCCAGACGGCCAGATAATTGGTGCGGCAGAAACATCGCGGTTGTTTCCGTTGGCTCGCTCAAACGGCTTACGAGGTGGAGCGCTGTGGTACGACGCTGTAATGCCGGATTCCAACAGATTGCTTATGGAGGTGCTCCGCTGGTCGGCCTGCGCTGGGGGGACTTCGGTCAACTACGTTGAGGCTACTGAATTGCTACGGTCTGATGGAATGGTCAGAGGTGTAATCGCGAAAGATGTTCTGACAGGTAGTGACCATGAAATAGAAGCACCTCTTGTTGTCAATGCCGCGGGTCCGGAATGTCGCGCAGTCGCGCAGCGGTTTTCCGAAGATGATCCAACGCTTTTCCGGCCGTCGTTGGCTTGGAATGTATTGCTTGACCGGGCACCACTGTCCGATGGTGCGGTGGCCGTACAAGCACCGACTGGAAATTCACGAATGTACTTTGCTCATTCTTTGGGTGGACGATTGTTCGTTGGTACAGGGCACGCTCCTGTCGATGGCAACAGTATGCCGGGTCCTGCAGAAGCGGATATGAGTGCGATGCTTGCAGATCTCAATAATGCGGTTCCCGGCATCGACCTGGATCGGGGCGATATCCGCCATATATTCTCGGGTCAGCTTCCCGCAAAACACTTCGGCTCTGTTGATCTGGCTAGTGAACCCGTGATTCTGGATCACGGCAGGGAAGGTGGGCCGGAAGGGCTATTCAGCGTGTCCGGAGTCAAGTTCACTACTGCAAGAAGAGTTGCGAGCCGACTGGTTCAATTGCTTAGGGCGCAAACAAAGGGTTGGGATGATCTCAGCTTGTGCGATCGGCCTCCGCCAGCGGCCTATGATTTACACCCCATGAGATGTACTGATCGTGCGGAAAGAATCCGCAGGGCAAGAGGACTTATCGAAGACGAGGCGCCGCAGTCGTTGACGGACCTACTTATACGGCGTAGTAACCTGGTTGGCGATCCGGAAGCGGCGCTGAGTATCGCTGAGGATTGTTGTAACGCTTTTGGTTGGGGTTCAGAACAGTCAAAGGTGCAAATTGAGGAACTTTCGGCTTTTTTTGCGCGGCGTGCGGCGCACTAG
>SMVA01419540.1_pt1 | contig 10568 bp, 11 predicted proteins | sample 2456451 | NCBI WGS metagenome assembly SMVA01 (sample SAMN11095933, study PRJNA526329) | marine sediment metagenome | biome: Marine sediment; feature: Surficial sediment; material: Deep marine sediment; isolation source: Hadal surficial sediment | place: Pacific Ocean | collected 2014-05 | depth...
AGTGTGGGTTGGTGATTTGGCCGGCGCCCTGAACGCCAGTGAATTCGAGTACCAGGCTGCGTTCCGGGAGTTTATTTCAGTCGGGGAATCCCGCGAAAACCTGCCGCAAAAAGCAGTTCAAAATCTGGTCGCCGGCTGGGCTGACCTGCGTGCAGCTGAGACTGCACTGACCGAAGCTTTGCGGGAAAATCCCGGCAATGAATTTCTGAGTGCGAAAATGCTGGAACTGCGGTCCCGGCAGCTTGATTTTTTGCAGCAGATTGCTTCCCTTGACCAAAACAGCAGGAGGAAAACAATATGAAAATTTTCACTGGATCGCTCGTTTGGCCGGTACTGGCCTGGCCAGCACTTGCCCTGTTGTTTCCAACGACCGGATTATCAGGCCAAAAACTGGATGAGACGCGCGATATGGCAGCCGATGGCCTCGTGCTGGTTGAAAACCTGGCAGGGAGCGTTGAAATAACGGTTTGGGACAAGGCGAAAATTGAGATAAAGGGTGAGTTGGGTGACGATGTAGAGGAAGTCGAGATTTCCGCAAGCGACAGCGGAATCCAGATACGGGTTCAAAATTTTCATAAGCGGCGAAATATCGATGACACCGACTTGTATCTTCGGGTGCCGCTGGCCGCCAGCATTGAAGTCGAAACAGTCAGTGCCGACATTGAAATAAATGGCAGCGCGGGTGAAAGCATTGTGCTCAACACGGTAAGTGGCGATACGGAAGTGCAAGCTTCACCCCGGCGACTTGAAATTCAATCGGTCAGTGGTGATATAGAATTCGAGGGTTCAGCGTCCCGTTCCTCGGTCGAATCCGTCAGCGGGGATATTACGCTGGCTGGTGTAGACGGCGAAATTGAAATCAGCACAGTCTCGGGTGATGTATCACTGATCGCCGAGGAAGTTGACCGTGGGCGGTTTGAATCGGTTTCCGGTGATATGAAACTGGACCTCGCCATCAACGACAGTGGCCGGCTGGTCAGTGAAAGCATGAGCGGTGATCTCGTGCTGCGATTGCCTGCGGCACAGCAGGCCGGATTTGAGGTCCAGTCTTATAGTGGCGATATTCGCTCGGATTTTGGTGAATCCGTCAAGGTTTCCAGAGGACCGGGTAGTATACTTAAGTACCAAGAAGGCAATAACGGCGCCTTGATCCGGCTGGAAAGTTTCAGCGGAGACATTCACATTCGCCGCCAGTAAAATGCTGCCGTTTCAGCTACGGGTATTTTTGATCTTGGCTAGAATGTCGTTGCGGGCAGTGCTGATCAGCGACTCGCGGTCCAAGCTGGCAAGTATGGCGCGCGCAGTGTCACGCGGACTGGTTTTTCCCCATGATTTTCCTTTCGAAAACCAGGTTTCGGCCATTTTGCCGGTCAGGTAAGTGGCATACCAGGCCAGTGCACCCTGTGCAGCGGCAGTGAGCGCAGTAGACAGCCCCGCGCTGAGGGTTTTCATCGCAGAGGAGACCAAATTCATTCCCCAATACGCACTCATCAGGGCCAGCAGTTGTGCGGAAATCGTGAACAACAGTTTTGCTGCCTCTCTTCTTGACAGGCTGAAGCCGTAGACTTCGCCCAGGTGAATGACCATGGCAATGTCGGTTCCCGCGGCAGCCAGAAGGTCTGCTATGGGCACGGGGTTAACCGCGACCACCAGGCCCTTTCCCAGGCAATAGTTTCGAATTATCTTTTCGGCCACGGACTTGCGGGCCGCCACGATGCGGCTGGCCACTTTTTGATCCAGTTCACTGGCAAACATGGCGGCATTGAGCGCGGCAAGTGATTTTCCATTTTTCTCCAGCAAGTCCCATAAATGCCGCTTCAGAGACGTTATATCCGGCGGCCTGGAGCGCTGAAATTCATCTTCCTTACCATCTTCACCGATCCGGATCACCGTTTCCGGCCGGGGTTCCGCTGCAGCGTTGATGATACGGTCGGCAGGCAGTATGGCTTTACACCGTTGCCGCAGACGTTGCATCAACAGTTCAAGTTCGGTGGAATTGTAGCGGTCTGATTTATTCAATATCAGCAATACGGTCCGCCTGGCTTGGCACAGTTCATGCAGCGCCCTGAATTCCGAATCGGTCAGGTCGGCTTCGCACACCAGCAAAGTTACGTCAGCTCGTCTGCTGATATTTCTCGCCATTTCTTCGCGCGCTTCTCCGTCCAGTTCGTCGATACCCGGAGTGTCGATCAGTACCAGGTGGCCTGCCCTGATCGTGCGCCATGTTTTACGTGCTTCATGCCGCGTTTCCCCATGCAAGGCGCTGGTCGTAAAAGCATCCTGTTGCAGCAAGGCATTGAGCAGTGAAGACTTGCCGACACCTACCCGGCCAAAAGCGGCAATATGGATTTCTTCCCGGTCGAGTTTCCTGGAAATGGCTTCGATTTCCTTAAACTCGGCGGAAAGTTCGGCCTTGATTGCAGAAGGTATACCTGTATCCCGCAGGAGATCCTGGAGATGCTGGTTAGCTTCCAGCAGATGCCTGTCGGATTCAGTTTTCTTTGTCTTCTTGGCGTTCCGGGCGAGAAATTGCCAGTTGTGCAAAACGGATCGCACCCGATTCCAGATTGTCATGCAACAAATCCTCGAAAGCTTCGACCGCCGGGTAGGGCCGCAAAGCGCCCCGGCTGGCCATGGTTTCTGCCACAGCCTTGCCCAGGCTGTCAAAAATCATGCCATAGGCTACGGCATGAATCACGCCCCCGGTCACAGTTCCCAGGCCAGGGAACGCCTTGAAGGCGTTGCCTGCGATTGCCAGTGTGATGGCGGTCATGTTCCGGATTTTGCCGCCAGCTCGCTCCAGGAATGACTCGATTTCAATTTCCTTCACCGGAATGTCGTACAGCTTCGAAAGTTCTCGTATCAACCGCGTTGCCAGTACTCCCTGGATTACCAGGTCGGAACCCGGTGCGACGGCGGCCAGGGCCCCAAGCATTGCACGTCGTGAATATTTGTTGACCAGATCACTTGCCTGTTGGTTCCTGTGCTGATCCTGTGCGGCTTCGAGCTTTTCGCTGGCGAGTGTCAATACAGCCGTTTCGCGTAATGACTCCATCAGTTCACGATCCTGGTCAAGCCGGCGCTGCACAGCTCTTCGCAATGGTGCGATTTCGGGTCGGCGAGGGCGATCACCACGTTGTTCTATTTCTTCACCCAGCAGCCTGACAAACTGCTCACGCCCGCCGGTGCTGATGGTCACGATGTCGTTTTCATCGAGTCCCGTCTTTTTGCGTAACCGGTCCAGCAGGATTTCGAGTTCCTCGCCGGAATATTGATCCGCCTTGTTGAGAGCGAGAAGTAGCGGTTTATCCAGCTTAGACAGGTACTGCAGTTGCGCCATCTGACTGGCGGTCAGGTCGCTGTCGCACAAGAAAATAACCAGGTGGGCTCGCCGTGTCTCCTCCCGGGTCGCCTGATCATCATCCAGGTTGAAGCCGGGAAGATCTGCAATAACGATTTGATCTCCGGATGGCGCCTGCCAGACGTAATGACGAACTTTTCTCGTTGTGCCGGCCCGGGGGTCGGTTTCTACTTCGGCATCGGGCAGCAAGGCCTGTACCAGGCTGCTCTTGCCACTGCTGACTTCACCATAAACCGCAATGTAGATTTCTCCACTTTTCCTGCGTCGCCTTTGCTCCCGGATCTCCTCCAGTGCTGCGCTGACGTCGATGCCTTGACTGGAGGACTTCAGCAGATCGTCCTGCAGTGTTTCCGTGGTGATCTCAGGGCGCTCCGGTTCGGTTTTTTTCCGCCGGCCGGGGCGAAACCAATTCCAGAACAGAACCAGGGTCAGTAAGGGCAATCCGGCCAGGATGACGGCATAGCCCAGCTGAATCCAGGCCGGGGCATCTTTGAGGTAGTGCCACACGGAAAGGGCCGTGTCTGTTGCCAGCAGGACCAGAAAAAGCACCAGGAAGAGGACAATCAGGATGAAAGCAGTAACGAGCAGGCGAACAGGCATGGCCGCAGGATATCAATTCCCATCGTTGGTGACACCATTGCCTTATTGGCGTGGTGGCCGAAGGACATCAGTTCCCACCGTCTGTGAGACCATTGCCATTATGGCGCTGGGGGTGTAGATTGATTTTACTGGGTACCGCACACCCTGTATTCGTCTTTTTGTCTCAGTCGACATGCAGTGTCCAGGGGAAAATTAAATGCAGGGTAAGAGGGGAACTAAACGATCTGAACAGAATCTGGCCATGCTTGGCCATGAACTGTGCTCCGTGCTCAATGGAATCCAGGGCATGACGGAGTTGCTGGGCTGCACCAGGCTCAATGGCGAGCAGCAACAGTTTGTGGAGACAGTGAAACTTTCAATACGGCAGATGCAATGGCTCATCGGCGGTATCAATTCGCAGTCGCACGGTACAGCATTCCCGTTTTCTCCTGAACCCTGTGCACTCGATGGTCCGGGATTGCTGGAGCAGCTTATTCGTTGTCACTCCAGGGCGGCGATGATTAAGAACAACCTGTTGTTGCTGGTAATTGACCCGCAACTCACCCAAAGTTGGTTTGTTGATGAACATCTGTTACGGCAAGTAATCGATAATCTGCTGGGAAATGCGATCAAATTCACACTATCGGGACTGGTGGTGATCGAGGCCAGGCAGGCACGGTCGGGACCAGGCCAGGACAGCGGCCTTGAATTGATCGTCAGGGATACCGGGATTGGATTTAATCAGGCCGCATCCCGGCGCATTTTCGAGCCATTTGTTCAGGCTGATCCGGGCATTGGCCGGGTTCACGGTGGTACCGGTCTGGGCCTCTATATTTGCCGCAAGATTGTTTCCAGCCTGAATGGTCAACTCGACTGTACAAGCAAGCCTGGTGCGGGCAGTAGCTTTCGCATTTTTCTACCGGGTGCGATTGAGAAGGGGCACCGCGAGGACTGCGCAATGAGTTCCGGCCTGCTTTCTTCCATGACTTGCAATATTTCAGTTGAGGGCGAGTTGGGCCGTTCACTCGAGTTTCTTTTGCAACGCATGGGAATAACGGTCGAATCCTTACCGCAGGGTGAAGAGCGCTTCACGGACATTGATTTCCAAGTGGATATCACTCTGGCGAATCCAAGTAGCCACGATGCATCGATGGAATACTGCCTGATTTTTACGCCCGGGCCGATCCGGTCAATCGCCGGACCATTGGCAAGCATCAGGCGAATGCAGCCCCCGTTCCTGGCATCAACCCTGGGACCCTTATTAATGGAAATGGCCCTAGAGCAGAGGTTTAATGCGGGCTAGTGGAAAGCGGGGCTGAGCTCCCGGACTGTGTCAATCAATGTTCCCAGGTTTTCCGGTTTGACATCCGGCGTGATGCCGTGCCCCAGGTTGAAGACATGCCCTTCAGCCTGGCCGAAGCTGGTTAGCGTATGGCTGACTTCGCGCCGTATTATCTCCGGGTCAGCAAGAAGAACAGCCGGATCCAGGTTGCCTTGCAGGGCTACCCGGCTTCCTACCCGTTCACGAGCTTCCTGCAGGGATATTGTCCAGTCCACACCCAGCGCGTCACAACCGGTGTCAGCCAGGGCTTCCAGATGTGTGTTACAGGCTTTGCAAAATAGGATAATCGGTACACGCCGGCCTTCATTCTCTCGTTTTAGGCCCGAGATGATTCTGGTCAGGTAGCGAAGGGAGAAATCCTTGAAGGCCCGGGCACAGAGCACACCACCCCAGGTGTCGAAAATCTGGATAATCTGCGCCCCGCTTTCAATCTGCAGATTCAGATAGTCCGTCACAGTGTCGGCAAGCTTCTCCAGTAACATATGGGCCAGTGCTGGTTCCTGGTAGATCATTTTCTTGGACTTGGAGAACGACTTGCTGGTGCCCCCCTCGATCATATAGGTGAACAAGGTCCAGGGACTTCCGCTGAAACCGATCAGCGGCACTTTGCCATCCAGTTCCCGGCGCACCATGGACACGGTGTCCATTACGTAAGCCAGGGATTCCGCGACATCCGGCCTGGGCAGGTTGTGAATATCCGAGGATGAGGTAATGGGATTCGCAAATTTCGGGCCTTTGCCCTCCTCGAAATACAGTTTCATCCCCATTACGTCCGGTATCGTCAGGATATCGGAAAATACGATTGCAGCATCGAGGTTAAAGCGCCGCATGGGCTGCATTGTTACTTCACAAGCAAGCTCCGGAGTCTGGCACAGGTTCATGAAACTGCCTGCTTCGGCCCGGGTCTTCAGATATTCCGGCAGGTAGCGTCCGGCCTGGCGCATGATCCACACGGGCGTTCGATCGACCGGTTCGCGTAACAACGTTCGTATCAACGTGTCGTTCTCGAGTTTTGTTGTCATATTTTTGCAACCATTGAATTATTCTGGACTGACTACACTCTGTTTCATGGCGGCCATGATGTCGTCTTCGCTGCTTCGCATATCGACCACAGCGTTCCCGATTGCTTTGAGTAAAATCAACCTAAGGCCACTGGACACGGCCTTCTTATCGAGCGCCAGAGCCCTGGTCAGACCGTCGATCTTGATGTCGGCCGGTTGTTTAACGGGCAAGCCCAGGACAGACAAAAGCGCTGCAAGTCTTTTCGCAGTACCCACCTGGCACAAACCACGGATCTCGCTCAGGCGGGTTGCAGTGACCATTCCGATCGAGATCGCCTCACCATGCAGGAATCGCGAATAATTCGATTCCACTTCGAGTGCATGGCCAAAACTGTGGCCAAAATTCAGCAGGGCACGGATGCCCGCTTCTTTTTCATCCTGAGATACAATTTCCGACTTGTTTTTTAGCGATTCAAGGATCAGGTGATGCAGAGTGTCTGCATGCCGCTGCTTGATGGCTGCAGTGTTCTCTTCCAGCCAAACGAAAAAGCCGGCATCGTTGATGGCGCCGTACTTGACGACTTCAGCCAGACCGGCATTGAACTCCCTTTCGGGAAGGCTCGCAAGTGTAGCGGAGTCTATAATAACCGCTGAGGGTTGGTGAAATGCGCCCACCAGGTTTTTGCCTTTGGCATGGTTGATTGCCGTTTTTCCACCTACCGAAGCATCTACCTGGGCGAGCAGTGTGGTGGGAAGTTGCACAAAGCGGATCCCACGCATATAGCAGGCCGCTGCGAAGCCCGTTATGTCCCCGATGACGCCGCCACCCAGCGCAATCAGGTTAGCGTCACGCCGTGCCTGCATGCGCACGAGCTTGTCAATGATGCTATACCAGGTTTCCGTAGTCTTAAAGCGTTCACCATCGGGGATGATGTGTATTTCAACATCCCGCTTACCCAGGGAAGTTCTGACCTGACCAAGGTAAAGTGGGGCAACTACATCGTTGCTCACAATGAGGGTTTTACCGCTGCCCAGGTGTCTTTCCAATAACCCTTCTGCTGTCAGTAAACCACTGCCCAGGTAGACCGGATAACCGCTGCCGGCGAGCTTTACTTCGACGGTTATCACTATCTACACGGTTCCGTGCGATGGACTATCCCGGTCGATCCCGGTGTCCGGTGTTGAAGATGCTTCCCGGTATGACACGATGGCCTCGGTCAGGTGTCGTGCTGAGATCTCCGGGCCACGGCTACAGGAAGGGAAGACAATATCTGCCAGTTGTTCGTAGATGGGATTTCTGATTGCCGCCAGTCTGGTCAGTTTTTGCCGCCGGTCCCTCTCCTGCAGCAGAGGTCGCGTGCGGTCCAGCCGGAGACGCTGCAACTGCTGACTGACCGATGTCTGCAGGTAAACGACAAGACCTGTCCGGTTCATCAACTCCCGATTTTCTTCCTTCAGCACAGCGCCGCCACCGGTGGCGATCAGTACATTATGCCGGGAAGTCAGGACTTTCAGCATTTTGCTTTCTCTTTTGCGGAAACCGGATTCGCCTTCGACATCGAAGATCAGATTGATGCTGGCACCGGTCTGCTTTTCCAGGTTCCAGTCGCAATCAGCGAAGTCCATTTTCAGCCGTTTTGCAACGCGTTGACCGATCGTTGTTTTACCAGACCCCATTGGACCAATCAGGTAGATGTTTGAGCCAGATTTAATCATGGCTTACTGAAGGAACATTGACGCGTGCACTTCGGCACAACATTGGTTAACATTGCCGGATTCTTCGTTTGCCTTGTTGCCATATTTATGATCCGCTTTTTTGTGTTGTTTACAGTGCTGTTGGTTGGTCTGTTTACGCTGGAGATTCTACAGCCAGCTGAAGAGTACGTCATCCTGCCATTTACGTCCTTTATCGCCGACGTCAGTGTCTGGATTCTGCAATTTTTTGACGATAACGTTGAATCCTATAAAAATATTATCCGTGACTCGGTATCAGGTTTCGGCGTACGCATTGAGCGTGGTTGCAACGGCGTGGAAGCGTTGATTATTCTATTTGCCGCCATTTTCTCCTTTCCGGCCCCTTTCAAGAACAAGATCATCGGATTTGTTATTGGTTTTTTTGCGATTCAGGTCTTGAACCTGGTTCGGATCATCAGTCTTTTTTACCTCGGACAGTGGAATCAGGTTGCTTTTGAGTGGTTCCACCTGTACTTGTGGCAGGCTCTGATTATCCTTGATGCACTGGTTGTCTGGCTGATATGGCTGAGAACACTTCCACAGGCAAAATTGAAACGCCAAATAGAGGCTGAGTCAGCGGCTGAGTGATTCGCTGAACACGGCAGTATCGCTTTGAAGGAGCAGGAGTGTGAGCTTAGCGCAGGAAATCATCGGGCAATTCAACCAGGCCTTAGACAAGGCCAGGGTATCCGGTGAGCCGGAACCCACGGCCATGGTGCTGGCTACCACTGACTGCGAAGGATTTGTAACGTCCCGGACCGTGTTGCTAAAAGGGCTGGATGAGAATGGATTCGTATTTTTTACCAATATGCACAGCATAAAAGGAAAGCAGATTGCCGCCTGCCCGCGTGCTGCGGCGACATTTCTGTGGAAGGCAAGTGCTTGCCAGGTGCAACTGGTGGGTTCTGTTAAGCAGGTATCGAATGAAGCGGCCGACGCATACTTCGCTACTCGTGACCGGGGCAGCCAGATCGGCGCGTGGGCATCGAGGCAGTCAGAGCCACTGCACAGCCGCGAAACGTTGATTCAAAGAGTCAGGGACCTGGAGAATGAATATCAGGACGTGGAAATTCCGCGACCGCCTCACTGGACAGGTTATGTTCTCAGTCCGGAGTCGGTAGAGTTCTGGAACCAACGGCAATTCCGCCTGCATGACCGGATTTTGTACACGATTGATGACGGCGTCTGGACAAAGCAGAGGCTCAATCCTTGAAGGAGTACCGGTCCAAACAATAAGCCAGCTTATCCCGATTATGCAAAGTGTTACCGCCACCCTTGAAGTTGTCACACACGGCCGAGGATTTCACGAACTCAGCCAGGAGTTGCTGAGCGTGGTAGTGCAGAGCGGCGTTTCAGTCGGGCTGTGTCATGTGTTTCTCCGCCATACCAGCGCCTCCCTGCTGATCACGGAGAACGCCGATCCCGACGTTCGCAGGGACCTGGAAAACTTCATCAGCAAGCTTGCACCGGACGGCGACCCTGCCTACACCCACAGCATGGAAGGTCCGGATGACATGCCTGCCCATATTCGCTCAGTTCTCACCTGCAGCGAACTGACCATCCCCATCCGAAAAGGGCGGTTGGCGCTTGGCACCTGGCAGGGTGTTTTCCTGTGGGAGCACCGAATTAGGTCCCATCGCAGGCGGATTGATGTAACGGTGATCGCTTGAGCAGCCCTCACCAGCCGAGCAGAACAATCAGGAACCGTATGGCAATCAGTGCAAACAAGGGTGAGAGATCAAGGCCCGCAATGGGAGGAATGATTTTTCGGAAGGGTCGCAAAACAGGTTCTGTCAATTGGTAGATAAGAGGCACCAGCGGGTGATGTGTCCTCTGGCCAATCCAGCTGATAATTACTGAAGCTATAAGCAGGAAAAAATAGGTCATCAACAGGGTCATCACCAGTTTGATGGCGCCGTATGCCAGGATTTGCTGGATATTCATCGCTATGGATCCGATTTGGCTGATGACCCAGATGCCCCCGATTTCAAGCGCCAGCATCAACACCACTGAAGCAGTATCCAGGCGCCCGATCGAAGGCACGACACGTCGCAGCGGGACCAGAACTGGATTAGTAACCTTGACCAGGAATTGGCAAAGCGGGTTGTAAAAATCCGCCCTGACCCATTGCAGCAGCAAGCGGAGCAGTACAGCGGTCACGTACAAGTTGATCAGAGTTCCCACCAGGTAGGAAAAGGCGCTTGCTGTAGGTCCATTCACTTGATTTGTTCTCCTGATGCAATGTGCGGGTTAATCACGGGCCAGTTCCCAGCCTTTGCGGGTTGCCGCCTCAATCGCGGAGTGCACCACCTGTCTGAACAAGCCTGATTCCAGGGCTTCCAGTGCCGCCTGGGTTGTGCCGCCGGGTGAGGTCACCTGGCGCCGTAGCTCAGCAGCGGATGCGTCGCTTTGAATCACCATGGCTCCGGCGCCGAAAGCAGTGTATGCAGCCAGCTTGTCCGCCACTTCTCGAGACAAACCAAGTGTGCGGCCGGCGTCGGCCAGAGCCTCGGTCATCAGGAAGTAATAGGCAGGCCCGCTGCCGGAAACA
>SMVA01075513.1_pt1 | contig 10567 bp, 11 predicted proteins | sample 2456451 | NCBI WGS metagenome assembly SMVA01 (sample SAMN11095933, study PRJNA526329) | marine sediment metagenome | biome: Marine sediment; feature: Surficial sediment; material: Deep marine sediment; isolation source: Hadal surficial sediment | place: Pacific Ocean | collected 2014-05 | depth...
ACTCCACCTCGTCACGCCACCAGGACTTGAGCCGAATCCCGACCATTATCCGGACGCCGTCATCACCAATGAAATCGACGCGGGAATAGAAGGTGCGGATGTCGTGATGGCATTGCGTATTCAACGCGAGAGAATTACGAATGCTTCGGGCCTCTTGGCTCAAGACGACTACCTCAAAACTTATGGGCTCACGAAAAAGCGGATGCAACTCGCCCATCCGGATGCCATCGTCATGCATCCGGGTCCGATGAACCGTGATGTGGAAATCGCCGGTGAAGTCGCGGATGGTCCGCAATCAGTAATCACCGCCCAGGTCGCGAACGGTCTGGCGGTTCGCATGGCGATATTGGCGACCATATCGGCGGCACGGTCCAATCCATGAATCGATCTCACCGGAACACGATCTGCGTAGAAAATGCAGAGGTATTGGCGCAGGCAACTTATCCTTCAGAGCAGTTCGTACTTCGCATGTTTGCGCCGGAGTGCGCGAAACGTGCGATTCCCGGATGTTTCGTACATATACGATGTGATGCGGATATACCCATGCGCCGGCCGCTTTCCATTATGCGGGTCGACGTGGACGAAGGCTGGATCGAGGTGCTCTATAAAATCGTCGGTCCCGGCCTGCTGGCGTTGTCTCGAATCGAGCCCGGTGACACGCTCAATATTCTCGGACCGATTGGCAACGGCTTTGCCCTGGATTCGGCGCGTCCCCTGGCAATAATGATTGGCGGTGGCGTAGGTATCCCGCCGCTTTTATTTCTCGGTGAGCACTTACATACGCGCTTTCAGGGTACTGGCACTTGGGGTGAGAGTCCCGAATTCGTCGGGCAACCGGTCGCATTTTTCGGCTCGGAAATTCCTTTTCCCTTTGTCCTCGAGGACAATGCCAGACCCTTGCCCGGCGCGCCTGCGAACGCGACGGCCGCGATTAAACTGATGGAAAATTGGATGATCCCGTCCCGGCTGGCCACGACCGCCGGATATCCGGGGTGCTACGACGGTTACGTAACAGACCTTGCGAACCGATGGCTGGAGAGTCTCGACGCAAAGATGCTCGAACAGGCTTTGATTTACGCCTGCGGTCCCGAACCGATGCTCAGGGCTGTCGCCACGCTGGCCCGTAAGTTCGCCGTCCCTTCGCAGCTATGCCTTGAAGAATTTATGGCCTGCAGCGTAGGCGGATGCGCGGGCTGCGCCGTAGAAGTGCAAACAGAAAATGGTCCGGCGATGCGCCGTGTCTGTGTTGACGGTCCCGTCTTTGCCGGTGACAGCGTCTACCCGAAGTGAATGCTGGATTCTAGATTAGCCCTCGAATCGGCGTTCGCCAGGGCCTCGTCCATTGTCACTTTACCGTCCTGATAGAGCTTGAGCAGAGATTGATCAAACGTCTGCATACCTTGTTCGGTACTCTCGTAGAAAGACTCTTTTACCTTACCAATGTCGCCAGATTGAATGAGTTCAGAAATTCTAGGCGTGTTCAGCATGATCTCGACTGCCGCAGACCGCGTACCCTTGATGCCCCGAACCAGTCGCTGCGACATAATCGCCCGCAAATATTGCGAAAGATCCATGAATACCTGCGAATGCTGCTCCTCCGGGAACATATTGATGATTCGGTCCAGAGTTTCAGGGCAATTATTGGAATGTAATGATGCGATCGCCAAATGTCCGGTACCGGCAAGATCTATCGCCGCTTGCATGGTCTCCCGATCGCGAATCTCACCGATAAGAATTACATCAGGCGCCTCGCGCATCGCACTCTTGAGTGCTCTCGCATAGGACTTGGTATCGCTGCCTACTTCACGCTGGTTGATAATCGACTTCTTGTTGGTATGCAGGAATTCGATGGGGTCCTCGATCGTAAGAATATGTGAGGATGTTTTTAGATTTCGATAATTGATCATTGCGGCCAGGGTTGTCGATTTACCACATCCCGTTGCACCGACCATTAAAATAAGCCCGCGACGAAACATCACCAATTCTTTCATGATCGACGGCATGTTCAACTTCGCCAGCTCTGGCATTTCATTGGCGATGAACCGCATAACCATCGCGATATTGCTGCGCTGGTGGAATACATTGACACGAAACCTGCCGAGTCCCGGCTTCGATATAGCGAAATCGATTTCAAGCTCCCGATTGAATTCATCCATCTGGTCTTCGGTCATTACCTCCATCGCGGCCTGGCGGACCATCTTCGGCGTCAGATCAAGCTTGTTGACGGGCATGATCTTGCCGTCGATCTTGATTTTAACGGGCGCGAAACAGGTCAGGAAAAGATCCGAGGCCTTTTTCTCCACCATCAGGTTAAACAGAGGCTGAACGTTCATGTAAGCTCAGGGTTGCCGCGGTTAATCAGATTCAATCCAAAACTATAAGCCAAATTTGTCATCGCTTTCCTCGTCCATCAGGCTCAGACTGCTACTGGCTTCGGCACTGACATCTCTTTCGCGTTTGCTTTCCAATTTGATACGCAGCCGCAATTCGTTCTTGGAATCTGAATTGCGCATCGCATCCTCATAGCTGATTTTTTCGTTCTCATACAAATCGAAAAGATCCTGATCGAAGGTCTTCATGCCAAGACGATTGGACTTCGCCATAACTTCCTTAATTTTCATGATCTCTCCCTTGAATATGAGATCGGCGATCAAAGGCGATCGAAGCATTACCTCCAATGTGGCAATTCGCCCTTTGCCGCCGGCACGAGGCAGCAATCGTTGAGAGATGATTCCCTGCATATTAAGGGACATATCCATGAGCAGTTGATCGCGCTTCTCAGGGGGGAAAAAGTTGATGATACGGTCGAGCGCCTGGTTCGCGTTATTCGCATGTAATGTCGCCAGGCAAAGATGCCCGGTCTCAGAGAACTGAATACCGTATTCCATCGTTTCCCGCTCACGTATCTCGCCGATCATGATGACGTCGGGCGCCTGTCTCAGGGTATTCTTTAACGCGGCGAACCATGAATCGGTGTCGACACCCACTTCACGCTGAGTCACCACACAGCTTTCATGAGCATGTACATACTCGACAGGATCCTCGATCGTGATGATGTGGCCGCGAGAGTTCTTATTGCGATGCCCGATCATGGCCGCCAGCGTTGTCGACTTGCCGCAACCCGTCGCCCCGACCAGAATGACCAGGCCGCGTTTGGTCATCGCAATGTCTTTCAGAATCGGTGGCAATTCCAGGTCGTCGATCGAGGGAATCTTGGTAATAATCTGCCTGAGCACGGCGCCGACTGCGCCCTGCTGAATGAATGCGCTCACACGGAATCGGCCGACCCCCTGCGGAGCAATCGCGAAGTTACATTCCTTGTGGGCATCAAAATCACGCGCCTGTTTGTCATTCATGATCGCACGAACGATGATGGCGCTCTGCTCCCGGGTCAGCGGATGTTCCGCAGCTTTATGAATTTCGCCATCGATCTTGATAGCTGGCGGAAATCCGGCCGTAATAAACAAGTCAGAGGCGTCTTTGTCCACCATCTTCTTGAGCAAGCCTTGCATCAGTCGTGTTGCTTGGTCGCGTTCCATACTCTAATTCCTGAGTGAGATTCCGGTCATCCGGAGCACTATCAAAATTCGTCCTTGTTCGATGCCTTATACCGGGCCTCTTCCTTTTGGATAACACCCTGGGCCAGAAGTTCGTGAAGATTCTGATCGAGGGTCTGCATCCCGGTTGCCTGCCCCGTCTGTATCGCGGAATACATCTGCGCGATCTTGCCCTCGCGAATCAGGTTCCTGATCGCAGGCGTGCCGATCATGATTTCGTGAGCGGCGATGCGACCGCCGCCAACTCGTTTCAACAATGTCTGCGAAATAACGGCCCGCAGTGACTCTGATAGCATCGATCGAACCATTTCTTTTTCGGCCGCCGGAAATACATCGACGATGCGATCGACGGTTTTTGCGGCCGAACTGGTATGCAATGTACCGAACACCAAATGGCCGGTTTCCGCCGCACTTAGCGCCAGCCGGATCGTTTCGAGATCCCGCATTTCGCCAACCAGGATCACGTCCGGGTCTTCGCGCAATGCCGATCTCAATGCTTCGGCAAATCCCAACGTATCACGATGAACTTCACGCTGGTTGATCAAGGATTTCTTACTCTCGTGTACAAACTCGATCGGATCTTCGATCGTCAGAATATGATCGGGCTTGAGGTTGTTAACATAGTCAACCATCGCAGCCAGAGTCGTGGATTTGCCCGACCCGGTAGGACCGGTGACCAGCACGATGCCGCGCGGATACATGGCGATATCCTTGAATATCGGTGGCGCCATAAGGTCCTCGAGCGTCAGGATTTCCTGCGGAATCGTCCGGAACACCGCTGCCGAACCACGAGCCTGATTGAAAGCATTAACCCGGAAACGCGCCAGATTAGGTATTTCAAATGAGAAGTCGGTCTCGAAGAACTCTTCGTAGTCCTTTCTCTGCCGGTCATTCATGATGTCGTATATCATGCTGTGCACGTCTTTGTGCGTCAGCGCCGGCATATTGATGCGTATCATGTCGCCATCGACCCGGATCATTGGTGGCACACCGGAGGACAGGTGGAGATCAGAGGCGTTGTTTTTAACCGAAAACGTTAGTAACTGAGCAATATCTACAGCCATTTAAGTTCCTGAAATCAACGGCTTACATGCCCAGCGGTCGGGCGTGGTTTACCATAAGCGCAAACTTGTTGGAACATAAGTATAGCCACCCAGAAAATTGGGATAGTGACGCGAATCACGGAACAACTAGCTGATTTAACCGCCCGAATTCAGGCTGCGGCGGCCCGTGCGGAGCGAGATGCCGCATCCGTACAATTTCTCGCAGCAAGCAAAACACAATCGGTCGAAACCATTCGCGGTGCGTGGAACGCCGGTATTCGTCATTTTGGTGAAAACTATGTGCAGGAATCGTTGACCAAGATCCCGGAATTCGACGAAGAATTGACCTGGCATTTCATCGGCAGAATCCAGTCCAACAAAACTCGCCAAATCGCGGCGCATTTCGATTGGGTGCACACGCTTTGCGATCAACACGTGGCCGAGCGCTTATCCAGGCAAAGACCGGACGAGGCGGGAGAATTGCAAATCTGTATCCAGGTTCGTCCATTAAATGCCGCTTCTCGTAGTTCGGATCATCGGGGAGGAATTCCAGAGGCAAAGCTGCCTGAACTGGCAAACATTGTTTCGAACCTTCCGCACCTTCACCTTCGGGGGCTGATGATGATGCCGATGCCGGATCAGACGGAAGAGCGAACCCGCATGGAATACGCCAGAACAAGGCGCGCGTTTCACGAACTGCGGACTAGTGGGTATGGGCTGGACACTTTGTCTATGGGTATGTCCAACGATCTTGAAGTAGCGATAATGGAAGGCAGTACTATGCTACGAATCGGCGCGGCGCTTTTTGGACCCAGAGACAATGACTAACCGGAAAATACGTATCGGCTTTATCGGCGGTGGCAATATGGCCCGAGCCATGGTCAGCGGTTTGCTCGCATCCGGGCATGACCCCGCCGGATTGCATATTTCGGACCCAAGTGGCCCACAGCGTAAACAAATTAAAAGCATACATAGCGGCCTGCATGTCGGCGATGACAATGGCAAAGTCGCCGAGCGTACCGATATCATGGTGCTGGCGGTCAAACCGCAGATCGCGATGACAGTCGCTGGGGAATTGCGGAGTCTGCGCCGACCGGAAAAGCAGCTCGTCATTTCAATAATGGCGGGTATCACGTTGCGCTCTCTGGAAACCGTATTGGTGCCGACGACCTCTATTGTCAGAATCATGCCGAATCAGCCCGCACTGGCCGGCGCTGGCATGTCTGCGTTAGTCGCGACCAAATCCACCGGGAACTCCCATCGTGAGCAAGCCCGGTATGTCGCAGAAGCAACAGGCCGAGCCGTCTGGATTGAGGACGAGAGTTTAATGGATGCCGTGACGGCGATTTCAGGGAGTGGGCCCGCGTATTTTTATTTATTGATGGAGATCATGGAGAACTGTGCGGTCGATATGGGCCTGCCAAAATCGTTGGCTCAAATCCTGACCCGTCAGACTGGCTTCGGAGCAGGAAGTGTCGCCGTGGGATCGAATCTCGATTTGGAGCAACTGCGCAAGAGTGTGACGTCCAAGGGCGGTACAACGGCCGCCGCACTAGATGCCCTTGAGCAGGGTCAGATTCGTGATATTGTCGCGAAGGCGCTGATCGCCGCCCGCGATCGCTCGATTGAACTTGGCGCGTCCCTCAGCAAGACTAAACAGGATGAAAGCGACACTCCTAATCCGAAAAAGGATTAAACGGCTACGACTATGCAAAATGCCCTGACATTTATATTCAGAACGCTGCTTGATCTTTACATCATCACCTTCGTGCTGAGACTCATTCTGCATTGGGTTCGGGCTGATTTCAGAAACCCCCTTACACAATTCGTGCTCCGCGTTACGAATCCGCTGGTCATTCCGGCCCGGCGTCTGATACCACCTGCCGGCAATCTCGATACGGCTACCCTTGTCGTGGTGCTTCTACTCGAACTGCTGATGACCTTGGTCATGATCAATGTTGCGTGCCTTGGGAGCGCCGGTATTGGTCAGATCGTGGTTCTGACATTACTGCGCGTCGTCTATCTGACACTCAGAATCTATTTATTCATCATTCTGATATATGTTGTTCTGAGCTGGATTTCTCCGGGCACATACAATCCCGCGGTCAATCTCCTCTCATCGATCGCCGATCCGGTGCTTCGGCCATTACGAAGAGTGATTCCAACGATCGCCGGGCTCGACTTGTCTGCACTGTTCGCGATCATCGGCATTCAGGCATTTACCATGATCCTACCCATCGGCCAGGCCATGGGCGGCCTGGTCTGCACTTCGGTTGGCCAACTGTTCTGAAACGTCCGATTCTCCCGTCAGTTTTTTTCCGATTAAACGGACAAACATACTTACTGGCTAGCCTGTGGGATTGATTCTATGACGCGGTGTTTCAACCGCATCACATCTCCCCGATAGATGTATAGCAGCTCTGCGATTTTACCGATCATATAATCTTCATATTTATCCAGATCCTGATCGGCGAGCGCGATTTGCCACAGCATTTCTATCACCGCCTCTTTCTCGGCATAGGTCATTTGAGAGTGCAGCGTTTTGGTATAGACGTGGAGCGACACTGACTCTTCAGCGGCTTCTTCAGCGGCATCGACCAATTTGGCTGTTTCATGGTCGGACAAATCAAATTTTGAACGGAGCTGTTGCCGTATCTTGCTGGCTTCCACTTCACTGTGGTCGTGATCAGCCCGGGCAATTTCGACCAACAGGACTGCGATACAGAGCTGTGTGGAATCCAGATCATCGCTTGTCTCAACGGGTTCCACCGGCGCTTTAAACCACTTTCGTAACTTGCCAATCATTCCGCACCCCACGAATTCTCCAGATGCGAGACGACTGTTTCGCGCAACAATGTCAGATTCCCATGAAAAAAATGGCTCACTTCGGGCAATACGATTAGCTCAGGCCCGGGCTCCAATTGATTGAACCATTCCAGAACCGCATCGCAGGACACCATTTCGTCCGCATCCCCTTGAACGACCAGCCAAGGACAATCGGGTTGCGCGCCGTTCAATAGAGCGGACATATTCGATACAGCCGGTGCTACGGAAACAAGCTGTTTGGGCCTGGCAGTGAGTGCCGCGCGACACGCGACCATCCCGCCGAATGAGAACCCCAGCAAACATAAATCAGCGTCGTTGTAACGCTTCTGCGCCCACTCTATTACTGCAAGAACATCATCGGTCTCGCCAATGCCGCCAGCGTATGTCCCTTCGCTTGTCCCTACCCCACGAAAATTGAACCGCACCGCGGGAATCCCCAGGTCATTCATCGATCGTGACAGTGTATGAACCACTTTATTCATCATCGTCCCCTGATGTTGAGGATGAGGATGGCACAGGACCGCCACCATATGCCGATCAATATGTTTCGGCACTTCCAGGAGCGTCTCCAACTGGCCAGCTGGCCCGTCTATGTAAAGCGCTTCTCTGATTGACTTACGGGTTCCCACGATGTGCAACTCTCCAGCCTGGCGATCGCCACCGCCGGACATCAATTTCTTGCTGGACATTTATATCCACTGATTTGACAAGGTTATATCATTACCGCTGATATATTAGGCGATCGTATGAACAATCGTATCGAATTAGAAAGGCGCTTCGGAGCCTATAATTATCACCCACTCCCGGTCGTACTTACACGGGGCGATGGCTGCTACGTCTGGGATACTGACGGTAAACAGTATCTGGACATGATGAGCGCATATTCCGCTGTCAGTCACGGGCATTGTCATCCCAGGCTGGTGCAAACGATGCGTGAACAGGCCGGGCGACTAAGCATAGTATCGAGGGCATTTTATACCGATCGCCTGGGCCCGTTCCTCGAAAAAGCCTGTGAATTGAGCGGAATGGACAAAGCGCTGCCGATGAACACCGGAGTGGAAGCGGTCGAAACTGCGCTGAAAGCAGCGCGCAAGTGGGCCTACGAAGTAAAGGGTGTAGCGACAGATGCCGCAGAGATTATCGTCTGCCGGGGAAACTTTCACGGCAGAACCATTGCGGCAGTTGCGATGTCTTCCGAACCCGAATACCGGAAAAATTTTGGCCCGTTTCCGCCTGGCTTCAGGGTGATCGATTACGCTGATACGGGCGCGCTCGATGCCGCAATTAATTCGAATACCGCCGCATTTCTCGTCGAACCGATACAAGGTGAAGGTGGAATCAATGTTCCACCCCCCGGTTATCTTAAGATCTGCGCCGAGATCTGCAAACGTAATAACGTCCTGCTAATTTGTGATGAAATTCAGACCGGCCTTGGTCGAACCGGACGATTCCTCGCCAGCGACCACGATGGTATCAAGCCTGACGGCATCATTTTGGGCAAGGCGCTCGGAGGAGGCATGTACCCGGTTTCACTATTTCTTGCCCGGCATGAAATTATTGATCTGTTCCAGCCTGGAGAACATGGCAGTACATTTGGCGGAAATCCGTTGGGCGCAGCGGTCGGTCTTGAGGCATTGAACGTACTACTGGAAGAAGGACTCGTCGAAAACAGTGCCTTGATGGGCGAGTATTTGCGTGCGGGCCTGGAGGCGCTGGATTCCCCACTGATTACTGACGTGCGCGGCCAGGGGCTTCTGATCGGGTTCGAGATCAATGCAAACCGCACGACCGCCAGAACCGTCTGCGAACATCTGATGGATTCCGGTATTTTGACCAAGGAGACACACAAAACCGTAGTGCGACTGGCACCAGCGTTGATTATTGATCGCGATATGATCGACAACGCACTGACAACACTCAGCGATACCTTGGCGTCACTGGGAAAATAATCTCACCGAAATGCTGTTGGCCTCGGGTGTGATAGCTCAGACTTGATCGTTCAGACAGTGTCCAGTCAGATTTCGCCCACATGCCAACTTCGTAGGTGTAAGCGGTCGGTCAAATGATGCCGGATTACTGTTTCCAACCGACGGGAGTCGGCCAGAAGCGGACATTGGATGTGGTTCCCAAAGCCTTTTTAAGCGCTTACCTGTAGACTGTTTGATCAATGCAAATCCGAACATCTGCGATAGTTCTCGTCCTGCTCTTTGTAATCGCCACCGCCGCATGGGGCGCTGCGCCCGCATTATATAAGGCGGAACCCGGCCCGTTTGAGACCGGGGTGGCCAATGGTGTCGAGGTGCACATTCCGGAGCGCAACCGAAATCTGTTATTGAGAGTCAGCTATCCTAAGGGCATCGGTCCCTTTCCGCTCATTGTTTTCTTTCATGGCGCGTTGTGTTCCGGGGACAGTTATGCAGACCTTGCCGATCACTGGGCAAGCCATGGTTATGTGGTGATTCTGCCCTCTCATCCGGACGCCGGACGCTCGGCGAGAGGCAACCCGGAGCAGCAGAATATAGCCTTTCGGAAACAGGTCGCAGACATGTCGTCCATTCTCGATTCACTCGATGCAATCGCAACGCGGATTGCGCCCTTAGGCGATGCCATCGACCCCTCTCGCGTAGCCGCCGCCGGTCATTCCATGGGTGCGTTAATCGCTACGGTTGTAGGCGGCCTCCCAAGACTGGAGCCCGATGGAAGTTATCTGAGTCTTAAGGATGATCGCTTCGATGTTTTAGTCCTGTTGAGCGGTCCGGGGCCATTGCCCCTGACTCCGCAGAATGGCTGGGAGTTTGTCACCCTGCCAACCCTGGTCACCACCGGCACCCGGGACCACGCCAACCGGGGCGGAGAAGGCGCAACCTGGGAATGGCGCCTGGGGGCTTACAAATTGACGCCGCCCGGAAACAGGTATGGCCTGGTAATAGATGAGGCCGATCATTTTCTCGGTGGCATGATCTGTGCAGAACGTGCGGATGGTCCGCCCGACCGTGAAGCATTCGCCATCGTCGAAAGTGTATCCACTGCATTTCTGGATGCTTATCTGAAAAACAACCAGCGGGCGTCCGACTATCTCCACGCCGCCACAATTTCCGAAGCAACGAACGGACGGGCCGAGCTGCTCTCACGATAGATCAA
>SMVA01216698.1_pt1 | contig 10567 bp, 11 predicted proteins | sample 2456451 | NCBI WGS metagenome assembly SMVA01 (sample SAMN11095933, study PRJNA526329) | marine sediment metagenome | biome: Marine sediment; feature: Surficial sediment; material: Deep marine sediment; isolation source: Hadal surficial sediment | place: Pacific Ocean | collected 2014-05 | depth...
AAGTATCCGGAAGCTAAACCTACAGCTCGCAAGCCCAGGTATCGTGACGAGACCAGTCTGAAGCAGGAAACTGAGACTGCGCAGGTCGATCTGACCAGTGCCAGCAAAACGATAGAAAACGTCTTCGTGCAACTCAAAAATGGTGGCAACGTCGACGTCGGTGCCGTGCAGACGGCTATCAACCCGTTGATCGAAAGTGTGTTACGCAACAGTGAGGCGCTGGCGTCCCTGGTCCGCATGAGGTTGAAAGGAGACTATCTCTACAACCACAGCCTCACAGTCTCTGTCTGGGCTGCCATTTTAGGCCGGCACCTCGGTTTTGATCGCACACGCCTGAAGTGCCTGGCCCTGGGAGGGGCGCTGATCGATACCGGCATGGCAACCGTTCCCGATGAGATTATTCTGGCAACGGGGCCCTTAACCCCTGATCAGATGTCCTTAGTTCGTAAGCATGTTGATGACGGTGTGGCATATCTGCAGAAATCGGACCAGGTGGATCAGGATGTCATCGAAATGGTCGCCACTCACCACGAACGCCATGACGGATCCGGGTATCCCCGTGGACTCGAAGGCGTGGACATCCCTGTGTTCGGACGGATTGCAGGCATGATCGACAGCTACGACGCGATGATCACGATACGTCCGCACGCAAAACCCCGTTCTTCTTTCGAGGCGATGCAGGAGATATATAATCTCAAAGACGAGAAATTCCAGGGCGAGTTGGTAGAGCAATTCATGCAGGCAATAGGTCTCTTTCCAACGGGTTCGGTGGTAGAACTCAGTTCAGGTGAAATCGGCGTCGTCGTGCAACAGAACACGACACGACGTTTACGCCCCAAAGTGATAGTGGTTCTCGATGCTCAAGGTGATAAACAGGAAAAACTCGTGGTTCTGGACCTATCGAAGTACGTAAAAGAGGGCAACAACGAATCAGATTTATGGATTGCCCACGAACTCCAACCTGGCGCCCATGGAATTCAGCCGAACGACTATTTCCTGTAACTCATGAACCTGGAGACGCTTGCGCTTGTGGAGATTGAAAATGCGGATGAAATTTTCGCCGTATATGGGGAGGCATCAGGGGAGCAGTTTCTACGCACATTCGAAGATCGTGTGCGGCAACTCGCCCGCCCTTGTGACAAAATCATCAAGATGCAGCCACACAAGTTGTGCCTGCTACTGCGCGGCATACACGATCCACTACAAATCCAGCTGGCTGGTGCCAAGCTGACGCGATTGTTCGAACCCCCAATCTCCATTCTTGATGAGGAGGTCAAGGTCACCGTGCATGCGGCATTTGTACCCCCTGCAGAGGACTGTCCGGACACAACAACTCGGTTGCGCCTGGCAGAGTCCAGTCTGAGCGAAGCGCGCAAGAATGGTGAGACTTTTGTGATCAGAGATGCTGCTGCCGGCGGCACGCCCACAGCAGTCGCCATGAAGCGCGCTCGGGAGGTGGAAGTCGCATTCGAACAGGGCGATTTCGTGATGTACTTCCAACCCCAGGTTGACGCAGGCTCTCGCAACGTGGTAGCCGCCGAAGGCCTCATGCGCTGGGATGATCCGGAAAACGGTGTGCGGCCACCAAGTGACTTCCTACCCTTTGTTGAGTCCCTCGGCCTTATGCGATCGCTCACCTGGTTCGCTCTGAAATCCAGCGTAAGCCAGTGCGCCGCCTGGCCGGAGCACATCTCGGTTGCGGTGAACATCTCCCCGCGTGTCCTGCTTGATGCGGAACTCGTTCCTCATGTCCAGGATGCGCTGGCGATCTTCGGTCTGGCCCCTGAGCGTCTGACGCTCGAGATCACCGAGGACGCGGTGATCGAAGACCCCGATCAGGCGCTTATCATGCTCAACGAACTGCGCGCCACGGGCGTGAAGGTCTCTATGGACGATTTCGGGATCGGCTATTCATCCCTTGCGTATTTCCGTGATCTGCCGGTAGACGAGCTGAAGGTGGACCGCTCGTTTGTCTCAAACATGTTAGAGCACCCGAAGGATCGCAAGATCGTGAAAGCGATCATCGATCTTGCCCACAACTTTTCCATGCGAGTCGTGGCCGAAGGCGTGGAAGACAATGAGACGGCCGATGCGTTGCAGGAACTCGGCGCGGACCTGCTGCAAGGCTACTGGTTCAGCAAGCCCGTTGCGGAGGCAGAATTCCGCAAATTGATTTGAGTCACATAGCAATGACTACTTTTCCTCGAGCATGTTCTGTTTCTAGGTATCGAATAGCTTCAGGGACTTCGCTCAACGCATAACTTCTATCTATGACTGGTCTGATCGTGCCATTTGCAAGAAGCGCTTGTAAGAAAACTAAGTCCTTCTGGACGATTTTCGCCATCCCCATCAGCACCATTTTCTGGCGCGTGGCCCTGGCAAGAAGCAACCCACCCAGTGAAAAACCCATGGCGACGAAAACACCGCCCGGGTTCAGTGCACGCCTGGTGTCCGAAAATGAACGCTTCGCCACGGTATCGAAAATCAGGTCGTAGCGGCGCCCGGACTGGGCGAAGTCTTCCTGCGTGTAATCTATGGCCTGGTCTGCGCCAATCGAGCGCACCAGTTGCAGATTCCTCGTGCTGCACACAGCCGTGACTTCAGTACCGAACGACTTGGCAATCTGAACTGCAAACGTACCCACGCCTCCAGATGCGCCGTAGATCAAGACCTTCTGCCCTGATTGGATCTGGCCTCGATCGCGAAGACCCTGCAGGGCGGTGACTGCCGCCACGGGGACGGCGGCTGCTTCGACAAACGATAAACCGGTTGGTTTTTCTACCAGTTGAGATTCCGGAACACGCGCGTACTCGGCAAAGCCGCCGAGCAGGGCCGACCCGAATACTTCGTCACCCGGTTGAAATCGGCTGGCGTTCTTGCCGACCGCCTCCACCCTTCCTGCCACATCAACACCCAATACCGGATTTTTTGGTTTGAGCAAACCGGCCATGAAACGTACCGGCAAGGGTGTTCCCCTGAGAAAATGCCAGTCGAATGGATTGACAGACGCCGCTTCGACTTTGATCAGCACTCCATCGTCCCCAATGACCGGTTTTTCTATCTCGGCAAATTCGAGAACATCGGGTGAACCATAGTTATGATAGACAATCGCCTTCATCTCATTTTTGTGCTGCGTGGTTGTTCTTGTGTAGCGCCAGACAATACACCAGACCCAGCAGGGTCAACATAATCGACAGGACTGGAGAGCTGATGATTAGAGCGATCGCCGATTCCAGACGGCCGCCATCTGCGAACCAGGAAAGAGCAAACCCACTTTCCCTGAACAGTTGGTAGACACTACCGAAATACAAGACCAGCAGTGCCAGCGCTGAAGTGAGACCAGAGTGACTGCTGAAGGGTGTCTTGCTGTCGTACAGATGATTCTCGAGCTGTACTTCGAAGACTGCCGAAGGTCCGGGCGCCGTCATCTTGTCGAATTCCGCGAATAACACTTCCTGTTCGTTGAGTAGCAAACTGCAATCGTCACACGAACCACAATGATCGTGCGCCTCAGCCAGTTGCTCATCAGTCCATCGCGATAGTGGTACCTCGTCAATCAGGCACAGCAAGGAGTCGCAATTCACTATTTTCCTCCCTTGGACGCCAGGTGCACTCTCAGGTGAGCTCTCCCCCGGTGCAGGTGAGTCTTTATTGTGCCCTTCGTTACACCGAGTATGTTTGCGATTTCACTCACTGTCAGCTCCTGCTTGTAGAACATGAGCACTGCGGTGCGCTCACCTTGAGGTAGATCCGCGACATGGTCCCAGAGATCGAGGCCCGCTCGGCGCAATTCAAGGTCATCAGCCGGGTTCGGCACACCTGCCGGCAGTTGCGTTACGTCAAGGTCCGAGGCAACGCGCTTCTGTCTGGCTCCCGTTCGATTAACCCAGTTTATGCCAAGCCGAGCCGCGATAGTTGCCAGCCACGGATACAGCGGGCGTTGCGGATCGTACTTCTGCAAATTTGCATACGCGCGTAAGAAGGCGTCCTGGGTTACCTCCTCGGCACCAGCGCGATCTCTCGTCATCATGAACAACAATGAAAAAACACGCTGTTGGTAGCGCCGGACGATTTCATTGAATGCATGTTGTTCTCCATTCAGAACCCGGCGGACACACACCGAGTCTTCGCTCTCGCGTTCCACTAAGCAACGCACTTCACTGGCTTGGTGAGCTGTCCGTTAATCCCAGATCCATGAGAGTCAGTGTGACTTTGCGAGCGCCATAGTAGAGAGGTATGAGACCCACGATGATCAGCGGAGTGAACAGCACCCCTAAAATGGTCAGCACGGCTCCTTTCAGAGCAAGATCTGCGGCGTCGGATTTCTGTGCGTCGGTAGTCGGTATGGCGTGAAGGTAGGTGCCTATCGAGTCGTAGCCGACCGCGCGGGCTCTTTTTGCCAAAATCATTCGAGCGGTCCAGATGAGGCCACTTACCGTGAGGATAAGTACCAGCAGTACCAGCATAATGAACGTCAAATCCATTGTTCAGACTCATGGTTTAGTTGCTATTTATTACACCCCCCCCTGGAGTTTGGTTGACAACTTTTTCGCAAGTTGCCTGTTTCCTGGCCTGGCCTGATGAGTCGATCTACGATTGGACGCCGCCTGCACCGTTTGATTGCAGTTTGCCAGCCGCGTAGAAAGCCCATAGAGCAGCAACCAGGGCGATCAACGCAATGAACTCGGCGCTGTTGGCAAAGTGCGCATGTGCCTCGGCAGTGCCCGGCGGAAGATGCTCGACGTTATCCGGTGAGATCAGGACGAAGTGGTGATACACGCTGAAGACAACGGAGCCCGCCATGGATACGGCCACGACCCAGGAACCCAGTATGACGTGCCGGGTCCAGATGAGAATGCCACCCAGCACAGGACCGATGAGAATCACGACAATGACGAAAGCCGTTTTGATTCCAGGCAGGAAAATTTCGAGCGTTGCGTGTGCATCTCCATGCCAGAGATTTCCGATCAGGTGAGCTACGACAAATAGGGTGAGCAGAATTCTGATCGTGGTTGATTGCGCGGTCTTTCCTGACATCGGTTGACTAACTGAGTTGACGCACGTCGGGCAGCGGCGAACGACCCTGTGCGATCTCACGTAGTACTTCCACCGCCTCGTCGATCTCTTCGGTCGAGTTGAGAAGTCCCGGCGACATGCGCACCACGGGTCCGGCATCACGGTCCGCAGGGCTTACGATGATCTTGTGATCCTGCATGACTTTTTGCACTTCTTCGACAGTCCGGCCGGGTACGCGGAAGAAAGTGAATCCAGCGGACAGGTCTGTGCTCATTGGCGTGGCGAGTTCCAGGCCGCCGACCTCATTCAGACGGTCTTTCAGATACGTGTTGAGGAAGTGAATGCGCGTTTCGACGTTTTCCTTACCCAGTTGCAGATGAAACTCGAATGCTTTTCGCAGCGCCCAGCGATGCTCGAAAGTGTGGAATCCCCCAGGCGTCATGAGAGGACCGAAAACTTCTTTGCCGGTGAAGTTGAAGGGTGGGATGGTTGGTGAGATGAAATTGAGTTCAGTCTCGCGGCTGCACATGATGCCGGTGCCGCTCGGACCGAACATCCACTTGTGCGTGCCGGCGACGAAAAAGTCACACCCCATCTCGTCGAAGTTCATGTTCTCCACGCCAAACCCATGAACGCCGTCCACGCAATACAGAATCCTATCGTCGTCGTCGCGCCCCTGATTGAGTTTCTTGACAAGTTTACCCACTTCGTCGACGGGTAACTTGACGCTGCTCCCGGAGTGCACCCACGTGAGCGCGAGCACGCGCGTTTTGCTCGTAATGTTCTTGCTGATTCGATCGAGCATCTCATCGGCAGAAGCATCTTCTGGGGCATCGTAGAGACGAATCGTGTTGATCCGAAAGCCTTCGCGCTCGGCGCGGTATTGCAACGACGTGTGGGAAGAATAGTGTTCGTGCTCTGTAGTGAGAACTTCCTGCCCGGATTTGATGCTTATGCCGTTGTAGAGCGTCGCAAGTCCCATCGTCGTGTTCTCGGTAAGTCCTATCTGCTCGGGGGTCACCCCGAAGTACTTCCCAGCCCACTTGCGTGCCTCTTCCTGCAAGCCCCATGCTTCGAGCAGGTAGTTGGCCGGGTTGCGATTGAGTTGCATCCGGTGATATTCGATGTCCTGTGCCACGATGCGTGGGTGGGACGCCAACAGGAAACCCGCAAAGTTGCGCCAGCTGTAGTCGAGGTCGAATTCGTTGCGCAGACTGGCCCAGTTATTGAATTCAAAGGCGCCGCTCGCGGAGGTGGGTCGAAGCGAATCAGCCGCCAGAGCAGAGTGTAACGGTAGAACGGTGGCGAGAAGTCCGGCACCCCTCAAGATGTCGCGGCGGCTGGTGTCCATGGTGTTCCCCTCCATGCGTCGATGTTGTTCGACGTGTTCGTTTTTGTTAGTTCACAGTTCCTGCGTCCGGACTGCCTCTGTTCTTAAGAGGGTCAGCCGGCCGCAGTAGAAACCGTCGCGTTCAGCTTCAACCTTTCCAGCGCTTCGGCGCGCAAACCCCGTTTGAAAATCTTACCGGACGCTGTGCGTGGCAGATGTTCTTCGTAGATCCACACATGTTCCGGCACCTTGAAGCGCGCCAGATGATCACCAACGAATGACTGGATGTCGCCGCACGTCAGCAGTTCGGACGGTTTCACCATCACCACCGCAGCCACACACTCTCCCAGACGTTCGTCCGGCAGGCCGAACACGGCGCACTCCACTACTTTTGCATGGTTGAATATCACCGCCTCAACTTCTGGGCAGCCGATGTTCTCGCCACCCCGAATGATCATGTCTTTTTCACGATCCGTGATGTAGACGAAATCTTCATCGTCCATGTGGCCGATATCGCCGGTGCGCAGCCACCCGTCCACCAGGGCCTCGGCGGTCGCCTCCGGTCGGTTCCAATACCCGGTGAAGAGCATCGGGCCTTTGATCTGAATCTCGCCGGTGGTACCGCGCGGGACCTCAACGCCATCGGCGGACGTGATGCGCATCTGCACCAGCGGCGCCATCGGTCGGCCGCAGCTTGTCGGACGCTCGCGAAGGTCGTTGCTTGCGTTGGAAGCAGCGAGGCCGTTGGTTTCGGTCATGCCGTATGCCGCACTCGCCCGGGTCTTGCCTTGACTGCGCTCGTCGATGCGTTGCGAATGTTTTGGCGTCATCGCAGCACCACCGCCGCCAATGCTGCGCAGAGTCGACAGATCGTAGTTGTCATAGTTCGGCGAGTTGACGAGTTCGTATGCCATGGTGGGGACACCGCTGAAATGCGTGATGCCTTCGCGTTCAATGATGGCGAGTGCTTTTTCCGCATCCCACTTGTACATACCCACGACCTTGCGACCGGATCCGAACGACGGCAGCAGCTGGCCGTTCAATCCTGTCACATGAAACAACGGTACCGTGATAATCATCGACGGTTGTTTTTCGCGGGGTCGTTGCCGGCGCCCGGCTTTGGCGCGCGCCAGTGCTGCGGCCGCTTCCCAGCCGAGCAGGCTGTGGATGATCGCCCGGTGTGAGGAGACCGCACCCTTCGGGTGCGCGGTCGAACCCGAGGTGTAGAGGATCATGGCGTGGTCATCGGGATCGATTCCCGGCCATTGCAGTGTGCCGTCGCCGGTATCGACGAACTCCTCCCACTTGCGCACCCCTGCGCCACTCGTGTGGGGCGTACGCACGGCAATCACGTTGAGATCTTTCTCATCGAGATAGGGGGACAGGTGTTCCAGGCGTTCGCGATCGACGAATATTGTTTGCAGACCGCTGTCGTCGATGCCATAGATCATCTCTTCGCCCGACCACCAGGCGTTCATCGCGACGGCTACTGCGCCATACGCGGTGATACCCATGTAAGCCCAGATCCATTCAGGGTAGTTGCGCATCGCGATGCCAACCCGATCGCCGGGCCGGACCCCGAGTTCGTGGAGTGCACTTGCAACGCGTTCGGCTCGTTGCCAGGCGTCGGCAAACGTGTAGCGCTCGTCTTCGTAGACATAAAAGGTTGCATCGGCCCACTCGAGCGCTGCCTGGTAGTACTCGCGCAGGTGCGAATGGGCGTTTTTGAAGGTGGGCAGGATCACGCCGTTGATGTCGGTATCGATGAGCTCAAAGGCGCCGCCGGGACTGAGCAGTTCATCCGCGGTGGGCACTTGCTCTTCGGTGCTCATTGTGACCTTCCCCCCGTCGATCTCTTACCCCATGGTTGGTGAGAGTAGACCAATGCACCGGCAGATGTCATGGCTTTCCGGACCACATTTTGCGGCGAAAACCGGACGTTACTGGACGCTCAGGAGAGCCAGGCTCAGCCCCAGAACCTGGCTGATATCCCGTAGCGGCTGCAGCAACAGTTCAGATTGTTGCTCATTGCCGCTCGTAACATTGCCATCCACGATGACGGTGGCTGTCGCTACCCTGCGGCGACCGCGCAACCAGATCGTCACCGTTTCCGCCGCTGCGAGATTTTGCAGCCACTGCGATTCGCGGCGGACCGTGCTGACGACGACCGTGTTGTGAAACGACCAGCACGCCAGCGGCAGCGTGTACGACCGACCGGTCTTACGGCCGGGAATCTGCAGCACCACAAGACCGAACGGGTTCACAAAGGGCGCGGCAACTCCGGCCTTGATGAGAGGCGTGATTGCTTCGTTGAGCGGCGCAAGCAGACCGGCAAAACCTGCGGGCGCTGCTGAATTACTGTTCATCGGCGTCCGCACCGTCTGCCGATCAATTCAGCGGAAACTGCTCGTCAACCAACCGCTCGGACAGCGCCCAGAGTTTCTCCGCGCCTTCCGGGTCGAGTGCCCATTGCGCGTAGCCACCTGAGCGCAGACCACCGTCGCCGGGACCGGCCACGTGACAGTCTTCGAGATACAGACCGCCGCGGCCTTCCATTTCCGGTGACGTTGCCGCCCAGACACTGGTTGCAGCACCCTGGGGGATGGACTTGAATCCGGCCTGAAAGGCCTCCGGGTCATCTACTCCCGCTCGCTCTACCATCGTGGCGATGTCTTCCTCCGTCAGGTGCCGGCCCAACTCGGTCATGATGCCGCCCGGGTGGACGGCGTTTGCGTGAACCCCGGCGGCGCCCAGCCGTTGTTCGAGCCCGACCGAGAACAGGATGTTCGCGGACTTTGATTGACCGTAGGAAACCCATTTGTCGTACTCCCGGTTTTCAAAAAACGGGTCGTCGAAATCCACCGGGGCGAAATGATGGCCTGCCGAGCTGAGGTTGACGATCCGCGCCGGAGCTGCAGCTTTCAGCTCAGCAGCCAACAGGCAGGTCAGGAGAAAATGCCCAACGTGATTGGTCGCGAACTGCGCTTCCCAGCCGGCGTCGGTTCGGGTCAGCGGACAGGCCATCATCCCGGCGTTGTTGATCAGCAGATCCAGCTTGTCATGCTCGGCGCGCCAGCCTTCGGCGAACTCGCGCACGCTGTCGAGGTCAGCCAGCTCCAGCTTCCGAACGTCGATGTTCTCGTTACCCGTGCTCTCGCGGATTCCGGCTGCGACCGCCTCGCCCTTTGGCACATCGCGCGCCGTAATCGTTACGGCGGCACCTTTCGAGGCTAATGCCCGGGCCGTTTCTTCACCGAGGCCACCGGATGAGCCGGTGACGATCGCACGTTTACCGGTGAGGTCGACGTCCGCGATCACGTCATCTGTCGTGCTGTCGAATCCAAAGCTCATAGTGCTTCCCCCTGGCTGCAAGCCGCCAATAGTAGCGCGGCGGATGCGCTAAAGCCTATGCAACGACATGATTCTTTCCTTCACCGAGCCATTGATCGGTGACAGGCTGCCTCGGCAGTTCGGTGTTACCACACCGGGCGAGGATCGAAGAGGTGAGTTGTGGCGATTGTCGAACTTTCCGCGGTGACACTCGCGGTCAGCGATATGGCGCGTGCTCTGGCGTTTTATCGCAATCTGGGTTTCCAGGTGAAGTACGGTGACGAAATGAGCTCCTTCGCGAGCCTCAATGCCGGTAGCGGCTTCCTGAATCTGATCTACGTTGCCAACGCAGACGTACGCGGCTGGGGCCGCGCCATATTTTATGTCGACGATGTCGATGCGCAGTATCAACGGGTCCTGGACGCCGGCATTACCCCAATGTTTGCCCCCATAGACGCGCGCTGGGGCGAGCGTTACTTCCATGTAACAGACCCCGATGGCCACGAGGTCAGTTTCGCCAGACCGCTCTAACTGACCAGCCGGGCCCGGCCGCAAGCTGCGCCAGCACGGGGGTGGTGCTGTCTTGAGCAAAAAAAACGGGAAAAGGCTGGCAAATATTATATCCATGTGAGCAGGCTGACTACGAGGAGCTCGCGGTCGCGGCAGCCTGATAGCGCAATCAGGTCGCAGTAGCGAGGTTCCTTAGCGAGCCTCGCTGGCCATCGTGGTTAAGCGCTTCGATGATGACTGGCGCCATTTGAAAACGACGGGCTGAAAACCACGGGTGGCTTGAACTTTCTGCGGCTACTCCGGTCCAGGTAGCCATGTCTCTCGTTTACCACAGATCACTACTGCCGTTGGTCGCATTGCTGGCCCTGGGCGTTTTAGCTC
>SMVA01457100.1_pt1 | contig 10566 bp, 8 predicted proteins | sample 2456451 | NCBI WGS metagenome assembly SMVA01 (sample SAMN11095933, study PRJNA526329) | marine sediment metagenome | biome: Marine sediment; feature: Surficial sediment; material: Deep marine sediment; isolation source: Hadal surficial sediment | place: Pacific Ocean | collected 2014-05 | depth 0-1...
TCACGTTCGTAGCGCACCCACAAGTAAACCTCAAACAGGGCCAGGAGTATGAGGATCGTTCCCAGGGAAATCGCAATGTTGGTGATCGCGCCTTTCATTGACTCCCGGAAGATCTTGAAGGAGGGATTACTGAGGTCGTGGCCAGCAACTTGTCAGCCGAGCCCCGACAATTCAATTGGTGCCCAGGGGGGAAGTCGAATCCCCACGTCCAAAGGACACTGGAACCTAAATCCAGCTTGTCTACCAGTTCCAACACCTGGGCAGGTTCTCGCTAAGTAACCACAAGCACATCTACGCTCGCAGCCCTCATGCGCGCGCATTCTACTAGAGCCTCTTTAGCTTTGCAGCGCCTTCAAGCTCGTGAGCGCGCCGCCCCGGTAACGCGCGCCTTGCCATTGAGCAGATGCAAACCAACCTATGGTTGTCTGGAGGCGTAAAGGGTCAGCTTGAACCGACCCTTTTGCTTACTGGTTTGCTTACTGGAATTTTCGGGAGGCCTATTCCGGCTTGCGAAATAGCAAGGTGAACCGATCCGTATTGCCGGTAACCGTTTTCCTGCCGACTTCGTAGACCAGTTCGTCATCGGGTCGGTAATGCAGATTGGAGGAATCGACAAACTCGAACCCGGCAGCCTCGATCTCTTTGATCATCAGCACAGGATCCACCCGTCGGCGGTTTTCATCGTTGTCGCCCTGCATATGTCGTCGGGTGTGGTCCACAACGCCATAAATTCCGCCCGCCTTCAGTGCTTTGAAGACCGCCTCGTTCATACCTTTGCGACCGTCCGCGGTGAAGTTGTGGAGGTTTCTGAAGGTCAAAGCCATGTCGATGTCGTCTACATCGATGGTGAGTCCGGGAATCTCCGTGAAGCGTCCCTTGCGTTCAAACTTCCCGCCGATGGTGATCACTTCCACGGATGGGTAAGCGCCCTGGGCTTTGGCGTTTTCGATATTCTGGGTTCCAACAGCCACATACAACTTGCCGTTGTTCTCGAGCACGGGTGCGAGCAGGGTGGTGTACCAGCCCCCGCCTGGCAGCAGTTCGAGCACGCGCATGTCTGAAGTCAGCCCGAAAAATTCCAGCGTCGCGACGGGCTTGCGATTGCGGTCTCGGGCCTTGTGCGCATCCGATCGTTGTTCGCTGGCCATGGCGGCGGTCACATCTTCTTTCAGATCGGCGCTACTCAGCATTGATACGCCACACAGAAGCGCGAAGGTCAGGACAGGGGTGAGTCGTTTGGTCATGTCGGACATCCTTTTGGTTTCGTAGTTTTCGATTAATGGTTGGTTCTTGTCTTCCATAGGATAAGAGCCAGCTAACGGTTCGGTCCACGGTTCATGGGGTAGGGTTGCCAGCGATCCAGGGTAACGCGTGGCAGCACGGTTGGGTTGACGCAACTCATCGGCCAGCGGTCGCGTAACACCAGGGCAACTTCGCGCCCGACCCGTCGGCGGGTTTCGGGGCGCATGCGGTCGGTGGCTGAAGCCACGTGGGGGGTAACCACCACGTTGGGCATGGTGAGTAACGGGTTGCTCCCATCCGGTGGCTCCTTCTCCAGCACGTCGAGACCGGCACCGGCAATTGTGTTGTCCTTCAGCGCTTGAATCAGATCCGCCTCGTCGATGATCGAACCGCGCGCGGTGTTGATGACAACGGCGGTTGGTTTCATGCTGGCAAAGGACTCTGCATTGAGCAGGTGGTGCGTTTCTGCGTTCAGCGGAGCGTGGATGGAAAGATAGTCGGATCGCTCGAGCAACTCCTGCCAGCCAACGGGTTGAACACCGGATTCGCTGATGGTCAGCTCGCTGACGTACGGATCGTGCGCGATGACGTGCAGCCCAAAGCCGGCCGCGCGCCTGGCCGTGCAGCGGGCAACGTTACCGAATGCAACCAGTCCAAGCGTCTGGCCGAGCAAACGCGGTGTGTCGTTGAGCAACGGCCGACCCTTGAACCAGTCACCATCGCGGACCATCTGATCCATCTGTTTGGTTCGCCTGGTGGTGCTCAATAGCAGCATCATCGCGTGGTCGGCGACCTCCTCGATGAATACATCCGGCACGTTAGTGACCACGATGCCAGCGCGCGTAGCTGCGTCCACGTCCACCATGTCGACGCCGACGCTGCCAACGCCGATCACGACACATTTTTCCAGACCGTCGATGATGGATTGATCGATCTTGATCCCCCAGGAAGTAATGAGCGCATCCGCATCGCCGGCAACCGCAAGAAACTCCTCGACACCGTTGGCTTCGACTTCGAAGATTTCAGCTACCGGGTCCAGCGCCTCGAGTTCGAACGCGTAGCGTTGCGCGATGCTCTCGGCTCGCGCGATTCGGGGTAACTGAACGACAACTTTTTTCTTACTCATGAAAATGCCTGTTAGAAGGGCGAGGTTGAGAATCTTACGATCGAGTTACGCGCGTATCCCCCGTCAGAGGGCGCGATTCTCGCATGATTCCCGGATGAGAGCTTCCGTGAGGGTTCGAATCGCTGTGTTAAGGTTGGTCGAACGCTTTGAGGAGGTGACCATGCGGGAGAACACGGCGCTCAAGGCCTGGCGCGCGGGTGGGCAGACTATCGGCTGCTGGCTTTCGTTGGCTAACGCCTACAGTGCGGAGGCGCTTGCGAAGCTCGGGTTCGACTGGATGTGCGTCGACCTGCAGCATGGGATGATCGACTATCAGGATCTGACCTACATGCTTCCGGCGATCTCCACCAGCGATGCCACGCCTATCGTACGGGTGCCGTGGAACGAACCGTACGAGATCATGAAGGTGTTGGACGCGGGTGCATACGGTGTCATCGTGCCGATGATCAACTCCCGTGCGGAAGCGGAACAGGCAATCGCCGCCTGTCGCTATCCGCCGCTGGGTAACCGTTCGTTCGGACCGATTCGGGCAGCGTTGTACGGCGGCCGTGGATACGCGGCTGAAGCCAACGGCCAGATCGCCTGCATCGCCATGATCGAAACGGCCGATGGCATCGAGAACCTGGACGAAATCGTCACCACGCCGGGTCTGGACGGGGTTTATATCGGCCCTTCAGATCTTGCCCTCGCTCTGGGCATGGCGCCGATAGGCGACAACGACAATCCGCGACACGCCGAGGTGGTTGAGCGCATTCGCAAGACCTGCACGGAAAACGGGGTGGGGGTGGGCATTCACTGCTCGAGCCTCGAATACGCGCAGAAGTACCTGGCGCAGAAATTCAACTTCGTCACGCTCGGGACCGATTCCGGTTTCATGTCTCGCGGGGCGTACAAAGATCTGGCGACGGCTCGGGGAGGCTTGTCCAGGGAGCCGGAAAAGACCGGGTATTAGCCTGGATTATTCATGAATAATCCAGGCTAGGAAAACCCTCAGGTCAACTTTTCGACTGGCGAAAGGTTTGCCTGACCTTCGGTCTCAACGGAGTCGGGCGCTAACTCGGAAATGGCGTCCAGGAGTTCGTCGATGCGGAAAGGTTTGGCCAGGAAGCGGCCGATGCCAATGCGCTCCATTCGCTGAGTGTCCTTGCTTCCGGCGAATGCGGTGATGAGGATAATCGGCATATCCGGGTGCAGGGCCTTGACTTGCTCTGACAGCTCCAGACCCGTCATCACCGGCATTGCCTGGTCGGTAATCAAAACGGAAACCTCGCGCCCATGAACTTCCAGGTAACGCAGGGCGGATGGGCTTTCGTTGAATATGATCACGTCGTGCCCGCTGTCACGAAGCACCTCGCCGATGAAGTTGCTAACGGAGACTTCGTCGTCCACAACCACGATTGCACCGGAAATACGGGTCGCGGCTAACGGTTCTTCGGCAACGACTGGCCGAGTTTCTTCCGCAATGGGAAGGTGGATGTGAAACGTTGTGCCTACGCCGACCTTGGATTCCAGCGAGATGTGGCCGTCGTATTCATGAATGAGGTTGTTGATCAGCCATAGGCCGAATCCGGTACCTTCCCCGGGGTCGCGCGTGGTGAAGTACATCTCGAAGACCTTCGAGTGAAGATCATCGGGAATGCCGTGCCCGGTGTCGGTAACCGATAACACGATATGTTCTCGGTCGAGTCGCTCGTTGCAGGACGTGCACGGTAATTCCTGGTTGCCGCGGGCAAGCTTCACGGTAATCGATCCGTTACCGGTAATGGCGTCGCGGGCGTTGATCATCAGATTGAGAATGACCTGCTGGAGTTGCACCGGATCGGCCATCACGGGTGGCAATTCGTCTCCGTACTCCGTGTTGATGTCGATGGTGGTCGGAATTGCCGCGCGCAGCATCCGGGAAACATCGTTGATCGCTTCGACCACATCAACGGCACGGGGGTCTCCGCGCCTGGCGCGGGTGAAGGTCAACATTTTGCGAGATGAGGTCTCGAGCCCGGTTTCCCGCCGTGATGACTTCAGCGAGGTAGTTGTCGACCTGTTCGGTTTCAAGACGTGAACGGGCGTTCATCACCAGTTCCGCGTAGCCAATGATGCTGGCCAGGATGTTGTTGAAATCGTGGGCGATACCGCCTGCAAGCTGGCCAAGGGCCTCCATTTTGGTTGCCTGTTGCAGTTGGTTCTGCAGGTTGAGGCGGTCGGACTCCGCCAACCGTTCCTGAGTACGGTCACGTAGGGTGCCGATGACGCATTCCTCGCCTTCCAGGTCGAGAATACGTGCGTTGATTTCGAAAAAGTGCGCCTTTCCACCGAGATCGCGCTCGATCACGGTACGGAAGTGGCTGGGCGTTTCTTTCAGCGCCTGGACAAAATGTTTGCGTGACTCCGTGTTCGGAAATATGAACGAGTCGCTCTCCAGATCCCCGGCACCGACCGCATGTTGGATTCGCCGGAAATTATCGTTACCTTCAATGAGGTGTCCATCTTCCAGACGGGTGATGAATACCGCATCCGGGCTGTCCATGAACAGGCCGTAAAATTTCTGCTGGCTCTGTTCGAGTTTACGGGCCGTCGTGCGCGACTCGGTGACGTCACGCAGCACGCCATAGGTGCCAACGAAACCTCCCTTCCTGGCGCTGCCGCCATCGTCATAGAGTCCCGTTGCGGAAAACTCCATAGTGCGCAGTTGGCCGTCTGGCGTCCGGAAATCGAACTCGTAGTTACTCGTCGCACGCGATCCGGTGCGCCGCTCGTCAAAACGGTGTCGCATCGTCGCGGCAAGTCGTTCGCCGAGTAGCTTCTCCCAGGGTTTGCCTTCCAGATCCTTAGATTCTACTTTAAATAAGCTTATTAACTTATTGTTTATAAACTTGAAATTTCCAAATTCATCTAACATGTAGATGATATCCGGTGTCGAGTTGACGAGAAACTCGTGCAGCTCGTGAGAGGCTTCGGCGGCCGCGGCCATGGAACGGTTACGTTCTTCGAGTTGGTAGTGATCCAGGGCATGGGTGACGCTGGTGAGCAGCAGTTGCGTCTCGAAGGGCTTCTGCAGGAAATCGTAGGCGCCAAGGCGCAGGATCGGAGTAACGGAATCCAGGGTGGATGCGCCGGACAAAACGATTGTTTTTACTCTGGCATTGGTTGCCGCCAGTTCCTCGAGAATATTCATACCCGAGGTGCCAGGCATGTTCAGGTCGAGGATGAGAACTTGGTAATTGCCTTGTCTGAGTAGGTCGAGGCCTTCTTGACTCTGCCCCGTGAAATGGGTGTCCTAGCCGTGTGCGGCCAGCGCTTCGCGAACGCTGCCACCGTGTACCGGGTCATCGTCGACGACGAGTATCTTATGATTGGGTAGGAGCATCCAACGATCCTGGAATCCCTTCCCATTTCCCGCATACTAGCACAGGAATCGAACCCCTCCAGACGGGCGAAGTCTGACGAATCAGGAACAACTGAGAGGATCATTGTGGACTACGAACAGATCGTTTTCGATGTGCAGGGGGCCGTGGGTGTCATGACCCTCAACCGGCCCGAGCGGTTGAATGCCTGGACTCAGCAGATGAGTGCTGAGCTTGTCGATGCCATCGACACCTGCAACGCCGATGACGACATCGGTGCCATGATAATTACCGGCGCAGGCCGCGGGTTCTGTTCGGGCGCGGACATCAAAGATACCTTCAAGACCCGCCTCGACGGCGGCGATTCGGCGCCCGAACGGCGCAACCGTCGTGACTGGGTCGACCTGATACGGTCTTCGAAGCCGATTATCGCGGCGGTCAATGGCGCCTGTGTCGGTGTTGGCGCCACCATGATTCTGCCGTGCGATGTAATCATCGCGTCGGAAAGTGCGAAGTTCTCAATGGGTTTCATCAAGATGGGCCTGGTCCCGGAACTTGCGAGCTCGCATTTTCTCGTACAGCGAATGGGGTTTGGTCGAGCGAGCGAAATGTGTCTGTCCGGGCGCATGTATTCGGGAACCGAAGCGTACGATGTTGGACTTGTCGATCACGTGGTTCCCGCTGATCGGCTCATGGACAAAGCATTTGAACTCGCGAGGGTCATCGCTCAGAACCCGGCTCCCCAGCTTCGCTGGATCAAACGCCTGTTGACGGAGAATGGTTCCGAAACGGACCTCGAGAAGGTTCAGCAGCGGGAGGTGGAACTGCTGAAGCAGGCCTATGTCACACCGGAACATAAAGAAGCGATCGCCGCGTTCCTGGAAAAACGTCCGGCGGACTTTCGTCACCTTAAAAGTAAGAAGGAGGATGGCTGAAACGTGAGTGAGTTGGATCCCGCCGGGTTGTTCATCATCGGAATACTGGTTGGCATCGCGTTCGCAAGCGCGCTGTGGGCCTGGCGCTACAACGTTAAAATACGCACGGCCTTCGAAGACGGCCTCACTCAAGATGCCGAAAAAAACACGGCCGAGCGTCGTCTGCTGGATGAACGCCTGGACATTCGCAGCCGCGAGATGACTCGGCTCGAAGCGCGAATTGAGCTGCTGGAAACTCAAGCGACCCTTCAGCGTAAGGAACTCGACGAACGCACGACTCTCCTCGGCGAGCAGTTGGCGTCGGAAGCTGCACTTAAGGCTCGACTGGAGGAAACCCGCAAAGCATTCGTCGAAAAAGAAGCGCTCTTCAAGGAGTCGAGTGACGCGCTGAAACAAGAGTTCGAACTGCTGGCTAATCGCATATTCGAGCGCCAGGGGGAGAGGCAGGAGAAGAAGCTCGCGACGGTGTTGACCCCGTTCAAAGACCAGATCATCGATTTTCGCAAACGAATCGAGGAGGTGTATCACACCGACACGAAGGATCGCGCTTCGCTTTTGAATGAGGTCCGCAATCTCCAACAGGCGAGCGAGCGCATCAACCAGGAGACGGAAAACCTCACCCGAGCCCTCAAAGGCGATGTCAAGGTACAGGGCAACTGGGGTGAAATGGTGCTGGAGCGGGTGCTGGAAGAATCCGGTCTTCGTGCCGGCCATGAGTATTTCACCCAGGAGGCTAAAAGATCGGAAGCGGGTGAGCTCAAGCGCCCCGATGTGTTGATCCGGCTTCCCGACGACAAAGACGTCGTGATCGATGCCAAAGTGTCTTTACTGGCCTATGAGAAAGCGCTCGCGGCCACCGATGAGGAGGCGCGGGAAGTCGCTGTGCGCCAGCATATGCTGAGCTTACGCGCGCACGTGAAACGCTTGTCGGAACAGGATTACGATGAGTTGAGTGACGTGCGCTCGCTGGACTTTGTGCTGCTGTTTATTCCCATTGAGTCTGCTTTTACCATGGCGATGGAGTATGACCAGCGGTTGTTCACCGAAGCGTTTGAAAAACGCATTGTCATTGTCAGCCCGACAACATTGATGATGACGCTCAGGATCATCCACAACGTGTGGCGTTACGAGAAGCAGAATCGCAACGCTCAGGAGATCGCTCGCAAGGCCGGTGCGCTTTACGACAAGTTCAGAGTGCTGGTGGAAGACATGGACCAGCTGGGTAAACAGCTGGGTGCGGTGGAGAAAACCTACGAATCTGCCTACAACAGGCTCGCAACGGGAAAGGGCAATCTGGTACGCCAGGTCGAACAGTTCCGTGAGCTTGGCGCCAAGGTCAAAAAACCGCTGCCGAAAAGCCTGATCGAAGATGCCGCATCGGAGGATCAGTAGCTGCTAATGCTAGCCCCTTAGAAAAAATGTTAGTTGAAACAGGCTCGCGAAATCCCCTCGAGAGGCAAATGTGTGAGCAAGTTCTCGTTTTACGGCGAAAATACCCGGGGTGGCATCGAGAAGTTCCATGAACTTCACAGAACGCAGGCCGCGAAGCCAGTAGATTAGCAGGCAGAAAAGGATCGCGAGGAATCAGAATGCTGGTGTTAACCCGGCGTGCCGGTGAGTCAATCATGATTGACGATGATATTGAGCTGAAGGTGCTCAAGATCCGTGGCAGCCAAGTGCATATTGGGATCGATGCACCGAAAAAAGCAGCCGTACATCGCAAGGAAGTATGGCTCAGGATCCATGGAGAGCCCAAAGCCGCAGATCCGAAGTAAGCGGGTGCCTCGTTAGTCCCTATGAGGCGCTGTCACCGCTTGCGACGAACGGCGGGGTTTCACAAATAGCATAAGGTCGAATCTCACCTTCGGTGAGACCGTAACGGTGCTGGTGTATTTCTTCCAGACGTTCCCTTCTCAAACGAGTTTCGCTTGGCATGAGGAAGACACTGTCGAGGCTCGTCCAGATGGGATTGACCGGTTTCAGTTGGGCGAAGCTGCAGGCCGTCTCCCAGGTGGCTCGGTGTAGTTCTACCACCTCGATACCCTCGACGAACCCCCAGTGAGAAAATTCGCTCGGCGCTCCGGTTGCAAAGAGTATTGGCAGACGCTGTCCCGCAACGCCTGCCTGGTCGAACAGTTCGAGCGCCACCAGCCAGGGGTGGCTGTCTTTATAGGTACCCGCGCCAGAGTTTTCCAGAAGCACCCGAAGCGCCTTCTGGCTGACGGTTACACAGATGCACGATGGGAATGGGTCCATGAATTGCCACTCAGGATGGATGGAGCACTACTGTACATGTATACAGAGTTCCTTATAATCCATTCGCCCTTCACTGTGCAAGTAGCCGGGTTAATTTTCATATATCAGCGTGATTCTCAAGACACATACCTGTGCCGCAACTGGCCGCCAACCAACCGCCACCGCCCGATTATTACGCTGACAACGTCGGTCGGATTCTCTCCTACGTGGAGGAAAATCACGCGGATCTGTTGACGCTCGAAGAGCGGCGGTTCATCGCGAGCTTCCACGGGCTGTCCGTTTCGGCACAACGACTCTATGCACGAATCGTGAGCCGTAAAGGTCCCTGGATTCGTGCGGACAAGCTCATCTACCGTGAGGTGGGGGACGTTGCCGGCGCGTTGACCGAACTGTCGCTGAGTGGGCTCGTTGAGATGAACCCTGCAGGTCCCGCGGATGCGCTGTTGCAGATGCTCACGCGCAGTGAGCAGGCTTCGGTATTTCCGCACGTCCACGCCCCCACCAAACCTCTCTGGATCGAGACCTGCACCGCACTTCATACCGATTGCGCGATCCGTCACCGTATCGCGTCAGCCTACAGTTGGCTCACGTTGTGTTCGACGAACGAACTCAAACTCTGCCAGTTGCTGTTCTTCGGCGATGAATATCAGGATTTTTCGACCTTTGTGATTCAGGATCTCGGTCTCGTTCGTTATGAAGATTATTCGCTCGAGAAAACGGACCGGCAATTCGACGATCGGTCGCAGCTCGAGCGTTATCTCGACCTGCGCAACCTCCACCGGTTATCGCACCGGGTTGCCCGGCATACCGACCTGGCGCCGCTGCTGGTTGCACGGCTCATGGTAGAACCCTGCAACCGGATGGAACAACGTCAGTTGGACAAAATCTCGAATCGCTTAGGCTACTTCTTCGAACGTCGTGGCGACTTCGCCGAGGCGCTGGAGTGTTATGGGCACAGTCGCAGCCATCCCGGCAGCGAGCGGGTTGCCCGGGTGCTGAAAAGGTTGGGCGATGAAACCGGCGTCGAGCGCATGCTGCAGCGTATGAAGGTGCGGCCGAGATCCGCCGAGGAAGAAGATTTTGCCGAGCGATTCGGTCGCCGAGGGCTGAAACCGGATATTGCGATCACCACCCGTCAATTGACTCGAGCCGTGCCTGAACACATCGAACAGCACGCGATGGCGGTGCTCACCTGCGCTGGCGGGCAGGCCTGGCACCTGGAAAATCGTTTTCCACTGGGCATTGCCGGGCTGTTGTTCTGGAACGCCGTATTTGCCCCCGTCAAAGGGGCCTTTTTGAATCCGTTTCAGAGTGGGCCGAACGATCTGGCCTGGTCCGATTTTGCTCGCGTACGTGCCCAGGTCATCGAAGAGCGGCGTACCCGGCTACGCACGAAGGGCGCGGTCTACGACATGCTGCGAAATACCTGGGCGGCGAAACAGGGTGTCGCCAATAGGCTGGTGAGCTGGCGTCACTTCGATTCCGCTCTGCTGGATGCGGTGGTTGCATCGATTCCCGAGTCCGCGCTGCTCGACCTTGCCTACCACGTGCTGACCAATCTGTACCGCGCGCGAACCGGGTTTCCTGATTTGCTGGTGATTTACGGAGTCGAGCGCTATGAATTCGTCGAAGTGAAAGGGCCGGAGGACCAACTCCAGCCCCCGCA
>SMVA01059281.1_pt1 | contig 10560 bp, 12 predicted proteins | sample 2456451 | NCBI WGS metagenome assembly SMVA01 (sample SAMN11095933, study PRJNA526329) | marine sediment metagenome | biome: Marine sediment; feature: Surficial sediment; material: Deep marine sediment; isolation source: Hadal surficial sediment | place: Pacific Ocean | collected 2014-05 | depth...
AATTTCTATCATCGAGAAACCCAACTCCCTGCTGCGTCGAATGAACACAAGGCGCTCAATCAGACTGGCGGTGTACAACCGATTGCCCCCTTGGCTGCGATCCGGCGGTGGCAACAAACCTTCTTTTTCATAGTACCGAATGGTTTCGATATGGCATCCCGTTTGATCCGCCACTTTCCCAATGGTCAGCCGCTTGTCGGACATGTTGAGTTCACCCTTGTATCTGTAGTGACTACAGATACTACTCTACAGACATGAATGAAGTTATCGCCCAGTCGACCATTACCTGTCCTGCATGCAGTCATACAGAATACGAAACCATGCCAACGGACGCCTGTCAGTTTTACTACGATTGCAAAGGCTGTGGTGAACTTCTGCGCCCACTACTCCCCGGTGACTGCTGCGTGTTCTGCTCCTACGGCGATGTCGCCTGTCCGCCCATCCAACAAGGCGATACGTGGGTATAGCCGATGAAACAATCCGATCCGTTAGAACTCGTTGCTGCCGGTTCCCTCGCACGACCCGGGCCAGTTGGCCGTCTGGTACGTCTGTCCCTGGGCATGGGTTGTTTGCTGGTGCTGGGCCAACTACTTAGCTCCGCGGAATGGACCAGCGAACACCCGTTGGCTTCTCTGGACAATCGGATCTTTGTATGGATCGCACCTCTATTGGTCTTTAACTACGTGGTGAACATCGGTTTCACCAGGAACTGGGGACAAAAACCGCTCATCGTCTCTCTCATTGTCCTCGCGACTTCCGCAGCACTCGCCTTCATTGTTTTCGGCAGTTTCGATCATCGTGCATTCGGCATTCCGCTCAACCTGTGGCTCGGATATTTCTATACTCACCTTGGTGTGTCCTTTGTACTATCGGCGCTCATTGCCACACCAGGTTGTGAGATGCGTGCTATCCCAGAAATTATTGGTCGCGTGCGGGGTCACGTCAGCGAAGAACACCACTGCCCCGCAGGGTTCATCACGCGGATCGATGAATGGGAGCAACGTCGTCAAACTTAGGTGCCGCGCGACCTGCCTATCGAGCACTCAATCGAAGCCACAAGCGACGCAGTCCGAACCATGCAATGGTCGCCAGAACCAGACCCGCCACAGTCCACTTTACCGGCGTAGCCCAGGACACCAATTCCGCGAGCCACTCAATTCTGCTTGGGTAGGACGTGACCAGAGCGGCAATGCATGCGTTCTCGATGAGATCAAATATCGCGATAGAAAAAGGCGCTAGGGCGATGAAACCCAACGGGTGCCGTGCATGGTCCAGGGGAATCAACAGGACCAATAATACCGCGAAGGTCAGACTGTAAACAAGCGGATAAACGACATCTAAAGTTAATGCATTCAGCCGATAACTACGCCTACCCTCTTCCCCTAAACCTTCGAGCACCTGGTAAACGGTTGCCACATCGTAATTGAAACGCAAATCAAGAATGACTATGCCACTGCTACTGTCAGACCCCGCAATCAACAAACCGAACACCACCACATAAGCAGCGCTCAACCCTAACAACAGCCGAATACTGCTATTCCGCACCAACCAACTCAGCATCTAACACTCCAACCAGAACAAATTGGTCCGATGAAAGGCTGACATTCTCACAGCTGATACCCACAAGCGAGCATGGGTAGTACGATACTTTCTATGAATAAACTAACTCGACGAAGCATGCTGTCCGCCAGCAGTATCGCCATTGCCGGAACCAGTCTGGCGACCTATTCGGCGCCGGCCAAACCAGCCACAGGTCTGAGTCTGTCCCACGCAGAAATCGATCAATCGCTATCGTTTCTAAGGTCACATCCGGTTATCGACGTGCACGCTCATCCCGGTCGTTCATTCATGGTGGGTATCGAGCTAGATCCAGCTTTGGCCCAGGTCATCCTGCCCGGTGGTTTTGAGCAACAACGAATCACCGGTATGAAAAACTACGGCATCGACACGGTACTGAGCGCGATCGTTTCGGACCTCAAGGTGTTGGGCTTTGCGGGGGAAGGTATTGTCAGCACACGCGACTTTAATCCGGGAGAAGCATACGAAGATTTTCTTCGTCAACTGAATCACCTGAAAAAAACGGTAGCCAACTCTTCGCTGACACAGGTCACTACCGCAGCCGAAATACGGGCAGCGCACGACGCACAAATGCCATCGTTCATGTTCGCTTCAGAAGGCGGCGATTTCATTGAAGACAACCTCGACCGAATCGCCATGGCGCACAAGGAAGGCATTCGGGTGATCGGCCCGGTGCACTACCACACCAACGACTTCGGCGACATCCAAACTGCACCCGCCAAGCATGGCGGTTTAACACCCCTGGGCGCAGAAGCAGTGCGCGAGATGAACCATCAAGGCATCCTCATCGATGTTGCCCACGCCAGTGAACCAACAGTGAATGGCATTCTCGAAGCCAGCAGCAAACCCATTATGTTGTCCCATAGCCACATTGCCGGAAAGATCCAATCAGCCCGCTTTGTTTCACTGGCACTGGCTCAACGCATAGCCGAACAGGACGGCATTATTGGCGCATGGCCAGCCGGTATTGGTGCGAAAACGCTTGGAGATTTCGTCAACAGAGTTCTGGAACTGGTTGACGCGGTCGGAGCGGAACACGTCGCCATCGGCACCGATCTGGACGCGAACTACAAACCGGTACTCACAGAATATGCCGACTTTGTCGCGCTAACCGGGGGACTCAGACAGCAAGGAGTTAAGGATGTCGATCTGGCGGCAATACTTGGCGGAAATTTCCTGCGCGTATTAGCCGCCAGCGAAGTGGTCTAATAGTCAGGCGTGAGGTTTTTGGCGCGGTGCACGACGCCATATCGGAGATGCGCCCGCAACGGTCCTTTCGTTGTTACGCCCGCAAGTCTGATACACAAGGAAATCGTATCGAACAGTACAGTGGATCCTGGCTAATCGAAACTGTGATCGACAGTATGCGGCGCTACGGTGGAAATTTCGTGTCCGTGCAAGGTGCGATCTCGAATGCCAGCGAAGGTTTGTTCGATGACTTCTTTGCCACCCTCTCCGGCATGATAGATATTGGATAGTAGGTACAAAGTACGTGTCGCCGCCCCGGTGAACACGAAAACCGTATCAATAAACCGATTGTCCTTTAATGTGGGAGGCCGATCGCCATCAAAAACCAATTCACAATTCTCAAATGTACAGTTGTGGAATGATCTTCCGTGCAGTTCGATACGCTCGTTGCTGAATGTTTTGTTGAGTTCACTCATGACTTACCTCAGAGTGCTTTCGAGGGGAGTCTTTGGACAATACGCTCCACTCACAGGTTTGGGAAGTCGTTCCCGAACGTCTTCACCCCATGAGACCTACCCGTTCGCCGATTGCCAAAGAGCGTCTAGCGATAGGCCATAGGTTGCGGCGGCAGCGCTGTCCTCATCGAAGTAACCGCGCCATGTTGTCCTCGGAGATCTGAGTTAACATCCGTACGTTCATGTTATCCCATCACGAGTTAAGGAGACGGTATGTCACTTCTCAAATTAGCACTTGGAGCATCTATATTTGTTTCAGCCCTGATAGCTAGCTCGGCGGAAACCGATTTGATCGATGCCGGCACGTTTAGCTGCATTCGCGACTTGACCCCGGTGCGAGGATTTTATGTCGACAATATAGAAGGTGATCTGCAGGCGACCGTCGCTGCAGCCACATCAGCTAACGGCGCCGTTTACCCTACCGGCTCGCTTGTGCAACTGGTGCCGACCGAGGCCATGGTCAAACGTACCGAGGGCTTCAATCCAGCCACCAAAGACTGGGAGTTTTTTGAACTCGATGTTTCAGCCGATGGCACGAGCATTCGGGGGCGTGGATTCGTAGACGTGGTTAATCGCTTTGGTGGTAACTGCTTTGCCTGTCACATCAAAGCACGCCCGGAATGGGACATGATCTGTGAACAGGACCATGGTTGTGATCCGATCCCTTTGACACCAGTTGCACTCAAAGCGATTCAAAAAACCGACCCACGCTGCGCGCCGATCGAACTGACAGCGGAAGAACAAGCCGCACTGCAAGCACTTTCCGGTGCATCATGAGTCGTTCGCTTGAACGGTTCGGGGCAATCCTTAGGTGCATAAAACCGTCAACCCTGCCTGGGTTTCCAGCAGGGATTTGAGACTTGAAAGAATCCACGGCCAGTCTCCAGTGATTTTCGGCAGATCATGCAGGATTCCCAGGCGCGTTGGCTCTTGTTCGCGTTCAAGCTCAAGACATTCGACTTCCTAACCCTGTTGATCGAGAATTCTGCGAACCCAGGTAAAAGAGCGTCCAATGAAGCAAACTAAAAGATTATTATGTTGGCTACTTGGGGTGAGTTGCTCCGCCGCGATTACAGAGGTAGATGTGACAAATCTGCAAGCCCAGTTGATGGTGGAAATCGAGCAGGACACGCGTAAAACCGAAGGTTACACAGGGCGTGCGGCGTTGCATCCCCGAGTGCGAGAGGCTATGGCAACCGTCGCCCGCCATGACTTTGTTGATATGCACAGTACTGACGCGGCCTATGCAAACCGGCCTCTACCCATCGGTCATGGCCAGACGATCTCACAACCCTTTATCGTTGCATTAATGACGGATCTGTTGGACCTGAAAGCGGAATACATCGTGCTCGAAATCGGCACGGGGTCAGGCTACCAGGCGGCGGTGTTAGCGACCCTTGTTAAACACGTTTATAGCATCGAAATCGTTCCGCAACTCGCCGCAAGCGCCACCAAGCGACTCGCCGATCTAGGCTACGAAAACGTCTCGGTAAAAACCGGTGATGGTTATTTTGGCTGGCCGGAGGCCGCGCCTTTCGACGCCATTATCGTGACTGCCGTTGGACCAGACATCCCGGTGTCTTTGGTTGAGCAATTGAAGACTGGCGCGCGCATGGTGTTGCCGGTGGGCACACCCTACCGCGCACAAAATCTTACTGTCGTGACCAAGCGAGCCGATGGAGGCTACACAAGTGAGGAAGTTCTACCAGTCGCGTTCGTACCTCTGACGGGCGATCACTGATCAACAACCCAGCAGCGAAGTGTTGGTGTCTACAGATGTTTCGGGAATCTACATCCAGTTAGCGTTTTGTTTGGATATAGCGTTCCTTTTGTATGGGTTAATAGTGATTCGTGGCAGGGTTCGGGGCAGACGGGCCACAACCTAATAGACTAATAGAGGAGATCATCTATGCGAATTACAGACGTTGGCGTGACCGTATGGGAATGGCGGGATATTCCGCCCACGCGTTACACGCTCAAAGTTAAAAGCTCAGCTTCACGCACGACACACATGGGTCTGGTGAAAATAATGACTGATGAGGGAATCGAGGGTCATGCGTTTATCGGTTCAGCACTCAGCCCGCTGGGCAGCGATGCCAAACTCATTGTGGATCGATACAAGTCACTCCTTGTAGGACAGGACCCTCTGAATCGCGAGCGTATCTGGCAGACCATGGCCGGTTGGGCTATCGGCGGGGTCATGCGTGTGATCGGCGCCATCGATGTTGCTTTGTGGGACATCGCCGGAAAAGCGGCGGGTATGCCAATTCATCAATTGATGGGCTCTTATCGAAGTTCCGTACCGGCTTATGCCAGCTCTACTGTCTTCGAAACAACCGAGGAATATGCCGAAGAAGCTATTCGTTACAAGGAAGCAGGTTGGAGTGCGTACAAGATTCATCCACCGGCAGTTGCTGAATGGGACATCCGCATTTGCCAGGCAGTGCGAGAAGCTGTGGGTGATGATTACCGTATCATGCTGGACTCTACGTGGTCATATGACTATCCCGATGCGCTTCGAGTCGGTCGCGCTGTAGAAGAACTTGGCTTTTACTGGTATGAGGACCCGCTGCATTTTGATGACATTTACGGCTATGTAAAACTGAAAAAGGATCTCAGGATTCCACTGATGGCGACCGAAATGCCCAGTACCGGTCCCACGGCATATGCGCCGTGGATCATGCAACAAGCGACCGACTATCTTCGCGGAGATGTTGCGATCAAAGGCGGGCTGACTTCCTGCCTCAAAACCGCCCATCTCGCCGAGGCATTTCAAATGAACTATGAAGTTCATCATGGCGGCAATTCTTTGAACAACGTCGCCAATCTGCATCTCATCATGGCGATTCGAAACTGCGAATATTTTGAAGTCCTGCTGCCGGATGCTGTGCAGAAACATGGGCTGGTACAGGACATCGAGGTGGATGAGAACGGCTTGGTGCATGCTCACCAGGGACCTGGGTTGGGTGCTGAAATCGACTTCGATCTCATAGAACGCAACAAGGTGGCCGACCTTTGATGCATGAGATATTCTTTATGAGCAAGCTTTATTAAAGAGTCGATTATTTATGTCTGACGCGCCTCCATTTCACCTCACCAAACACGAAAGTGGCATCGCGGTCATTTCGACCAACGACGACCCGCTGAATCGCATGTCGCTGGAATACATTGATGAGCTTGAAGTTGCCATCGAAGATATAGCGCAGGACGATAGTATCCGAGCCTTCGTCATAACAGCCGATGGTCTTACCAACTTTTCGGTCGGCATGAACTTAAAACAACTGCGCAGCGGTATGGCAGATCGCGGCGGAGTGGATGCATTCTTCGATCAACGATTGAATCTGATACGTCGCATAGAAACCATGGATAAACCTTCAGTCGCCACCTTGTTTGGGTATTGTCTGGGTGGCGGACTAGAGCTACCGCTGGGCTGTACGTTTCGTTTGGCTGCATCTGAAGGCGCGCAAATTGGCTTGCCCGAGATGGACCTGGGCGCTGTTCCGGCCTGGGGTGGGAGTGCTCGGTTAGCAAAGTGTGTTGGTCAACAGCATGCGCTGGATATGATTCTGCGTGGCAAGAAAATATCCGGCGCGCGAGCGCTGGAGATAGGCCTGGTGCATGAAGTTTGGCCGTTACTGGAATTAAAGGATAAAGCCATCGAACTCGCGGAAGAGTTGGCCAGACAACCTCGCTTAGCTGTGAAAGCCATGCTGAAGTCGTTGGTTGGCAGCGAAGATAAGTCGCTGGATGAGTTGCTGGCATTAGAAAGAGAAGGCGTCAAAGCGACTTCCGGTACTGCTGACTCTCGCGAGGGAATGCTTGCCTTTCTTGAAAAACGCGACCCTGTATTCAATCAATCTTAGGCTGCTTGTACGCCTTGACTCTGGCTCACTCAAACCCCTAACTGGTCCGCCAGATCCTCGAAGTCATCGGCCTGTACATCGAAGTCGTTGGGGTCATTGTCATCGTACCCGAAAGGCTCGTTGAGCTTGGGTTGCACATAGGCCGTGCGAAATCCTGCTTGCATCGACGAGCGCGCTCTTTTCTTCGTCGGTGAGTTGCAACGATGGATACTTATGACTCACGTCCTCCAACGAAGCGAGCTGTACGATGTCTGCGCTGCACCATTAGCGTTTCCCTGCCCGCACTTCCGCTAATAATTGAAAAAAACACAAGCGCCAATCTAGCGCGAACTGAGAGACATCAATGCCCGCGTTTCTCGCACTATCGATTGTGCTTACCTGGGTGCGTACTGCGGTCTGCCAATCAAAGACCGTACCGCCGACATCGAATGTTAGCGCTTCTATGTTTTCGAGTATTTTATCCACTTGCTAACCTCGGTGGCAGTCGATGTCGAAATACTGACGTCGACGACCCGACATTGAGTTTCATCTATGGTTGCACCCAGATCGGTGATGACCATCCCCGTTGCTGCTCGGCGGCCGGTATATCTGCAGGAGGTGTCACTCCAGCGCTATTCGCCACCCAGGTTGTCCAGCGGCACGTTGGGTTCTCGAACACGCGCACGTAGTAGAAGGCGTGTTGATCACTGACAAACTCCGGGTCCTTGAACTGCACCTGAAGTTCGTTGGCGCCAGTTGTGTCATTGAGCACGCAGGTGGTTATATCCACGGTTGCTGGTGTTGGTGGACAGCGGCCGTTGGCGTCAGCCGTTCTGTCGCCGGAACATACCACGTCACGAACGCTGTGGTGTGACGTGCCGTTTTCCACCCAGCCTTTCACCACCTGGATGCGGTCGAGCTTCGGCCCTGTTGGATCCTGCACCGCCCATACCCAAAAACTGGGGTCGGCGCTGTGCAAGTCCGCACCCATCGGTACGCCGTTGGTGTAAGCCTCGGCCACGGGATCGGTGTGCCCAGCCAGGCCCTTCGGCAAATCACCCGCGAAGAATCTGATGCGCATGCGCCCACCGCTCGTTGCAAACGCTTCCCGTCGGTGCATCGCGTCCCACAGATCGGCCCGCGTGTTGGCTTCCGCCCAAACACCAACCAGACCACCGGGTTGGCGCAATCGCGCGGGGCCGGCGACAATGTGTGAGCTGGCGAGTGCAGCAGCGACAAGTTTCGGATCGCCCATGACTTGGGCCTGTGATGAAGGTGCTTGCGGGTTCGTGTAGCCCGGATCTGAGTTGTGCGTGTCGGTAGAACCGATCATGCCGAATTTGAAAGGGTTCAGTCCGTCTTCGTTCGCTTGCACAATGCCGTCCAGCAGCGCGTTACGCACCATGGTCTGCGGCGATGAACACCGGCCTGTCTGGCCTTCTTTGCAGGGCTTGAAAAGAATGCCGAAATCGCAGTCTTCATCCGCAGCCCCAACGCCAATCTGACACTCAGACGTGCCTTTTTGCTGGGTGACTTCTACCAGCCGATCAAGTCGCGCACGACGTTGCAGATCTTCAAGACTGTAAGGCGTACCGTCCTCATCGGTGCGCGAAAAGGTCAAACCCCAGGAAAAATTGGTGTTGTGGGGAATCGTAAGCACTTGGCAAGGTTCTTCGCAGCCAGCATCCAGCTGCGCAAAGAAATCTGCCTGGCCGGCCACATCGTACGACGAGATCGCGTGTGCAATCACCTGCGCACCTCGGAAAATGACATTGCGATGCAGCATTCCAAATTCCGGCAGCAACGATGAAAACTCATAGCCGATAAGGGCCGTGAACGTGCCCGGATCGTCAAACTGGCTAGCTACTTCCTGTACGCGCTGCCACGTGGAACGGGCATTGGCGAGACACTGGTCATTATCCTCACATAGTGCGGGATTTCGCTTCGCGGGTCTGGCAGTGCCGCGCGCAAATGCCTGACGTAAATAATCAGCTTGTCGCGGCGCCGGATTGCGCATGTTCTTACAGAAAGGAGTGTCATATTGGACATGTCCGACTTGTGTGCAGGCATCTACTGCATCGAACCCTTCGGCATGATCGGTCAGCGCTACAAAATCAAGCGGAGCATGTAATTGCGTAACCACACCGCTGGGTAATTCAATCGCCTCCCCCCGTGCAAACCGATAGGCGTCGGCGGGCCCGACGCGATTGCCACCAGACCATGCATCGGTCGACCAGCTGGTGTGTACGTGCAAATCGCCGAAGTAAGCCTGGCGATTCGGGTGGCGGCGCGGCGTCTCGTGGGTGGATGGCAGCGGCTGGGATTCCGTCGTGCGGATCGAGGCTGGGTCTTCGGTGGCATCACAGCCAAACAGTGTGGCGACGACCAGGAAAGTTAATGCAGAGTGTAGCGCGCGCATCGATGGTCCTTGTAGATTCGTTCGGTTCGAGTATACGAGAAACAGGCCCTCGTTTTAGTGAGTCGAGCGATTCATGCAGGCACTTTACCCAAGGGTTGTAAAGGAACCCGGCGACTAAATAGTCCGGGGCAATGCGTTCTTGATCGAGGATTGGCGAATTGGCGATAGAGATCGAAACACGCGCTGAACAAACAGACAAGGGCTGGCGGGATGCGGATGGTTTTGTCGGACCAGTCCGCCCCGGCAATGGCCCGCGAACCGATCCTCGCAGTGAATTTCCGACCGGCCCTGAAGTGGGTGCTGTACTACCCAACTTCCAATGTCTGGACGTCGAGGCCGAGCCGTTCGATTTCTATGCGCACAGAGGCGCCAGCCGTGCAGTGGTCGTGTTCTTTCGATCCGCGGTTTGGTGACCCCCTTGTCGAACGCAACTCGTGGAGTTGCAGAAGAAGATGCATGATTTTAACGCAGCGGGGATTCAGGTATACGCGCTGAGTTACGACGAGCCTGAAGCACTGCGTGATTTCCGCGAAGCCTACGACATTTCCTACACTTTGTTGTCAGACCCCGACTCCACTGTGATTCGTCAGTACGGTATATTGAATACGCTCATTGCCAAGGATGATCATCCTTGGGTTGGCATCCCATTTCCGGGCACCTACGTAACGGATGCCAGCGGCCGCGTCACGGCTAAGTTCTTTGAAAACAATCTCGTCTTGCGTGCCGGACCAGAGCAGATATTGCGCGCTGTTACCGGTGAAAATACCGACCCGTCTATGCCGCAACCGCCTGGCACAGAGCGGCAGCAACTTACTCCGACTATATTCGTCGACGGTCCCCGGCTAGCTGTGGGTGTGCTACGTGAACTGGTGGTGCGATTTGAAGTACCGGCAGGGCGCCACCTATATGCAGCCCCCGCACCTGCAGGCATGTTGGCGGTCGACCTGACCCTCGACGACCACCCCAAGGTCGTTGCTAAGGCGTTACAGCGGCCAGCCAGTCACACCCATACACTACC
>SMVA01145127.1_pt1 | contig 10557 bp, 9 predicted proteins | sample 2456451 | NCBI WGS metagenome assembly SMVA01 (sample SAMN11095933, study PRJNA526329) | marine sediment metagenome | biome: Marine sediment; feature: Surficial sediment; material: Deep marine sediment; isolation source: Hadal surficial sediment | place: Pacific Ocean | collected 2014-05 | depth 0-1...
CAGTTAAATCACTGCGCATTGGCGCTACTAATTCTTCTGGATACATAATTGTCTATTTTATATTTATAAAAATCCTAATTCTAATTTTGCTGCTTCCGACATCATATCCGGACTATATGGAGGATCAAATGTCATTTCTACTTTTACATCCTTTATTCCCTCAATTGCTTTCACTCTTTGTTCAATTTCTGATGGTATGGCTTCTGCTGCAGGGCAGGAAGGAGACGTCAGTGTCATCAGTATAAAAACATTATTCACCGGATAAACATTGATTTCGTAAATCAGCCCAAGCTCAAATACATCCACAGGAATTTCCGGATCATAAACCATCTTGATAGCCTCAGTTACCTGGTCTTTTAATGCCAATTGTTGATCCTGTATCGATTTTGATTTTTCCACTTATTTCGTTTCTCCTTCCAGTTTTCCTAATGTAAGTGCAAATAGTTTCATTTGTTTAATCATGGACGCAAATCCATTTGACCTCTGCGAACCAATCATTTGATTCATTCCTATCTGTTCAATAAAATATAAATCAGCATTTACTATATCATCCGGTTCCTGACCGTTGAACACACGTATTAACAAACTAATTAATCCTTTTGTAATGTCGGTATTGCTGTCAGCGTGAAATTGTATTTTCCCATCTGTTACCCCGGAAGTTAACCAGACTTTGGATTGGCATCCTTTAATCAGGTTTCTGTCTACCTTATCTTCTTCTTTCATTTCTGCCAGGTTCTGACCAAGGTCCATGATATAAAATATGGTACTTTCCCTGTCTTCGGCGAGGATTTCAAATTCATCTATGATCTGGTCTTGTATAGCGTTTATTGTCATCCCCGAAAATTGATTGATTCAACTACTTCTGCCAGCCGATCTACTTCCTGCATTGTATTGTAAATCGAAAATGATGCCCTGATGGTTCCTTCAATACCAAAATGTGACATTAAAGGTTGAGTACAATGATGTCCTGTGCGCACTGCAATTCCACGACTGTCCAATAACATTCCTGCATCGAATGGATGCGTATTTTTCAAAGTAAATGAAATTACAGAAACTTTATTTTTAATATCTGCATATAAAACTGCATTTGGAATTCCTTTCAATAATTGAGTTGCATGTTCTAACAGAGATGTTTCATGGGCATTTATCGAGGCTTTTCCGTATCGTTTAATAAAATTTATTGCTTCTTTAAATGCTACCACGTCTGCAATATTTGGAGTGCCGGCTTCAAATTTGTATGGAATATCTGCATAAGTAGTTCCAGAAAAGGAAACTTCTTTTATCATTTCTCCTCCACCCTGGTAAGGAGGCATAATTTCCAACAATTTTCGTTTACCAAATAATACACCAACACCAGTTGGTCCGTACATTTTGTGAGCTGAAAATGCAAAAAAATCACAATTCAGTTTTTTTACATCTATCTCAATGTGTGCCATTGCCTGGGCGGCATCAAGGAGCACATACGCTCCTGCGGAATGGCTTAGCTCAATTATATTTTCTACCGGATTAATTGTGCCCAGTGAATTACTGACATAAACAACAGATACTATTTTTGTTTTTTCTGATAATTGGTTTTGAAAAGACTCAAGATCCAACTCGCCGGTTTCAGTCACTTTTATTATCCGTAGAACAGCCCCTTTTTCTTCACAGATAAGCTGCCATGGTACAATATTAGAATGGTGTTCCATCCCAGAAATAAGAACCTCATCACCAGCTTTCAGTATTTTACGACCCAAAGTAGAAGCTACCAGATTAATCCCTTCAGATGTACCCTTTGTGAAAATCACTTCCTCTTTTTCAGGGGCATTTATAAAATTTTGTACTGCTACCCTTGTTTCTTCAAATGCAACCGTGGCTCTTTCTGCCAATGAATGAATCCCACGATGTATGTTGGAATTGTCGTTAGAATAATACTTTTTGATGCTCTCAATTACTGAAACCGGTTTTTGTGTCGTTGCGGCATTATCAAAGTAGACAAATGGATGTCCATTGACATGCTGTTGAAGAATTGGGAATTGCCTCCTGATTTCCTCCACGTCAAATCCTATGTCTGTTGCCAGGTTATGCATTGTTCACTATTTTTATAATCTGTTCATCCAGTAATGAACGCAGTTCCTTAATTGGAATATGATTCAGCACATCAACAGCATATGCATGTAAAAGCATTGCTTTTGCGTCTCTTTCACTTATCCCCCGGGTGCGTAAATAAAATATTTGTTCCTTGTCAAGGCGGCCGGTTGTACATCCGTGGGAGCATTTAACATCATCTGCCCAAATTTCCAGTTGTGGTTTGGTGTAAATCACAGCCTCATCAGATAGTAATATGTTACTGTTTTGCTGATAAGCATTAGTTTTTTGAGCATCCTGACGCACGAAAATTTTGCCATTAAATACACCGGTGGAATTTCCTGTTAAAATTCCTTTATATAATTCGTTACTTTCAGTGTTAGGAAATTTGTGATCAACTGAAGTATGGTTATCCACATGCATATTCCCTGATAAGGCGTACAATCCATACATATTTGTTACACAGCCTGATCCGTTTTGAGAAACATTCAGATTATTTCTAATATACTCTCCACCCAGGTCAGTGTTGATTGATGTAAATACGCTGTTTGCTTCCTGATTAGCGGATGAAGTATTTACCCGAATCGAATTCGCAGACTCCAGTCCGGTTCTTAGATGCGTGATGTGTGCATCTGATCCAATATTGAAGTTGGTATGTGAATTTGTAAAGCAGTATTTCAGTCCTTTGGAATAATGAATTTCACTTATAACTGCACTTGAGCCTTGTCCTGCATTCACAACTACGCGTGGTTGGGAGACCTGGTTTCCATCCAATTCATGGATGATAAAAATTGGTTTTGATAATGTCTGGCCTTTATTGATATGAAAGGCAATTCCTTCTTCACTGAAAACAGCATTTAACAACTCAAAACTGTCGCTGGCTTTGAGGCTTGATTCCAGGGAATTCAAAGAGCTGGTTTCATTTTCAGAGGTTGTAACAGAAAATTCCGTATTCTCAGATCGGTAACTTTTTTGCTCATTGAACCTGCCATTGGTAAAGAAATAGTAATAACCATCTGCAGAATTTAAATAATTAGTTGATGGATTTACAATTTCGCCTGACAGCACATCAAACGATGCAAATTCCGAATCAATCTTTTTTGTCAGATTTGTATATTTATATTCCTCATGTTTTCTCGACGGAAAATCAAGTTGTTCCAGCTTATTGAATGCACGCCGTCGAATAGCATGCCTGGATGAGGATTTACTCCCATTCAATGATTCTTCGAACAATAGAAAGCCTGCTTCTACTTTTTGCAGAAGAGAGGATTTGGATATTTTATTGCTCCTGGCCATAATTATTTAGCTGTATTCGCTTCTTCTTTTATCCAATCGTAGCCTTTTTCCTCGAGTTCTAACGCAAGATCTTTTGATCCTGATTTTACAATTCTGCCATCATATAACACATGCACAAAATCAGGTATAATATAATTTAATAACCTCTGGTAGTGGGTAACTAATACCACAGCGTTATTTTTTGATTTTAATTTATTTACACCATTTGCAACTATTCGCAGGGCATCAATGTCAAGACCAGAATCAGTTTCATCCAGAATTGCCAGCTTTGGCTCAAGCATTGCCATCTGAAAAATTTCGTTCCTCTTTTTTTCTCCTCCTGAAAAACCCTCATTCATTGATCGGTTAATCAGTTCCTGATCAATTTCTACGAGTTTCATTTTTTCTTTCATCATCTGAAGAAATGAAACAGCATTAAGTTTGGAATGTCCATTGTGCTCCCGGATATTATTCACGGCAGTTTTTAGAAAATTTGTACTACTGACTCCAGGAATTTCAACAGGGTATTGGAAAGCAAGAAATAATCCGGATCTGGCACGATCTTCCGGAGCTAGCTCCAATAAATCTTCTCCTAAAAATTCAACAGTTCCATCATCCACAGTATATTCTTGGCGTCCTGCCAGAACAGAAGCCAAAGTAGATTTGCCGGATCCATTCGGGCCCATGATCGCATGTACTTCTCCTGCTTTTACAGATAAGTTAATGCCTTTTAATATTTCTTTGCCTTCGATTGAGGCTTTTAAATTTTTGATCTCTAACATCCTTTTTTCTTATCCCACGCTTCCTTCTAGTGTCAGAGCCAATAGTTTTTGAGCTTCCACCGCAAATTCCATGGGAAGTTTATTCAACACTTCCTTTGCATAACCATTTACAATTAACGCTATCGCATCCTCGGTACTAATTCCGCGTTGGTTACAATAAAAAATTTGATCTTCTCCGATTTTTGATGTAGTAGCTTCATGCTCAACCTGGCTACTGCTGTTTTTTATTTCCATATATGGAAATGTGTGGGCCCCGCACTGATTACCCATAAGGAGGGAATCACATTGGCTGAAATTCCTTGCATTTTCTGCACGCTTACTTACATTCACGAGGCCACGGTAACTGTTTTGGCTGTGTCCTGCTGAAATGCCCTTGGAAACAATCCTGCTCTTTGTGTTTTTGCCAATATGATGCATTTTAGTTCCCGTATCTGCCTGTTGATAATTATTGGTTACGGCTACAGAATAAAATTCTCCAATCGAATTATTTCCTTTTAATATACAACTTGGGTATTTCCAGGTAATGGCTGAACCGGTTTCAACCTGGGTCCAGGATACTTTAGAATAATCTCCGGCACAAATAGCTCTTTTTGTGACAAAGTTGTAAACACCACCTTTCCCATTTTTGTCGCCCGGATACCAGTTTTGTACTGTAGAATACTTGACTTCTGCATCTTTTGCAGCGTAAATCTCAACAACGGCAGCGTGTAATTGATTTTCATCTCTTGCTGGAGCGGTACATCCCTCAAGGTAGCTCACATAAGCTCCTTCTTCCACCACAAGTAAGGTTCTTTCAAACTGGCCTGTGTTGGCAGCATTAATTCTGAAATATGTTGAGAGTTCCATTGGACAATGGACTCCTTTAGGTATGTAGGCAAATGAACCATCACTGAAAACAGCTGAGTTTAACGTAGCAAAATAGTTATCGTTCATAGGCACCACTGAACCTAAATATTTTTTTACAAGGTCGGGGTGGTTTTGCACTGCTTCACTAAAAGAACAAAAGATAATGCCCATATCCGCAAGTGTATCCTTGAAAGTTGTAGCAACCGAAACGCTGTCAATAACGGCATCTACGGCAACACCTGTTAATTTTTTTTGTTCATCCAGTGATATCCCCAATTTATTGAAAGTTTCAATCAGTTCAGGATCTATCTCGTTTAGGCTGTCGGGTTTTACTTTTTGCTTGGGAGCTGAATAGTAGATAATATCCTGGTAGTCAATTTCCGGATATGATACATTTGGCCACCTGGGTTCTTCAAGCGTTAGCCAGTGACGAAATGCTTTTAAACGCCACTCAAGTAACCAAACGGGTTCGTTTTTCTTTTTAGATATAAAACGTACAATATCCTCGTTCAGACCCTTTGGAGCCGAATCTGCTTCAATATCGATCGTCCATCCATATTCATACTCCCTGGATGTAAACTCTTTTAATATTTTATCGTCGTCGCTCATTCGTTATTTAGAATCATTCTAAACAACGCAAATATAAATAAAATCAAGTAGTTATTGGATCAAATGAAATAGAAGTTAAGAATAATTCTTATTTACCATTTGATTAGAACAATCTGAAAGGCTAAACAATAATAAAGGATTTTATATTATTTAACATGATTTAACATTTCTTAACATTCTTACAATGGCGAAAGAAGTTCTTTTGTAAGATAAATTACATTATGATTAAGAGAACGATTTTATTTTCAATGGGTATGATAATCTGCGGTATTGTATCTGCTCAAACAACAGGTAAACAAACTAAATCAATGCTGGAAAGATCACCTGCCGGTGAAAAGCTTATTCGCTTTGTAAAAGCGGTCAATGGTGAAATGGAAGTTAATGAAGATTTTGTTAACACCAATTTTTCAAATAAAGGGATTGAGAATCTGGGAGATGCACCAAAAGTGCTCAATGAATTAGCAGAACAAAATGGAAAAATGGTTGTACACGAGGTCTTCCGAAAGTCGTATTTTTCATTTGACTTTACGATCAAAGGAACAGAGTCAGGTTGGATCTTGCTAAGTTTTGACATGCACGATCAAATGCCATATGGAATAAATAAGTATGAAATCAAATCAATAGATGCTCCTGAAAAAATCGGAGATGACATGGGAATTTAATATCGATTTATCGATATTCTGCTGGAGAGACCACATCCATGAGAATGAGCCCATCAAAGTGTTTGGATGGTACCAGGTAGTTATTGCCGCTTAGATTCACAAAGCTATCATTGACGATGACCTGGCGGTCAAATAAAGGTGTTGAACGAATTTCGTGGATAAGATTGACTCCTGGGGGTAAGGATTGTATAATATCTTTTATATCGAGTTGTGTAGAATCAGGAGGAGTGAGGCTTTCAGGCACCCTTGAATTGTTGGCGTATACACCGGATCTGGCAAAAATTCCAATAAAAAATACATCCCTGCTATCTAAATACTCTCCCAAAACTTCTTCCTGTTCATTGTATTTTGATAAATGGAAATTGTGACCAATAAGCATTATTTTTTCTCCAGGGTATTTATTTAACAACCAGGAAACATTTAACGCCATCAAAGAATCCCTTGGATGGAACCTGTCAGCACGGTAATCCTTTGTTTTTGAAAACTTAAGTCTGTACTCTAGATAGCTAATCCTGTTCTGAATTGTTTTTTTATAAAATTCCGAGGATTTGGAATCAGGGATCACATCCAATAGGTTTTGATAGTCTTTTATCAGGGTATTAACTGAAGGATGCAACTCCTCGTAACCTCCTCTTCTTAGCTGTGATGCCGCATCACCATATCTTTGTTCAATGTTAATGAACGGATTAGATTCAATACCAATGGAATCAAGGAAATCAATAAGCAACTCACTGAATCCGTTTCCTGTTCGCTGAACATCATATCCACACAATTGCATATTAGAGGACTTTACGTATTGCATCATTTCTGCGTGTTCCTTATTCATCCAAGGGCCCATGAGCCCCTGAGCCATTTCTTGAGGGTTGAGAGTTTTCTTCTTCTGGTTGACAGCAAACATCTCACCAATGCCACATTCAGTAAGAAGGACATTGAAACCATGCGTTTCATGAAGATATTTTATGAGATCTAATTGGACTAGTGTAATTTCTTTGGTGCCGTGGGTAAACTCTCCAATAGCTGCGATTCGTTTATCCACTAACACTTGATCTAATGAGCTCCACTCTCCACCTGAGAATGTACCTATTGGAAATATAGAACTTGATTTAGAATGGAGGATTGCCAGTTCCGAATCAACGGATTGACATATGACGGAACCAAAAAAAAGCTGCGATATGACTAAGCTTACCATTAACCTCATATCACAAAGACACTACATTATGACCAAAGTTAACAGCGCTTTAGTTTAATTTAATTTAATAAAGACGTTTAAAAATCTGCTTCCATAAGATCTCCACTCAATTGAAATAATGCGAGTTCTGCAATTTTGGCTTCATACTTTGCTCTGTTAAAGTTTAAAGAAGAAAGTAAAAGGTTTTGCTGAGCTTCCCGAAAAACAATGGAGGTAATCTGTCCCAATTTGTATTGCTCCTGTGTGCGCTGGAAATTTCGCCGGTTTGTCTCCAGGTTTTTTGTTTCTGCTTGCAGAACAAACAAAGAATTTTGGTAGAAACCCCAGGCATTTTGAGCGTCTCTTTGGATAGATTGTTTGTTTTGCTCCTCGATAATTCGTTGATTATCTAAGTTGATTTTAGCATTTTGTACTCTTGTTTTGGTAAAGCCTCCATCAAAAATATTCCAGGAAAGTGATACACCTGCGTTTGTGCCATAAGAGGATTGATTTTGAAAAAAGGAAATGGCCCCATTATCTCTTTGATCCCAACTATAACCTGCATTCAGGTTCACTTTGGGTAAGTATCCGGACTTACTCACAACAATATTATTTTCAGAATTTCTTACAAAACTTTGATTTTGCAATACAAAAACGTTGTTCTGCAGGGTTTTTTCTAAAATCAATTCCTGAGAAAGATTTTCTGCATATATAACGGTTGTATCTACCTCAAAGTAGATATCAACATCACGACCCAAAAGCACATTGAGGTTTCTTTTGGTATTTTCGAGATCCTGTGAAATGTTGAGATAATTGATACTATCTGTATTAAAATTCACTTCAGCATTTAACACATCAAGTTGTGTGTTCTGGCCATACTCATAGCTGTATTGGGCACGTAGCAAACGTTCTTTGGAAATACCCAAAGACTGAACAAGATTGATTTTATTCTGTGTTAACCTGGCTATTTCATAGTAGACCGCGAAAATATTTATTAAAGAAGATTCTATTATTTGGCGGGCCTGAAGTTCGCTTATATTATAGTTCTCTTTAAGAATTTCATAGTTGTATTTTCTTCCCTTACCATCATATAATGTATAACTCAGGCCTATTCCTGCATTAAGTGAATTTGTTCTCAATCCCGATGCACCCTGCTCGGAACCATCGGCCAATGTGGCATTGATAGCTGTTATATTATAATTACCCCCGGCATTTGCGCTTAAAACAGGAAGATAACCGCTGTTGTAAATACTCGCATTATTATACGCCTGGGTGGCATTATTCTTAGCCACTTTGATATCGTAGTTATATTCAAGAGCAAGTTCAATAGTTTCTGATTTCCCAAGTTGCTCAATGACTTGTCCGATAAGCGGATTAGAAATTAATCCAAGAAATAAAATAAGGGTCCCTTTATGCTGCAGTTTCATAATCTTCATTTTTTTGCTCCAGAATGGCGCGTTCTACATCCTCTCTTTGAGGTTTTTTACCAGTTGTAAGCCACATCCAATACACTTTTGTGCTATTCCCGATACCCAAAAGCATAGGAAGCATAACGAGTGTGAGTATTGTGGCTACCATAATTCCATAGGCGATGGATACTGCCATTGGAATAAGAAATTGCGCTTGTCGGCTTGTTTCAAAAATTAAGGGGGATAATCCTGCAACAGTTGTCAGAGAAGTAAGGAAAATGGCCCTGAACCTTGATCGTCCGGCTTCGACAAGCGCTTCGTCAAATTTCATCCCGGATTTCAAAAAAGTATTAAACTTTCCGATGAGTACCAATCCATCATTCACTACAATTCCAATCAATGCGATTATTCCCAGGTAGGATAATATGTTTATGGGCAATCCATGAATATAATGCCCCCAGGCTACACCGATGAGACTAAAGGGAACCATCAACAGTAATAAAAAGGGCTGACTAAAAGATCTGAATGTAAAAGCGATCACAACAAATATTAGCAATACAATGACCGGAAGCACTTTTCCCGCGGAAGCAGACATTTTATTTGCTTCTCTATTCTGACCTTCAAAGGAGGCGGTCACTGAAGGGAAACGTGATTGGATAATTGGAAGCAGCTCAGTTTTTAAGTCGCTCATAATTTCCGGAGCACTACCGTTTCGATCTTTTAGATCAGCTGTAACAGAAATTTCCCGCATTCCATCCAGGTGATTGATGGATATTTCCCCTCGCTCAATTACATAGTAAGCAATTTCTTTCAAAGGTACACGTTCCCCTGTGGGGCTTACAATGCGCATATCATCAAGGTTTTTGATGGAAGAACGATCTTCTCTTTCGTATCTGACCCACACTCGAATTTCATCACGACCTCTTTGAAATCGCTGGACCTGATTTCCGAAAAAGCCACTTCGAACCTGATTGATAACGTCATTTAATCGGAATCCAAGTGAATAGGCGCTCTCCCGCAAGGAAATCTTTATCTCTTTGATCCCTTCGGGATCATTATCTGCTACATCTTTCAAAAGCGAATTTTTCACAAGTTCAGCTTTGAGCATTCCTTTTGCCGCTTTCAATTCTGGAATATTACTTCCCTGCAGTGAAACACTTATTGGTTTACCACCAAAAGTAGAACCGGAACCGAACTCAATGCTTTCAATTCCATGCAAGGGGCCTACTTCATTGTTTATTCCCGTTGCTATAGCCAAACTGGGGAAATCACGATCTTCTCCCGGAAGCAGATTGATCATCAATGAAGCATTGGAAGTTCCGGGACCCATTCTTCTTACAATGTTTACAATCACATCTTTATTTCCTGTTTGTCTGGCAGTAAAACTTTCATTGACCCGCCAGGAAGCATCTTCGATTCGCTGAATCAAAGAATCAGTAATGGTTTCATTTGTTCCCTGTGGCATCTTTAACGTGATGGCTATACGATCACTTGCAACGTTTGGAAAGAATGAACTCCTGATAATCCCTCCTCCAAGTGCTCCACCCGTAATTGCCAACAACGTGACAGGTATCATCAGTCCAAGAAATTTGTGTTTTAAAAAGAATTTCAGATAGGGTACATACAATGTATCCCGTAACCATTTAATTAGTCGATCGGCGACCTTATTAAATGGGTATATTTTTTGATCCTTCGTAAGCGCTTTTGAATGGGCAATATGAGCCGGGAGTATAATGAGC
>SMVA01105532.1_pt1 | contig 10554 bp, 10 predicted proteins | sample 2456451 | NCBI WGS metagenome assembly SMVA01 (sample SAMN11095933, study PRJNA526329) | marine sediment metagenome | biome: Marine sediment; feature: Surficial sediment; material: Deep marine sediment; isolation source: Hadal surficial sediment | place: Pacific Ocean | collected 2014-05 | depth...
GGTATTCGTCGGCCAATACCGGGTGGGCGAACAACGCCCAAAGAATAACGACTGAAATCCTGAAAGTATTCATCGTGCACTCCACATATTACCGCATCAATGCCTCACGGCCCGTTGGTATAGATGACCCACCGTAACGATGCGGTCTGCGGTGCATACCAGGAAAGTGTTCATGGCCTTCTCATGCCGCCTGAACCGGCGCTGGCCGATATCCCGTTCCAGAGCCCGTCGTGACTTCCCGTTAAAATAGTACAGTTGTGCCCCACGCTGATGATCAACTTCTCCATAGGCCAACAGCCAGTCGATCACCGGTGCCGCTATACCGCGCTGCTGCATCCGGATCTTTGCGTGTTTACTTAGTTTCATGGCTGTCGACCCTCCATTTCGTTTTGGCGAGTATTACCCCGAGAGTGATCTTACGATAGCCCGTTCTCAATAGCTGAGAAGGGCAAAATGAAGGTTGGTGAGGTAGGCCGGAAGCCGCCATTAGAATTCGATCGTAAAACCGTTTTTAAGGCTAATAGTCCTCCCTCTAAAGCGTAACGAAAAAGCGCCATAGGGGTTTTTCTACACGCCCAAGTCGTACTATATCCGTACTAAGGTAAGAGGCAGCCGAGCGAGGTTCTCGGATTTCGGTTTAGTTTCAAATACTTAACTATTCGACGGAGCCACAGGCCGACTAACCAAGAGTTAGATTTCTGTTTGATTACCGGTGCAAGACCAACTGATTAAATATTAGAAGCAACGAAAATCAACATCACTGTTAACACGTCTAAATTCGAATCCGGCCGCGGGGAGTCCATCCCTTCCCCTGCGCCTATCCCGATAGAGAAACGCGATTATAGGCCCGCTACCGCACCCGGTTCGACAGTTTTCCTGCAGTATTTTCGCGCTTCGATTTTCTAAAAGCCTGGAGTTTTTGATCTCTACTTCCATCCTGCTAGCTACACAAGCTTCTGATCGGCCATTGCAGCTTTGGAACTGGGCCATTTGTTTATCTAATATTTTTAATCACTAATCTAAGAAAAATAGCTTTTTATCTAATAAAAAGTTAGGATACCTAAGTTTTCTTAGATTAAAACTTAGATAAGCTGCGCGAAACCAGGAAAAATATGTCCAAAAAAGAGCAAATCCAAAGAGAAAAGGAGCAGATATTGGCTGCACTCGCCAAGAACGGTCAATTTATGTCACCAAACGAAATCATCGAAAGCGCAGACCTAGACCTCAAACCTCATGTTCTGAGGGATAGGCTGAAAGACTTAGTAAATGAAGAAAAAGTCGAGAAAGAAGGAGTGGCAAGAGGCACTAAGTACAAAATCACGAAAATACATGCTGCTGTAGGCCACGCTACACTACCCAAAATAAGGGTAGAAGGTCACGGCGAAGTTACCTTTCCTCTTCCAGAGCCGGCTAAAGAAGTTCAGCAATATGTACAAGCACTTCTGACAAGCAGAGAAACAGTTGGTTACAACCGGACATTTCTAGATGAGTATGAACCAAACACTACCCACTACCTGACTACAGGAGAAAAAGAGGAGCTTGAGAAACTTGGGCAAGCTGAGGATCAAGCACAACCCGCAGGCACCTATGCCAGGAAAATACTTAATAGGTTGTTGATAGATCTATCGTTCAACTCAAGTCGTCTAGAGGGCAACACATACTCACTTTTAGACACGGAAAGACTGCTTCAGGACGGTGCGCCAGCAGCTGGAAAGGATCCACAAGAAACTCAGATGATTTTGAATCATAAAGGAGCCATTGAGTTTCTTGCAGAGCCTACTGACGATATTGGATTCAACAGAATCACAATTACAAACCTACATGCATATCTTTCAGAGAACTTGCTGGGCAACCCGGCAGCTGAAGGCCGGCTAAGAGCAATCGAAGTTGAAATTGGACAGTCAAAGTATGTTCCAACTGCAATTCCCCAGCTGATCGAAGAATGCTTCAATCTCATTCTTCGAAAGGCCGAACAAATTCAAAATCCATTTGAGCAAGCATTATTTGTGTTGATTCAACTTCCATATTTGCAGCCATTCGAAGATGTGAATAAGCGAGTTTCCAGGCTAGTAGCCAACATCCCGTTTTTTAAACACAATCTTTGCCCTTTGTCTTTTACTGATGTCCCAAAAAGAATCTACATAGATGGCCTCCTGGGAGTATATGAACTCAACGATATCTCTCTTTTTAAAGAGGTATTTAAATGGGCCTATCGTCGCTCAGCGTCTCGATACAAAGTGATTCAAGAGTCATTGGGTTCTCCTGATCCCACCTACTTGAAACACAGAGAGCTGATCAAGCAATGTGTTCGGGAAATGGTGCAAAGACGAGCAATAAAATCGGACGTCGCAGAAGCTCTGGCGCAAGCCCTTGATGGCAAGGTTGAACCAGAAGAAATGAGCGAAGTTGTGAACTTAATCGAGAAGGAATTGACGAGCCTTCATGAGGGGAATTTCGCTCGTTTCAAGATCACACTAAGAGACTTTGAGGAATGGTCGCGAGCTTGGCATGAATAATTGCTCAATCCATTAGATAAACAATGCTAGATGGGCTGGAAATACTAAGAACGGAATTCGACTTGCGTGAAGTTGCTCGTCTGATTGAGCGAACCACAATGTGGGTAAGCCCGGAGACATTTGAGCTCTTACCTGTGTGGTTCCCAGAACACGCTCGACGAGCGCTTTTTTACAAGAACAACTGGCAGGAACCCCAATACAACACCAACCGTACAACAGGAGAGAAAGTCCATAAACGGGAGGCAAACATTTATGGCGCGAAAGCTCTGGATATGGCGCTTGGAATTAAATCAAAGGACAAGACCAACTGGAGCTGTTGCCACATTTGGGGAGTAGACGACCCTAAGTTTCAGAGAACCAACACAGTTGTTGCTGATCACCGATTTTACTCTTGTGTTGCCAACATGGTTCTTCTTCCGACACCACTGAAGGCTTTCACAGACTCGATGCCAGAAATAAAAGCCATGCTTCGAATTTGCTCTACTAATCTTTACGGTTGGCGATGTGATCATCCAGACGTTTTGGATTGGAATGAGCCGCCAGATTATGAGAAAGGCTTTTGGAAGGCCTACCCAGGATCTTGGCCAAGGACTCCTGAAGAAAATTGGCCAATTGGCGTTATTTAGACTCGACGTCATCGCAAAAACAATTATTGCGAAAAGATTTTTCATCACACAGACCCTCCGATTGGTCGATTACATCCGTACAACTGGATTAACGTCATGGTATCGAAGTGGGCTGGCTAGCCCGCTTCATCGTTAAGCCGAGACCCACCATGTACCGATTTTGGCTGTTTTTCAATACTAAATATGAAAGCATCGATAAACGATACTCCAAGTATTCCGTGAGAAGACCTTATGAGCCAGACCAGCCGTATGGTGACGGCATTGAAGAAATGCCTGCACGCCAAGGGTGCCACGTACCGCAATCTTGTCAAATGGGGTCGGATCCAATTTCTGACCAGAATTTAGGAAAAACGCCATGTCAGAAGTAAATCGTATTTGTCATTCTCAGTTGAGGTTGGTTGTCTACTGATAGGGCGATATTGATTCTAATGCCAGCTAATGCCATCTGACGCTACATTTAGAGTCGATGTTTGCTGTCGAACAGATTCGGAGTTTTCACACAGCCTCGGTCGACAGCAGCTATAGACAATTCCAAGAAGTGAACTCCCGCTTTTGCCCAATGCCTTTCGACCGTGGTACGACCAATTTGTAAACGTTCCCTATGGATGTCGTTCTCAAATTCAGCAAATGCACCCGGCATTTGAAACATCAGTTTGCCCTTGCTGGTGCTGGTGTCGATACTCCGATCCTGGAAATCGCGGAAGCAGGAATACCCGAAGACCGATTGATGGATCTGGCGGGCTGTGTCTGGTCCCAGCTCTTCAGCTATTAATTCCTTTTTCAACTTCAGATCTCGATGTTAGTGAGAAATAGTGCGCGTCTCACCTGGCTGGGTAAACAGATCGACCCCGCGCAGTTCTGCTGGCCGACTAATGGGATCACTCGGTATCTGCACGGGTACATGAATACCGACGCTGCGGGCTGCCTTGATGCGGTCCTGCAAAATTACGCGACCGCTGCTTGAGCCAAAAAACCAATAGGGCGGAAACGCCATGTGAGGCGTGTTCTTGTTCCAGAAGTTGGCATCCCCGGCAAAGTGAACGTCATTCGGATCGGCATCACCCATGTGCAGCACGGTAGTGGACCCATTCAGGGTCACGCGCCAGACGATATTCTCCACACCAACCCGGCCTGTCGGCCAGCCGGAATGAGGTATGCGCACCGCCTCGATAAAAAGTCCTGCCATTTCCAGGCTTACCGGCGCGTCCTTATAAGCAAGATTCACTGAGGACACTCTGTCAAATACAGGTTGATCTTCATGGCTTGCTGCCGCGCGCATACCTGCAATCGCCTGAGCCGGCGCATACAGTTGAATGCCTGTTTGTACTTTCATTAACCTTATCATGTCTTTAGGTGAGAAATGATCGCCATGAAAGTGACTGATGAAAATCGCATCGATGCCATCGAACGGCGCTTCGCCGGCAAAGAGTGCGGCTTCCATATCTTTGGGTAATAAGCGGTAAAGACCATAATCGTTGCGGAACAGCGGATCGAACAGGATTTTTGTGTCACCGTGCACCACCATCAGTCCTTCGTTGGCCAGGTACCGCGCGGTGGAATCGTCAGCCTGCGCAACGCCACTAAGCAAGAGCACAACCAGCAGTGCGTAAAATAGGGTTTTCATCATTGTTCTGGCTTTTCGAATCAAATGGATCGGGTTGTGGTGTTAATAGTAACGAGTCAAGATTCAAGAATATTGAGCGAGTAAAACACAGTCTGAAGCTTTTTGCATCTGGTGCAATAGCATGTAAGCAACCACAGGCTGCACCATCAGGTGCACGCCTGTCATACGGGCCGGTCAGGCCTCCTTATGCTTCCAGCGACCTTGCCGGCCAGTTGGCCAGCTGTATCTGCAGCCGCCAGAAACAGATAAAATTCAGCACCGAAGGTGTGGTCGTGTCGCCCGCCCCGTTCAAAGAACGTTAAGCCAGAGCAAAGCCCCGGTAGGGGAACTGGGGCCACGGCAAGCGTATCGCTGTATGCCGCCTGATGCTGGCAGGGATGTCCGTGGGATATCGGCTCGTTTTGGAGTCAGGAATTACAGCCTACCCTACAAGGCGCAAGAGCTGCTTCTGCCCTGCGAGCTCAACTGGTCAGCACAACATCTAATCTCTCACTATGGAGAGGGGGATGTTGAAAATGTAGCAATGACCGAGAATCTATTACTCAGACGTACAGCCTCCTACAGTTGATTGCTGTAAATTATTCCATCTGGACACACCTGTCCAACTTGATTCGATCACTCGTATTCACTACCCTGCCGCGCTATAGAACTGCAAAAGCGTTTTTGTTCTGATTGTGGCAGCCCTTGCCGCTTGCCAGGCTCCCCCGGGCGAGCAAGCCGATCTCGTACTGCAAAACGCCAACGTCGTGACCATGGATCGCAACGCGCCCGAAGCCGAGGCGATTGCGGTCGCCGGCGATCGCATTCTCGCCGTCGGCACCGACGCCGCCATCCGTCGCTACATCGGCAGCGAGACGAAGGTCATCGACCTCGAAGGTACGACCGTGATCCCCGGAATGATCGACTCCCACGTGCACTTCATAGGTCTCGGGAACCGGGAAAGCTCGCCGACATCGTCGTGCTGTCGAAAGACATCATGGCCATCCCAGCTGAAGAGATCTTGACCACGAAAGTGCTGATGACCTTCCTCGGCGGCAAACTCGTTTACGAAAAGTCCGCCGAGTAATGCTGGTCGAATCTGCAAAAGGGGTCGGTTTGGACTTCCCCTGAATCGTAGACACTCCCGAGCCTCATTTTGAGTCACGTTCAAAGACCGCCTTCAAGCTCGGCGATCGCATTGGCGATCTCGGGCGTGTGGGGGTCAAGTTCCTGCGCTGTGCGCAGCAGCTTCAAGGCGTGTGCTGGATCATCGCGCCTCAAATTGCCGGCGAATGCCGCGATCGTATGGGCCGCAAAGTGACGCACGTAGCCCAGTTGCGGACAGCGATCGTAAGCCCGGCGTGCCAGTTGGGTCGCCATCGCCAGATCACCTTGGCGGTCGGCCACGAAACCCCTCCAGATCAACTCCTTACAAAATCGTTCAGCCTGCAAGGTGTTGAGCAGCTCTGGCGGGATTTCGGTTAAGAACGCTGGTGACTCCAACGCTGTCTTCTTCAGGATGCGTGCCAGATTATTGAAGTCCGTGTTGAGAAAGATCGAGCGCGGCGCTGAAAACTCCAGGTAGGGCCGTTCGACAGTATTGACTACGGCGTCCCCGAACTCCTTGCGCAAGCTGCCGAGGCGCCCGACGTAGGCGGAAAGCACCTCCTCGGGAGTCCAGAAACCGAGCAGCCGCAGGATTTCGGCATAGGGCTCACTGGAAGCCTTGGCGTGGAACGTTTCGTAGTCATGCAGGTATCCGTCCCGCGCCCCGCAGAGGATGAAATCCTTGCCGGTAACCCAGACCGTGGCATTGTCCCAGACCTGGTCAAAGGTGCGCAGGATCGAATTGATGTCTGGCTCGTCGAGCTGGTAGAGCGGCACCCACTGGCAAAATACGCCGCCCGGATTGAGCTTCGCATGCGCCTCCTGGTAGCTGTCTATGGAATACAGATTGCCAGCCCCGGCGACGAAGGGGTGGATAGGATCCGAGGTGATGACATCGAAGCGCTCCGGCGTAAAACGCAGGTAGTGGGTGGCGTCCTCCACCACGATGCTGGTGATGTCCTTGCTGACGACACCCAGGTTCCACTCCAGGAAGTGCTCGGTGGCGCCGATCACCTCACGGTTGATTTCGATGATCTTGAGGCCTTCGGTCGCCGGGTCGATCGAACTTGTACCCGCCGTCATCCCCGTACCGAGACCGATTACAAGAATCTGTTTCGGCTCCGGATGCAGTAGCAAAGGCAGGACGCCGAGCAGGCGTTGGACGCGGTAGTCGTAGTAGTTTGACGTTGCCACCGACTTGCCATTGATCGCAAGGGCACGGAAACCGGTTGGAGTTTCAAGCACATCAACCGTGGCGCTCGCTCCTTCAGCGTGGTAGCGCAGGGTGACCTGAGACATCATCTCCTTGAGGCGAAGGTTGCCGGTGGCGTCATAGAAGATACGCGGTTGGAAGTAGACGCCGCTCGCCAGGATGAGCGGGTTCCACTGCGCCATCAGGGGCAGGATAAGGGCGAGGCCGGCCACTGTGGCCCACAGCCGCGCTTGCGGCCGAAGCGCCTCGCGTCCGTCCTTAGAAATCAGGAAAAGAATCGCGACGGTAGCCAGGTGCAGCAGGCCAGTCAAGGCGATGCCGCGTTCGACGCCGAGGATAGGAATGACGGCAAAGCCGGCCACGAATGCGCCGAAGATGCCACCAGCGGTGTTGATGCTGTAGAGGTCGCCGACCTCGCGAGCGAGCCTCTCGGGCCGATTGAACGCCAGCTGGATACCGAGAGGGAAAACAGCCCCCATCCCAAAGGTCAGGGGGAAAAGGAGTAAGACGCAGAGTGCGCACTTGAGCACCACTGACGTTGTCCAGGTGATGCCGAAGGCCAACAGGCCGTGCAGAAAGATATATGGCAGGGCGTTGACAAGCAGCGGTGAGGCCAGGACCCAGATTGCCATCGCCGCCTGGATGGCGAGCAGCAGCCGCAAAGGGTTCTTGAGCGTCGGGTAACGTCGCGTCATCCACCAGCTGCCGGCGGCGATGCCAGCAAGGAAGACGGCGAGCATGACCGAGAATGCATAAGTCGTCGTGCCGATAATCAACGCCAGGGCGCGGGCCCACAGAACCTCGTAAGAGAGATTGAAGTAGCCATTGGCCAGGAACAAGCCGAGGACGAGGCCGTACTGCCTGGCGCGATGGCCATTGTCGGCGGCGGGGGTTTTCCTTGTTGCGACTTTGGTGTCCCGGTCGGTCGTCATTCCCGCTGGCATTCGGTTGTAGCGTGCCACCAGGATTGCGATCGCGGCGACGCCAAAGTTGATCAGAACCAAGAGGTTGTTGCTGGCCGTCAAACCAAAGCTGGCTACAAGATAGAAGCCGCCGATCAGGGCTCCGGCGACGGCACCAGCGGTATTGAGGCTGTATAGCAGTCCGGCCCAACGGGCCGGAGCGTCGCTCCGCCTGGAAACGTAGTCTGAGAGCAGCGGAAATGTCGCTCCCATGAGGGCGGTTGGCACCAGCAGGATAGTGAAGCAGAAGGCAAATCGAATCAGGCCATAAATGGTGGTCTCCTCGACCCAGTGAAAGAAAAACTTCCCCTGCAGGAGGACCGCCAGGTCCAGAAGCCAGGGAAATGAAAGCGCCCAGGCGCCGATCAGGAGCTCAATGACCCCATAGACCTTAATCGGATCGGTTTTGGGGCGGTTTCCCCGCGTGCCTTCACAGTAGCGTCCGGCGGCATAACTACCGAGGGCGAGGCCGGCCATGAAGGCCGAGAGGATAGCGGCGAGGGCCCATGCACTGGCGCCGAAGACCGCGTGCAGCCAGCGTCCCCATACCACCTGATAGCCCAGGCCGGCGACGCCGGAGAGGAAAAAGACGCAGGAGAGCGTCTTGCTCGGAAAGGACAGGCGGCTATCCTTTCGCTTCATGAAGGTTTTCTCCATACCTTGATTGGGGCGGCCTATCGTCCTGATGGATAGGAAGTATAAAACACGCGTTTCATTGTCAAGGCATATAATCGTGGCCGCTTAACATCTCAGAAATGTGGTCAGATACATTTTCGAGCACTATATAATCCTGATCATGGTGTTGTTTCCAAATGCCAGCGTATATTGAATAGCTTTTCACACGAGCACAGACATCATGACCCATCCACTACTCCAACCCACTCTGAGCCAGGAGTATAAGTAGAATAAAGGCCGTTTTCGATGTACCCCACGGGTATTGGCCCGGTGGTGGTCGTCCCCACCGCTGGCTTGCCTGGCGTATGATTAATAAGTCGTACGGTTGACGGGTAGACTGGCAACGATGAAGGGGTCAAAGCCCTTCACGCAGCCCGCGTACCTCCAGAACCCAGTCCGCGTGGTCATCTGGCCCAGGCCGCATTCGCTGAAACTCAAGCTTACTTCGCCGATCTGCGTGTTGCTTACGCCCTGCGGGTCGTCAAAGCGACCACCCAGGGTTTCAAACAGGGCTAGTTCGGCGGTGTCGCCGCTGTAATTGCCCTGGGCAGTGAGCCAGCGCTGCTCGTTGGGGTTGTCGGAGGCAGCATCAATGAGGTGAAGATCCGCTCAATAAATGTAGACTTCTGGCAAAAGAGCTTTTACCCGACTTATACTCTGGCTTCGATCTACATGATATTCCATCGATATATATGAATAGGCAAGCGCTAGAGCGTTTCGAAATCCTGGCCGAGGCGCTCAACTCGGGCCAGGACGACTCTGTTCAGTTGGATGCCGCAGTGTTGGAGTTGGCAGCCGCGTTCGTTCCCGGGTTGCGCGCCGAAGTCTGGATCGCACGTCTCGACGAGATCGGACATGAGGCAGCCACGCTTCTCCGCACGGGCGACGGCTCACCGGTGCCACAGTTGATCGACTTTTTGGTCCGCGATCAGGGCTACTTCGGACGCGAACCCATGGTGTTCGAGGATCCAAACAACAGCTTTCTGAATGAGGTATTACTGCGACGCACAGGGCTGCCGATCACGCTGGCGGTAATCTATCTGGAGGTGGGTAGGCGGGCAGGAGTCGCACTCGAAGGCTTGGGGTTCCCGGGTCGTTTCCTGGTACGCGCTGTGGGTGATTCCGCGCTCATTATCGATCCGTTCGTTGGTGAGCTCGTCTCCACGTCCGGCATCGAGACGCTCCTGAAGAACTATGCCAACGGTGATGATCGCTCCGATCCGCGCGTGCTTCCGCCGAGCAGCAAGCGAGAGATTCTCCACCGCATGCTCAATAACTTGAAGCTGCTTTACGTACACAACAAGGCTTGGGAGCATGTGTTGGCTTGCAGTACGCGCATCCTTCTGTTGGCCCCAGAGTCTGCTTTGGAGTACTGCAATAGGGGAGCCGTCTACGAGACTCTCGAATGCGTTCCGGCAGCCATTGCCGACTACGAACGTTTTCTGGCGCTTGCCCCCCAGCATCCGAGCGCAAAAGCAGTGCAAGCCAGGCTGGTGACGCTAGGTCGAGCACGGCCTACAGTGCATTGAAGTGTACACATCACAGGACGCCTTGAAGGCAGAGGCATTGGGGAGCCAGGCAGTTTGGCCAAACTGGGGCGGTGGCGTTTACCCTTACTAGCCCGGACATTTCACTAAGGCGGACGCTAAAATGGGAATAATATCATTTATTCAATTAGTTATGAGTGTTATATCTTGTTTCTGTCGGTTACAGTTTGTCCTATCCGGTTGTGCACCGCATCTGGCTTCACATTTCGGCCGATCCTTCTCAATCCATAGCTGGCGCTATGGCTCTTCGAACGATCAACCAAACTGTTTCGCCATCTACAGCGCAAATCCCGGATCCTTGGTGA
>SMVA01041011.1_pt1 | contig 10549 bp, 6 predicted proteins | sample 2456451 | NCBI WGS metagenome assembly SMVA01 (sample SAMN11095933, study PRJNA526329) | marine sediment metagenome | biome: Marine sediment; feature: Surficial sediment; material: Deep marine sediment; isolation source: Hadal surficial sediment | place: Pacific Ocean | collected 2014-05 | depth 0-1...
CATTCCTATTCCAATATCCTGAAAGCCGGTTTCAAGGAAGACGGCGTCCGCCCCAACTACGCGCTGCCAAGGTAGCGTCTTCCGGATTTGTTTCAGTTTCGATCCCGGCCAAATCAATTCCCTCAACGTCCGCTTTCGAGCGGCCACCTCAACCGATCAACGCAACACAGGCGTTAAATCTTTCTCCCGACATACAAATTCTAACGTTCGTTTTTTGGCGGAAATCTTCTGCTCTTCCTCCAGGAAAAGACATTCCGGTGGCGTCACCAAAGGTCCGGAATTTACCCGGAGCGGACTTTTGAGACCCAGCAAGGTGACTCAACTGCACAGTATGAACTTGTCCCAATTGAATGAGAGTACAACCCGCTGGCCGAGCCGAATTGAACGAAGTGGGCGACCGCCTGAAGTTGGCACAGAACAAGTCGACCATCGCCGCCATCATATGGGGAGGTTCGCTTCGCGACTGGGCGTTTTCGAGCCTTGGCATGGCGAACAGTGAGCACAATGCAGCGCCGGTTTCCAACGCCAGGAAGTGGCATATGGGTTACCGGATATGCGCCGGGGGATATGGGATAAAGAAACTTTCATTCGGAAAAGACGCGGTTGGAACTATGGTTTTATGCCAAAACTTTCCAAAACAGATAATTGGAAATTTTTGCCCCAGCGCTCGTTGAGGGCGGGATTTTTGCGCACCAAGTCTCGAAGCATAAAGTAAAACGCAGCCTGTGTTATCTCATTATAGAGAGGGTCCGACATCCTATTCGCGAGGAAGAAAGCACGCTTCGTCGGTTCCGTTGGTATAGGTGTTACAATCAAAGACTTGCCCCCATACTCCCATCTATAATTTGCTTCCGCACTAGCTTCTTCGACATAACCGATCTTCCTACGGCTGTCGATCAGATAAAAAAACTCTGGCTTCCCAAGTCGCCTGAACTCTCGTGCGATACCCAATAGATGCACAGAGCGAAGGTCTTCAGGAAGGAAGGCTATTTCCTCATTGCACTCACGAATTATTGCTCGATCAGGCGCAATAAATTCGCGTTTTGTTTTGCTCTTTAGAAATTCATTTGAATAAAGACATTTTTTGCCGTCCAAATCCTTCAATACAAGATCCGATTGAGAGTCCGCATAATCGTCCCAATCAACGGCGCCTGAGACGCTCGCACTTAAGCTATTCACATTGGAATGGAGGTCCTCGCTTTCGCGGGGCTGGATGACAATGTAGTTATCTTGAGTGATGAGGATTGCCGAAACACCAATGTGATTCGTAACTTGAGGGTGATCCAGTGACGGAAGTTTTCCATCGGTCAAAAGTTGACGCCTATGCGAGTCGTCGACATTCCCCTGGGTGCATATATCAGGCACAAGATTCGAAGCGCGAGATTCGAGATACTAGCAACTACTGTACGTTAGTTCAGCGCCCTTCTTGCTAATATTAAACTCTCGTAGACAACATAGAGTATCGTTCCTTTTCGGTGGGCGAAAAACTTTGTCGATTTCATCCGTCTTGATCTCATAATCAACTGTTTTCGAAGACTCTCGTCGGCTTTTGATGAGCCCATCATCACACGCCGTATATAGAATGGAGAATGGAAGTCGCACGAAAAACGGATTGCCTGAGAAGGTGATCGTGGGTTTTTCCAAAGCGTAGAGCGCGAATAACTCGAGGTCAGGCACTAATTGGAAGTTTGTGTTGTGGAAAGCCCGTCGTGTTCCATGATAGTTGTTGCGCCCCGTGTACCGAATCGAATTGGATGGTGGTTGGCAAACAATGCAATGATCGTCTAGCAACAGGTTGTAAACTTCCCGATGATCTGGAGCCAGTATCCGACTCGCTGAAGGTATTACCCTGATTGCAGCATCATTGGATAGGTCAATGGTGTCACCTTTGAAAGTTACTTCGAAACAATCGTAACACGGAATAGGCAAATCCTCTCGAACTTTTAGGTCATCTTCGATCTTGTCGATGAAACGACGACTGGCTATGACCTGACCAGACTTTGCACAACTTGCAAGTCGGGCAACATAATTTACGTCGTAGCCCAAGAAGTTGTTGGCCTCGCCCTTGTAACTGATTGACGCTTTTTCTATAGCGACCGGCACGCACGAACCGAAATGAAGGCCTACGTGTAAGTCTAGGGTCCTTGCGGTTATTTCCTTGTTCTGCGCGAATATTTCCTTGAGAAAACGGAAGATGTTTAGAAGCGGCGTCGTGCTTCCGTTGGTGGTTGGAAGTACAGCGATGAAACCATCGCCAATCGGAATTAGAACGGCGTCCTCAGAGAGCGGCGGATCCTTCGCTATACAGCGGATCCACACCTCCAGAAGATTCTTGACATCCTCCAATTGATCTTTCTCGGGCTTCTTGGAGTACCCAACTAAGTCTGCCAATAGAAGAAAGCATGGCTCCGTTTTCCACTCGCGCTGCAAGACGGACATTGCAAAAACCTCGCTGTCGAGGTGTCAGATTTTTCATCTGGTCCGGGGGACAATCTTATCCGAACTTCCCCAGATAATCTCTCCAGACTGCTAAACCGACATCCCCCAGATTACATCAAAAGTCGTAGAAATCCTACCACTGATCCACCACCAAGGGAACTCTATTCCCCTAGCGCCTCGAATAACCGGAATCCATCCCGTGGATTATTTCCCTATGTCAGCTTTGGCGAACGGCGGCTGTTCCGGCCACGCCCTTGGCAGGTCCAGTTTGGTCTCGGCTTCGGAAATTTGGGTCTGATTTGCGGTTTCAGCGGCGCAAAATTCAAACTGAGGCACCCCTCTCTCTTCCTTGACGCTTCCAGGGCGGGTCCATAACATCCGCCCGCCCCGGAAGACCGGGTTCGATTTCAAGCACTTTCGCCCCAGATCACCTCCGTTCCAGGTCCCTCAAAGCGATGAGCATCGATTACAAATCCACGATTTTCCTGCCGCGCACCGAATTTCCCATGCGCGCCGGACTGGCCAAGCGCGAGCCGGAGATTCTGGCGCGTTGGGACGAGATGGACCTGTTCTCGCGCCTGCGCGAGACCGCAAAGGGGCGTGAGAAGTTCCTGCTGCATGACGGCCCGCCCTACGCCAACGGCCATCTGCACATGGGCCACGCCCTCAACAAGATCCTCAAGGACGTGATCAACCGGTCCCAGCAGATGCTGGGCAAGGACGCTCACTACGTGCCCGGCTGGGACTGCCACGGCTTGCCGATCGAATGGAAAATCGAGGAAGGCTACCGGGCGCGCGGCCAGGACAAGAATTCGGTGCCGGTGGTCGAGTTTCGGCGCGAGTGCCGCGAGTTCGCCGAGAAGTGGATCCGCGTCCAGACCGAAGAGTTCCGGCGCCTCGGTGTTGAGGGCGACTTCCAAAATCCCTACACCACAATGGATTTTCCGGCCGAGGCGCAGATCGCGCGCGAGATCGGCAAGTTCCTGATGAACGGCGGGCTCTACCGCGGCTCGAAGCCGGTGCTGTGGTCGGTGGTCGAGAAAACCGCGCTCGCCGATGCCGAGGTCGAGTACCACCTGCACACCTCGACCACGATCTGGGTGCGCTTCCCGGTGATCGCGGCGTCCCAACCGGCTCTCGAAGGCGCCTCGGTAGTGATCTGGACCACCACGCCCTGGACCATCCCCGGCAACCGCGCCGTCGCCTTCGACGCCGAGGCCGATTACCTGGCGATCGAAGTGACCGAGCGGGGCGAGGACAGCCAAGCGCGGGTCGGCGAGACCCTGGTCGTCGCCAAACCCAAGCTCGAACAAGTGGCGGACGATCTCGGCATCGCGGACCACCGGATCGTGGCCGAGTTCAAGGGCGCGGCCCTCGCCGGCACACGCTGTGCGCATCCCTTGCGTGGCGCCGAGTGTGCAACGGGCGGTTACGACTTCGAAGTACCGCTGTTGGAAGCCGGATTCGTCACCATGGACCAGGGCACGGGCTTCGTGCACATCGCGCCCGGCCATGGCGCCGACGACTACGAGCTCGGCCTCAAGCACGGCCTGGCCATGCCCTCGACGGTTGACGGCGACGGCTGCTTCACCGCCGAGGCGCCGGGCTTTACCGGCAAAACGGTCTACACCGGCGAGGGCAAACACGGCGACGCCAACCCGGCCGTGATCGAGGCGCTGAGCGCCAATGGCGCGCTGCTCGCGAGTGGCCGGCTCAAGCACGAGTATCCCCATTCCTGGCGTTCCAAGGCGCCGCTCATATTCCGCAACACGCCGCAGTGGTTCATCTCCATGGAGACCAACGGCTTGCGCGAGAAGGCACTCGCGGCGATCGAGGCGACCCGTTTCGTGCCCGCTGCCGGCAAGGTGCGGCTGCGCTCCATGATCGAACAGCGGCCCGACTGGTGCGTGTCGCGCCAGCGTGCCTGGGGCGTGCCGATCCCGGTCTTCGTGCACAAGCAGAGCGGCGAGCCGCTGCGCGACCAGACGGTCATCGACCGGATCGCCGAGGCCTTCGAGGTCGAGGGCGCCGATGCCTGGTACCTGAGCGACCCGCAGCGCTTCCTCGGCAACGACCACCGCGCCGAGGACTACGAGCAGGTCACGGATATCATCGAGGTTTGGTTCGAGTCCGGTTCGACCCACGCCTTCGTGCTCGAGGCACGGCCCGAGCTCGCATGGCCGGCCTCGCTCTACCTGGAAGGTTCGGACCAGCACCGCGGCTGGTTCCATTCCTCGCTGCTTGAATCCTGCGGCACCCGGGGGCGCGCGCCCTACGAGACGGTGCTCACCCACGGCTTCATGCTGGACGAGAAGGGCCGCACCATGTCCAAGTCCCAGGGCATCGGCATGTCGCCCCAGGACATCGTCGAGGAAAGCGGCGCCGACATCATCCGGCTTTGGGTCGTCGCCTCGGATTACACGACCGACCTGCGCTTCGGCCCCGGCATTCTGCGCCATCAGTCCGACGCCTACCGCCGCCTGCGCAACACGCTGCGCTTTCTGCTCGGCAATCTGACCGGATTCGACGCCGCCGAGCGCCTGCCCGAGTCGGAGATGCCCGGGCTCGATCGCTGGGTGCTGCACCGGCTGCACGAAATCGATGGGGTGGTGCGCAAGGGATGCGCCGAATTCGACCTCCACAGCATCTATCAGGCGCTACATAATTTTTGTGCGATCGACCTTTCGGCGTTTTATTTCGACGTGCGCAAGGATGCGCTTTATTGCGACCGGGCAGACTCGATCCGGCGGCGCGCTTGCCGGACCGTGCTCGACCGGGTCTTCGACTGCCTGACCGCCTGGCTGGCCCCGATCCTCTGCTTCACCGCCGAGGAGGCGTGGTGGGCGCGCGGCCGGGAGGGGGGCGGCATCGAGCCCGAGAGCGTCCATCTGCGCGTCTTTCCGGAAATCCCGGACGCCTGGCACGATCCGGCACTGGCCGGGACCTGGGCCAAGGTGCGCGAAGTGCGCCGTGTGGTGACCGGGGCGCTGGAAATCGAGCGCGCCGAAAAGCGCATTGGCTCCAGCCTGCTGGCGCACCCGACGGTCTACGTCGGACGGCCCGAGCTGGTGGCCGCGCTAGACGGCCTCGACCTGGCGGAGATCGCCATCACCTCCGGGGCGACCCTCATTGCCGAGACGCCGCCCGCGGATGCCTTTACGATCGAGGAGATCGCCGGCGTCGGCGTCACGGCCGGCCTCGCGGACGGCGAGAAGTGCCAGCGCTGTTGGATGGTTCTGCCCGAAGTTGGCAATGACGATCGGTCGCGGGATACCTGCGACCGTTGCGCCGACGCTATGGCGCAGCTCGGCGCCGCGGCCGACTAGCCGGCGCTGGGCGGCGCGGACATGGACCAATCCAATCCACGGCCCGGCGACGTGTTGAGACTGGCGCTCGGATTGGCCGCCATAATTTTCGTGCTCGACCAAGCCAGCAAGTGGGTCATTTTGAGCCAGGTCATGGCGCCGCCACGGGTGGTCGAAATAACTGGCTTTTTCAACCTGGTATTGACCTACAACACCGGGGTCAGTTTCGGTCTGTTCGGAGGTGCGGGTGCCACCTGGAAGCCTTGGGCGCTCGGCGGATTGGCGGTTGTGGTCAGCGCCGGACTGCTTTACTGGCTGGCACGCCAACCCGAACGGCTGCTGGGGCTGGCGGTCGGTTTTGTCGTCGGCGGCGCATTGGGCAACGCGGTGGACCGGGCGCACCAGCCCGGCGTGGTGGATTTTCTGGATTTCCACCTGGCTGGATGGCACTGGCCGGCCTTTAACCTAGCCGATAGCTCGATCTTTATCGGGGTTGTGATCCTGGTCTTCGATGGCTTGTTTCGGGGGCGTGACCGGAGTAACAATAAGGTCAATTAGGAGAATAACGGCATAACCAGGGGGGGCTAAGACGATGAGGTGCGACGTAATGCTCCGATTTTCACTGATTGCCGCCCTGGTATTAGCACTTTCCGCCTGCTCGGGCTTTCGGAAACAAATGGGCCTCACCAAGCAGTCGCCGGACGAATTCAAGGTCGTGGCGCGGGCGCCGTTGACTTTGCCGCCCGATTACACGTTGCGCCCGCCCGAGCCTGGAATTCCACGGCCGCAGGAGGGTACCACCAGCCAGCAGGCGAGAAACGCGGTCTTCCGAATTGAGCAGCCCCAGGCCGCGGCCTGGGAGCCGAATATCGAAAGCGGCGGTCGCTCGCTCGGTGAGCTGTCCCTGCTCAAGGCGGCAGGTGCCGGCCAGTCGGACCCCAATATCCGGCGCGTCATCGACGCCGAGACCAACCGAATCAACACCGAAAGCGGCGATTTCCTCGAGGCTTTGGTGTTCTGGCGCGATCCGCTGGAGCCGGGCGAGGTGGTCGACGCCGACGCAGAGTCCAAGCGCCTGCGCGAGAACGCCGCGCTGGGCAAATCCGTGACGGACGGCAAGACGCCGACCATCGAGCGAAAGCGCGAGGCGTTGCTCGAAGGGCTGTTTTAGGCCGCGGGTTTAGACCATCAGGCCGCCGGGGCGAGAGAACTCCGGCAGCCGATCGATCCGACAGGGGAGGGGAAAGGTTGCGGCGCCGTGGCGCCGCGCCATATATATGCGGCGCGTTTTCGCGCCGGGGTTCCTGCTACCTGGAGGCCGTATGCCACGCCTGTATCGTTTCGTCCCCACCGCGGGCCACGGCCTCGCCGCTTGCCTGCTCGCGGCCTTGACCCTCGCCGTTCTGGCCTCGGTGAGCCAAGGCCCAGCCGAGGCGCGGGTCTTCGATCCCGAGACCTTCACGTTGGACAACGGCCTGCAGGTGGTGGTGGTCACCAACCGCCGCGCCCCCATCGTCACCCACATGATTTGGTACAAGGTCGGCGCCGCCGACGAGGCCGCCGGGGAGTCGGGCAACGCGCACTTCCTCGAACACCTGATGTTCAAGGGCACGGACAAGCTGGGTCCCGGCGAGTTCTCCCACATCATTGCGCTCAACGGGGGGAGCGAGAACGCTTTCACCAGCTACGACTTCACTGGCTACTACCAGACCGTGGCCCGCGATCGGCTCGAAATCGTCATGCAGCACGAGGCGGACCGCATGGCCAACCTGCGCCTGACCGACGAGGTCGTGCTGCCGGAGCGCGAGGTGGTCCTCGAGGAGCGGCGTAGCCGGGTCGACAACAATCCCGGCGGCAAGCTGCGCGAGATGATGCAGGCTTCGCTGTTTCTCAACCATCCCTATCGAATTCCGGTGATCGGCTGGGAGCACGAAATCCACGAGCTCTCCACCGAAACCGCGCTCGCCTTCTACCGGCGCTGGTACGCGCCCAACAACGCGGTCTTGATCGTCGGCGGCGACATCACCGCCGCCGAACTGCGCCCGCTTGCCGAGAAGCATTACGGCGTGATTCCAGCGCGGGCGGTGCCCGAGCGAAAGCGGATTGCCGAACCGCCACAATACGCTCCGCGGCGCTTGACCCTCAAGAGTCCGCAGGTGAGCCAACCCGGGCTCTCGATCTCCTATCTCGCGCCCAGCTATCGCAGCGCCGGCAGCGAACACGCCTACGCGCTCCAGATCCTGGACGAGATACTGAGCGGCGGCGCCACCAGCCGCCTGTACCGCGGGCTCGTGGTCGAACAGGCGATCGCCGCCAGCGCCGGCAGCGGTTACCGCGCCACGGCCTACGACCTCGGCACCTTCGACTTCCATGCTTCGCCGCGGCCCGGCGGCGACATCAACGAACTCGAAGCCGCCCTGCGCGCCGAGATTGCGCGGCTGCTGGAGGGCGGCGTTACCGAGGCGGAGGTCGCCGCCGCCCAGCGCCGGCTGCGCGCCGCCGCCATCTTCGCCCGGGATTCGCTCAGCACCGGACCCAATATCTTCGGCCGCGCGCTGACCACCGGACAAAGCGTCGCCGACGTCGAATCCTGGCCCGAACGCATCGAGGCGGTCACTGTCGAGCAGGTCGATGCCGCCGCGCACGCGGTGTTCCTGGACAACCGCTCCGTGACCGGATTGCTGCTGCCCGCAGAGTCTGGATGACAATCGACATGACCCTTCCGGGAGCTCCGACATGAAGCAGCGATCCTTCGCCATCGCCTTATTTCTGGTCCTGGCGGCGGCCCTGCCTGCGACCCTGCCCGCGGGCGCGGTCGAGGTGCAGCGAGTCATCAGTCCCGGTGGGGTCGAGGCCTGGTTGGTCGAGGACCACGCGAACCCGATCATCTTCCTCGACCTGACCTTCCGCGGCGGCGCCGCGCTCGATCCGGTCGGCAAGGGGGGCTTGGCCAACCTCGTCTCCGGACTGATCGACGAGGGCGCCGGCGAGTTGGATTCACAGGCCTTCCAGGGCCGGTTGGCGGACCTGTCGATCAGCCTTTCGTTCTCGGCCGGGCGCGACACCTTCGGCGGCGAGATGAGGACCCTCAGCGAAAACCGGGAGGCGGCTTTCGAACTGCTGCGTTTGGCCCTCACCGAGGCGCGCTTCGACGACGAGCCGGTGGCGCGCATCCGCAGCCAGATCCTGGCCGGGCTGGCGCGCGATTCCCAGAACCCGAAAAGCATCGTCGGGCGCACCATGAGCAAGGTGCTGTTCCCCGAGCACGCCTATGGCCGGCCGGTCGACGGCACCGCCACCAGCGTGCCCGCCATCACCGTCGCCGATCTGCGCCAATTCGTCGCCGACCGCTTCGGCCGCGACCGGCTGGTCGTCGGCGTGGTCGGCGATATCACCGCCGAGGAACTGGCGCGCCGTCTGGACGAGACCTTCCTCGGCTTGCCGGCCGTGGCCGCGCCCGCCGAAGTCGCCGAAACCGTGCCGGCCGCCACGGGCGGCGTGGTCGTGGTCGATCGCGACATACCGCAAAGCATCGTCGTTTTTGGGCATGCCGGGATCGCGCGCGACGATCCGGACTATTACGCCGCCTACGTAGTCAACTACGTCCTGGGTGGCGGCGGTTTCTCGTCGCGGCTCTATGCGGAGGTGCGGGAGAAACGCGGCTTGGCCTATTCGGTCTATTCCTATCTCAATCCACTCGACCGCGCCGCGCTGGTCATGGGTGGGGTGGCGACCCAGAACGGGCGCGTCGCCCAGTCCCTCGACCTGATCCGCGCCGAGTGGCGCCGCATGGCGGAGGCCGGGCCGAGCCAGACCGAGTTGGACGACGCCAAGACCTATCTGACCGGCTCGTTCCCGTTGCGCTTTTCGAGCTCGGGGCGAATCTCCGGGATGTTGGTCGGCATGCAGATGCACGACCTTGGCATCGATTATCTGGAGCGCCGCAACAGCTTGGTCGAGGCCGTGACGCTGGCCGATGCCCGGCGGGTCGCGGCGCGGCTCTACGACGCCGACAAGCTGACCGTTGTCGTGATCGGCCGCCCGGACGGCGTCACCCCGACCCAGCCGGCACCGCCACTTGAGGGTTGAGCGTCCTTCCGCCCATGGGGCGACGCCGGGCCGCGACTCTGGGCCGCGACTCCGGGCCGCGACTCTGGGCCGCGACTCTGGGCCGCGACTCTGGTAGATTGAGCCAACGCCGCGTCCCGACCACCGGGACCCGATCAAAGACGGATCGATGCGCTACCAACATCTAACCGACAACTGCCTGGCCACTACGATCGGCGACGATGGCTTGACCGAGGAGGCCTTCGCGCGCGTGCTGATGGCCGCCGCCCCGGCCCACGACCGCCTGTGTCAGTTGGTCGAGTCCGGGCGCCTGCCGTGCTTGAGCGCGACGGCGCCCGAGGACGACGATCTTGCGCCGCTGATTGCCCTGGCCGCGGACTGGCGCGCCCGCCTCGACGATGTCGTGGTGCTTGGCATGGGCGGTTCCTCGCTTGGCGGCCGGACGCTCTATGCGCTCAGCGATCGCGGCTTCGGTCCGCCGGACGGTGGGCCGCGCCTGCATTTCCTGGAAAACGTCGACCCGGACACCGTGGCCGGCCTGCTCGCCGCGCTCGATCTGAAGCGCAGCGGCGTGATCGCGATCTCCAAGTCGGGCGGCACCGCCGAGACCCTGGCCCAGATTCTGGTATTGTTGCCCGAGCTGGAGGCGGCGGTCGGCCGGGACAACCTGCCTGGCCATATGGCGACGATCACCGAGCCCAGGCCGAGCCCGCTCAAGGCCCTCGCCGAGCGCTACG
>SMVA01056633.1_pt1 | contig 10549 bp, 9 predicted proteins | sample 2456451 | NCBI WGS metagenome assembly SMVA01 (sample SAMN11095933, study PRJNA526329) | marine sediment metagenome | biome: Marine sediment; feature: Surficial sediment; material: Deep marine sediment; isolation source: Hadal surficial sediment | place: Pacific Ocean | collected 2014-05 | depth 0-1...
ACGAGCGCACCGCAGATCCAGCGCAATGCGGCCGGAATGGGTGTCGGAAAAAAAAATGTCCAGATGAATGCCAGGAACCACCAACCACAACCGATCCGCAGCAGGAGGTCCGTCTGTTCCTGGAAAACGAGCACCATGGCCGCCATTAACGCCCCGATCAGCCCCACATACAGGCTGCGCGCGATGTTATCGCGCAAGTCCAAAAAGCCGGACCATTCCCAGGCACCGACCAGAATCAGAGCGGCGATGATGGGCTCTGCTGCGCGCGGCGGAACCACGAACAAAACCGCCCCCAAAGCCAGTAGCGAGACGACTGCCGTAATGATTCGAGTCCTTAGCATCCTACTGCTTCCACCTGCTCACCCGTATTGCCAAAGCGACGTTGTCGGCTGGCAAAATACGCCAGCGCGTTGTCAAATTCGTTAGCATCAAACTCCGGCCAAAGTACATCTGTGAACCAAAGCTCCGCATAAGCAAGATTCCACAACAGGAAATTGCTGATACGGGTCTCGCCGCCCGTACGAATAAGCAAGTCCGGATCAGGTACATCAGCAAGCTGCAATCCTTTTACAAATTCAGCTTCATCAATAGCGTCAGCCGTCAGTGAACCACTTTCAACCCTTCGCGCTATCGCTTTGGTCGCTTCAATAATGTCCCAACGTCCGCCATAAGCAATCGCCACTGTCAGTCGCAAGCCATTATTGTTAGCCGTCTTCTTTTCTGCCTCAGTAATCTTCTCACGCAAACCTTTGTTCAGCTGTTCGCGGGCTCCCACAAAATTCAGCCTTACATTATTACGATGCAGCTCGTCGACTTCCCGTCGCAACGCTTCGACAAATAAGCTCATGAGACGACCGACCTCATCCACCGGACGGGCCCAATTCTCGCTGCTAAATGCGAACAGCGTCAGATATTCGACGCCGCGCTGTGCGGCGGTCTCAACAGATAGTCGAACGGACTTTACGCCGGCACGGTGACCCGAATGCCTGGCCTTTTTCCTGCTGCTCGCCCAACGTCCATTGCCATCCATGATTATCGCCACATGCCGCGGCACGCTGCTGATCTGCGAAGGCTTGGAGGGTTCGTTTTGCATGGCTACAATGTGGATATCTCTGAGGAACCGCGAGCCCCCTAAATCTCCATCAACTCCGACTCTTTGTCCGCCAGAGCCTGATCGACCTGGCCAACGAACTTATCCGTGATGGTCTGAATCTCACTTTCGGCGCGTCGCTCTTCATCTTCGCCGATCATTTTTTCCTTTAGCAGTTCTTTGATGTCATGCAACGCGTCACGACGAATATTGCGAATTGCGACGCGGCCGCCTTCGGCTTCCTGTCTAACAATGCGGATCATGTCCTTGCGACGCTCCTCGGTCAGTGCCGGCAACGGCACCCTGATGACAGTCCCGGCAGACGCCGGATTCAGGCCCAGATCTGAATTCATAATGGCTTTCTCGATTGCCTTTACCATGTCCTTTTCCCACGGCGTTACAGTGAGCGTTCGTGAATCTTCAACTCCGACGTTAGCCACCTGGTTCAGCGGCACCTGGCTGCCGTAATACTCAACCGTAATGTGATCAAGCAGACTCGTGTGCGCGCGGCCAGTACGAATCTTAGTCAGCTCCTGCTGCAATGACGCCACACTCTTGCCCATACGGCTGCTGGCATCTTTTTTAATTTCATCCAACACGATTTGTCGCCCTCATTTCTCGGCCGCCTGAATCCGTCAGGCCGTTACCACAGTTCCCACGTCGTGCCCCGTCATCGCCTGAACAAGCGCATCAGCGCGCGTCAGGTCGAACACCCGCAACGGTATATTATTGTCGCGACACATCACGACCGCGGTCGCATCCATCACCGAAAGTTTGTCGGTGAGTAGCTGATCATACGACACTGTGTCATAGCGCTTGGCATTTGGGTTAACCATCGGATCTGCGTCGTAAACACCGTCGACCTTCGTTGCTTTGAGCAGTATATCCGCACCAATTTCAATCGCGCGCAGGCTCGCCGCAGTGTCGGTGGTGAAAAACGGATTCCCTGTACCCGCCGCGAGAATAACCACACGGCCTTTTTCCAGGTGCCGTATAGCACGGCGACGAATGTAGTCTTCGCAGACCTCATTAATTTGCAAGGCCGACATCACACGTGCGTAAACATCCAGCGATTCGAGCGCATCCTGGATCGCCAGGGCATTCATAACGGTCGCGAGCATACCCATGTAGTCGCCCGTCACCCGGTCCATGCCAGCACGTGCAAGCCCGGCGCCGCGGAAAATATTGCCACCACCGATCACGATGGCGATTTCGACGCCGGTCTTTAGTGCTGTGGCGATCTCTTTTGCAATTCGCTGTATCACCTGTGGGTCAATGCCGTAATCCAGTTCCCCCATCAGAGCCTCACCACTGAGTTTCAGCAAAACCCGACGGTACTGAACCGGTTTACTTGTCATATTCATGCCCCTTTAAAATGCAGTCATCCTGCGCCCTTAACCTGGGCCATAACTTCTGCAACGAAACTTTCTTCTTTCTTCTCGATGCCGTCACCAACCTCAAAGCGCACAAACGATATGACGCTTGCGTTGCCTCCCTTCAGGAGCGCACCGACAGTCACATCGGAGTCTTTGACGAATGGCTGCCCAACCAGGGTAACTTCCTTGAGGAATTTGGCCATTCGACCCGTGACCATTTTTTCGACGATCTCAGGCGGCTTGCCCGACGCTTCCGCCTGCTCTGAGAAAATACGGCGTTCGCGTTCAAGCGTCTCCGCCGGCACTTGGTCCGCGTCGACGCATGCCGGGTTAATAGCAGCAACGTGCATGGCAACATCACGCGCAAGTTCATTGCTACCACCGTCAAGAGCAACGACTGCACCGATGCGGCCGCCGTGTGTATAGCAACCTATCGGACCATCATTTTCTAATATGGCGATACGACGAACCGAAATATTTTCTCCGATTTTCGCCACGAGTTCGGTGCGCGCTTCTTCGACGGTCTTGCCTATGTCGATGGACTGCGTAGCCATCAAGTCGACGTCCGTGGTGCCATGAGCAAGAGCTGCGGCGGCAACGGCGTCGGTGAACGCAACAAAATTCTCGTCCTTGGCCACGAAGTCCGTTTCAGAATTGATTTCGACGATGACGGCTTTGTTGCCTTCCAGATTGATGACGATTCGACCGTCTGCCGCAATTCGACTGGATTTCTTGTCGGCCTTCGCCTGGCCTGACTTACGCAGCGCCTCGACCGCAGCGTCAATATCGCCGCCTGTTTCCACGAGCGCATTCTTGCACTCCATCATGCCGGCGCCAGTGCGCTCACGAAGTTCCTTCACCATGGATGCAGTGATAGACATGGATTAATCCTCCGCCTTGGCCTTGGCTTTGTCCTCGGCAGCGGTCTTCTTGTCCCCGGCAGGGGGCTTCTTGTCCCCGGCAGGGGGCTTCTTGTCCCCGGACGCGGCTTTCTCGGTCTTTTTCTTATCCCCAGATGGGGACTTCACTGCTTTTTTGGCGGTCTTTTTCACTGCCTTTTTCTTCGCCTTGGGCTTTTCGGCAGTGGCAGCTTTCGCCTCGGGCTTTTCGACAGGTGTGGCTTTCGCCTCGGGCTCTTCAGCAGGTGTGGCTTTCGCCTCGGGCTCTTCAGCAGGTGTGGCTTTCGCCTCGGGCTCATCCTCGGTGGGGGGTTTGGTGAGTTTCTTGAGCGCTTTTATTTTATCCCCGGATGGGAGCTTGGTATCTCCGGACGCGGATTTTTTCGTCGTCTTACGCACGGCCGTTTTCTTCCTGCCTCCGGAAGGCGCTTTCTTGGCACGCAACTTTTTCACATTGCCTTCATCGTCGAGTTCGACAAACTCATCTTCGCCAAGGACGACCTCCGGCAATGTTGCCTTGCCATCCATCACAGCATCGGCAATCAGCCCTGAATACAGCTCAATTGCGCGCATAGCATCGTCATTGCCAGGAATAACGTAGTCCACTCCATCCGGCGAGCAGTTCGTATCAACGATGGCGACAACCGGAATGCCGAGTTTCTTTGCTTCGCGAATCGCGATGTCTTCGTGTTCAACGTCCACGACGAACAGCGCGTCAGGAAGCGACCGCATTTCCTTGATACCGCCAAGGCTGCGCTCAAGCTTCGCCTGCTCGCGAGTGAGACCCAGCACTTCCTTCTTGGTCAGGCTATCGAGGCTACCGTCTTCAACCATTTGCTCAAGCGTTGTCAAACGCTTCACCGACTGACGAATCGTCTTGTAGTTGGTTAACATGCCGCCGAGCCAGCGCTGGCACACGAACGGCATTTCACAACGGCGGGCGTGGGTTTGAATGGCATCGCGCGCAGCGCGCTTGGTACCGACAAAAAGGACTTTACCGCCGTCAGAAACCGTTGCCTTCACAAAGGCACACGCCTCAAGAGCCAGCGGCAGGCTCTTTTCAAGATTGATTATGTGGATTTTGTTACGTTCGCCAAAGATGTAGGGAGCCATCTTTGGATTCCAGTAGCGGGTCTGATGACCAAAATGCACGCCAGCCTCTAGCATCTGGCGCATAGTTACGTCTGCCATTTCGTTATCTCCGGGTTAGGCCTCCGCATACCCCATCGCGCAACCCCTTTTTTGAGGCACCCAGCGAGATGTGTCGGTACACGTGTGAAGTATTGCCCCTGACTGCAATCAGTTGCTACGGGGGCGCGCGCTTTATACCATAGCCGGCCACGCCCAACAACGCGGAATTGCAAGAAGTACACACTTTTTGGGAGCATGGCAGGTACGCAATGGCCGTAACGATTAAAACGCCTCAGCAACAGGAAAAGATGCGAGTCGCAGGAAGACTTGCGGCCGATGTGCTGGATATGATCGGGGATTATGTCAATCCCGGTGTCACGACTGGTGAACTGGACCGCATCTGCCACGAATACATCACGGGCGTTCAGGACGCTATCCCCGCCCCGCTGAACTACCGTGGCTTTCCGAAATCGATCTGTACATCGGTTAACCACGTGGTCTGCCACGGCATTCCCGGCGACAAGAAGCTCAAGGTCGGCGATACGATCAACATAGATGTCACCGTCATTAAGGACGGTTTCCACGGCGACACGAGCCGAATGTATTTCGTCGGCAAGCCCCATATCCAGGCCAAACGGCTCGCGGAAATTGCTTATGAAAGCATGTGGTTAGGCATCCAGGAGCTGGCGCCGGGCAAACGCCTCGGAGATATTGGCGCAGCGGTGCAAAAACATGTGGAGAAAAATCGCTTTTCGGTCGTACGCGAGTACTGTGGCCACGGCATCGGCGAGGTGTTTCATGAGGACCCGCAGGTACTGCATTTCGGCGAACCGAACACCGGCCTGGAACTGCGAGAGGGCATGACGCTGACCATCGAGCCGATGGTGAACGCGGGCAAGGCCAATATACGCTTGCTTCCGGATGGCTGGACGGTCGTTACCAAGGATCACAGCCTCTCAGCGCAGTGGGAACACACGCTCCTGATTACCAGGAACGGCTTTGAAGCGCTCACCCTTGGCCGCGCTGATCGCTGATTTATCAATGACTTACACCGACTATCGCGCAACGCTGGCGGCAGCCGGCGATGACCTCAAGGCGCGTTTCGAAGAGGGCGAGTCGGTGGTCAGTCTCGTCCATGCGCGCGCCGCGGTTATCGACGCTGTGCTGGTCGATTTGTGGCAGCAACACGTTCTCGCGCCGGGTGCTGCTTTGCTCGCGGTCGGTGGCTATGGGCGTGGCGAACTACACCCCTGCTCCGATGTCGACGTCATGCTGCTCCTGCCGGAGGTGCTGCCGCAAGACGGCGAGGATTCAATATCGGCCTTCGTCACCGCGCTGTGGGATATCGGCCTCGATATCGGGCACAGCGTGCGCACCGTTGCGCAGTGCTTTGAAGAGGCGCAAGCCGACCTCACGATTGCGACCACCTTGATGGAATCTCGCTTGCTCGCGGGGCCCGAGGCTTTGTTCAGCGCGATGCAGGAGGTCATCCAGACCGATCGCATGTGGCCATCAGCTGAGTTTTTCGAGGAAAAGCGCAAGGAGCAGATCAGCCGCCATCACCGTTACCATGATACGGCCTACAATCTCGAGCCCAACGTCAAAGGCAGCCCCGGTGGCCTGCGCGACATTCAGATGATCGGCTGGGTGGCCAAACGACATTTTGGCGCCGCAACACTGGCCGAACTGGTGGAGCATCAATTTCTGACGCCAGGTCAGCTGCAGCGGCTGCAAGACGGCGAGAAGTTTCTCTGGCGCATACGCTTCGCATTGCACGTCCTGACCGGACGCCGTGAAGACCGGCTGTTGTTCGACTACCAGATCAGGCTGGCCCAAATGCTGGGCTACGAGGACGCAACGTACACACTTGCCGTCGAACAACTTATGCAGCGTTACTACCGTACCGTTATGGAACTCAGCCGGCTGAACGAAATGCTGCTGCAGCTTTTCGAGGAAGCCATACTTATGGACCCGAACGCGCCGGCAGAGCCTCTGAATGAGCGTTTTCAGATCAAGAACGGCTTTCTGCAGGCCCGCAACGAACAGATATTCGCGAATAACCCGTCCGCGCTGCTCGAATTATTTCTTCTCTTGCAGCGACATCCGGAAATTCGCGGTGTCAGTGCCTACACGATTGGCTCAATCAAGCGCAATTTGCATCTCATTGATGACGAGTTCAGACAAAACCCGCGCAATCATCGCCTTTTTCTGAGCATATTGCGTGCCCCGGAAGGCGTCACTCATGAATTGCGTCGCATGAACCGGTATGGCGTGCTGGGTCTTTATGTCCCGGCTTTTGGCCGCATTGTCGGCCGCATGCAGTACGACCTGTTTCATGCGTACACGGTCGACGAACACACCTTATTTGTAGTGAGCAACCTGCGGCGCTTCGCACTCGAACGCTTCAACGACGAATTTCCTCACTGCAGCCGAATCATGCAGCGCCTGGAGAAGCCGGAAATTGCCTACCTCAGCGGACTGTTTCATGACATCGCCAAAGGTCGCGGCGGCGATCACTCAGAACTCGGCGCGGTAGACGCAGAATCGTTTTGCCTGGAACACGGCTTGAGCAAGTATGAGGCGCGCACGGTCGCATGGCTGGTGCGCAACCACCTCATTCTGTCGACAACCGCGCAGAAAAAGGACCTGGGCGATCCGGACGTAATTAATGAGTTCGCGAAGACTGTCGGAGACCCGCTCCACCTGGACTACCTTTACGTACTAACGGTCGCCGACGTTCGCGGCACGAACCCAAAACTCTGGAACTCGTGGAAAGCGCAGCTGTTCCGCGATCTCTACGAGCTGACGCGCCGTGCCTTGCGACGCGGGCTGGAAAACCCGATTGATCGCGAGCAGCTGATACTGGAAAAACAGACGGAGGCACGACAGGCCCTGCGCGATTCCGGCATTGACGATGAGCGCATTGATGACGTGTGGAAGCGCATGAACGCGAATTACTTCTTGCGCCACAGGAGCAGCGAGATCGCCTGGCACACGGAATGGCTGGCGGATTCCGATACAGAGTGCGATGTCGGCCTCGTCGATGTGCGGCGGCGTCAGACGGGTGACCGGCTCGAAGCGGCGCTGTTTACGCCCCGCACAAAAAGAACATTTGCACACGCGACAGCTGTATTGGATGAATTGGGCATGACTATAATGGACGCACGCATCGTGCCATTGGAAAACGGCTACAGCATTTACACCTTCGTGTTTATGGAACTCGATAGCCGCATCGACATTGACGAGTCGAGAATGGACAAGATTCGGCGTTCATTAACTCGCGTACTGACAGCCAGTGAAGATCGCGTGGCAACGGTGACACGAGCCGTGACGCGGCAGGCCCGTATGTTTACGACGCAAACTCGGGTAGATTTCAATCCGGGCACATCGAATGAGCAAACCGTGCTTGATCTCATTGCTGCAGACAGACCTGGATTATTAAGCAAAGTTGGCCAGGTCTTTATCGAACAGCACATCACTATCTCCTCCGCAAAAATCATGACGATCGGAGAACGGGCTGAGGACGTCTTCTACATCAGTGATGAGTCAGGCCGGGCCCTTGATAACGATGCTCAAAATGAACTTCGCAACGCGTTGCTGGAAAAACTGCCGTGCTAAATATAGAGAAAATTATTGAAGATGCCTTTGACAGTCGTGCTGACGGCTTTGACAACAAAGACGAAGTCGACGCAGCGGTGCAACAGGCGATTGCCCTACTCGATTCCGGCGAGGCGCGGGTCGCAGAGAAAAAAGGTGACGACTGGCATGTCAACCAATGGCTCAAGAAAGCTGTCCTGCTGAGTTTTGGCTTGCGCGACAACGAGCTTGTCGAGGGTGGCCATAGCCGTTTTTATGACAAGGTCCCTTTGAAGTACGCAGATTACACAGCCGAGCAGTTCGCGGCAGACGGTGTCCGCGTCGTTCCGGACGCGATTGTTCGGCGCGGAGCTTACGTCGCCCCGAACGTGGTGCTGATGCCAAGCTTTACCAATATCGGCGCCTACGTAGATAGCGGCACGATGGTCGACACCTGGACAACGGTCGGTAGTTGCGCACAGATAGGCAAGAATGTTCATCTCTCCGGCGGGGTTGGAATCGGCGGCGTGCTCGAGCCGGTGCAGGCCGGGCCGACAATCATAGAAGATAACTGCTTCATCGGCGCGCGCACAGAAGTCGTGGAAGGCGTCATCGTCGAAAAAGGATCGGTAATATCGATGGGCGTATATCTCGGTCAGAGCACACGAATATACGATCGCAGTAGCGGCGAAATCAGTTATGGCCGTATCCCTGCAGGATCTGTGGTGGTGTCAGGCAATCTACCGTCAGCCGATGGCAAGTACTCGTTGTATTGTGCGGTTATAGTCAAGCGGGTTGATGAGAAGACCCGATCAAAGACCGCGTTAAACGATATACTGAGGAATCTGGACTAGTGGTCCAATAAGGTTGTATTGATGAGTTCAGCGAGTTGTGAAGCGGTTGGTCGCTAGGCGTGTCTCGCCGGTAATGGCGCGTCCTTGCCAAGAGGCGCAACGACGGGGACGGCCGCTTCACAACTCGCCCGAAGGGAGCACCCCAGAGGATCCAATACGGCGTTGCAGCCCTCGAAAAGGACACGCCATTTCCTTCGGACTGCGCCTTGCCTTGGATCATCTGGGGTGCTCTGAATCCATCAATACAACCTTGTTGGACCACTAAACATGCTTACGGTATTTGGCATCAAGAGTTGCGACACGTGCAGGATGGCACGCAAGTATTTCGTGGAACATGACATCGAGTTTCGCTTCCATGACGTTCGCGATGATGGTCTGGATATCCAAATGCTTGAGCGCTGGTCGCAACGACTCGACTGGACCAAATTGCTCAACAAGAAAAGCCTGACATGGAGAAAAATCCCCGAGGTCGACAGAAACGGGATGACCAAAGACCGTGCCTTCGCTCTTATGCTCGATCAGCCGACTTTGATCAAACGGCCCGTGCTGGAATCGCCGCATTTCATGGCTGTTGGTTTTTCGGAAAAACGCTTCTCAGCATTCCTCGACAGGGTTAAGTCGTAAGCACCCCATGTCAACCGGCACAGCCCAGCCCGAAATCGAATTGTTGTGTGACCTGATCAGTCGTCCGTCAATAACGCCTGACGACGCCGGCTGCCAGCAGCTATTGATTGAGCGACTGTCGGCGCTGGGCTTCGAATGCGAAACGCTGATTTTCGGCACGGTAACCAATCTCTGGGCGCGCCGCGGCAAAGCATCGCCAATGCTCTGTTTCGCCGGACACACCGACGTTGTACCGCCTGGCGACGAAGCGAAATGGAGTTCGGCGCCGTTCACCCCAACACTGAACGACGGCTACTTGTACGGCCGTGGTTCGGCCGACATGAAAAGCGGCCTGGCGGCCATGGTGGTTGCTATCGAGCAATTTCTCGCAGCGAACCCGGACCCCGTCGGCAGTCTCGCGATGTTGATCACGAGTGATGAAGAGGGCCGTGCACGGGAAGGCACGTTGAAAGTCGTTGAGACGCTTGCAGCGCGTGACGAACACATCGACTGGTGTGTGCTGGGCGAGCCTTCCAGCCAGGAAACGCTTGGCGATGTCGTGCGCATCGGCCGGCGCGGATCTCTTAGTGGCATTTTGACGGTCAACGGCATTCAGGGGCATGTCGCCTACCCACAGACTACCGACAATCCTATTCGCCGCTTCGCGCCAATCCTCGCGCAATTGCACGAAATCGAATGGGATGAGGGCAACGAGCACTTCCCGCCGACGAGCTTCCAGGTCGTCGACGTGCACAGTGGCGCTGGCGCTGCAAACGTAACGCCAGCCCAACTCACTGCTCGCTTCAACCTCAGGTATTCAACCGAGTGGAGCTACGACACCCTGCAAGAGCGCGTTCAGCAGATATTTGACGAGCACGATATCGACTATGAACTGCAGTGGCATCTGTCGGGCGAACCGTTTCTGACACAACCCGGAAAACTGATCGACGCGGTTAGTCAGGCGGTTACCGAACTGTCAGGCAGCGCGCCGGAACTCTCGACCGGCGGCGGCACCTCGGA
>SMVA01278903.1_pt1 | contig 10546 bp, 10 predicted proteins | sample 2456451 | NCBI WGS metagenome assembly SMVA01 (sample SAMN11095933, study PRJNA526329) | marine sediment metagenome | biome: Marine sediment; feature: Surficial sediment; material: Deep marine sediment; isolation source: Hadal surficial sediment | place: Pacific Ocean | collected 2014-05 | depth...
GTGCATCAAGCGGCCTGTTCCCTTTTATAATAACCGAAAGGAACCATGACGACACAACTTCTATAACGCTTACGTCATTAAGGGGCAGCATTATTGAGAGGCTTCTTCGTGGGCGTTAGGGTCAAAATTCGGCTTGACCTTCAAAAAAGAATTAGAATGTTACAGCGGTCTATTCTTCGTGGTTCATGTGACGTCTTAAAATTCGAAATTATAGATAACATTTTATCAGGTATTTCCCCAGTCAAGGGTCAAAAACGTTTCGCTAAATATACCCCACGTTATAAGTCGGCCATTAGAAAAGGGAAGGTTAGAAGTCGGGGCGAACGGGTAAGGGGAAAATCGATTTCGCCTGTTAATCTCAAGGCCACGGGAACACTTTTAAATAGTTTAACTTGCAAAGTTCAAGGCGATAGAATTAAGATTGCATTCACCGACTTTGTTGCTGAATTTCACAATGTGACAGGCCCAGCGGGAAGGAAAGACAAGATTCGGCGAATGTTGCCCACAAAAAAAGGTGAAGAATTTAATATTTCAATTCAAATTACATTAAGCAAAATGCTTGACAGGCTTGTTAAGCGAACCACAAAACGTTAATATAAAATTAAGGGGAAATTTATGGCCACCCAGGAACCTGGAACCGACACGGCTGAAAAGCCTGAAGAAACTACCACTGAAGAAGTTACGCTTGAAAGTCTTCAGACACAAATGAAGGCATTGTCAGTACAGAATTCAAAGTTGGAAACAACAAACGAACGCTTATTGACTGAAAGCAAGACTAATAAAACAAAATGGCAATTGCTTCGTGATGAACAAGAAACTGCCGAAAACGCAAAGCTGACAGACCAGGAAGACTGGAAGACACTGGCGACTAAGTTGAAGGGTGAAAAGAAGGCCGAAAACGAAAAGTTTCAGGCCCTTAAAGCGAAGACTTTAAGAAAGACCCTTGATTTTGAGGTTGCAAGGTGGGCGAAGGACGCTCACAGCGTTGACGACATTATTCATTCGTTACCGTCAACAATGATTGATATTAACGAAGAAACATTTATGATTGAAGGGGTTCAGGAAGCTGTTAACTTTCTTCGTGATGAAAAGCCTTACTTGTTCAACAAGACGACCGTGCCAGGAACAGTTAACAATCGACCCGCAACGGAAAAACCGAAGCAAAAGCAGCTTTCGGAAATGACGATTGACGAAAAGGTCGAACTATTAAAAGCGGGCCTAACACAAACAATGACCCGCTAAAAAAGGGGTTCTAAAATGGCAACACAAGATTCAACATCGGCGGCGGCAATAATTGAAACCGTCGTTTCAAGTTTGGTTCAAGAAACGCTTTTGCAAGAAAGTGTAATGATTTCAACTATTTCCAACTTTACAGCAATGATCCGTGACGGAATGGACGAATTAGATATTCCACGTTTCACAGCGTTAACACCTGAAGACGTGACCGAAGGCTCGGCACTAACTTCACAAACTTCAACCATTGCCGTGGACAAATTGACCCTAAATATCAATTCTGCAATTCACTTTGCAATTAGTGATAGGGCCGATGTCCAAGCAAAAGTTAACATGGTCGCCCAATTAACCAAAGACGGGGCCAGAAATATGGCCGCACAGATTGACGACAAAATCATTGAACAGCTAAACGATGCTTCGGCCGCAACACCTGACCACATCGTGCCTTTTGCAAATGCTGCTTCGGGCGATACTGTTCAGCTTGTTGACATTGTTGCTGCAAGAAAGCTTTTAAATGACGCCAGACTTCCAATGTCTGACCGTTTTATTTTATTGCCAACTGCGCAGGAAGCTTCCATGCTTTTAATTCCAAATTTTATAGAAGTGGAAAAGTACGGAACCGCCGATGCAATTCAGAATGGGGAATTGGGCCGTATCTACGGAATGGCAGTAATTCTAAGCACTTCCAGCGTATTAAGTCAGACTTCTTTCTTGGAATACCATAGAAGTGCAATCGGTTATGCGTCACAGATTTCGCCTAAATTCGAACAAGACCGTAACATCGTGAAATTAGAAGACGAATTTACGCTATCGCAATTATATGGAATTGTTCTTTTGGACGAAACTGGCGGGGCTGGGAACGCTGGCGGTGTTAGACAAGTTTTAACAAATGAAGTTCCTTAGAAAATAGTTTTTAAGTGAATTTTATGGGGGGTGTTACAGTAAGAGGTTCCACCCCCCTTTTTTTCATTGAACTCAATATTGAGTTCAATGAAATTTCGCTAAGTGCAAAGGGGTTTTATGCCAGTTAAACAAACATTAACCACGGTTCTTGTCCCTTTAATGGCAGGTTCCAGGGAAGAATTAACCAAAGCAATGGCCAAAAACAACCTTTCCCACGGAATTAATTTTGCCTATCGAACCCCCCAACTTGAAAAAACCGCATGGGTCACCTGGTTCGACTGGGATATTGCCCTAACATTACAGAACCAATTAAATGAAGCTAAAATGAAACCAGACAAAACTACCTTTGCCGAAGGGCTGGTGCAAAACCTGAAGAAAACCAGGAACCGCAAGAAGGCTTCAATTGGAAAAACAAACTAAAAACAGAATTCTAGGCCTTACACTAATGGCCCTAACTATTTTCTTTTTATTCCTATGCATTACTGATTCTTACGGCCAAACGGACATTTTCGTTAACTTCGACCACGGTGCAACCGCTGGCGGTGGGGGCGGGGGTGCGGGAAGCGGTGACGTTACGGGTGTTGGGGGTTCAGTTGATAACAATTTCCCTATGTATTTGGGAACCAGCGGCAAGTTTATTGAAGATAGTGGGATTTCTTCGGGCGACGTTATTTTAGGCCCTGTTAGTGCGGTTGATTCTAATTTTGCCTTCTTTGACGGCATTACAGGAAAACTTATTAAAGACCTGGGGTTAACCACGACTGATTTTGTTACGGCCCCCACCCCAACGGTTATTGATAACGTGACAACTTTTAGCAGCACCGTCGGACAAGTTAAAGATTCTGGCGTTTTGATTTCAGATTTAATGACCAGGTTCAGCCCTTCCATAGATGAAAACATTGTTATATTTGACGGCACTGACGGCGACGTTAAAGACAGTCTGTTAAACATTGACCAGATAGGTGCCTTAATTCCTGACCCGCTTCCAGCGGCAAGAACCCAAGTTGATATTCTAAAAAACATTATTGAATTCACCGACGTTGACACCCCGATTGATTCTTCAGGGATTAAGTTTTTCACGGGCGACATAACCGACCCTTCACAAACACCCATTGAAGCAAATAAAGGTTCGTTGTTTTTCATCGAAGGCACCAACGCCGAAGAAATGCCTTTAATGCTGAAAATGGACGACGGCCTTTCACAAAACTGGCAAGCAATCAACGCTTCAACAAACTATGTGACGGGTGACTTTATAACCAGGGGGGAAGTGAAAACTTTCGGGGTTGTTGATTTTAGGGCACTAACTAACTTCACTTTAACGGGCAGTTTTCTTCAGGAACTTGTTGACGGGCAAATTGATTTCGTTGGCCTTCCTTCGCTTACGACTTGCGTGGAAACTGGCGGGGGCGTTTCTTTTAATGTGGGCAACCCCGACAACCTTGACGTTGAAGCGGGAATTGGGGTCATTGTTGAATTTAGCGTTTTCCCTGGTGAAGTCGAAAAGTTTGTTCAATGGTCAGCAACCAATGACATTGTTTTGCCAACAACAAACGGTTTTAACACCGTCTTCGTTGATATAAATGGAACCGTTGGGGTCGCTTCGGGAGTTCCTGACGGGGAATTTTCCAGGGAAAACATTATTCTTTCAGTTGTTAACCCAGGGATAGACGAAATTGTTAATAGGCAAGGTTCGTGTTTAGACCACGGCAATGACCTTCGTTCATTGTCACTTTTTATTAATTTAATGGTCAAGGATTTCCAATATAACGGAAATGCAAACCAAACCATAGCCCACGCCGCTGGCCAGCTTTATGCCTACGGTGTTGTTCCGAAAGATAACGAATCAAATATTAATGAAATCGGGGCGGCCAACCCCGTAACCTTTAAAACAATGACGGCCACAACGACCATTTCAAGCAGCACCACGGTCGTTGACACTATGAACTTCGACCCCGACGGGGCGGGAATTTTAACTTCGCTGGCGAATGGTGTTTATTCTTATTATAGAATCTGGTTAGACGCTAACGGTGACACCATTCTGCAATATGGTCAAAGTGATTTTCCTACCTTATCTGAAGTCGTCATTGGTGAAGAAGTCGATAGGCCAGAATTCATAACTAACAATAACTTAATAAATGTTTATCAATATCAGGCAACGGTTTATTTTAAAGAAGGAACGACAGACTTAACAAGTGAAAGCGACGCTGCTTTAATCAATGGCGGTTTGTTCGGTGTTGGAAGTGCTGGCACGGGAAGTGCTGGAACCACGGGCGGCGACGTTTCAGGCCCCGCAAGTTCAGACGACGAAAACATTGTTATTTTTGACGGCCTATCAGGGAAAGTGATTAAAGACAGCGGTGTTGACATTGATGAACTTGGAAAGCTTATCACCCAGTGGATTGCCCTTACTGACTTCAATGAAGGTGACATTGTTTTTAAAGACGCCCTTGAAAACCGTGACCTTTATAGGGTCGTTAGTGATTTCACTTCTTCGGCCCTATTTGAAACTGATTTCATTAACGGTGATTTAAGACTTGTTTCAGCACAAACGTTAGGGAACGGAACCATAGGGGGCGGCGACGTAACCATTGCCACGGCCACAACCGTTGACGTCACCACTGGTTCAGGAATTATAATTGATAACTATTCAACCCCATCATTAAGGGACGTGAAACCTATTCAATGGTCTGAAACCCTGGGGCTGGACATAACTTTAATTACGCCCGTTAATAATTTAATTTCTGTTTTGGTGAATGATTCGGGAATCGTATTCCTTCAAGGTGGGGCACCGAATTTCACCGATGCGAAGAACTTTATTATTTTAGATTTTATTATTGTGGGCAACACTGGCGAAATTGAATTTCTTCTTGAACACAGTTGGTTTGCAAAAGACACCAACAATCAACTTCAAGACACTGTTCGTGCCCTGGGAACTTTTAACATAAATGGAAATGTTTATTCGGCCTTTTCAATCACGGCCCTTCAAAGGTCAGCGGGACAAATTCACGGGTGGGGTGCAAACCCAGACAATCACAGACAATCAAATATAAAAGACCAGTCGGCCGAAGCCCCAGTTAGCATTGAATATGCTGACCGTTCAGAATTTGCGGGAACACAAACGACCATTGTTGACACTGTTAACTTCGACAACGGCAATGGTCTGGCGAATTTAGGATTAATTCAAACGAACCGATTCGGTTATTCAAGAATTTCCGAAGACGTTAATGGCCAAACTTATATTCAATATGGCCAACAAGCTAACATAGGAAGGGATTTAACCGAAGCAACCCTTGGCGTTTGTGCGGAACCCTTTATTATTAACCCGACACTTAACAGCCCCAACGTTGTTGTTGATAAGGCAATCATTGTTTATTTAGCGGGTGCCGATGTTAACGACGCTGAAAACTTCGTGTTCATTCCCGCCGATAGGTGGGGGACACTATGCCAGGGGTCTGGTGATTCGGCTTCCCAGGGTGGGGACGTGTTGGGGCCAGTGTCTTCAGTTGATAACTCAATTCCTGTTTTCGACGGTCTAACTGGAAAAATAATTAAAGACAATTCGACGATTGATGGGGGCTGGGCAATTGATAGTTTGGATAACTTACTTTTAACATATAATTGCCCTGGGGGTGCAACCTGTAACGGAAAAATCGGAAGGCTTGCGAATAATGACTTTTTCGGTATTCAAGGGCCTAGTCAATCGGGAGAGCAGTGGCAATTTCTTTTAGGAGACGACGGTCGGGTATTTTTGGCCTCAGAGGGGGTGGCCAACATTGAATTCAGGGTTAACGGTATATTCCCTTCCTCGTGGCTGATTGATGCCAGTGACAACAGCACTTTCAAATACAATAACCCTAACAACACAGATGGCAATGGTATTATAGGTGAGATTCAAGGTGTGACAAATCACTTTGCTTTTGGAAATGCTAACAGTGGAACATATGCTATCAGGCAATTTAATTTAGGTGGTACGGATATTAATTCGGCCGCAGATCAAAACATAACCTTTAAAGAGGATAATATTAACTATGCCACTTTAGATAAAGATCAATCAACATTCTATGATACGCAATTCAATAAGGATTCCACAGGACTTATCCCTAAATTAAAGGTCAAAAATGATACTGCTGAAGATATAGGAATTATAATTCAGAATACTCACCTTAATTCTGAAACTGACTATCCACTAATTTGGCAAGCAACTGGGGACAATCTCTCAGGTGGAATTCAGGTTGATAACGCCGGAACTCAAGACGCCGATCAATGGCATTTGCTTACTGGTAACGACATATTGCCTTCGTTGCTTACCAAAACTATCTCACTTGGAACGACCGATATAGGATTTAGGTCAAGTGGAACAGTTAGATGGTTACTTAATGGGGGCAACAATTCCAACTTTGAATATACCAACCCAAACACTTCCAACGGCAACGGGCAAATTGGAACTATCGAGGGCCATATAAATGATTTTTCATTTGGGAATAGTACATCTGGAACGTATGCATTAAGACATAGCAATACGGGCAAAACAGTAATTAATTCGGCCAGCGGGCAAACGATTCAATTTAGAATAGGAAATAATACTTCCCCAAGTATAATGACAATTGATGCTAGTGCTGAGGAATTTCAATTTTTCCCTAACGAATCAAATGGCAACGGCCTGGTGATAGGACACCAAGGGGGGAATATTTGGTATGGAATAAAAAATATTAAGTCAGGGGTAATGAATTCTAACTACGCCCTTATTCAAAATAATAGCGGTCATACTTTAATAAATGCTTCAAGTGGGCAGTCGTTAGGATTTAGAATCAATAATTCCGAAATCTTTAGAGTAGATACCACTCTTATTTTAGAGGATAAAAATGGCAATGGTTATATAGTCAACCAATCTAATACAAGAACTAGATTCCTTGGTGCTAAAGTCGCTTGCAGCTCTAACTCATGCACTAAAAGCTCAACGGCCGGAGACGGTGCGGCCTGGATTGAAAGTGTTACTAGGGTAAATACTGGGGAATATAACGTAAATATTGTTTCAGGTATCTATTCCAATGAGCCTATTTGCACCGTCGCTGCCATATCGGGCATTGATAGGTGGGCAAATATTAGATCGGCCTCAACTTCCAACCGATTTGTTTTTGTCGGTATATATGAAGATGGGACAGCGGTTAACAGAAAAGACGGTGATTTCACTATCATCTGTGTTGGGAAACCATAATGAAATATTTAATATTATTCTTATTTAGTTTTTCAGTTCATGCAGGGAATTTATATCCTGATAGGTGGGTGACTTTAACCGAAGCCCAGGCGTGGACGTGTCCCGCCAGTCTTGCACTAATTAAAACGGCCGACGATTGCCAAACCGCTGACCCTGGTCAATGTTTATTTGTCCCCGTGGCCCCATGCGGTTCTTTGGATTTAATCATTGATTCAAATATTGTTACGCCCGTAATAGGTGATTTCAAATTTGAAGTGGAACAAACAGATTTCTGGGACGACGTGAACACGGGAACAATTGCTTCAGTTGATTTTAGAAAAATACCACACACGATAGATTGGGGAACCAATGGCCAGGTTCTAACAACTAACGGCGTGGGTGAAGCTTCCTGGTCAGCGGCGGGTTCAGGCGACGTTTCAGGCCCCTTCTTTGCTTTCGATGAAAACATTGCCGTCTTTGACGGGGTTACTGGAAAAGTAATTAAAGATAGCGGCGTGAATATTTCAGCGATAGCGACCCCCTTCGAACCTGGGAATGAAACCTGGTTCGATTTAACAACACCAGGAACCGTTTCGAATGGGGGTGCAATTCCTTTCTTCGCCACGCCCTTCACACGGGAAAATATTAACCTGGGAAGTTCGGCCGATATTATTCTAAGGATAAGCGACACCGAAGGTGAAATTGTGAACACGGGTTTGCACAACATGACTATGGGGTTTAATTCAAATAAGAATGACACCTATGACTTGGAAATAAACGGGGTCTTGTGGGAAAGTTCCACGGGTTCAATGGTGGGGCGGTTTTCCCTATCGTACTTTTTCACGGCTGGTGATAGAATCATATTTTTAAGAACAACGGGCGGCGGGGTTGCAACAATAACCGACGTGACCTTTTCAATTGTGCGGGTGAAATAATGAAAAATCTTAGTTGTGCTATTCTTGTAATACTTTTAGGCCTTTGGATTGTCAGGGCCGAAAGTTCCGAACAAGAAATTAATAAATTAAAATATAAAGACGGCATTGAACTTGAACAAATAATTAATGATAGCACTGTAATTGTTGACGACGGCCTTGTTCACACTTCAATTGGTTATGCGTGGCAAATAAATATCGGTGGGGTTTGCACAAGTTGTGCGGGAACCATTAAGTTATTCGCTTCAATCGATTGTCAAAACTACGCTGAAATAGAAAACATAGACACCACAAACCTTGATAACAATTTGCCAGTTGACTGGGTGGGTGCGGGTCTTGTGGTTATTGATGTGGCCAACGCTTATTATAAATGTACACGTCTTGAGATAACCAACACCGCCGCTGAAGACACAACTTTTAAAGTCTTCCTGGCAAAAAAGGAAGGGTTTTAAAATGCAGTTTGAACGTGATTTAAGTATTCTATTAGACGATTCGGCGACCTTTAAAGAATTCAGCCGTGAACTTCAAGACTACCAGCGGGACGAAGCAACCTTTATTATTCCCGTGGCCGGGTTTCTTTATGTGGGCCTATATAAACCATTCGACGCCCTTTACTTTGAAGGGGTGACATTTAACGTAAACACGTCAGTTATGAAAGGGGAATTCTTTAATGGAACTGCTTTTGTTAGCTTGGATTTTTTTGTTGATAACAGTAATGGTTTTTCCCGAAGTGCTTTTTTTAATTGGAATAAATCCGACAACTGGGCTATTTCCGACGTTAATGGGGATAGTTTATTTTGGGTTCGGTTTTCTGTTAATGTGGCCACGTCTTCAATGACGACCAGGGCACTGAATATTTTATTTTCAGACGACACCCAACTTCTTGCAGAAAATTCAACTATCCTTGAAAGGTTCCTTCCCGAAGGCCAGGTAACATTTGCCAGCCTTCACCAACGCACAAGGGACACGATAGTTCAGGCCATTCGCAACCGTGGGCAGTTCACGAAAAAAGGCAACGATGAAACCCAAACTGGTAGGGGTCTGATTAACGATGTTACAAAGTGGGATTTTCTAAAAATTGACCAGGTAAGGGAAGCGGCCATTAACTTAGTTCTTAGCAATATTTATTTGCAAGCGTCTGACCAGCCTGAAGATATTTGGCAAGTTCGACATAACCACTATAAAGACAAGGGGAACCAGCATTTGCAAACGTTCTTCCTTTCATTGGATAGGGACGACGACGGGAAAGAAGACGAAAGCGAAAACAGAATGACTTCGGCCATTAACGTCGTAAGGATTTAAAGCATGGCAAATGTTACCGACATTGTGAATTCTATCAACGCCCGCATTCAGGCCGTGCTTCCCACCTATGCACCGCTTGACTATCTTTATGAGATTGAAAAAAATAATTACCAGCGAAATTCGAAAAGATTCGGCACCAGGGTTGCGGCGGGTTTGCAAATTAACACCACATTAAAGAAAATAAGCGTGGCACAAACTTTTTCAGTCACTTTGACTGATTTTTATAAATCAAATAATAATAGTGATTCGGATAAGCAAGCAACCGTTTTGAGTTTGTCCGACGATTTAATTGCCGTTATGGTTGACTTGATATTCACGAAAATTGGGTTACCAGACACGGTGTTAAACACGGAACTAGGGGGCCTTGCCGACCCATTATTTATTGAAGAAAGTAATGTTTGCATTATGGAAATGGACATTACTATCAGCTATCGCAACGATATTTAATCGTTAGTTGAATCACCGTTCAATTGAACAGCATCGGCATTTAGACAAACGCTTTCAAGGTCGTCTAATAAACCCAGGTTATTGGTTTTCGTATAAATTAAAACGTCGGCCTTCGGGTCTTGGTTTTGCAAAATTTCTATTAGTTCTTTAACTTTCATTTTTTCCTTCCTGATTTTTATATTTATTCAAAATCGTTATTATTGTTTTCATTGAAGGGGTATTTCCTTTCGGTGTTGTTAAAGTGTCTTGTTCCCCTTCTTCGGAAATAGTTACGTTGCACACGCCGCTATCAGTAATGTAAGCGTGAACTTCGGCATTTCCTAAAAAGAATTTAAAAATATCAACTGGCACCCCAATAAAATCTTCGTGTCTGGAATTGTGTATTTTGTTAGCGTCTAACCAGTTGTCCATTATTTCAAAATCACTTAGTTTTCTTGCTTTCATTTTCTTCCCTTTGTTGTTTGTTTCTACCTTATACATTGCAACCATCGTGCCAAAAACAGACGCCGAAAAACAGACAGTTAGGAAAGGGGAA
>SMVA01418610.1_pt1 | contig 10543 bp, 7 predicted proteins | sample 2456451 | NCBI WGS metagenome assembly SMVA01 (sample SAMN11095933, study PRJNA526329) | marine sediment metagenome | biome: Marine sediment; feature: Surficial sediment; material: Deep marine sediment; isolation source: Hadal surficial sediment | place: Pacific Ocean | collected 2014-05 | depth 0-1...
CACTGTACGATAAGTTTGTTGGCTTTGTTGAAGACTTAATTGATGTTGGTAATAGGATGGATCAGGCAAAAAACAGTTATGAAGGGGCAATGAAAAAACTTTCGGAAGGTACCGGCAATCTTGTAAGGAGAGCAGAAAAGATTAAAGAACTCGGTGCTAAAACCACCAAATCACTTCCTCCCAAAATTGTAGAACGTGCAGAGGACGAAGTAGGGGACAACTAAAACATTATTTGTTAAATAAATCTCTGGAGGAGATATGAACAGATTAATTGTTCCCGCATTAATTGCTGCTGTTGTTGTTTTTATCTGGATGTTCATTTCATGGGCAGTTCTATATTGGCATAATATTGATATTAAAAACCTGCCCAACGGTGATGCCATTGCTGAGCAAATGAAAGAATCAATAAATGAACCTGGCATTTATATTTATCCCGGTCATCCAGAAAGTGGTGATGATACTGATATGGAAGAATGGACACAAAAGTATAAAGCTGGACCACTTGTAAACTTTATGGTTTATCATCCTGAAGGTTCAGATCCAATGAACCCTATGAACTTTATTAAAAGTTTTATCATCAATTTTATCGCTGCATTTATTGCAGGAGTTTTATTAATGATGACTCTTGCTCAAAATCCATCTTATTGGCGAAGGGTGATTTTTGTAATGTTGTTAGGACTCTTTGCCGCATTTCTCGGTCCGTTTGTTGAGTGGAACTGGTGGGGTTTCCCGCTCGGTTACACTTTGGTTAATGTGGCTGATTATTGTATAACATGGTTTTTAGCAGGATTAGTTTTGGCATGGAGAATAAAACCGGAAATGAATACTCAAACGGCTTAATCACAATATAAAATTCGTCTTAAAATTTTCAGGGCTGTATCAAGAATAATAAATCTGGAATTGTCATCCCCACGCAATTGGGGTTATCTTATATTTTTAAGCATTTAGATTTCCGTTTTCCCCGAAGGGATTCCTCTGGAACACGGAAATGACATAATATAATTACTTATTATGACTACAGGATCAATTCCAAAAGAGAAAAAAAATGAATAATCAAAAAGAATTAACTGATTTTTTTAATACAAATAAAAAAGCATGGAACAATAAAACTCCGTTCCATCTGAAATCAGAGCTTTATGATCTTGAGGGTTTTAAGAAAGGCAAATCTTCCTTAAAGTTTATTGAATTGGAAGAGTTGGGAGATGTAAATAATAAAACTATGCTGCATCTGCAATGCCATTTTGGGCAGGATTCTCTTTCTTGGGCAAGAATGCGTGCAAAAGTAACCGGAGTCGATTTTTCGGATGAAGCAATTAAAGTGGCAAGATCATTAAACGATGAACTCAATCTCGATGCAAAATTTATCTGCTCGAATATTTATGATATTGAAGAACATCTTGATGAAAAATTTGATATTGTTTTCTCGTCTTATGGTACAATCGGCTGGCTTCCCGAATTGAAAGAGTGGGGAAGATTGATCTCTAATTATCTTAAACCGGGAGGAATATTTTATATAGTTGAATTTCATACCGTGCTCTGGATGTTTGACGACGATTTTAAGAAATTTAAATATTCCTATTTTAATCGTGGAGAAATTGAAGAAGAAGTGGAAGGAACATACGCTGATATGAACGCCCCGCTTAAACAAAAGCAGTATGGTTGGAATCATCCTTTAAGCGAAGTGATAAATTCTTTAATTGAAAATAGTTTGCAAATTGAATTCCTCCACGAGTTTCCCTTCAGTGTGTATGATGTATTCTCAAACTCAGTTAAAGGAAAAGACGGCTGGTGGAGAATTAAAGGAATGGAAGATATTATTCCGATGATGTTTTCGATTAAGGCAAAGAAGCATTAAATGCTTTAACTAAATGTCATTCCCGCGAATGCGAGAATCTTAATAATTAATAATGAGATTCCGCATCAAGCCTGCCTGGCGGTAGACAGGTGCGGGATGACAATGAAAATAAATAGGTATTACTTTCCCATCCTTAATATCTCATCCCACTCTTTTTTATCTACCGGGAATACTGATAACCTGTTGCCCCGCAGAATTCTAATAGAATATTTTTAACCTTACTGTTTACTTAACGTTATTTTAATATAATTGGCATATTAATTTTCTTGACAATAGTAGTATAATTAATTATGTTAATTACAGGATTAAGCCTACCTTATTATGAACGTCGACTTCACGTCGTTTTCCGAGTAATCGGAATAGTTTTAAGGCGGGCTTAATTTGTTTTTAACAGTTAATTTATTCCTGTGATTGTAATAGTTTTTATTCCCTTCGTATTTCTCACTATCATATAAGTCAATAATAAGTGAAATTTTTTCTTCAATAAAATTGTAATATCTTACTTCACCACGTTCAAAAACGCTGCACTGCCCAACAAATATAATCCGGAATTGTAAGTAACGGTTCGGTGGTAGGATATTGAATATTAAAGACAAAATCTGTTACTGCATCTCTATCAGGTCTTAATTGCTGAAATCTTTTATGGGCAGTTTCCATTGCTCTCATTAAATTTTGATTTTTTGTTGATTTTCCGCGCTGCGAAATGTTCAAAATAAGCTTGCCACCGAGTTCAAACTTATTTTTGATTAAATGAGAAAGCAAATCGGCATAGAATTCAGCTTCCTTTGAATTATGCTTATTAGAAAATACCCGGTAAATTTTTCTACCAACAACTGCTTCAAAACTAAGGTCAATAGTTTTGATATATTTGTAAAATTTCTCTCTAACCTCAGCAACATCGTCCTTTGCATGAAAGAAAAATCCTCCCTTATCTTTTTTCTTTCGAATACTCGGAATATCTTTTAAATATCCATCGGATTCAATTTCTTGTTGAAGTTCAACGATTTCTTCTCGAATTTCCTTCAAGGGTTCTTTAAATTTAACCATACCCAAAATGAAACTAAGACTTACACCATCAACTTTTCCAACAGTTGGGATTTTACCTTTACCAAAGAAAGTAGTATCGCCAGCCTCGTCTAATAATCTATGATAAAATTCTTTTGGTTTTTGTTTGCTCATTCACAAATTGACTATTTAACTTTTAAAGTTATTAAGGAACACTCCATTTTTTTAATAAAAAGTTGCTACTTCCCCATCTCCAAAATCTCATCCCACTCTTTTTTATTTACGGGGAATACTGATAACCGGTTACCTCTTTGAATTAATCTGAAGTCCTTTAGTTTTGGATTCACCTTTATCGCTTTTAATGTAACCGGGTGTTTGAATTTTTGGTTCAGCTTAATATCAACCATAAACCAGCGCGGTTCTTTTTGAATTGCACCGGGATCAAAGTGTTTGTTATCAGGATCAAACTGTGTGTGATCGGGATAAGCTTCTTTTACAATTTCACAATATCCAACAACAGCGAGCGGATCTGCATTGCTGTGGTAAAACAATACACCATCGCCTTTCCGCATACCATCCCTTATAAAATTTCGCGCTAGGTAATTTCTAACACCATCCCAGTAAGTTTTTTTGCCGGGGCTTTTATCTAAGTCATCAATTGAAAAAGCATTCGGTTCCGATTTGAAAAGCCAATATTTTTTTGCCAATTTTATTCCTCAAATTATTTTGTTGTTTTCTCGAAACTTATATACAAAATAGCAATTATTCATCAGAACTGTTTTTCTAAATTGCTATTCATTTATTAGCTGAATATATTGATTTTAATAATGGAAAGAATATGTACAGAATATTAATAATATTTTTATTAACCGGATTTTTCATAAGTGCTTTTGCACAGGAGCAAGGAACTTTTACAATTGCACGTCTTAAGTATAACGGCGGCGGTGATTGGTACAACGACCCATCTGCCGAAGTAAATCTCCTGAATTTTATTAAGCAGAATACTAATATAAAAGTCGATGCAAGATATCGCTTTGTAGAAATATCATCGGAAGAGATTTTTTCTTATCCATTTTTATTTGTTACGGGACATGGAAATGTTGTCTTTTCGGAAGATGAAGTAGAACGGTTAAGACTCTATTTGGAGAACGGTGGTTTTCTTTACATAGATGATGATTACGGTTTAGATAATGCAATAAGACGTGAGATGAAAAAGGTTTTCCCGGCAAAAGATTTTATCGAGCTTCCATTTAATTATGGTTTATACAGTGTGTTTTATAATTTTGAAAACGGACCGCCTAAAACACATGAACATGATAAAAACCCACCTCAGGGATTCGGTATTTTTGTGGAGGGAAGACTTGCAGTCTATTATACTTATGAATCTAACCCGAGTGATGGTTGGGCTGATGAAATAGTACATAACGACCCACACGAAAAAAGAGAAGAAGCATTGAAATTTGGAACTAATATAGTAGTTTGGGCGTTATCACAATAATGGGAACAGGTTCAAAATATTATAGTGAAGTTATAAGCAAACTGGAAAGGTATTGCCAAAAGAAATATCTTCTTCACATTATGATCGGTTTGCAAATAGCTTTGATAATTGCCATAGCAGTTTTAACAGTCTTCGCTTTACTTGAACTGATATCACATTTTAATTCTTCATTAAGAACTTTAATATTTTATTTAACAGTTGCTGTTATTGGTGGAACAATTGTTTATTTATTGCTTATTCCCGTGCTGCGTTACTTTAAGTTTTTCAGGAATGAATCTTACTTCAATGTTGCCGGGAAAATTGGTGAACACTTTCCGGAAATAAAAGATGATCTTCTCAACACAATGCAACTTGTTTCTTCAAACGATGACAAAATTTATTCGCCTAAACTGATCAATGCAGCGTTTCAAAATGTATATAACCGTACGAAAAATATAAAGTTTGATTCGATCATTAATTTTAAAAAAGTAAAGAGCACCTTTATTTATTTTAGCACTCTAACTGTTGTTGTAATTTTAATGTTTTTGTTTATTCCCGGGCTTAAAGCAGCATCATATCGTTTAATTAATTACGACCAGGAATTTATTGAACCACCGAAATTCACTTTTAAAGTATTCCCCGGTGATTCCGAAATAACTAAAGGCGAAGATATTTTAATTTCTGTTTCTGTTGAGGGAGAATCTCCAAACGAGATTTACTTTGCCATAAAAAATAAAGAAGATGTTGAATACACTTATAAACTGGTAACACCTGATTCACTTGATAATTTTAATTTTAACTTTGTATCTGTAAGAACTTCATTTAAATATTTTGCTGCAGCTGATGAAGTAAAAAGTGATGAATATGAAATAACCGTGATTGACCGACCGATTGTAGAAACAATTGAACTGGAAATAATTCCTCCTGCTTATTCCCAAATAGGAAAAATTGTTCAACAAGATAATGGCAATATTACTTCTTTAGTCGGAACAAGAGTAAATATTAAAATCTCTTCCACAAAAAAACTGAGTAATGCATTCCTTCTTTTTAGTGATTCAACTTCTGTTGAGCTTGATGTTAAGGAAAATGAAGCTGTTGGGAAGTTTACTGTAAGAAAAGACAATCAGTACATTATAAAATTATTAGATGAGATTGGAAGTGAAAATTCATCACCAATAACTTACTATGTGCAGGCATTATACGATGCATATCCCACCATCGAAATGATTGCGCCAAATATGAGTATCCCTCTTGCAAATAATAATAGGGTTAATCTTATTGCAGAAGTTTCTGATGATTACGGTTTTTCAAAACTCATTCTAAACTACAGGCTCTCAGCTTCAAGGTACGAACCGCCGCAGAAGGATTTTCGTAAACTGGAAATTCAATTACCACCTTCAGAGAAAAAGATTCCCGTTAATTACATATGGAACTTATCTCAACTCTCATTAGGGGTGGATGATGTTGTAAGCTATTACCTCGAAGTTTTTGATAATGATAATATTAACGGACCAAAATCTGCTAAGACTTCTGTCTTCACTGTAAGAGTTCCTTCGCTCGATGAAATACTTGCGGAAGCTGATAAAATCCAATCTCATTCAGAAACTGAATTAGAGCAAACATTAAAAGAAGCTGAGGAACTTCAACAACAATTACAAGAAATTGACCAGGACCTTAAAAGGGATGAGGAAAAATTAACATGGGAAGAAAAAGAAAAAATTGAAAATGCGTTGGATAAATTTGAAGAACTTCAACAAAGAATGGATGACATGAAAGATAAACTTCAGGAAATGCAAAACGATCTTCAACAGAATGATCTTCTTTCGGAAGAAACGCTTGAGAAGTATATGGAACTGCAAAAGCTGATGGATGAACTTACAAGCGAAGAGATGAAAAAGGCGATGGAGAAACTTCGGGATACTTTAGAGCAGCTTAATCGTGATATGACACAGGAGCAGATTCAGAATATGAAATTGGATGAGGAAAGATTTAAGAAAAGTATTGAGCGGACTTTGAACCTCTTAAAGCGAATTCAAATTGAACAAAAAATTGATGAGCTGCTGAAAAGAACTGAAGAACTTATTGCCGAACAAGAAGAGCTTAAAGAGCAAACTGAACAAAGTGATCCATCAAACCAAAGCGAAAAAAATGAATTGGCGCAGAAGCAAAAAGATATAACTGATAAATTAGAAAAGCTTGAAGAGCAAATGAAAAATCTTGATGAGAAAATGAGTGAATTGGAGGATATGCCGAAAGAGGAACTTGAACAGGTTATGGAAGACTATGAAAAACAGAAAAATGAAGAATTGTCCGAACAAGCATCTCAAAATATTCAGCAAAATAAAAAGCAGAACGCAATGCAGCAGCAGCAGCAGGTTTCAGAAAATATGAAAAAACTAAACCAGCAAATGCAGGAAATGAAAAATTCCATGATGATGCAGAATCAGATGCAGACTTTTACCGATATGATGAAGATACTTGATAACATGCTTGAGCTTTCGAAGATGCAGGAAGATCTGAAAAATGAGACTCGGAATTCAGAACCAAATTCATCAGCGTTTAATGATAATGCCGAGCAACAGGAAAAACTGAAAAATTATCTTTCGAATCTTATGAAGCAGATGGAGGAACTTTCGCAAAAAACTTTTGCTATTTCGCCAGAGATGGGTAAAGCTTTGGGCGATGCTAACAAACAAATGCGGCAGTCTATTCAATCGCTACAAAACCGTAACGGTTCGTACGCTGCTATTACACAAGGTGAAGCAATGATGCATTTGAATCAAGCAGCATCTATGATGAAGGGTTCAATGGAAGCAATGATGCAGGGCGGAGGGCAGGGTGGAATGATGTCGATGATGCAGCAATTACAGCAGCTTTCTTCACAGCAAATGAATTTGAACAGTCTCACTCAAATGCTCCAGCAAATGCAGCAAGGTCAGTTATCTCCCCAGCAGCAGGGTGAGTTGCAACGATTAGCCCAGCAGCAGGAATTGATAAGAAAATCTCTGGCAGAGTTGAATGAAGAAGCAAAAATTTCGGGTGAGTCGAAAAAACTTCCCGCTGATCTGGATAACATTTTGAAGGAAATGCAGGAAGTATTAACGAACATGAAAACCGAAAAACTTGATGATAAACTTGTACAAAAGCAGGAACAGATATTATCAAAGCTGCTCGATGCACAGCGTTCGATAAATGAAAGAGATTTTGAAAAGAAAAGAAAATCTAATACGGGTGAGAATTTTGTAAGGCAATCGCCTTCCGAAATTAACTTATCGTCGGATGAAGGTAAAGAAAAATTAAAAGATGAATTGAACAAAGCTGTGCAGGAAGGTTATGCAAAAGATTATGAAGAATTAATTTTAAAATATTACGAAGCTATTCAAAAAGAGGAAATTAAAAAATAAATTATCTTTTTCGCCCTGCCGGTAATCCCACCTACAAATATTTTTATTATAATTACAAATGAGATTTTAAGTTATTAGTTATTTTACTAAAACATTTCTACTAATGAATGAACTGATAGATAATACATTTAAAATACTTGCAAAAGTTACTAACAGCAAAACAGGACTTTTGCTCAGGATCAATAATTTTGAATCTTCTGTTATGTCTCTTGTTGGTGGTACCCCCGCTATGTTTGAAGAATTTATCCAATCACTTGCGCATCTGCACAGAAGCACAGGAATTGATTATGACTCGGTTGAAATCCTTCCTGTTTATAAATCTATAATTAATGAACTTGATGTTCAGTCATGTTTTATTCAGAATGTTTATTCAATTAATGAACAAAATGATTCAGTTTATTTGGTTCTTTTCTCGGATGAAATTAATAAACTTTTACAATCTGAAAATGATGCTTGTATGTCTATACTTAGCATTCTCAGTAACCAGGTAAAAGAATATTTTTATAAAGCCCTGAATGAAGAACCTTTATTACCGTTTGCTGATAATAAAATTGATGCTGATACAATAGTAAAAAACTGGGAGGAAAATTTTAAAAATCTTCTTCTAATATCGAACGATTTAATTTTTATACTTGATAAGGACGGATGTTTTTTAAGGGTAAATGATTCCGGCTCTTTATTGCTGGATTATACCGAGAGAGAATTACTTGGCAAACATTTTTTAGAGTTGGTTCCCACCGAAGAAAATATCGAGGTATCAGAAGCAATAAGTAAAATGCTGCAATCGGATAAGGTCATTAAATTTACTACAAACTTAAAAACAAAATTGGACAGGCTTACGTCATTCGAGATAACCGGGCGGACTATTATAAGAGACGACAAAGTAATCGGAATGCTTGGCATAGGTAATGATATATCAAGGATGAAAAAATATGAAGATGAATTGATCAAGCTGAAACCAAAATTAACAGAAGCTCAACGATTGATTTCTCTGGAAAGAGCACGGCTTTGGCAGCAGGGTTCGTTAATCGAAGAACTCGACAGACTTAAGAGTGAGTTTGTTTCCAATATCTCACATGAATTCAGAACGCCGTTGGCTTCAATTATTGGATTTTCAGAGACCATAGTTTCCGATCCCGATCTTCCTGAAGAAATGAAATCGGAGTTTAATAAAGTAATACTTTATGAAGGAAAACGATTGGCAAAACTGATAAATGATGTGCTGGATATTTCCAGGATTGAAGGCGGTAAAATAATATTGAATAAAACCTGTTTTAATTTGGTAGAAACGTTAAAAGGGGTTGTAGAACAAAATAGGGAAAGTGCACTCAAGAAAAGAATCACGCTCGAATTTGAGCATCCACAAGACCAAATATTAATAGAAGCTGATAAAGAAAAAATTGCACAGTCATTTGAGGCATTAATCAACAATGCGATCAAATTTACAAATGAAGATGGAAGGGTAAAAGTTATCGTAATTAATCTATTTAAAGAGGTAGAAATTGTAATAAGTGATACAGGAATTGGTATACCGGAGAAAGATTTACCTTATATTTACCAAAAATTCTATCGTGTAAGCCGTCCTGGTACAGAAATCCCTGGCACAGGAATTGGCTTAGTTTTTGTGAAACAAATGATTGATATACATAAAGGGATGATTTCGGTTCAGAGTGAAATAGGGAATGGAACATCCTTTATTGTAAAATTTCTCAAAAGTTTTAAGCAAAAAACTGAGGTTAAAAATTGAATAAGTTGATATTTATTGTCGATGACGAGCAGGCAATATCAAAATTACTCGCCTTTTGGGTGAAAGAAAAATGGTTATATGATGTGGAGGTATTTTCCAACAGCGAAGCAATGTTGAAAAGACTGAGTGCCAAACCGGATTTAATCCTATTAGATATCATGCTCCCGGGTTTGGATGGAGTGGAATCTTTGAAAAGAATTAAGCAAATTGATGAAAATTTACCTGTAATTATGTTATCTGCACAAGGCAGCATCGAAGTAGCCGTAAAGTCTCTTCGATTCGGGGCTTTTGATTATTTTCCCAAACCTATAGACCAGCAGCGGCTTGAACTTGCCATAAAAAACGCAATAAAAAACTACGATTTAACTCGTGAAATTCAGAGTCTGAAAGAAAATGTTCAACGCGAATTCAGCTTCGATAATATTATTACCGCTGATGGTAAAATGCAGGATGTTTTCCGTCTGGTTACCAAGGTTTTAAATAACGATATAACGGTTTTGATTTACGGCGAAAGCGGAACAGGTAAAGAGTTAATTGCGAAAGCAATTCATTATAATGGTAACAGAAAAGATAATCCATTTATAGTAGTAAATTGTGCTTCAATACCTCGGGAACTTTTAGAGAGTGAATTATTTGGTCACGAGAAAGGATCCTTTACAGGTGCACATCAACGTAAATTAGGAAAGTTTGAATTAGCTAACGGCGGTACAATATTTCTGGATGAAGTTGGTGAACTTGAAATGCTGCTTCAGGCAAAACTTCTTCGCGTAATTCAGCAAAGAGAATTTGAAAGAGTCGGTGGAACCGAATTAATTAAAACCAATGTTCGGATAATGTCTGCTACTAACATAGATTTAAAACAAGCTGTTGACAATAAAAAATTCAGAGAAGACCTTTATTATCGTTTAAATTCCTTTCCAATCTATATTCCTCCTTTAAGACAAAGGAAGGGAGATATTTTAGTTTTAACCGAACACTTTGTAGCAGAAATCAACAAAAAATTAGGCAAAGATATTAAAGGATTTACAAAAAGAGCATTAAAATTAATTTATGAA
>SMVA01388678.1_pt1 | contig 10542 bp, 10 predicted proteins | sample 2456451 | NCBI WGS metagenome assembly SMVA01 (sample SAMN11095933, study PRJNA526329) | marine sediment metagenome | biome: Marine sediment; feature: Surficial sediment; material: Deep marine sediment; isolation source: Hadal surficial sediment | place: Pacific Ocean | collected 2014-05 | depth...
ATTGTTGCCGCTACACAATTGTCTTGCCTCGACTATTTGGGGGATGTGCCCTGGGACGATTTCGAGCAGGCCAAAAATTGGTATGCCCGCATCAAATCGCGGCCTACATTCAGATCCCTGTTGACCGATCGCATCGGCGGTCTGAAGCCTGCGGATCACTATCATGACCTCGACTTCTAAATCGTGGACTGAACTGGGCGAAGATCAGGTCGCTGACCTGACCAAAGAGCTATATGCGCGCATCGACCAGGAAGGCTTTGCCCAGGTCGGGATCATGTCAACAGATGATATGCCGGACATTTCAGCCCGTCTCGCAGATTTTGTTGCCGACGACTGGCATGGAGACATGGACTGGCTGGCCCGCAATCTGGACCGGCGCGCCAGCCCCAAAGGCCTGTGGCCCGAGGCCAATTCCGTCATTGTTGTCGGCATGAACTATGGCCCAGGCAGCGACCCTCGGGCCCTGCAACAGGCCACCGATCATGGTGCTATCTCGTGCTATGCCCAAAACAAAGATTATCACGACGTCATCAAAAAACGTATTCGCCGAATTGCCCGCTGGTTGGCAGAGACCACCGGCGCGGACGTCAAAATATTTGTCGACACGGCCCCGGTGCCTGAAAAAGCATTGGCGCAGATGGCGGGCATCGGTTGGCAGGGCAAGCACACCAATCTGGTCTCTCGAGAGAAGGGGTCCTGGTTGCTGTTGGGCAGCATCTATACAGAGCTGAAGCTGCCACCCAGCAAGCCGGAAACTGACCATTGTGGCGGTTGCCATCGCTGCATGGACGTCTGCCCCACTGACGCCTTCCCGGCGCCCTACAAATTGGACGCCCGCAAATGTATTTCTTATCTGACTATCGAACATAAAGGGCCTATTCCCAAGGCCTTACGCCCTGCCATGGGCAACCGCATCTATGGGTGTGACGATTGCCTGGCCGTTTGTCCGTGGAACAAATTTGCCCAGGCCAGCACAGAGGCGGCCTTTCACCCCAGGGAAGAGCTGAAATTGCCCTTGTTGATCGAGCTGGCAACTTTTGATGATGCTGGTTTTCGACAGTATTTTTCTGGCTCGCCGATCAAGCGCATCGGTCGGGATCGTTTCACACGCAACGTTCTGATTGCCCTGGGGAACAGCGACAATCCAGACGCGTTGCCGACAATCGAGACATTGCTGGCAGACATTTCGCCATTGGTCAGAGGTGCAGCCGTCTGGGCCGCGAGACAATTGGCAGACAGTGCAAAATTGGACTCTATTCGACGCTCGTTTCAACCGCAGGAGAGAGACCCGCAGGTTCTTGAGGAGTGGTCCCCTCTCGTTTAACGGCGGCATCCAGTTCGGCAAGGTTTCGCGCCGCGGAAACGGCGGCCGCAGATTGTGGTGCCAGGGCAATCACGCGGTTCCAATCCCCATGGGCATCTTCGTTATCACCCAATGCAAACTTCAGATTGCCGCGTTCATACAAGGCGTCGGGGTTATCGGGCCACAGCTTCAGCGCCTGTTCGATGTCTTCCTGCGCACGTTCAATCTGTCCCAAATGTCGATAGGCACTGGCACGATAGGCCAGCATATCTGACCGGGACCCGACCAAATTCATCGCATTATTCAGGTCCCCAATGACCATGGCATAGTCGCGTTGGGCCGCATGGGACCGAGAACGATCAACCAGCAATTCTACCCGTATGCCCGTCGACAGGCTTCTGCTTTGCAATGCTTCATCAAACACATCAAACGCGCGGGCACCATCACCGGCCAGCAACCAGGCATTGCCGGCCTGGCCCAACAGCTCTGGCACTTGCTTGCCACCCCCGGCCCGACTTTCCATCAATCGGGCGGCGTCTTCCAGAGTTTGCGCCGCTTGCGCATATTCACCCTGACCGCTTAGCGCCAACGCCATGCAATGCATGGCTGCGGGGCCGCCATCGCTTTCATGCCATCGCAGGGCTGCCTCGTACCCGACCACAGGGTTAGCCCCTACCTGGTGCATACAGGACCTGTAGGTCATCACCTGAGACCCCGTCGACGGGTTGGCAAAAAGAATGCCTCCAGCCAGTATCAGGCTTCCCAGGGTTGATCGGGGTGACAAGCGATCAATAGTCAATTCAGTTACGTCCTCTACACACAGCCTGTAGGATCACGGGCAGCGTCATCAGTAGTCAGAAGATAGGCACACGAGCATCATAATGCGACTTTTCGTTTTCGGCTTGGGATATACCGCACAGCACCTGGCAGCGCAGGTGCAAAATCAGGGCTGGGAGGTCGCCGGCACCTGTCGCACTGCTGACAATCAACGAGCACTGCAAGACGCGGGCATTGATGCTCATATTTTTGACGGCGACCAACCAATGCAGGACGCCGCCCAGGCATTGACCAGCGCCACCCACATTCTCGTCTCGACACCACCATCCGAAAGGGGTGACCCTGTGTTGCGGCACCACAAAGCAGACATCGTCGCTGGCCACACGCTGCAATGGTTGGGCTATCTATCAACCACGGGCGTCTATGGCGACCATCAGGGCGGCTGGGTCGATGAAGACACACCCCCCACGCCGGGCAACGACCGGGGCCAACGCAGGGAGACAGCTGAACAAGGCTGGTTAGCCTTGCATGACCAACATCAGGCGCCCACGCATATCTTTCGCCTGCCGGGGATATATGGGCCGGGCCGCAGCGCCCTTGATGCCATCAGGGCGGGGCGCAACCAACGCATTGCCAAACCAAGCCAGGTTTTTTGCCGTATTCATGTTGATGATATTGTCGCGGGCCTGATGGCCTCGATGACGCAACCCAACCCGGGTCGCATCTACAACCTGGCGGATGACGAACCAGCCCCGCCCCAAGATGTCACAGCATTTGCGGCGGGGCTGCTGGGAAAGGAACCTGCGCCATTGATTGCCTTTGAAGACGCAGAGCTAACGCCCATGGGACGCAGCTTTTATGATGAATGCAAACGCGTCCGCAACGACCGCATGAAGAATGAATTGGGCATCACCTTAGCCTACCCGACTTATCGCGAAGGGCTGCGGGCTATCCTATCCCAAGAGTGAATTAAGCACTTGTTCCAACAGCAAGAGGTCAGCATCTGACGACAGGCGGTGGTCGCCATTCTTGCGCAGGATGACATCGACGTCATCGCCATCGATATGGTCGGCCAATCTCAACGCCGTGTGCCAATCTACATCAGGGTCTTGCATCCCCTGGATCAACCGAACAGGGACCTTGATGGCCAAGGGTGACCGCAGCACCAATTGGTTGCGACCATCTTCGATCAACCGTCGCGTGATGGGTGTCGGCTCGTTGCTATATTCCGACGGCTCCAGATACACACCCTCTTCCATGATCTGCGATCTAATTGCGTCGTCAAAACCAGCCCACATCATGTCCTCGGTAAAATCAGGCGCAGCGGCTATCCCGATGAACCCCGCCAGTCGCTCGGGTCGCGCCCGTGCCACCAGCAGCGCTATCCAGCCCCCCATCGAAGACCCGACGAGAATTTGTGGCCCCTCGGTATGTTGGTCCACCACCGCCAACGCCTCTGCCACCCAGTTGCCAATGCACCCATTGATGAACGCGCCTTCGGATTCGCCGTGGCCGGAATAGTCCAGCCGGAGGTATGCCTGGCCACGCGACACGCAATAGGCCGCCAAAAACTCTGCTTTGGTGCCCAACATATCCGAAGCAAACCCACCCAGAAACACAATACCAGGTCCCTTGCCGGGCTGGGCGCGCCAGGCGATTTTACGGCCGTTCACCAGCGTAAAGGACGGCCGATCGGTCATATGTTGATGATCTCTTCGTCCTGCAAATCCCAATCATCCAGCTTTCGCCCCGCAGAGCCGCAGATGTTTCGCAAGGCGTGCCATTCGGATTTGTTGAGCGCAGGCGTTGTTGGTCCGACATCGTCGCGCTCGCGAATGGTTTGTTCGCGTTCTTCTGGTAGAGGATGGGTCGACAGGAAGTTCATCACATCGGGCAGGAAGGATTGCTTTTCTTCCAGTCGTTCAAAGAAATCCGCATAACCATCACCCGATATATGCGCGTCTTTCAGCAAAGACAGACTGGTCTCGTCCGCCTCGCGTTCGTCGTCTCGGCTATAGCTCATCATCAACAACATGCTGCTGTAACCACCAAAATTGCCACCCAGGCTGGTCAATAATAGCTCGAACCCATAGATATCGATGACGCGCTTCAACGGATGCCGGTGTTTTACGTGGCCTAGCTCGTGTCCCAATACGCCCGCGACTTCATCAATGCTTTGGGCCTCGTCCAACAGCCCGCGGAACAGCACCACCTGCCCGCCAGGTGCAGCAAACGCATTCACGATCGGCGCATCAATCACACGAATGTCCAATTCGTACGGCATAGCGACGCCCTTGGTCAGGCGGTCGGTCAGGGTTTGCAACGCAATCAACCCCTGGGGGTCGGTGCAGGAAGCCGCCTTGCCAATAGATACCTGGGCTAAAGTGTTGCCAATTTCCTGCGCCCAGCTATCAGGCAACGACATTATGATCGCCTGACGAAACACCGGGTACGAAAAGTAAATCATCGCCAATATCGCCACGATAGCCCCTGACACCATGACCGGTTTCATCACCCCTTTTTCGGGCCGGTCGGCCTTGAGATGGGGGGCAAGTCGGAACAATTGTTCGCCCGCCTCGCGGTTCTTGATCCGCATGCGCACCGCATCATCTTCTGCCCAACCCAGGGTCATATGGCCGTTATTCCGCTGCAGCGAAATCAGCCTCAACTGATCATAGGACCACGACACAAGGCCCCCACCGGGAACCTGGAACACCAGCCCATCCATCATGAACTCGACAGAGATCGACTGTTCGGCCGCAGACTGGCCGTCAAAATAACCACACTGGATACCTAGTTCGTTCATATGGACCCTATATCAAACGCCTCTGCCAGGCCTTCACCATAGGTGGGCATTTCCTCGGTATTTTGCGAGATTTTCTCAAAGTCTGGCTCGCCATGGACCGCCAGTTTGTCGACCATAAAGTTCATGATACGCACAATGACCCAGGGAAACGCGATGCCCAAGGTAAACACCAATAACAATCCGTTGACAAAGAACAGGCCGAACAATTCACGCCCCTTCAGATCGACTGAAAAGCGGACGCCCTCAAACATGATATTGCCGACCACGTGCCTGTATACCGCCGCTGAGTAATAAAAATAAAAACAGGCAATCGCGATCATCGTCGGGAACGCCAGAAAATTGATGCTGGTCGTCCCCGCCACTTGCGCTGCGACAAAAAGTACAAAGTAAAAGACGATGCAGCCCCAAAACATCAAGAACGGCCTCATCAATGGCTTCCAGCTGGGATCAAGCGAGAAGCGCCCACTACCCATCCAGACATTACCAACTAGATATTCGTATAGCTTGACCGTCGTATAGGGGCTGGCAAGTCCCAGCGTTATAATTTGCAGCAGCAAATAGCCGATAAATTTGGCCGCATAAACCCTGCCAGTGCCGGTGAGGCCAAATCGAATACCCCGCCAAAGGGTCCGCGACAAGCGATAGCGATAAGCCCTGAAAATGGCGATCGGGAACAGGCAAAAGAACACCAGATAGAGCAACCCACCGATCACAATAACCAAGGTAATATCACCCTGCTGTAAAAGTAACTGAACCCAGATGCCCACGCCGATCAAGGGAAGGATCACCGCAAAGAATACGATGACAAAGCCCAAAAATAGCTCCAGCCCCGTCCCCGTATATTCAAAGGCATCGCCTTTGTAGCGCAGGTGGCTCCAGACATATTGGCGGATGCGGGTTTTGCCCCAAAATCGATAAAGACCGAACGTGACAATGGTCAGCAGTATATTGACCAAATAGACAACAAAAAGCTCGCGCCCCTGACCATCAAAGGTCACCCCATCGGGCTCGGGTTGTTCGGCGTCCAATTCCTGTAAAACTGTCGACATTAATTTTCCTCTATTCTCTGATCATTCTTATTGGCGCAATTGGAGCGAATTACATGCTCTCTTGGCGCCCTAAAAAGGATACAAACCCACCATGCAATTCTTGACAGACCTTAAAATTGCACTAGTTTCGGCTCGAATTTTGCGATGGATAGAAAGATTAACCAAGTGGCTTCCTCAGCGGTAAAAATTAGCCTGCCAGACGGCAGCGAACGCCAGTATGACGCGCCCCTGACGGGTGCGCAACTGGCAGCAGATATCGGCCCTGGCCTTGCCAAGGCTGCCCTCGCCATTCGACTGGACGGCCAAGAGCGTGATCTGGCAACCCTGATCGAAACCGATGCCACCGTCTCCATCATCACCCGCAAGGATAAAGAAGCGCTGGAATTGTTGCGCCACGATTGCGCCCATGTCATGGCCGAGGCCGTGCAAGAGCTGTATCCCGATACCCAGGTCACCATCGGCCCAGCCATCGAAGACGGCTTTTACTACGACTTTGCGCGCAAAGAGCCCTTCACGCCTGAAGACCTCGAGGCCATCGAGGCCCGCATGCATGAGATCGTCAAACGCGACGAAGAAATTGTGCGCGAAGAATGGGACCGTGACGAGGCTGTGGAATTCTTCCGATCCAAGGGCGAAGAATACAAGGCCGAGATTATCGCCAGCATCCCTGCGGGGGAACCCATTGGCCTGTATCGTCAGGGCGACTTCATCGACCTGTGCCGTGGGCCGCATCTGCCGTCTACCAAAGCGCTGGGTGATGGCTTCAAACTGACCCGTTTGGCCGGTGCCTATTGGCGCGGCGATTCCAATAACGAAATGCTGCAGCGTATATACGGTACCTGCTGGCGCGATAAAAAAGAGCTCAAAGCCTATTTGCACCGCCTGGAAGAAGCCGAAAAGCGCGACCATCGTCGCATCGGCAAAGAAATGGACCTGTTCCACTTCCAGGATGAAGCCGCAGGCATGCCCTTCTGGCACGCGAAGGGGTGGACCATCTATCGCGAGTTGCAGGACTATATACGCGCCAAGCTGTTTGCCGCCGAGTATCAGGAAGTCAATACGCCGATAATGGTAGACCGGACGCTGTGGGAAAAATCTGGCCACGCCGAAAAGTTTGGCGAACATATGTACCAGGTGGAATCGGAAGAGCGCACGTTTGCGATCAAGCCCATGAACTGCCCGTGCCATGTGCAGATCTTCAATCAGGACATTGTCTCGTACCGTGATTTGCCGTTGCGGATGGCCGAATTTGGGTCTTGTCACCGTTATGAACCCTCGGGCGCCTTGCATGGCCTGATGCGCGTGCGATCCTTTGTGCAGGATGATGCGCATATCTTCTGTACCGAAGACCAGATCACGTCAGAGACCGTCGCTTTTTGCGAGCTGTTGCTAGAGGTATATAAAGACCTGGGCTTCGAAGAAGTCACAATCATGTTTGCGGACCGGCCAGACATACGCGCCGGCTCTGACGCCGTGTGGGACCAGGCCGAAGCCGCCCTGATAGAAGCCATCGAAGAAACGGGGCTTGATTATACGCTGAACCCAGGCGAAGGCGCTTTTTACGGGCCCAAGCTGGAATTCCACCTGAAGGACTCCATCGGTCGATCATGGCAATGCGGGACGCTGCAGGTCGATTTCGTGCTGCCAGAGCGGCTGGATGCCCATTATATCGGCGAAGACAGCGCCCGACACCACCCGGTCATGTTGCACCGGGCCATCCTGGGGTCGTTGGAACGCTTTATCGGCATTTTAATTGAACACCATGCCGGGCGTTTCCCCATGTGGTTGGCCCCAACCCAGGTAACCGTGGCGACCATTACGTCTGACGCCGACGACTATGCGCAAAAAATCTATAAAGACTTGCGCAAAGCGGGCATTCGGGCCGAGTTGGACATCCGCAATGAAAAGATCAATTACAAGGTGCGCGAACACAGTGTAGCCAAGGTTCCGGCCATTTTTGTCGTCGGTCGTAACGAGGCTGAAAGTGGCGAAGTATCGATCCGCCGTCTCGGATCAAAAGACCAAAGCATCACGACTTTTAGTGACGCGCTGGAAAATATTGTATTGGAAGCTAGGCCCCCGCATGCTTTGTAGCACCACAATGCTAGACAGATAGACTAGAAAACCCTATTTTATTGCCATTCTTCAGAGTCGCGCATAAGCGCTTGCTATGAGGAAAGGCGAATTTTAAGGAGATAACTTCATCGCAAGACCATCAATGCAGTCGCCGCCCACCAAAGATGGGCCACGCGCAAATGATATGATCCGGGTACCCGAAGTCAGGTTAATTGACGGAGAGGGCGAAAACCGGGGCGTCGTAAGCCTGGCAGAAGCCAGGCAAGTCGCCAGAGATGCCGGGCTGGACCTGGTCGAAATTTCACCCCATGCTGATCCGCCCGTATGCAAAGTGCTGGATTACGGCAAGCTGAAATACGAAAATCAGAAAAAGGCCAACCTTGCGCGCAAAAAGCAAAAGGTTATCGAAGTCAAAGAAATCAAGATGCGTCCGAACATCGACACGCATGACTACGAGGTCAAGCTGAAGGCAATGCATCGCTTCTTCGGTGACGGCGACAAGGTCAAGGTAACCCTGCGGTTCCGCGGTCGTGAAATGGCTCACCAAGACATCGGCGCCGGTGTGCTGCGGCGGGTTCAGGAAGACATGGGCGACGTCGCCAAGGTGGAAAGTTTCCCCATCATGGAAGGCCGCCAGATGACAATGGTCATGGCGCCTAAATAGGCGCGGAGGTCATGGCACCTAAATAGGCGCGGAGGTCATGGCACCTAAATAGGCGCGGGGGTGATGGTGCCTGAATAGACAGAATCATTACCACCACAACGAATTCAGGCCGGGCCCATTGCGTGCCCGGCTTTTTCTATGGGCTCGTGGTCAGATAACTGGATTCTCGATGCTTGTATTATCCGCAAGTGGAGGCTATAAAGCGCGCCGACGAGCAGGCTGGCCGAAGGGTATGCCATGTCAGCTCTTTAAGCTTAACAATTCCCGGTCTTTGACCTGGTAATTAAGAAGGATAAGCAAATGCCCAAGATGAAGACGAAGTCAGGCGTGAAAAAACGCTTCAAGCTGACAGCTACCGGCAAGGTCAAGATGACCCAGGCTGGCAAGCAACACGGCATGATCAAGCGCTCCAACAAGCAGATCCGTAATCAACGCGGCACGACAATCATGGACGAATCGAACGCCAAGGCTGTCCGCAAAATGATGCCATACGGCTAACCTGGGAGCATAGAACATGTCACGAGTATCACGCGGCGTCACAACGCACGCCCGCCACAGAAAAGTTATCAAGGCTGCCAAAGGTTATTATGGTCGCCGCAAGAACACCTTCCGCGCTGCCAACCAGGCCGTCGAGAAGGCCGGTCAATACGCCTATCGCGATCGCCGCGCCAAAAAGCGCAATTTCCGCGCTTTGTGGATCCAGCGGATCAACGCTGCTGCACGGGAACAGGGTATGAACTATTCCCGATTTATGAACGGGCTCAAACTCTCTGGTATCGAGCTTGATCGTAAAATTTTAGCTGATATCGCAGTACGCGAACCCGAGACCTTCAAGAGCCTCGCTTCACAGGCGCTAGATGCGCTGGGTAAAGCGGCTTAGAAAAAGCCTCCTAAAGCTATAGACGAGATCACAAAAGGGGGCATAATTGCCCCCTTTTTTACGGGCGTTCCCTAACGGGCAGGAACATCAGATGCAAGATATCGACGCATTACGAAACGAGATTCTCGAACAGGTTACCAATACGGCCAACCTCGACGCGCTGGAACAATTGCGCGTCGCCGAACTGGGCAAAAAAGGGCGCATTTCCGGCCTGATGAAGGGCCTGGGCGGCATGAGCCCCGAAGAGCGCCAAACCGCAGGTCCCGCGCTCAATGGCCTGAAAAACGACGTGGCCGACGCCATCCAGAATGCCAAAGACGCGCTGGAGAACACTGCCCTTGATGCCCGCCTGGCCGGCGAGACCATCGACATTACCTTGCCAGTGGCACCACTTGCCCAGGGTACTTTGCACCCGATCAGCCAGGTGCTGGACGAAATCACCGAAATTTTTGCCGAGATGGGCTTCACGGTTGCTGAGGGTCCCGAGATAGAAAACGACTTCTATAATTTCACAGCCCTGAACATCCCCGCCGAGCACCCCGCACGGCAAATGCACGATACGTTCTATTTTGACGCCGATGAAAATGGCGAGCGCAAAGTCCTGCGCACCCATACGTCACCGGTGCAGGTCCGCACGATGGAAACTTCCAAGCCCCCCTTGCGCATCATTGCGCCCGGACGGACTTATCGTTGCGATTCCGACCAGACCCACACGCCGATGTTTCACCAGGTTGAAGGCCTGGTCATTGATGAAAAAACCCATATGGGCCACCTGAAGGGCTGCCTCGAGACATTCTGCAAAGCCTTTTTTGAAATCGACAACGTCAAGATGCGGTTTCGGCCCAGTTATTTCCCTTTCACCGAACCCAGTGCTGAAATGGACATTGGCTGTTCCCGCAAAGACGGGGAAATGCGGATAGGCGAAGGCGACGACTGGCTGGAAATTCTTGGCTGCGGCATGGTCCACCCCAAGGTGCTGGAATATAG
>SMVA01014593.1_pt1 | contig 10536 bp, 8 predicted proteins | sample 2456451 | NCBI WGS metagenome assembly SMVA01 (sample SAMN11095933, study PRJNA526329) | marine sediment metagenome | biome: Marine sediment; feature: Surficial sediment; material: Deep marine sediment; isolation source: Hadal surficial sediment | place: Pacific Ocean | collected 2014-05 | depth 0-1...
CATTACATTTGGCTACGGCCTTATCTATACCTGCCGGCTTGGCCTCAATATCGTCAAGAAGCCGCTTTTGGACAACGGCATTTTCACCCTTGAGGAACTGGGCCTGATTGGCGCTGCGCTTTACTTCGGCTATGCGAGCGGCAAACTGGTTAATGGCTTTGCAGCGGATCATTTCAATCCGCGTGTGTTTTTCAGTGTCAGCATTCTCGTTTCGGCGATACTCAACCTATTCATGGGTTGGTCATCGCTTCTGTGGCTGTCGGTTGCGCTGTGGGCAATGAACGGCTGGTTTCAGGGTATGGCCGCACCCTCTGCCGTCATCAGCATTGCCAACTGGTTTTCCATTCACCAGCGCGGTCGCGTATACGGCACCTGGAGTGCCTCGCATGCGATTGGCGAAGGGTTGACGTATTACGTGATGGCTGCCGCCGTCTCTGCATGGGGCTGGCGTTATGGCTTCATCACACCGGGCATCTTGTGCATTGGCGTTGCCGCGTGGGTGTATGCTTTTCTCAAGGACGCGCCGCAGACCATGGGGCTGCCGGACGTACATAAAATGTACGACGAGGAACCCGAACCCGCTAAAGAGAAAGGCACCTGGGCCACGCAGAAAGTGATATTCAGCATCAAGGCCATTTGGGTCGTCGCGATCGCCAGCGCATTGATGTACGTCACCCGTTACGGCGTTAATAGTTGGGGCATTCTTTATCTGCAGGAAATTCGTGGATACACACTGCTGCAGGCTGGCACCCTGATGCTTGCCTACGGCGTGGCAGGAATCGCTGGTTCCATTGCCTACGGATTTCTGTCGGACAATGTGTTTGGTGCCAGGCGACCACCGGCAAACCTGATCTTCGCGATCATTGAGGTTCTCGCGCTGCTGGTCATTTTCTACGGCCCCGGCGACTACTACATATTGATTATTGCCTTCGGCGTTTATGGCGCCGCGTTGAGTGGTTTGATTGCCTCTGTCGGCGGATTGTTTGCAGTGGATATTGCGCCGCGAGGGGCCACCGGCGCAGCAATGGGCCTGGTCGGCGTGTTCAGTTACCTGGGCGCCGGCACGCAGGATATAGTCAGCGCCGGTTTGATTGAGTCAGGTTCGACACTCGTGGATGGCGTCAAAGTCTACAATTTTGACACGGTAGTCATCTTCTGGATCGTGACCTCCGTAGTGTCGATGCTGCTGGCTGCATCGCTTTGGAATACGCAGATTCGCGACTAGTGCCCAGACCAATCCAATTTGTATTGCTGGGCCTCGGCGGAGTGCTGCTGCGATTACGCGATCCTCTGGTTACATTTGGCATCGACATGCGCGACGAGGACTTCCTCGAAAAATGGTTACTGTCGCCGGCAGTCCGGGAGCTGGAGCGCGGAAAAATGGATCCGGCACCTTTTTCGGAAGAGATGATTCGTGAATTCTCGTTGTCTTATTCACCGCAGGAATTTTTGCGACGCTTTGTGCGCTGGCCCGATGCGCTCTTTGACGGAGTTTCGGATTTGCTGAAGGCCATTGCCAAAACTCATCATCTGGCCCTGCTTTCCAATACCAACGCGATTCACTGGGAACGCGACGATATTGAAGGTCAACTTGAACCGCTGATACACGATGTGTTCGTCTCGTACCGCACCGGCCTGGTCAAACCAGAGCCCGCCGCATTCGAGGACGTACTGGACAAATTGCAGGCGTCCGCAGAGCAGGTCTTGTTCCTGGACGACAACCCGTTAAATATCGACGCGGCAAGGCAATGTGGCATGCAGGCGAGATTAACTCGCGGCTTTGACGATCTTGCAAGAAACGTTCGCGAGTCAGGCGTCGCAGCCTGACGAATACGAGTTGTTTCTAGTCTCGGGATTCGCTGTCGAGGCGCGCTTCGAGTTCTGCAATCTTTTGCTGCTGCTGCTGCACGACCTTGGTTAGAACCGCAACGATGTCCATCGTGCTTAAGCTCAATCGATCCGATGACGCAACCAGGCCCGGAACATCTTCCGCGATAAAGCCAACATATTCTTCTCGAGCATCCTGTTTGTAATTGAAGCGTACCGGCTCAAGCGCAACCAGCGCAGCCAGCGCCTCCTCCGGCGTCAATGCGACGATATTGTCTTTCTTCTCACGCGAGGAACTGTTGGTCCAGACGCCACCGGCGGAAACATATGCTCCACTGGCCATCTCGAGCGGATGCGATGGGCGCGTCATGCCGATACCAACGTTGCCGTCGCGATCAATTGTCAGCCTGTCGACCGATCCTGCGCCGAGCGTCAGCGTGTCCGCCCGGTTGTGCATGATGTATCCCATGCCACCTGACGATTGCATCAGCATCAGGCCGGCTACACTGCTGTTGCGTTCGTGAATCTGGATATTGCCGTTAACCTCGAGTCGCTGTGTCGGCTCGGTTGTGCCGATGCCGACATTGCGGCCGTTGTCGAATATTTGTGAGTTGCCACCTTTTGTGCTTTTGGTGAACTTCATCAGGAAGTCTTCTGTACCGTCGATAGTCGAAGAACCGGTCGGGCCTGCTGGGCCTGGCGGTCCCATCGGTCCGGCCGGACCTTGGGCGCCGGTTTTGCCCGGGCTTACTATTACCGGTACGACGGCGACTGTGGGTGTCGACTCTGCAGGCGGTACTTCCGACTCAGGCTCATCTGCTTCAGGAGCAACCGTCTCTTCGGCAACTTCTTCTACCGGCATCGTTTCCTCTTCGGCAACAAGCTCGTCGGTCGCAACTTCCTCAGCCGGAGCTTCGTCGATAGTAACTTCCTCCACTACAACGTCTTCAGGTGCAGCTTCCTCTCCCTCTTCGACAGATTCCTCAGATTCCTCAGATTCCAATTCTTCCTCGGCTACCACTTGCGCTTCGACAACTTCATCCTCTGTTTCAGTTTCACGGGCAGCAAATTCTTCTTCGGAAATAACGTGAGACCAATCCTCGCTGATATAACCGTAGGCATCGTCTTCGAGTGCTACCTTATGCCAGCCCGGCACGCTACTTTGAAACGGCAGGCTGTCTCCTTGTGACAGCTTGCCGACAATCTCGGACTTGGCGTCCGCTTCCATGCGTACATTTATATACTGCTTTACAGAGTCAATCGGCACTACAAGGTCGGCAGCGTTTACCGTCGATGTAAGCGCCAGCAGGAATAGCGCGAATGCTGCAGATTTCATGTTCAACTCCCGTGTTGCGGTTTTCAAAGCGAATTCCTCCCCTGTATGACATATCCCTGAAAGGAAAAGGGTGATGCAGTTCCGAGGCTTTGAGATTGCTATCAGGGAGATGGACGAAATCACTTTTTCATCAGTACAATCAATGGTTTAAAAACAGACCAAAATAGTAAATTGAGCACCACGACAGGCACGTGAGACAATCGCAACGTGATATTGAAACCCGTTGCCAAGTGCATCTTAAAGCTAACCGGCTGGACCTCGACCGGACAGGTCCCGGACCTGGATAAGGCCATTTTTATTGCGGTGCCGCATACCAGCAATTGGGATGCTTTCTGGCTGATCGTTTACAAGGTTTCAATGGACGTGAAGTTGCGATTTCTGGCCAAGCACACCTTGTTCTGGTGGCCTTTGGGACCGCTGTTGAGCTGGTTCGGTGCGATGCCCCTTGATCGCGGCAACGCAACATCGACTGTGCAGCAATTGGTCGACGTGTTCGAAAAGGAAGATCATTTATTCCTTGCACTCGCACCGGAAGGAACGCGAAAGTGGAAACCCTATTGGAAAACCGGTTTTTACCAGATTTCTCTGGCAGCAAACGTCCCCATTGTGTTTGCCTATATCGATTACTCTACAAAAAAAATGGGCATAGGCCCTGCGTTGATACCGGGCGGCGACATCGACCAGGACATGGCCGTCATTCGCAAATTTTACGAACCCTTCGTGCCGCGCCACCCGGCATTAAGAGGCCCGGTTGAATTTCCACCAGACCGGGAACAACAATAGCGTAAGATCGATTGTTCGCGATCACCAACCAAAACAACAAGGAGAAGTTCATGAAGGCGTCCGATCTACTGGTCAAATGCCTCGAGGAAGAAGGCATCGAATACATTTTTGGCGTGCCCGGCGAAGAAAACGCCGACTTCATGATGTCTCTCGAAAAATCGAAAACAATTCAATTCATTCTCACCCGCCATGAACAAGGCGCGGCCTTCATGGCAGAAATCTACGGCCGGCTCACCGGCAACCCGGCCGGTTGCCTCGGAACATTGGGTCCAGGTGCAACCAACTTGATCACGGGCGTGGCCGACTCCAATATGGATCGCTCACCCATGCTGGTGTTAACAGGTCAGGGGTCGACCGACCGATTGCACAAAGAGTCGCACCAGATTATGGATGTGGTCAGCATGCTGAAGCCGGTAACAAAATGGGCGGTGACCATACTCAACCCGAACACCATTCCAGAGATCGTTCGCAAAGCCGTGCGCCTGGCACGAACCGAAAAACCGGGCGCGGTACACATCGAACTTCCGGAAGACGTCGCCGGCATGGAAACGTCCAAGGTGCCGATGACGCCGCGCCGCTTTCGCCGATCCGTGCCGGACAGCAAGATCGTCAACGAGGCGTTCGAGATGCTCAAGAAGGCAAAACGGCCTGTCATTATCGCCGGCAATGGCTGTATTCGTAAGCGCGCAAGCAAGCAGTTAAGAGCCTTCTGTGAAAAAACCGGAATCGGTGTTGCCAGCACGTTCATGGCCAAGGGATGCGTCGATATGGATGCAGACTATTGCCTTTATACCGTTGGCCTGGGCAGCAAGGATCGCATCTCCATCGCAATCGACGATGCGGACCTGGTCATCACGCTCGGCTTCGACATGGTCGAATACCATCCGCAACTGTGGAACCCGAACGGCGACAAGACCATTCTGCATGCCGATTTTCTGCCGGCCGAGATCGACGAGCATTATCACCCGGAGACAGAACTGATCGGCGACCTCGCACACACCTTGTGGATGTTAAACGAACTCATTGATGCAGAATCGCTGCCGGAATATGACCTTGCGTTGCAACGACAATGCCGGCACGACATGGCCGAGGATTTTGCCGAGTATAAAGACGACAAAACTGAAGATTCCATTCGTCCGCAAAAAGCGATCTGGGATGCACGCCTTGTCATGGGACCGAACGACATCCTGTTATCCGACGTCGGTGCACACAAAATGTGGATTGCACGGCACTACCAGTGCCATGAGCCCAACACATGCCTGATTCCAAATGGCTTTTGCTCGATGGGCTTTGCGCTGCCGGGTGCCATTGCCGCCGGCATCGTGCATCCGGAACGACGAATATTGGCAATCGCCGGCGATGCCGGGTTCCTGATGAACGTACAGGAGATGGAAACAGCCGTTCGAATCGGCAGTAATATCGTCGTCATGGTCTGGGAAGACCACGAGTACGGGTTGATTGCCTGGAAGCAGGAAACTCACTTCGGCCGGCACACGGAACTTTCGTTCGGCAATCCGGACTGGAACCTGCTGGCGAAGGCCTTCGGCTGGAATGGCCACTACGTCAGAAATTCGACCGACCTGGCCTCCACACTCGAATCCGCGTTCAATGAAGAGGGGCCAAGCCTGGTCGTTATCCCGATCGATTATCGTGAAAATCCATTGCTGACCAAAAAGCTCGGGGAAATTTCGTGCCCGATCTGATGCTGGAGAGTGCGCGGCCTGCGGTTGGCAGTCTTGCCGTTACCTCGCCATATGACGGCCGCGAATTACAACAGGTCGCAACCAGCGGACCGGACCATGTCGAAGACGCATTGTCGGCAGCCTATGCATTGTTTCGCGATCGAAAAGCCTTGCTTCCGGTGCCCGAGCGCATCGCCATTCTTAACAAGGCTGCGGCCATTATGAGCACGCAAATCGATGAGCTCACTTTGCTTGCGGCCAGCGAGGGCGGCAAACCCTGGAACGACTCCAGGGTTGAGGTGTTGCGCGCCATCGACGGTGTCCACCTGTGTATTGAATCGCTGCGTGCACATGCCGGGTCCGTCATTCCGCTGGGCACAACCAAAGCAACCATGGACAGAGCCGCTTTCACACAAAAGGAACCGATCGGCGTTGTCGTCGCGGTCAGCGCGTTCAATCATCCACTGAATCTTATTGTTCACCAGGTAGGGCCTGCTGTCGCGACAGGCTGCCCGGTTATTATCAAACCGGCAGGCGACACGCCATTGTCGTGTTTGCGCTTCGTGGAAATTCTTCGCGAAGCAGGATTGCCGCCGGCCTGGTGTCAGGCGATCGTTATCGCTGACAACGAGACCGCCGAAAAACTGGTCACAGACGAACGTGTTGGCTTCTTCAGTTTCATTGGCAGCGCGCACGTTGGCTGGATGCTGCGCTCAAAGCTCGCGCCCGGCACACGTTGCGCACTCGAGCACGGCGGAGCGGCGCCAGCCATATTAGCGTCACCGTACGATAAGGACCTGGCACTGGCATCCATTTTGAAAGGCGGTTTTTATCATGCAGGCCAGGTATGCGTTTCAGTGCAAAGAGTGTTCGCCCCTGCCGAAGATGCCAAAGAATTCGCGAGTGCATTGGCCAGAGCAGCAGAGAAACTGGTTGTTGGCGCCCCGGAAGATGCGGCAACTGAGGTCGGGCCACTCATTCGCAGCGGCGAAGTCGATCGTGTGGCCGAATGGGTCGACGAGGCCATAGCGGCGGGCGCGGAACTTTTGTGTGGCGGCAAGAAGATATCGGATACCTGCTATTCGCCCACAGTGCTCTTAAACCCACCCATCGATGTTCGCGTCAGTACCATGGAGATATTTGGCCCTGTCGTTTGTGTATATGCCTATGAGAACCTGGATGCGGCAGTTCAACAAGCAAACTCACTTACCGTAGCGTTCCAGGCTGCTGTTTACAGCGACAGCAATGACATCGCGATGCGCTTGTACAAAGAACTGGATGCCTCCGCTGTCATGATCAACGACCACTCTGCGTTTCGCGACGATGTCATGCCGTTCGCCGGCTTGCGCCAGTCGGGCTTGGGTGTCGGCGGGATTCCCTACACCATCGAAGACATGCAGATCGACAAGATGATGGTGATCAAGTCCGCGGGGCTTTAGCGATCGACTACTTTGGCACCACTTTATAAACGATGCCGGAGTCGCTATCGGTCAAGAGGTAGATGGCACCATCCGGGCCCGCACGTACATCCCGAAACCGCGCGTCGAGTTCCGTAAACATTATTTCCTGATCGACCACTGCTCTGCCATTGAGGGTGAGCCGTCGCACGGTCTTTTCGGCAAGCGCTGCAACAAACAGGTTCCCTCGCCAATCCGGAAACGCTTGTCCCTGGTATTCCATCATGCCGGCAGGCGCGATCGACGGCGTCCAGTAGATAATCGGCTGTCGCATGCCCTCTGCCGAAGTAAAGGGCGACACGAAAGCGCCGGAATAATCCATGCCATATGTAATGGCGGGCCAGCCGTAGTTAATGCCCGGATTGATAATATTCAGCTCATCGCCGCCCTTCGGCCCGTGCTCGTGTTCCCAGACGATCCCGTTCTGGCTGACGAGAATGGCTTGTGGATTACGATTGCCATAACTGAAAATTTCCGGTCGCGCATCGCTACGGCCGACAAAAGGATTGTCGTCCGGAATTGAGCCGTCGGTGTTTATGCGCAAGACTTTGCCAAGCAGGCTATCAAGCGACTGGGCCTGTTCGCGAAAATCGAAACCGTCACCCGAGGTCACCAGCAAGGTGCCGTCCATCATCATCGCCATTCTGCCGCCGTAATGATGCGGCGTGTTCTTGTCCGGCGTGACGGTCAGAATATTCTTCACGTCATAAAGCGTTGCGCCTTTAAGCGTGGCGCTTATGACGTGCAGCGCATTGCTTGAACGATTGCCCGCGGAATAGGACAGGAAAATCCTCCCGTTAACCTGGAAATCCGGATCAACCAGCACATCAAACAGCCCGCCCTGACCATGCACATATACCTTCGGCACTTCATTTACCGAGTATTCAATCAGCTCGCCGTTGCGAATCATGCGCAGTCGCCCGGCACGCTCTGTTACCAGTAACTCATTGTTGGGCAGAAACGCGATCGACCAGGGATACTCCAGGTTCCTGGCAACGACTTTTACTTTGTAGTCGGCGGCCGCTGTTACCCCGGCCATAATCAGCAAGGCTATCGTCAGGAAAACAGACGTCACTCGGAGAAATTTTTTACGCATCAGCCGACTCCCGATTTTCAAATCGCGCAGTGAGATACGCGTACACCCAGCCGCCAGCCATACAGCAGCAGGCTACCAGCAGCATGCCGAGCGGCGTTCGTGCCGACGCGAGCAGGGTTCCACCCATGAAGAATTTAATAACGATGATCCCGGCGGGAACTGACACAAAACCCGCAGCCATATACCAGATGGTCTTGCTGCCGCCCACTATCCGAATCGCATGCCGGGCAATGAAAAACGCAATCAGAAAACACAGGCCAATCAATAATAGCAACGGCACTGCCAGACCCAGCAGGTCATACAAGGTCGTCTGCAGGCGATCGCCGAACGATACCGTGAGTCCGAAACTTGTGACATCCGCCAGCACCAGTTGTGTCGACACGATGCTGGTCAATATCGCGGCATCGACCACCGCAATCAGAAAAAATGCGATCGTCTTCATCATTGCTTCTTCCTCATCACTTATTCGGCAGACCGAACGGGAACAGGCACGTTGCACAGGCCAATTTTGTCTGTCGGATCGACGAACCAGTCTTCAGCGCGATAGCGTCGGGCCTCCACCAGGTTCTGAAATGTATCTGTATCGGTGCGCAAGATGCTCAAACGAATGCGATCTGCTGCCGCAACATCGCTGGCAAAACGGATCGACTCAATTGGCACGTACTCGTCCTCACTTTCATAGAAGCCGAGCGAGCCGGTACCGCGCGGCAACGTGGTAATCAATTCCATTCCCTGTAAAACCCTGCCAGCCAATACAACATTGCGATCGAGATGCCGGGGGGAATGGCCGGTGACGACATACAGCTCTGCACCAGTGCCACTGTCAGGCGTAGAGCCGCGACCGACACCAAGCATCCCGTAACAATGCGTCAGCCACGCACGCCCATCACCATTGTCCTTGCCAACAGGAAACCCCTTCACGAAACCGACCTGATCCGCATAGGCATCGCGGCTGTCGATCGCAGCAAAAGTAAGGCCGGCAGCGCCCCGATAAAACTCTGCCGGAATTGACGATGCCGCATCGCCGCGGGACCGTGCATCGCTGCCGTCAGCGTCCGGATCGCCCCATTGCGCCACATAATTCTCCTGCGAACGAATGATCGCAGTGCCATCGAAAAACCTGGCTTTCGTCAGCAGCCGAATGTTTTCGATTACGTTTGGGGCGAAGTCCGGCGCCAGCTCCATAATCACCGTCCCGCCCGGGATTTTCATGTACAGAGTGAATTCCGGATCCAGTTCACGCCAATCGGATTCACTGGCCGCTTCCATTACCGAGCTCATGGTCGGTCGCTCATCTGCATACGAATCGCAACCGCCTGCGCTTATTGCAATAAACCCCAGAGTCAGTGCGATTCGGAAAACCATCAAAGCCCCGTCACCCCTTTGACCAGGACGACCAACAGAATTGGCGGGATAACGAATCGCACCAGGATCAGCCAGAAATGATACATGCCGCTTTCCGACACATTGATCGATTCCAGCCTGATCTTGTCTGGAACGAACCAGCCGAAAAACACAGATGTAAACAACGCGCCTATCAGCAACAAGATGTTCGCGGCAAGAAAGTCGATCGCGACATATAAGTTCATACCCTTCATTGCGGGAATGAAATCGAGCGGATAGAAGTGTGCCCAGCCACCGAGTGAAAAGATCGTAACCAGTCCGACGATCCAGGCCGCAATGACTGTATAGAGAATCGCTCGCGAACGGTCGACATCGAACTTTTCCATGATCCAGAATGCGACGCCTTCACCGCAACCAATGCACGAGGACAATGCCGCCGCGAACAACAGGATGAAGAATATGGAGCCAAAGATAATCCCGCCTGGCATCTGGCCGAATGCAACCGGCAAGGTGACGAATGTCAGGCCGGAACCCCCGGAGGGATCAAGTCCGAACGCGAATACCAGCGGAAAAATAGCAAAACCTGCCAACAGGGCAACGCCCGTGTCCGCGAATATGATGCCAACGGCGGACTTCGGTATTGAATAGTCTGCTGGCAGATAAGCGCCAAACGCGATCAAGGCACCCATGCCGATACCGATCGAAAAGAAGGCCTGCCCGATTGCCATCATGACCGTTCGTGCATTGACCTTGGAAAAGTCCGGCTCCATCAGAAAAGTGGCCGCCGCTTTCATGTCGCCACTGACGAAGCCGTAGATGACCATTGCGAACAAAGCCACGAACAGGATTGGCATAAGCACTTTTACTGCTTTCTCGATACCACCCTGCACACCCCGCTTCACAATGAGGAAGATAAGAATATGAATAACGGTGTTCCAGAAAATCAGGCGGACGGGGTTCGCCATCAATTCGTCGAACGCCGACAGCGATTCGTCCTTGCTGATTGCATGC
>SMVA01052002.1_pt1 | contig 10535 bp, 7 predicted proteins | sample 2456451 | NCBI WGS metagenome assembly SMVA01 (sample SAMN11095933, study PRJNA526329) | marine sediment metagenome | biome: Marine sediment; feature: Surficial sediment; material: Deep marine sediment; isolation source: Hadal surficial sediment | place: Pacific Ocean | collected 2014-05 | depth 0-1...
CAGCTCGTAACCCAGCGCCTCGATGGCCGGCTCCAGCAATCCGATCAAATTGTCCCGCGTCATACTCATTCGACTCTCCATGCCGACCCTGGCCCGATCCAAGATACAAAAAATGGGCCATTGGCCCACCTGTCAATCATCGCCCTGCCAAGGTCGCCGCGAACCCTCTGCTCAGAGCGTTCGCCCGTGCGCCACACACCCGGACTTTTTATCCGTGAGCCCAAATAAAAAGCCCCAATCGGGGCCTCTCCTACCAAGCTAATGGCAGCGGGGCTCGCGACGTTTGCGGCGGCAGCGGCTGCCAAACCTTTAAATATCACGAGAAACTCCTGCTAACCTAATGATTTATATATAAATCATCTGAGTAGCCGGCCCCTTCGTTCTCAAGGCGTGGAAGTTTATCAAAGCTCGTAACGAAATGGCAGGTGCGCGGCGTAAATTATTGCGCCACGGAGGGACCGCGAATGTCCGGCCGAGGTCGAGCGACCGGGGCCTTCTGGTCGCAGGTCACGGGCGTGGCTGGCCGGTGTCCGGCGGGGTCGACCTCGGCCGGTCACGGATCCACCGTCGGTTGCCCGGGCGGCGCCAGCACCCAGGTATAGGAATACCAGTAGTAGCGACCTGGCCACTCGCTGACCTGCGTGCAGTTATACCGACTACGGCCACTCCCGAGCGGCTCCGGCGCCCTGATCCGTACGCGGTTCGCCGCGAGCCGCTCCACCGGAATTGCGCCCTGTCCCGATGCGAAGCAGTTCAGCGGCGCGCCGCCTGCATCTGCCAGTTCGATCTCCAGCGCGGGTCGCGTCTCGTTGAACATCAGGATCTCATCCCCGGAGCGCGTCTCCGGCCGGGCGGCCGTCACGGCCAGCGGCAGGCTACGCATTTTCGTCCGGAACGTCTCCATTGCCGCATACGAGCCGGACAGCGGGAAGCGCGGCAGGTTTGTCTCGTCGCTGCCGGCTCCGACCGGCCCGGACTGCTGACCGAATGCCGTGTAACCCAATTTCTGCACGAGCGCCCGCACCACCGCGTTCGACTCGCCGTACGGGTAGGCGAGGATGCGGTGGCTCTGCCCGGTCTCCGCTGCAATGCGTTGCTCGGCCGTCTCGATCTCCGCCCGGATGCGGGCGCGCCATTCCTCGTCCGATTCACCGCCCTCACGACGAATCAAATAAGCGTGGGACTGCGTATGATTCGCGATCGTCGCACCGACATCGGCCATTTCCCGCAACTCGTCCCAACTCACCCAGGCCGGGCGCCCGGCGTCGTGCGGCTCCGGGTTAACGAAGATCGTGAACGGATAATCGAACTCGCGCAGGATCGGAAACGCGGCGTCGTAGATACTCCGATAACCGTCGTCGAAGGTAATGACGGCCATTCGATCACGCATGGCCTCGCCCGCCTGGAATTGCCGCAGAGCATCGGGCAAAGCCACGACTGCGAAATCATTATCAGCCAGCCACTGCAGGTGCTCGGCGAAGCGCTCGGGACTGAGTGACGTCGATGCCGGCGTCGTCACACTGACATGGTGATACTGCAGAACGGTGACATGCGTCGGCACCTCGGCGGCGAAGCCCCCGGGAGCAACGAACGCGACCAGCAAACACCCGAGCCAACGACCCATGCAGCCCCCCGGACTCGAAAAATTCACTTTCACCGGCCCGACCGCAGCGGCAGCGTAACGACGAACCGCACGCCCTCGGTGCAGTCCTCCGCCGACACCGTCCCCCCATGAAAATCGACGACCAGGCGCACGATCGTCAGGCCGAGGCCGAGGTGCGGGGAATCACCCTTATCGGCCCGTACCGAGACCATCGACTCGAAGATTTCACCGCGCATGTGCTCGGGAAGCCCGGGCCCGTCGTTCTCGACCGTCAGAACCGCGCCGCGACGATCCCGCTCCAGCACGAAGCGAATATGCCCATCGGCCGGGCAGAAATCGGCGGCATTATCCATCAACTTGTCGAGCATCTGCGCCAGCAGGTCCGGCGAGCCCGTGATTTGCACGCGTTCGTCCGGAACGCTGCACCCGATGTCGCGGCCGAACGCCGCGCGGTAACCTTTGATGTTACCGACCAGCAGCGCATTCAGGTCGAGTGGCCCGACCTCAGCCGATCGAATGCTCTCCTCGACGCGACTCGCCTCGCTCATTGCCGTCAGGATTCGGCTCAGCCGCCCCACCCCGCCGCGGGCGCGATCGATATAGTCTGCGCTCCTCCCGGATAGCGACTCATGATGAAGATTGTCCAGCGAACTGCTGACGACGGCCAGCGGCGTGCGGAGTTCGTGCGACAGTTTGGATGCGAGCGTACGCAGGTAGTCGTTGTATTCCTTCATGCGCCCCAGCAGGTGCCCGAAGTGCCGGCCGAGATCACCAATCTCGTCGCCGGCGAAACGCGCCGGAAACTCGCCCGTCAGCTGACCATCTTCGCCGAGCGCTCCGTCAACGCTCCGGCCGAGCCGCCGAATGCGCAGCGACAGGAAGCTGGCATAGGCCAGGAGTCCACCGCTGATCAGGAACGTGGCGATCAGCGTCAGGAACCACAGCCGGATCACCGCGCCGTTCGTCAGCGACAGGATCTGGCTGCTCGACTGTTCGGCCAGAAGTACGCCGATGACCCGATTGTCAACCCGCACGGCCAGGGCAACGCTCGCGATCGCCACGCCGCGCTCGCCCGCAACGTCGTACCAGCCGGAGGCGCGTTCGCCCCGCAGGGCACGGCCGACCTCACCGCGTTCGACGCGTGCCGGATTCGGCGTGCCATATGGGGCGCCTTCCTCCGGACCGAACATGGCCCACCGGTACAGGAACTCCAGGATCCAGGCACCGGCGGGCAACGCGTCCCCCTCCGGTGGCCGGTAGGTCAGACCGCCGCTGCGCGCCAGCACCCAGCCATCAATGTCGAGCAGGCTGTAGCGCAGGTTGTCGCGGGCGAATGTCGCGAGCAGTTCCGTCATGGCCGGTTCCGGACGAATCACCCGGCCCGGCTGACCATCGGGCGCCGTGCTGCCGACCCAGCGATTGCGGTTCTCTCCGTCGATGACGGCGAATCCGAAGCGTTCGCCCAGCAACTCGAGCGGCATCCGAACCTCAACCTGATAGCCGGTCGCGGTATCGCGCCAGACGCCGCGAATGCGCGGTTCCGTCGCGACCGCACCTTGCCTGAATATTTTTGCGACGAACGGGCCGGGCGCCTCCGGCGCAAGCCAGTACCGCCGGACAGCGGGTTCTGCGCCGAGCGCCAGGATAATATGATCGCCACTCGCGAGACCGCCGGTGGCCGGATTATGGTAGCGAATGCTGGGGTCGTCGACGCCGATGAAACTGTAGGCCTCTCCGGCATCGGTGATGCCGAGGAACCGGGCACGCAGGGGTTCGACCGGCCAGTTTGCCTCGACGAACGGCGTCGGAAGCCAGCGACCGTCGCTGTCGGACTCCGGGTACCCATCGACCGCGGGGATGGCGTTGGCGGTGTGGAAATAGACGCGCTGACCGGCAGTCTCCGGCACCGCGTTTTCTACCAACGGCTGAAGCAACTCCGGGCGGCCCTCGACGAGCAGCGCGACCGACCCGGCCACGGCCGCGAGGGTATCTTGCTGCCCGGAACGCAAGACGGTTTCCATTTCGTAGATGAAGCTGGCACCCGCCCACGGCAGGCACAACGCGAACAGGCTGACAACGACGAGCTGGGTTCGCAGCTTCATGCGACCGGATCTGTCACGCGTCGACAGTGCGCCAGCGATAACCGATGCCGTATTCGGTTTGCACCGGGTCGGCGCCCGCGTCGACTTCCTTGAGCTTCTTGCGAATTCGCTTGATGTGCGAGGTGATCGTGCTCTCGTCGACGACGATATTGGCCGCGTCCATCAGTTGCTGGCGCGTCTTCAGGTGACCCGGACGCCGCGCGAGACACGCGACAATCCAGAATTCGGTGACGCTGAGATCGACCGGCTGCCCGCACCAATGGACGTCCATGCGATCGGCGTTGATCGTAAGCTCACCGACGGACCAGACGTCATCGGCAGCCGGCGCATCACGCAGCGATTCGACGCGGCGAAACAACGCATTGACGCGCGCCATCAGGTGCGCCTCGGACGTGTCCTTGGTCAGATAGTCGTCGGCGCCGAGCCGCAGGCCCGAGATCTCATCGATCTCGCTGTCACGCGCGGTCAGAAAAATGATCGGCAGCTCCGCCGACAGGTTGCGTAGCGCGCGACACAGTTCGAAACCGCCCTCCGGCTCGTCGCCGAGGCCGATATCGATGACCACCATGTCCGGTAAACGCTGTTCGAACGCCGCCATCGCAGCGGCACGCTCCGGGTACGTCTCAACCTTATAACCATGGCGTTCGAATGTATCCCGATAATTCGCGAGTAATGCCGCTTCGTCTTCGACGATCGCGATGGACCTGGACATTGATGACGAGCTCCCGGGAACAGACTGACAGCGTAACCCTAACAAAAAAACCGGCAAAAAAAGCGGGAGGGAGCAAGTCTCCCTCCCGCGAACGGAGTTAACACGCGGCCTGGACAAAAGTTACGTTAACGATGCCGGGTCAGCAGGCCGGATCAATGGCCGACTCTGGCCAGTTCGGTGGAAGGCGCGGGGACTGCCAATTCGATCGTCACCCGCCGCTCGAGTGCATACGCATCGAGATCTCCGTCGAGGGCAAGCGAATACTGGTCGCCGAACGCGTTGCGCACAATCCGCGCGGCATCGACGCCTTTCTCCTCGAGCACAGTGGCGATCGTCTGCACGCGGTCCTCGGTCAACGCCAGATTGTATTGATCGTCGCCGCGCGGATCGGCATGACCCGACAGCGTCACGTCGATCTCCGGCTGCTCGGCTAGAAACTGCGCGAGCTGCGCAAGACGGCGCCCGCTCTCCGGCACCAGGCCGCTCGCGCCCGTGTGGAACATCAGTTCGAAGCTGACATATCGCGATGCCAGTTGCTGGTACCGGGTCATGGCCTGTCGCGACGTCAGCAGTTCAGTCTCCAGCACACCCGCCTCCGCGTCGGCGTGCGCGAGTTCGACCGTCAGCATAGCGATACGCTCCTGGGCCTCGCCCAGGTACCTGGCACTCGCCTGAAGTTCGTCGGCCTTCGCGACCTTGTCAGCCAGCCAGACGCCGGTCAGCGCACCCGCCAGGTAACCGATCGGCCCACCGAGCAGTGCGCCTGCCGCGGCCGTGCCGATGACGACGGCACCCTCCTTGACAGTTGCCTCCCCGGGCTGGGTGTCGCTCGCGGGTTCCGCGAGACTCGCAGTGCTGACCGCCATGGCGATCGACGCGATGATAAGAATCCTGCGCTTCATGATGAAATCTCCTTGGTTGCATGCTGATTCACGGTGCCCAGTAGACACCGCGTCCGTGGCCGAGTCGGGTTCCAATCAGGACAAGCCGGAGATGAATTCGGGCGAATGATGGCGCCCGTTTTCGCCCGAATTCATCGCGGCATTGCCCGGATGTGCACCCGCGCTTGCCAGATCGCAGGTTTTAAATAGGAGTGTCGATCCACAGGAATCACGGTCATGAGCTCCCAATCAGAACCCACCAGATTGCCGGCCGAGCCGCAGCACGTCATTCACCAGGCACTCCAGTACTTCGCTTTGTTACTCGTCATGACGCTTGTCGGTATTCAGCCGGTGCGGGCCGGTGCCGACGGCGCGATGGAGGACACGCTGGATGATGCACTCCCGCTCACGCTCGACGAGGTCGCAACGGGCGAACTGCTGTTCAAGACGGCGGTCGCCGGTGAATACGTGCCCGCCGTGCAGCTCCACACACGCGCTGATATTCAGATCAACGGATTCATCGCGAATATCGATGTCATCCAGCGCTTCAAGAATACGACCCGCGACTGGGTCGAGGGCGTCTACGTCTTCCCGTTACCGGAGGACGCGGCGGTCAACGCGATGGAACTGCGGATCGGCGAGCGTGTCATCGTCGGCGAGATTCGGGAAAAACGGCAGGCGCGCGAGGAATACCACGCAGCCCGCAAACAAGGCAAGAAGGCGGCGCTCGTCGAACAGCGTCGTCCGAATCTGTTCTCGACCGCAGTCGCGAACATAGCACCGGGACAGGAGATCGAGGTGCGCTTGAGTTATGTCGAGAAAGTCGCCTACGACAGCGGGACGTTTAGTCTGCGCTTCCCGATGACGATCACGCCGCGTTACATTCCGGGCGCCCGACGCCCGGCCATGGAGGAGCCGATAGCCATCGCGCCGGGCTCGGGCTGGGCATCGAACACCGACCAGGTGCCCGACGCGGACGAGATCACGCCATTCCTGCATCCACACCGGGCAACGCCGTCGCAGCCACGCAATCCGATCGAGCTGTTCATCAGCATTGACCCCGGGCTGCCGCTGGCCGGCGTCGGGAGCACGTATCACGAGATTCAGATCGTGCGCCAGGCAGGCATCTATGACATCACCCTGACAGGCGGTCCCGTGCCAATGGACCGTGACTTCGAACTGACCTGGCAGCCGGCGGTCGGCTTCGCGCCGCAGGCGGCCCTGTTCACCGAACAACTGGACGGCGAGACCTATGCACTGGCGATGATCCTGCCGCCCGAGCAGGACGTCGAGAACATCCGCCTGCCGCGTGAGATCGTGCTCATTATCGACACGTCCGGCTCCATGGGTGGCGAGCCGATGCGCCAGGCGAAGGCGGCACTGCAACTCGCGCTGTCGCGACTCGGAACACACGATCGGTTCAACGTCATCTCGTTCAATGACCGACCGTCGCTGCTGTTCGACGAGGTCCGTCAGGCGACGCCGCATAACCTGTCCACGGCGCAACACTGGGTCGGGCAGCTGCAATCGGGTGGCGGCACCGAAATGATGAGCGCGCTGGACGCGGCATTCATGCGCGCGAGCATCGACAGCGGCGAATACGTGCGCCAGTTGATCTTTATCACCGACGGTGCGGTCGGCAACGAGGCTGCGCTGTTCCGGAATATCACCCGCAATCTCGGCGACCGGCGCCTGTTTACGGTCGGCATCGGCGCCGCGCCGAACAGCTATTTCATGCGCAAGGCTGCCCAGTTCGGGCGCGGCCACTTTACCTATATCGGCCAGCAGGACGAGGTCGAACGCAAGATGGAGGCGCTGTTCAGTCGCCTGGAAAAACCGGTTCTGCGCAATATCCGCCTGGACTGGCCGGCCGGCAGTCAGCCGGTCACACAACCCGACCCCCTGCCCGATCTGTATGCCGGACAGCCGATTATTGTGACGACCAGGCTTGCGACGCTCGCCGGCACGGTGTCCGCGACCGGTTCGACGACGAACGGACCGTGGCAGCGGTCGCTGCAACTGTCCGCCGGCCGTAGCCATCGCGGCGTTGCAACGCTGTGGGCCCGCGAGCAACTCGCGGCGATCAACGATCAGATCGCGCTGCATGGCGAGACCGATGAACGCCGTGCCCGGATGCTCCGGATCGCGCTGCGGCACAAGCTCGTCAGCCGCTATACGAGCTTCCTCGCGATCGAGCAGAAGCGCGGCCGACCGAACAGCATGACGGACCGTTCCCACAACGTGCCGAACCTGCGCCCACACGGCCAATCGCCGCAACCGTTCGCGTACCCGCAGACGGCGACGTCCGCCGTCGAGGCATTCTGGCTCGGTCTGGTCGGCCTGATCGCCACCCTGCTGCTGTGGTTCCGGGTGATGACGCTCCGCGTCGCGACGGATACGCCCGGTGAGCACCGATGAGGTTCATCGTACGGCTCTGTAAGCTTGCGATGATCGCGGCGCTGGGCTTTACGGCCTGGCACTGGGGGAGCGCCGCGACGATCCAGGCCAAGGCCTACCTCGCGCCGTTCCTGATCGCGCGTGCGTGGGACGAGTCGCGCGCTTACCAGGTTGACGTCAAACCGTGGCCGTGGGCGGACACCTGGCCGGTCGCGCGCCTGCGCGTGCCGGCACTGGGTATCGATCAATATGTGCTGGCCGGGGCGAACGGCGCCGCCCTGCCGTTCGGCCCGGGTCACCTGACCGGGACGGCACTACCGGGCGAACCGGGAGGCGTCGTTATCGCCGGCCACCGCGATACGCATTTTCGTTTCCTGCACACTCTGCCGATCGGGACAAAGATCGAGCTGGAAGGCAGAAACGATCGACGAATGACGTACGAGGTCACGGAGAAAGCCATCGTCGACACACGGGTCGAGGATCTGCTCGTCGAGCCGGACCGCCCGGAACTGATTCTCGTGACATGCGAATCGGACTCGCTTTTCTCGGTGCGGGGCCCATACCGACTGGTGGTGACGGCACATGCATCGATGGAAGCGCAACCGCGGCGGTACACGATGCCGTGACCGCCCAACAGGTACCGCCGCGTCCAAACCGTAGGAGCGGCTTCCAGCCGCGATTCCTCACCGATTCAATCGCGGCTGGAAGCCGCTCCTACCGGGGGTTCAAGCCGCGCGAAACGCCGAAAAAAAAAGCCCGCGGCGGATGCCGCGGGCTTTGTCGGAATATTGGTAGCGGGGGCAGAATTTGAACCTGCGACCTTCGGCCCGGTCATGGACACGCCGAGCCCGACGTGCCTGCTCGTCGGGCTCATAACCCGAAGTTAAAAAAAAGGCGCCATAACTGGCGCCCTTTCAGAAAGGTTGGTAGCGGGGGCAGGATTTGAACCTGCGACCTTCGGGTTATGAGCCCGACGAGCTGCCAGACTGCTCCACCCCGCACCGGCAGGCCGGGATACTACCGAGTTATTGCGGGGGTGACAACCGATCGGTGCCCCGGGATCAGAAACTGTCCCGAGCTTCGCGCACTCCGAGGCGACGACGCCTGCGGCGCTCAGGAAAACACGCTGGCGCAAATGGCAATCAGGCGGTCGGGGAACAGTCCGACGGCCAGCAGCAACGCGCCGTTGATACTGAGCACCAGGCGCATATCGAACGGTGCGGTAAGCTCGATCACGTTCTCGGGCTCGTCGAAATACATCAACTTCAGGACCCGCAGGTAGTAGTACGCTCCTATGACCGAGAACACGACTGCCGTGATCGCCAGCCACAGGTGACCCTGGTCCAGGATCGCCGCCAACACCCACCATTTGGCGTAGAAGCCGACGAGTGGCGGCACGCCGATCATGCTGAGCATGGCCAGCATCATCACCACGGCGAACCACGGGCTGCGCTGGTTCAGCCCCTTGAAATCGTCGAGCGCATCCGCATCGAATCCGCGGCGGCTCATCAGGATCAGCACACCGAAGGCCGCGGCGGCCGTCATGACGTAGACGATCGTATAGAACAGGGACGCCTCGATCCCGGCCTCGGTGCCGGCCAGTAGTCCCAGGAAGATAAATCCGACGTGACCGATCGTCGAATAGGCGAGCATGCGCTTCATACTGGTCTGCGCGATCGCCACGACGTTGCCGATGCCGAGCGACAGCACAGCGAGAATCGTCAGCATGAGCTCCCAGCTTGCGGCGAGCGCGCCGAGGCCCTCGAACAGCACGCGTATCGCAAATGCCACGGCAGCGAGTTTCGGCGCGGTGCCAATCAACAACGTCACGCAGGTCGGCGCGCCGTGATACACGTCGGGCAACCACATGTGAAACGGCACGGCCCCGAACTTGAACGCGATGCCGACCAGGATGAACGCCAGACCGACGAGTGCGGCAACATCGTTCGGGTCGGAACGCAGCAATGCCGCGTTGATGTCCGGCAACAGCAGGCTGCCCGTGACGCCGTAAATAATCGAAATACCATACAGCAGGCAGCCGGAGGCGATGGCGCCAAGCACGAAATATTTGATCGCGGCTTCCGCTGCGACCGGTGACTCGCGGTCGAACGCGACCAGCGCGTACAAGGACAGCGACAAGATCTCGAGCCCGAGATACATCGTCAACATACTGTAGGCCGAGATCATGACGAAGATACCGAGCAGCGCGAACAGGACCAGCAAATAGTACTCACCCTTGTAGATATCCCGATCCTTCAGGTAGGCGCGCGAATACAGGAATACGACGGCGACGACGAGTGCAGACAGCAACTTGAGCACGCGCGCGAGCGGGTCTGCGATAAAACTGCCGTCGAATATGACCTCCACGCCATTCAGGCCGATTCCGCCCGCAGCCCACGCGGCCGCAACCAACACCGACATCGCGATAACGAAAGTCAGATCGCGCCACCGGTCGGAGATAAACAGATCGGCCAGCAACACGACACAGATCCCGCCGCCGAGAACGATTTCAGCCAGCGCCGGATTCATATCAGGTGTCAAAAATGCCATTGAACTATCTTGTATGCCCTGAGCCGATCATCGGCGGTTAAAACTTGGAGATCATGATGTGCGCGGCGAGGTTCTCGACCGTCACCGACATGACATCGACCAGTGGCGCCGGCCACAGCCCGAGGCCGAGGACGAATATCGCGAGGATACCCAGCACGAAGAATTCACGGCCGTTCAGATCCGTCAACTGCGCGACAGCCTCGTTCCGCACCGCACCGAAAATGACGCGCTTGACCATCCACAGGGTATAGGCCGCGCCGAGCACCAGCGTCGTCGCCGCCAGGAACGCG
>SMVA01416230.1_pt1 | contig 10534 bp, 8 predicted proteins | sample 2456451 | NCBI WGS metagenome assembly SMVA01 (sample SAMN11095933, study PRJNA526329) | marine sediment metagenome | biome: Marine sediment; feature: Surficial sediment; material: Deep marine sediment; isolation source: Hadal surficial sediment | place: Pacific Ocean | collected 2014-05 | depth 0-1...
TCCTGAGGGCTCGTGAGACGGTGCAAGAGGCACCGTTTTCGGGAGTCTACGCGACGCGCCGGTAATCGGTCCAGCCGATCGCAATGACTCGGTCCGGCCGACGTAGGTACGCCGTTGGGCTACTCGGCGCGCCCCGACCGCGGTCGGACCAGGCAAAACCCGGCGTCGTCGTAGGCCTCCTGCACGCGACCAACGTCCGCCGCATCTCGAAGCTGGCCGACGATCGCTCCGCCCGAGCCGCAGAGCTTGCCGCTCGCCGCCAGCCGGCGGGCAATCGCCACCATCTCCCGGTCCCGCTCGGAGATGGGGAAAAAGCTGGAGCGCAGCTCGAAGTTGCGGTTCATCAGTGCGGCGAAGGTACCAAAATCGCCCTGCTCGAGCGCCGCGGCACCAGCGTCCACCAAGCTGCGAAACTCCGCCATAATGCGGCGCAGATCCTCGTCGCCGGCGTCCCAGCGGGCGCGCAGCGCGCCGTGCGCGTGTCCCGAAGGCTCGCCGCCGCGCGGGTCGAAAGCAACGAACAACGGCGGCAACGACTCGGGGTCGATGGAGGCGTAAGAAGCTGCTGTGCGCGGCTCCCGCAAGTCCATTACCACGACACCCTCATAGGTTTGGATCACCCGATCCATGGCCCCGCCGGCCAAGCCCAGATCCTCTACCTCGGCGGCAAGCGCGAGCTCGGCGAGCTCGGCGGGGGCTACAGGCTGCTCGTACCAGGCCATCAAGGCGCGCATCACGGCGATGACAATGGCGCTCGAACCGGAAAGCCCGACTTGCCGCGGTATGTCGGTTTCGAAGCGGACCGAAAAGCGGGCGCGGGGATCGGCGTCGGCACTCGCCGCCAGGTGAGGAGCATGTACCAGAAACCGGCGTACCGCGGCGCGCATGAGCCGTAGCCCACCGTCTCCGTCGCGGTGAGAAAAGGGCCCGGTGACATCGCCGAGTGTCGGCAGGACGAGACGATGAGTATCGTCGGCCACCAGCTCGAAGTGGTCGCAGGGCTCGATGGAGGCCTGGGCACGAAAGTTCTCCAGCACCATGGCGATCGCCTTGCCACCGTACCCGTCCGAGGGGTTGCCGAGCAGGCCGGCGCGCGCGAAAGCCCTTCCGGTGACGCGTCTCACGGCATCGACAGCCAGAACACGCCGGCGATCAGGGCCGCCACCCACACCCAGGCGAAGGCGAATCCCGCCCCACCGACGAAACTCGGATAGCGCAGCTCGAAATCCGGATGATCGATGATCTTGCGGGTGGGCCGGGGCTCGCTACCCTCCGGGACCTCGAAGGGAGCCGCCGGTGTCGGCTCGCGCTCATCCACGGGGGTATGCAGCGCCCGGTACATCCGATCGAGACGGGCTACTTCAACAGGCCTCGTGCACAGACTCACCGCGATCATGGCAAACAAACCACATGACAAGTAGGCCAGCATCTGCACCGGCAGGCGCAAAGCTCCATCGAACATCATGGACGACGGCAAGTAGGCGGTGCCGAACGCGTTGACGTCGAACAACGGTGCAAAGGCGTTGCCCGCGAGCAGCGCCACGAAGAACGCCACCAGTGTCGAGGCCCAGGCGCCGGCCGGGGTCGCCCGGCGCCAAAAGATCCCCACCCAGAACGGGATTCCCATCATCGCCTGCACCTTCCAGAAGGTCTCGAGGCCGGTGATCACGCTGTCGAGAAAGATCGCGTAGACGACGCACGAGGCCACCAGGACGAGAGAGAACACCCGGCCGACCCAGAGGTAGTGCGCCCCGGTGCGATGGGGCGCGACCAGCGGACGGTAGATGTTCTCGGTAAATAGCGCCGAACCGGAGACCATCCAGGCGTCGCACGACGACATCACCGCCGCCAGCATCGAGGCAAGAAACAGCCCCAGCAGCCCCGGCGCCACCAGAGGCAGGAGATCCCGCGCCATCAAGCCGTACGCCTGGTCGACCTGCGCCGCACTGGTCATCCCCGGATACAAGGCGATGGCCGCCAGCCCGGTAAACGTCCAGGCCACGGTGCAAAAGCGCTTGAGCATGTTGCCGTAGGTAAAGCCAACGCGGCCGTCCATCTCGGTCTCGCCGGCCGCCGCCACCGCCATCGAGTGCGGTTGCGTCGAGTTGCCGATGAGGCCGTTGAATGCCACCACGGCGATGTAGAACACCGTTATGTCACCGGCGGTGACGAGGGCGAACATCTGTGGGTCGCCGATGGTGTCGCGCAGCCCCGCCAAGCCACCCACCGCGTTGAGCGCAAACGGAAGAATCAGGAACGAAAGCACCACCGTCAGGATGCCTTGGACAAGATCGGTGATGATCGCGGCCGACAGGCCACCGGCGATGCCGTAGACGGAAAACAGCACGATGATGGTGGCGATCGCGGGGACCTCGGCGATCGCTCCGCCGCTCACCGCCGTGATCATGGCCCCGGCGCCCTTGAGCATGGTGGCGAGGTTGACCACCAGCTGCAGCACGGCGACACCGGCAAACAACCCCGCCACCGAGCGCGAGTAGCGCAGCTCGAAGTAGTCGCCCGTAGTGAGCGCGCGCATGCGACGGAAGACCGGAGCGATGAGCCAATAGAAGGGCGTGGCGAACAACCAGATCCACTGCAGCCAGATTCCCGAGAGGCCGCTGGTGTAAGTCTTCGACGCCACCGACACCGCCTGGTCCGTGTGCGTGCCGGCGCCGAAGGCGAAGAACAGCATGAACACCTTCTTGAAGCGGCGTCCACCCATGAAGAAGTCATCCGGGCTCTTCACCAGCCGCGCCGACCACAACCCGATGATGGTGATGCCGGCCAGGTACACCGAGATCACTACCCAGTCGAGCCAATGCATCGGCTAGCGAACCGCTCCCGGGGGCATCGGCTCGCCCGCCACCTTGCGTTTACCCCCACGGTGCCCGCAACGGCCCCCTGGGGATTTCTTCAGCACCCTGCTCAGTCGCCCTTCGCGCCGGAGAGCACGCCGCGCATGTAGGCAAACGACTGCTTCATGCCCGGAAGCGGGTCGTCGGCATCGATCTCGTACTCCAGGTTCACGTAGCCCGGGTAGTTCATCTTCTGGAGCTGCCGGAAGATCGCCGCAACCGGGATCTTGCCCTCGCCGACGATGCACTGGCTGGCCCTCGAGGTGAGATCGCGCAGGTCCTTCATGTGGATGTCGAGAGCTCGATCGCCGCACATGTCGAGCACCTCGACCAAATCGATCCCGGTGCGCGCAGTGTGCCCGACATCGACGCACACGCCAACCCGCGGATCCATGTCCTTGATCACCGGCAGCACGTCCTGCGGCCCGGGAAAATGGGAATCGGTCGGCCCGTGAACGTGCACGGCGACTTTGATGTCGTACTCGGTGACGAAGCGCTCGATGCGTGGCAGCGTTTGCGCCGTTGGTGCGATCACCATCAACGGCATGCCGCTCATCCGGGCGTACTCGAAGTAGGTGCGGATGTCGTCGTCATCGTCCTTCTGCAACGTGATCGTGCCGCCGCCGACGATCTGCAACCCGGCGCTTTCGAACTCGCGGCGGCCGGCGGCCAGTTCTTCGGGAGAATCTTCGTAGGGCTGATGGAACGACTTGATGTTTATGTACGGCGTGTTGAGCGCGCGTGTCGCCTGGATGGCGTATTCACGCGGGAACTGTCGTAAGGAATAGCTGGCGACACCGAGACGGACGGCATCTTGAGCCGCACCAGGCACCGGCTCCGGGACCGCATCGACGAACGCATCGGTCCCGGAGAGATGCAGCCCGCTCGTCGTGCCCTCAGCAGCGAGCGGCCAGGCCAGGCCGGCGACACCGACCGCTGCGGATGTGCGCAAGAAGCCTCGACGGGTGCGATCGCTCATCTCGATCCCGCTCACACCTTGGGTTCCCAGCCGGGCTCGTACTCCCGGCTCCAATACGACATGGCCTCGGCATCGCCGACGATGTGCCCGCTCGTCGGGTCGCAGTTCAACGTATGTCCGGTACGCTGGGCAATGTTGCCCAGATGGCACAACAGCACGCTCTTTTGCCCCTCGTAGATCGGGGCATTGAGTTGCTCCTTGCCGCGCACCCCGTTGAGGAAATTGTTGATGTGCATGCCCGTCATGTCGCCGCCACCGCGCGTATCGAGTGGCGAAACGGCCTCGCCGCGGAGCGAGCGCTTGACCTCGTTGTTGTTCAGGTCGTACACCACGTAGCCGCTGCGATCGATGATCACCGTGCCTTCCTCGCCGTGGATCGAAGCCCCGCGGCTGCGGCCTTCGATGGGTCGACCGTTGCAGCTACGACCCTCCCAAGTCATCGACTTTCCACCCTCGAACTCGTACGAAGCGACCTGGGTGTCGTACATCTGCCAGTCGTCGTCGAAGTGAAAGCGCCCACCCGACGAGGTCACGCGGGTCGGGTAGTCGACATCCAGAGCCCAGCGACACACATCGATCTCGTGAGCACCGTTGTTGTTGATCTCACCGGTGCCCCAGCGCCAGAACCAATGCCAGTTGTAATGGATCACGTTGTCCCGGTAGGGGGTACGCGGCGCCGGCCCCTGCCACAGGTCGTAGTCGAGCCAGTCGGGAACGCCGGCAACGATGCCGTGTCCGATTGACCCGCGTGTATTGGCGTACCAGGCGCGCGCGAAGTAGGGCCTACCGATGAGGCCGCGGTGGATCTCGCCGATGATCTCGATCGAGCGCGGCGCTGAACGTTGCTGATTGCCCATCTGCACGAGGAGCCCGTAGTGGGACTGCGCCTCGGCGAGCAACTCTCCCTCGCGAGGGTTGTGTCCGCACGGCTTCTCGACGTAGACGTGCTTGCCGGCCTGCAGCGCCAGCAAGGTGGCGGGCGCGTGCCAGTGATCCGGAGCCGCAATCACCAAAGCGTCGACGTCATCGTCGTCGAGAGCACGGCGGAAATCGCTGATGCCCCGGGGCTGCGCGCGCTGTGCGTTCGAAACCGTCGCCACGGTCTTTTCCACCGCACGACCATCGACGTCGCACACGTACGCCACCTCGCAGCCCGGGGCCCGGGCAAAGGTCTGCGCCAGCACGTCGCCGCGGCTGTTGACTCCCATGACCGCCACCCGCACTGTCTCGCTGGGCGCGTTCTGTCCGTAGACCGCCGGAATCCGGCCGAGCGCGCCGACGCCGATGCCCGCCACCGCGGCACGCTGGATGAACTGGCGCCGGCTGGCCCTACCAGTCGACAGGCTCGGGCGCCCTTTGCTCTCTTTGGGTTGTTTCATGTGTCCTCGCTCAATGGCCGCCGGGTGACTCCAGCTGACGGATCTTGATGCTGCGGAACCAGACCTCGTCACCGTGATCCTGCAGCACAATGTGCCCGGCGCGCCGGTCGGCGAATCCTTCGATTGGTTGGTACTTGCTGGCCGCGAGACGCTCGGCGAAAGCATCCGTTTCCAGATCGAACTCGAGCACCTTGGCGCCGTTGAGCCAGTGCTCACCGTGACCTCCGCGAAAGACCAGCCGCGACTCGTTGAACTCCCCCACCGGCCGTAGTTGCTTGTTCGGCGCCGGCCCTATCAGGTCGTAGAGCGCCGCTGCGGTGCGGTTGAGGCCGTTTTGCGCATCGGGGTGCCCGTCGTCGTCGAGGATCTGATATTCGAACCCCAAGGCCGCATGAACGGGCGGCGCCGACGTCGACATCTCCTCGGAAACGTTGTACTTGATGCCACTGTTGGCGCCCGCTGCGACCTTCCACTCGAACATGAGCTCGAAGTCCTCGAAGGTGTCGACGGTCATGATATCGCCGCCTTCGAGAGGCTGACCGTCGGCCGCCGTCGGTACTTCGCCGCTGGGAACCTTGCGAATGGCGCCTTCGTCGATCGTCCAGTGTTCCGCAGGAACCTCGTCGCGCCCCAGCCCCCGCCAGCCGTCGAAACTGGTGCCGTCAAACAGCAGTCGCCAGCCGGCCTCGACGTCCACCGGGCTGAGTTGATTCGGCTCCGCCGTGCGTTCGGCCTGGGTAGCGGACGGGGAAGACTCCGAGGGGGAAGACTCGGTGGTGCCGCATGCCGCCAGCGCCAGCGCCAGCGCCCAACAAACCAGGGCGACCGATCGGCAGCTTCTTTCTCGGTGATGCCCACGTGCGTTGCCCCGCAGAGAATCGTTCATCGTCCCTCGTTCCCGGTCGCCGGCCCTGGCGCAATGTCGAAGCCTGGCCAATTGATACCGATGCTCTCGAGTTTTGCAACCGAGACGCCCCGCCCGGATATCTCAGCGCGTCGCGAAGCGAGCGGCGCGAGGGCGGGTGAGACCAGGCGCGCGCGGATTCCGGCTAGCCGACGATCGCCGGGTCGGGCCGGTCGGCGCGATCCAAGGCGTCGAGCAACGCCTGTGATTGCCGCCCTACCCAATCACCGACGAACGCGAGCCCCGTCAAGCGACGCCGTGCCCGTCCGATGTCGCCGCGCGCCAACAGGATGTTGGCCAGGTACCAATCCGAGATGCGCCCGGCACGCGCCGAGACAATGCCGGCCTCGAGCAGCTCGACAGTGCCGCTCGAGGTGTCGCCGGTGAGGTAGCGTGCAATCCCCAGGTACCCCGAAGCTTCGGGCACAGCCCGGGGTTGCTGCGTCAAGGGCTCGAGTTTGCCGATCGCTTCTTCGTAGTCGCCACGCACCAGCAGATCGAGGCCCTCAGCCAATGTCACGTCGCGCCCGTTGATGTCGGCCCGGTACCCGTAGAGAAAGTCGTGGAACCAGCGCGGTACGGTATCCGCCGTGGCGTGTTCCGCCCACGGGTTCGGCGCCAGCGCGCGGGCCAGCACGACCCCGCCGGCCAGGCCCGCCGCCAGGGTAAGCACCAGCGCCGCCGCCCGGGTGCCGCGCGAGATACGCGGCGCCAGTGCCGCTTTGGCGGCGCCGGAGCGCAGCAGCATCATGGTGCCCAGCCGGTCGCCGCACCTACTGCACTCCCGGCAGTGACCGGCAACCGCACGCGCCTCGTCGCCCGACAAGGCAGCGTCGACGTAAGCGGTAAGCGTCTTCAGGTCGGGGTGACCGCCTTCATAGCAAGGCTCGGGGATAACGTGAAGCGACGCCGCGAGGAGGTCGAGGCCCGCTTCGATCTCCTCGATAACGCTGTCGAGCTCCATGCGGCGCTTGCGCGCCACATCCTGCAGCGACACCGAAGGCCGGCGCAGCAGCAACATCTCGATGGCGCGCCGCTGCGGGCGGGGCAGCTCCTGCAGCATCTGCGAGGCCACCTCCGAGGCGTGCCGCGGATCGGTCTTTGAACGCTGGTCGGTGAGCAGCCGGAACACGCTGGGCTGATCGCCGGCACCAGTCGGCTCGTCCTCGGTGGGGCCGCCCGCGTGGCGGCGCCGCTGGAGCAACTCGAGGGCTTCGCTGCGAATGGCGCCGAGCACTCTGTCGTGGGCCTGGCGCTCGGAGCCCAGGTCGTCGGAAAACCGCAACGTACGGTTGACGGCGCGGCACACGATGTCGTCGGCATCGGTGCGGTTACCGGCGAAGGCCCTGGCGTAGAGCGTCCAGGCAGAATAGCGGCGCTTGCAAGCGCGTCGGATCGGGGTTTCGGAATCCTGCAGCATGAACAGGCTCACCCTTTTCGGGGTTACCTGGGGGCAGCCACCACCGCTCACTACTATACTGACACGCCATGCGAGACGACAATGGGCATCAACGCGCGGCCGTCGGGCGACTCCTTCTCGGCGCGATACTGCTGACAAGCTGCGGTCCTGTCGCCAACGACGCTCGCGAGATCCCGACGGCTGCCCCCAACATCCTGTTCATCTCCGTCGACGACCTCAACGACTGGATCGAGCCGCTCGGCGGGCATCCGCAGGCGCGCACCCCCAACCTCACCCGCCTCGCCGCCGAAGGCGTGCTGTTTACCCGCGCCTACACACCTTCGCCGTCGTGTAATCCGGCGCGCACCGCAACGCTGACCGGCATGCATACCTACAGCACGGGGATGTACTCGAACTACCAGTACTGGCGCGAGGTGCTACCGGATGCCGTGACGCTGCCACGGTACTTCCACGACAACGGCTACTGGGCGGCGGGCGCCGGCAAGATCTTCCACAACAACATGCCGGATCCGGGTTCCTGGGACGACTACTTCCCCTCCAAGGAGCGTCACATGCCGTCGTACTTCCGCCCGACGCCGGGCCAGACGGTCAACATGCCGCCGTTCGAGGACATGTACGGAGACTTCGACTGGTCACCGATCGACATCCCGTTCGAAGAGACCGGCGACTTCTCGTCGGTGCAGTGGATCATCGATCAGCTGCAGCGCGATCATCCGCGGCCGTTCTTCCTGGCCGCGGGGATCTACCGGCCGCACCTGCCGTGGTACGTACCGCGCGAGTACTTCGATATGTTCCCGCTCGATTCCATCGAGCTGCCGAAGCTGCTGGAAAACGACCTCGAAGACGTTCCGGAGCGCGGCCGCGAGCTCGCCCGTCGCGCCGGCAACTATCACGAGCACGTGGTCGCCGCCGACCAGTGGAAGGAAGCGGTGCAGGGATACCTCGCCGCCATCGCCTACGCCGACGCGCTGGTGGGCCGCTTGCTCGATGCGCTCGAGGCCAGCGCCCACGCCGACAACACCATCGTCGTGTTGTGGTCCGACCACGGATGGGAGCTCGGCGAGAAGGAGCATTGGCGCAAGTTCGCGCTGTGGGAGAACCTGTCGCGCATCGTTCTCATGGTGAAGGTGCCACCGGGAACCCCGGGGCTCCCGCAGGGCACCGCGGCCGGCGGGCGCTCAGGGCGCACGGTCTCGTTGGTTGATCTCTTCCCTACCCTCATCGAGCTGGCCGGCATCGCGCCCAAATCAGGACTGGACGGGCGAAGTTTGGTGCCCTTGCTGGCGGACCCCGACACTACCTGGGACCGACCCGCCATCACCACCTATGACCGCGGCGAATACTCCATCCGCGACGAGCGCTACCGCTACATCCGCTACATCGACGGCAGCGAGGAGCTCTACGACCACGAGACGGATCCCGAGGAGTGGACCAACCTCGCTGACGACCCGGCATACGCCGCGGCGAAAACGCGGCTGGCGGCACACATTCCAGCGGATCCCGCGCCGCTGGTCGACACCTCGTACGAGCTCATGCCGCATCACATCCCGCCGCTGCGCGACCTCGACGATTATCTGCGCCGCAGGAGCGAGAGCAACCGCCGCTAGCCCGGATCGCTCAACGGGTCACGAAGCGAGCGGGCGCGATGCACATCCACCTTTTCGCAGAGCGCCGTGAGCCCTTTTGCGACTGCTTCTCACATTGCGTTGTGAGGACCCCGTCACATGAAAGGACACCTGCGATGACCCCGAAGGTGAAGCACCCGCAGCACCAACGAGAGCACGGCAGCCTGCTGGCCGTCCCGGAAAAAAAGCTCCTGGTATGGATCGCCGAGCGCCTCCCCCGCCAGGTGAACTCCGATCACCTCTCGCTGCTCGGTCTCGCCGCCATGTTGGCAGCGGGCCTCGCCTTCTGGGCGTCGAGCTGGCACCCCTGGTTGCTGCTGGGTGTGGTGGCCGCGCTGGCGGTCAACTGGTTCGGCGACAGCCTGGACGGCACCGTCGCCCGTGTGCGCAACCAGCAGCGTCCGCGCTACGGTTTTTACGTCGACCACGTACTCGACGTTGGCGGCGCCGCGTTTCTCTTCGGCGGCATGGCGTTTTCGGCGCACATGAACACCACTGTGGGGCTCTGCTTGCTGGTGGCCTACATGATGGTATCGGCGGAGTCCTATCTGGCGACCCACGCACGCAGCGTCTTCAAGTTGTCCTTCATGCGGGTCGGCCCCACCGAACTGCGCCTGTTGCTGGCGGCCGGCGCGCTGCGGGTCATGGTCGATCCGAGCGTGGTGCTGTTGGGGCGCGAGTTCCTGCTGCTCGATGTCGGGGGCGTGGTTGCCACCATCGGGCTCGGCGTGGCGTTCGTGGTCTCGGCGATGCGCAACACGGCGGCGCTGTATCGAGAGGAGCCGCTGCCGCCGCGCAACGGGGCCAAGACGCAACGCAGGCGCCCCAGCGACAGCCGCCCTTCGTGGATACCGGTGCAATAGTGACCCGAAGTTCTCAACAGGTCGCGCGGCAAGAGTGTGTACGAAACCCGGGTGGTGCGCTGCGGCGCTGGCTGGCGTTCGGTTCGGTGGGAACTCTGGGATTCGCCGTGCAGTTCTCCACCCTGCTGGTGCTGATCGGCTGGTTCGAGATCAACTACCTGCTCGCCACCGCCGTCGCCGTCGAGCTGGCCATTCTGCACAACTTCCTGTGGCACCAGCGATGGACGTGGTCGGACCGCGGCACGATGGGCATCCGGCACATGTGCGGGCGCCTGGTGCGCTTCAACGCCGGCACCGCGGTTACCTCGATCGGCGGCAACGTATCGCTCATGTGGGTGTTGGTGTCACTCTTCGACGTTCACTACGCCGCGGCCAATGTGGTGACGGTGCTGTTGCTGTCGATCGTCAACTTCTTGCTGTGCGACCGGTTGGTGTTTCGCGCCTACGGGCGGCCACTCTCCTCGTGCTCGGGAAACGCGGCGCGGGCTGTGGTCGGCTCGATCACACGA
>SMVA01071941.1_pt1 | contig 10532 bp, 5 predicted proteins | sample 2456451 | NCBI WGS metagenome assembly SMVA01 (sample SAMN11095933, study PRJNA526329) | marine sediment metagenome | biome: Marine sediment; feature: Surficial sediment; material: Deep marine sediment; isolation source: Hadal surficial sediment | place: Pacific Ocean | collected 2014-05 | depth 0-1...
CTGGTCCTGGGCGGTTTCGACGTCTCCACGGCGCCGGTCTCGGTGTTCAAGTACGCCGATCCGGAAGCCGGCGGCAGCGGTCAGATGATGGCCGCGGCGACCATGGTCACGATTCCGGTCTTCTTCATCGTGCTGGCGATCCAGAAGCAGCTCGCCTCCGGCCTCACCGTGGGCGGCGTCAGCAAGTAGCGCGGCTGCTTCAGTCGTAGCGCGCCGCTTGTCCGGGCGCTGGTGAAATACTGCGCCACGCCATAAGCCTGTTGGACGACGGTGATTGTTGTCCAACTATGTCAGGAACCGGCAGCCGCGTGCCCGCCATCCCCTACCAAGGTGAACGGTGCCCAGAAGATGGGGTGGGCGTAACTGAAGACCGACTGGCCAGCGCTGTCCAGATAGCCGGGCCCATCCATTAGCCCCAGCATGGCCTGGCGCAGCGCTTGCGTCCGGCTGAGACTCGGGTCCTCCGCCTGCCGGCGGAAGATATCCGTGGTCAACGCCTTGGCGCTCGTCGTCTCCACCGGCCAATTGCTCACCAGAAGTGCCCGCGCGCCGGCGTAGAAGAAGGCGCGGCCCAGGCCGGAAATCGCCTCCGCGCCGGCGCCGTCGCCCGCTGCCGTGTTGCAGGCCGACAGCACCACCCAGTCGGCATCCAGCTTGAGGCCCAGAATCTCGCTCATGGTGAGCAGTCCGTCGCCACCGCCGCCGGCCACCGCAGGCGCGCTCAGCGCCAAGGCCGGCTGGGTCAGGCCGTTGAGGTCGCCGGGCACCAGCCCGTGGGTCGCAAACGCGATCACCCGCCGGTCCGAGAGGTCCATGGTCTTGACCCTGCCCTCGTTCGCCGCCGCCCCGACGAACACGTCGGCGGTGAGGTCGGCGTTGAGCGCCAGCGCGATCCCGCGCACCTCGTCCGCCGTATCGGGTAGGCGCGGCAATAACGCCAGCTCGGCGCTGTCGACGTCGTCCATTCTGGGTAAACTGCGTAGGCGGATCGGTACGCCGCGCACGGCAAGCACGCCGCGGCTCGCGAGTGTCGGGCGCTGGGCCGCGGCCGTGGCTGTGGCCGTAGCCGCTTCGCTGGCCTGCGCCTCGCTGAACCAGGGGTCGGCGAAACCGGCAAAGGCCCGCCGGCTCGGGTCGCCCGGCGGCAAGGCGCGAAGCGTCGCCAGCGACGCCACAGACGGCAGCACCGTCACCGCGTGAGAGCGCGCGAGCCACGGCACCTCGCGGTAGTTGGCGAACAGCGGCTCGCGGTCGGCGCCCAGCTCCTTGGGCTCCGTCACCAAGAGCGAGAACGGCAGCTGACCGAGCGCCCCGTGGGCGACGACGAGAACGCTCCGCGCGCCGCCCCAGCCCGCCTTCACCGGCGCGAGAAGCGACTGGTAGAGCTTGTGCGCCAATGCCACGTCGAAGACGGGAATGTCGCCCAGCGTCGCCACGTTCGGATCCAGCGCCCGGCGCAAGTCGGCCACCGCCGCGGCGATGTGTTCGCGCCCGAGCGGCACGGCGGCGAAAGCCGTTTCGCCACGATAGGGCACCGCCCACACATAAGTCCGCTCCTCGCCCACAAAGGTGGCGATCAGCGATTCGCCGGGAAGCAGCGCGGCGCGCACCGACTCGATCGTCGCCGGCTTGGGGTTGATGAGATCGGCGTAGTCGGGAAAGCGCGCCTCGATCTCCTCCATCAGCGCTGCCCGCGCCCCGCGCAGTTGATCGATCCGCGCGCGCAGCTCCAGCAGGGCATCCGGATCTTGTTGGTCTGTCGGAACGCTGAGCGCATTGGCTTGAAGAGTGAACAGCGAGCTGATCTGTTTTTGGGTGTCTTGTTCGCGGCGCACCAAGTCGGCCAGATCGGGAGTCCCAGCGGCGACACGGGCCGAGCTTGCGCTCATCGCGCGCTGTACGCTTTGCCCCCGGATCATGCTTGCCAATCGGAAAGTCTCGGCAGTGGCTCCGTCTACACCCTGGCCATCGGCCCCCACAAGCGCCGCGATATACGATTCGATGATGTAGGCGCGAAGCCTGTCTTGCGCCGCTTCACCATCTGCCGTCCGGCGTGAGCGCGTCATCAGAATCGGCACGGCCTCGGCGAACGCCGCCAGCGCGGCCTCCCGCTGGTCTGTCATCGCCAGGGCAACGGCCAGGAGTCCCCGAGTCTCGGCGGTCCTGTAATGCTTCGCGCCCAGCCGCTCCATGCGCCGCTCAAAGGCCGTTTCCAACTTTTCCTTGGCCTCGGCCGGACGGCCAGCCTTCAACAGGGCCCAGCCCCATAACGGATTATCGGCAAAAAAGGCTTCGAAGCTCGCCTGATTTTCGGCCATGCCGTCGGCGATGGCATCGTAGGTTGCAAGGGCTTCATCGAAGTCACCGAGAGCAATGTGTGACGCGGCCAGTATGGATCGTGCGGCGTTAAGGATCAGAGCGCTCTCGGGAGTGCCAATCGTCCGATAAATTTCCAACGCGGCCCGGGCCAAGGTGGCGCTTTCCTCGAAACGCCCTTGCTCATTGAGTATCCCGGCCAGCCTGCGTGCCAACCCGGCCGTAATCCTGGAGTATTTTCCCGACCTTTCGAGGACCTCCAGGAGGACATCGCGCGCCACGATCTCGGCCTCCACGAGGCGGCCCTGACGAAGAAAATTAAGCGCAAGCCTGCTCCGCAAGCCGGGCAGCATAAACGGATAGCGTTTCGAAAGTTCATTCCTGATCGTGGTTTCGATGGTTCGGCGCACGAAGGGCTCGGCTTCGCTCCATTTGCCTTGCGCCTCCAGGTATAACGCTTCAACGCGGTTTCGATGGTACTCGCGAAATTTTCCGCCACGCCCTTCGGCGAGTGCGTTTAACGTCCGGCCACGCCACTTACCGGCTTCCTCCAAATTGCCGGCATAGGCGTAAAATCGAGACAGGGTGCTGTAGCCACCAACGTACTCCGTCACGCGAATGGACCGCTGTATCGACTCGATCGCAGCCTTGTGGTTGCCTAGCGAAAATTCGGCCCCGCCGAGTTCGAGGAAGATGTCCTTGCGGAGTTCCGTCCTTATCAATGTGTCTTCCCGCGCGATCTTGCCCGCTTCGCGAAGATCAGCTAACTCCTGGCCCGCGCGACCGAGGCGCCGCGCCGCCATTGCCCGTCCATAGTAGAACGCCGCGAGCTTGGACTTGCTCACGCCTACTGGCGGTCGAGCCTCGGCCTCGGTCTTTTGCCGAGCTAATTCTTCCGGGTCAGCGAGCTTCTGCTGATCGAGGACCGCAGTGATGTCGTTGATGGTCCGCGGTGGTGGAACGAACGAACCACCCTCGAACGTCGCCGTGATTTTTTTCGCCTCTTCCAGCGACACCGCCGGCGGGCCCGTGCCGTCGGCCTCGCAGGCGGCGAGTGCGAGGGTCCCCGCCAATCCGGCAAGCAGACCCGGGTACTTTCGCCAAACCGCCCGCGCGGAAGTGATTTGAAAATGGTACATCGGCATGGCCTCCGATCCCTGCGGTGGCGCTCTATACGTTAATATAAGTTGTTTCCGGGCGAATGAGAACGGCCATTTTTACCATGGGCGGCGTCAGCAAGTAGCGCGATTGCTTCAGTCGTAGCGCGCCGCTTGTCCGGGCGGCGGGGTGTAGACGAAGGTGCCTTGCCGGGCGATTGCCTCGCTGCCGCCGTGGCGCTCGGCTTGGGCCCGCTGGTCGGCCTTGGCCCGGGCGTCCGCCGCCTCGGGGTCCACGAAGGCGCGCAGCGCCGCTTCCAACTCCCGGTCCCGGCCGTCCGCGGTGCCCTCGGCGACCCGGTCGTGGGCCTCGATGGGGTCGGCTTCCAGGTCGTAGAGCTGGCTGTCCATGCCCACGTGGTAGATCAGCTTATGGGCCCCGTCCCGCCACAGGAACCCGCCGGCCCGAGAGGCCGAGGCGTGGAACTCGGCGAAGCCCACGCGGGGCCTTTCCCGCCCGGTCATGGCCGGCCACAGGGAGGTTCCCGGCAGGTCCCGGTCGTCGGCCTCCTGGGCCACGCCGGCGCCCTCCAGGATCGTGGGGTAAAGATCGACCGCCGAGGCGATCTGTTGCACCACGCGCCCTTCGGGGATGCCGGGTCCGGCCATGATCAGCGGCACTCGGACCGCCGGCTCCATCAGGTGGTTCTTGCCGAAGAGTCCGTGGTGGCCGTAGCTCTCGCCGTGGTCCGAGGTGTAGAGCACCCGGGTATCGCCCAAGAGGTCGAGCCGCTCGGCGGCCGCCATGACCTGGCCGATCTGCTCGTCCAGATGGGTGACCAGGGCGAAGTAGCCGGCGGCGATGCGCTTCAAGACCGCTTCGTCGTCCATGGCACCGAACAGCTTCAGCTTGCGGATGTGCTCCAGGGCCGGGTGGCGCGGCATCTCGTCGGGGCGGAACAGCACCGGCAGGGGCACTCGGTCGTGAGGGTAGAGATCGTAGAGCCTCTTGGGCACCAGGAAGGGCGGGTGGGTGCTCACATAAGACACCAGCAGCACCCAGGGCGTGGCCTGGTCGGCCGCGTTTTGCTCCAGCCAGGCGACGGCCCGGCGGGTGATCTCCCGGTCGTAGTCCTGGTATTCGCTCTCGCCGACGCCGGAGCGCTCCCAATAGAGCTCCCACTGGCCGGGCATGGCCGGCTGCTCGCCGCTCCAGCGCAACAGCCCGGTCAAGCCGCCGACCCCGTCGACGATGTGCATGGGCACGATCTCCTGGACGAAGCCGTTGTCGTCCTCGGTGCTCCGGTAATGGAGCTTGCCGATCGAGACCGTGGTGTGGCCTCGTTCCTTCAGCCGGTGGCCCCAGCTCGCCACCCGCCCGTCATAGGCGATCGCGTTGTCCCAATAGCCGGTCTGATGGGGATAGCGCCCGGTGGCCAGGCTGGCCCGGGCCGGGCAGCAAAGGGGGCTCGCCGAGTAGCTCTTGGCAAAGCGCGCGCCCCGGGCCGCGATCCGGTCCAGGTTGGGGGTCTGGACGACCGGATGGCCCTGGCAGCCGAGCAGGTCGCCGGTGTGGTTGTCCGACAGGAAGAAGATCAGGTTCGCGGGCTTGGTCATGGGTCGGTCCGGTCAATCATGGCTTCACGGCACCATAGGACAGATCACCTGCGACGGGAACGGCCTGGGGCGATATACTCAGAGTCGGACGGGAGTCCGCGCCCTTTGACGACGACGAGACGATGGTGCCCATGAAGCCGCAAAACCTTCTGTTCCTGTTGTCCGACCAGCACTCGAGGAAGGCCCTCGGCTGCTACGGCCATCCGCTGGTGCAGACCCCCAATCTGGACCGCTTGGCCGCGCGCGGCACCCTGTTCCGCAACGCTTATTGCAATTCGCCGATCTGCGTGCCGTCGCGCGCCAGCCTGGCCACGGGCCGCTACGTCTTCGACATCGGCTACTGGGACAACGCCAGGCCCTACGAAGGCTCCGCCCCCTCCTGGGGCCACCGGCTGGCCCATCACGGCCATCGGGTCGAATCCATCGGCAAGCTCCATTTCCGCTCCGCCGCCGATCCGACCGGCTTCGCCGAGCAACACTTTCCCATGCACGTGGTCGGCGGCGCGGGCGACCTTCTGGGGTCCTTGCGGGACGGTTCGGCGGTGCTCACCAAGTACCGGGCCTATCACGAGAACGCGGGGCCCGGAGAGTCCACCTACAGCGCCTACGACCGGAAAATCACGGCCGCGGCCGTGGACTGGCTCGGCAACCAGGCGCCCCGCCACCAGGACAAGCCCTGGGTGCTTTTCGCCTCCCTGGTCTGCCCCCATCCGCCCCTGATCGCGCCGGAGGACTTTTACCAACTCTACCCGCCGGAGGAGATGCCCTGGCCGGTGGATCACGATCCGGACAAGCGCCCGGAGCATCCGGCCCTGGCCGACTTGCGGCGCTTCATGGGCATCGACAAACCGTTCTCCGAGGACGTGGTGCGCCGCTCGATCTCCGCCTATTTCGGGCTCTGTAGCTTCCTGGACCACAACCTGGGCCAGATCCTGGACGCGCTCGAGGCCAACGGCCTCGCCGCGACCACCCGGGTGATCTATTCCAGCGACCACGGCGAATCCAACGGCAACCAGGGCCTCTGGGGCAAGTGCAACATGTACGAGGATTCCGCCGGGGTGCCGCTGATCGTGGCCGGGGAGGGGGTGCCCGAGGGGCTCGCCGTGGACACCCCGGTCTCCCTGGTCGACGCTTATCCCAGCGTGCTGGATTGCGTGGGGTTGGAGCGGCTGGACGACGATGACCATTTGCCCGGCCGCTCGCTGTTCGAGTTGGCGGCGGGCGTTGACCCGGAGCGCCTGGTGTTCGGCGAGTTCCACGCCGCCGCCTCCGACACCGGGATCTTCATGGTCCGGCGGGGTCCCATGAAGTACGTCCACTATGTGGGCTACTCGCCTCAGCTCTTCGACCTGGCCAAGGACCCGCAGGAGACCAACGACCTGGCGGCCGACCCGGCCTACGGAAAAGAACGGGACGATCTGGATCGAGCACTCCGAAAGATCGTCGATCCCGAGGCGGTCGACGCCCGGGCCAAGGCCGACCAGGCGGCGCGCATCGCGGCTGCGGGCGGCCGGCGGGCGATCCTCGAGAAGGGCTCCTTCGGCTACACCCCGGCGCCGGGCGAAGCCGTGGTCTATCGTTAGGCGCGCCACCATGACCGAGCCTTGCAACCTGGTCTATTTCCAATCGGACAACCACAATCGGTCCACCTTGGGCTGCTACGGCCATGGCCTGGCACGGACCCCGGTGCTCGACCGCATCGCGGGCCGGGGCGTTCGCTTCGCCAATGCCTACGCGGCCAGTGCGCTCTGCTGCCCGGCCCGAGCCAGCCTGGCCACCGGCCGTTTTCCCCATCAGACCGGTTATTGGGACAACGCCATCGTCTATGACGGCCAAGTGCCCAGCTGGATGCACCGCCTGCGCGGACAGGGTCACCACGTGGCCTCCATCGGCAAGCTGCACTACCGTTCCACCGAGGACGACAACGGTTTCTCCGAAGAGCTCCTGCCCATGCATATCCTGGGTGCCAAGGGCGGGGTTGCCATGCTGCTGCGAGGGATCGACGACGAACAGGAGAACGTGGGGCAGTGGCAGCTCTATCTGGAGCAATCCGGTGCCGGCGAAACCCCCTATCAGGACTTCGACCGGAAGATCGGCGACCGGGCGATCCGCTGGCTCCGGGAGGAGAGTCGGGGCCGGGACCGTCCCTGGGTGCTGCACGTCTCCTACGTGAGCCCCCATCCGCCCTTCCTGGTGCCGCAACGCCTGCTGGATCTCTTTCCCCTGGAGCGGATTCCCCTGCCGCCCTTGTCCTCGCCCGCGGTCCGGCCGGAGCACCCGGCACTCCAGCATCTGAGGCGGATCATGGCTTGGGGCGACCTCCGACCCGAGGATCTTCGGCGCATCGGCGCCGGCTATCTGGCGTTGATCGCCCACCTGGACGAAGAGATCGGCCGAGTCATGGCGGCGCTGGAGGACCTGGGCCTGCTGGAGACCACCCGGGTGCTCTACACCAGCGACCATGGGGAGATGGCGGGCTCTCACGGGCTCCTGGGCAAGTGCAATCTCTACGAGGGCGCCATCGGCGTGCCTCTGCTGATCGCGGGGCCCGGGGTTCCGGCCGGCCGGGTCGTTGCCGCGAACGCCTCCCACGTGGACCTCTTCCCGACCCTGGTGGAAGGCGCGGGGGGCCAGCTTTTGGACCAGGACGTCGACCTGCCGGGGGCGTCGTTATGGCCGGCGATCGCCGGTGGCGAGCGGGCGCGCGGGGTCTTCGCCGAGTACCACGCGGCCGGCTCCCGCACCGGCAGTTTCATGGTGAGGGACGGCCACATGAAATTGATCTATCATGTGAATATGCCACCTCAACTATTTGATCTTGAAGCAGATACGGAGGAGACTCACGACCTGGCTCAGGACCCCGCACAGGGGGAGACTCTGGCCCGGCTGGAGGGCCTGCTGCGCGCCATCTGCGATCCCGAGGACGTGGACCGGCGCGCCAAGGCCGACCAGCGGGCCAAGATGGATCACTGGGGCGGACCCGAGGCGATCAAGGCCGAGGGCATGCTGGTCTATACCCCGCCGCCGGGCGCGGCGCCCGAAATCCAAGGCCGTGCGGGGGCACCGTGAGGCCGCCGTCTCCCGGGTCCGGGCCAAGCGCGCTCAGGACGACGGCGTCTGTCTGCCCGCTTCGGCCCAGCGCATGACCCCCAGGGCGCCCAGACCCAGCAGGGCGAAGCCGCCGACCAGTGGCAGGACCGTAGCGTTGTAGCTCTGCCCGATCGCGGTGCCCAGGGCCAGGGAAATGAAGGTGGTGATCGATCCCACGACGGCTGCCGCCACTCCGGCAATGGGGCCCATGGACTGCATGGCCAGGGAATTGAAATTTCCGAACAGAATGCCAATGCAGAAGAACGCGATCATGAGATAGGTCATCAGGGCCCAGAGCGGCGGCTGGCCCGATAAAGCGGCCGCGGCCACGAAGGAAGCCACCGAAGAGCCGCAAAGGACCAGCAGGGCGCGGTCGGACAGGAACCGCATCCCGAAGCGCATCACCAGGCGGGCGTTGAGATAGGAGGCGCTGCCGATCGACAGGGCGAGCACGGCAAAGTAGACCGGGAACAGCCGGCCCAGTCCATAGAGCTCTTGGAAGATCTGCTGGGCGGAGGCCAGATAGCCGATGAAGGCGCCGAAAATCAGCCCTGCCGCGATGGTGTAGCCGAAGGCGATGCGATTGGTGCAGGTCTCCACCACGGCCAGGCCGATCCTTCTGGGGGAGAACGGCTTGCGCCGATCCGGTGTCAGGGTTTCCGGCTGCCGGAGCGCGAACCAGGCGAAGGCGATCACGGCCAACACCAGGAAGCTGACGAAGATCGCGCGCCAATGGGCGACCAGGAGAATGGCTTGGCCCAGGGCCGGTGCCAGTGCCGGGACCAGGATGAACACCGCCATCACGAAGGACATGATCCGGGCCATGGCGCGGCCCTCGTAGCAGTCCCGCACCAAGGCGACGATGACGATCCGCGGCCCGCCCGCGCCGATGCCCTGGAGGAAGCGCCCGGCCAACATGGCTGAGAAGCTGGTGGCAAAGATCGACAGCAGGCATCCGGCGATGAACAGGACCAGACCCAGATAGATCGCCGGCTTGCGGCCCGTGCTGTCGGACAGCGGGCCGTAGATCATCTGGCCGGCGGCCAACCCCAGAAACAGCACGGAGATGATCAGCTGGTTGTCGTTGCTCCGCTGGACCCCGAGATCACGGCCGATCTCCGGCAAGGCCGGCAGCATGGCGTCGATGGACAGCGCCACCAGGGAGATCAGCAGCGCCATCAACGTGACGAACTCGCCCAGGCGGCGGCCGGACGGTTGGCCTGATTCAGACTCGGACATAGCGCTTGCCGGGACCCTGCGGGCGACGGCGGGGCAGGGGCCGGTCCATCAGTCGAAGGTTGGCACCTGTCCCGGCGCCGGCGTGTAGCCGAAGTCGCCCCGGGCCCGGATTGCCTCCAGGCCGCCGTTGGCGTCGATCCGGGCCTGCTGGTCGCGGAACGCGCGCTCGTTGACCGCCTCCGGATCGACGATGGCGCGCAGTTTGGCCTCGCAACGGGCGAGCACGTCCCCGTGATCCGCGCTGGTGCCCAGGTCGCGGGCTTCCTGAGGATCGGCCTCCAGGTCGAACAGCTGGGGGACCTCGCCCACGTAGTGGACGTACTTCCACTTGCCGTCGCGGATCATGAAGAACCCGGTGGACGAGCCGGCTGCGTGGTACTCGCTCAGCACCGTGCGCTCGGGAGTCTCGCCGGCCGCCATGCGCAACAGGGAGTGCCCGGGCATGTGATGCTGCTCCTCCTCGGTGAGCGCCATTCCGGCGCCTTCCAGGATGGTCTGGTAGCAATCGACCAGGGAGACCGGCGCGGCCACGGCGTGGCCCGCGGGCACCTCGGGGCCGGCCAGGATCATGGGGATCTTCGCCGCTTCCTCGTACATCACCGATTTCCCCCAAAGGCCCCGGTGGCCGAGGTTGTCGCCGTGGTCGGAGGTGTAGAGGATCCGGGTATCGTCGCCGTGGCCGTTGGTCTTCAGCGCAGCGAGCACCAGGCCGATGTTGTGGTCCAGCAGCGAGACCATGCCGAAGTAGGCCGAGCGCGCGACCCGGACCGTCCGGTCGTCGAAATAGGGGTCGTAGGCCAGCACCTGGCTCAAGGTCTCGATCACCGGGTGAGTCTGCCGCTCGTCCGGCCCGTAGAACCGCGGCCAGGGCAGGGAGTCCGGCGGATAGAGGTCGTAGTAGTCCTGGGGCGCGATCAGCGGGAAGTGCGGCAACACGAAACCGACGAACAGCACCCAGGGCCGGTCGCCGAGCTTGGGCGCCTCTTCGGCCAGCCAGCGGCAGGCCTGTTCGGCAGTGCTGGCGTCGTAGCGGATATAGGTGGAATCGCCGGGTCCGGACTGGGCGGCAAGCTGCTTGGCCGCGCCGCGCTCTTCCATGTTCCTGCGCTCCAGTCCGAGCAGATCGCCCAGGCCATCCACCACATTGAGCGTGTCGATTTCGTGGGCGAAGCC
>SMVA01354539.1_pt1 | contig 10532 bp, 8 predicted proteins | sample 2456451 | NCBI WGS metagenome assembly SMVA01 (sample SAMN11095933, study PRJNA526329) | marine sediment metagenome | biome: Marine sediment; feature: Surficial sediment; material: Deep marine sediment; isolation source: Hadal surficial sediment | place: Pacific Ocean | collected 2014-05 | depth 0-1...
CGAGACAGGCAACATTGGGATTTGATCGTCATCGGCGGCGGTAGCGGCGGCCTGGCTGCCGCACAGCGCGCCGCGGAGTATGGCGCCCGCGTCGCGGTACTCGAAAGTGGTCGCCTGGGCGGCACCTGCGTCAACGTCGGTTGCGTGCCGAAGAAGATCATGTGGAATGCCGCCAGCGCGGCGCATGCCATTGCCGATGCCTCGGGCTACGGCTTCGGCGACCTGCAGCCGGACCACGACTGGGCGGCGCTCAAGGAACGCCGGGATGCCTATGTCCTGCGCCTGAACGGCATCTATGCGAACAATCTCGCGAACAAGGACATCGACTACATCCCCGAGTACGGTGTACTCGAGGACTCGACCACCGTGTGTGTCGGTGACCGCATCCTGACCGCCGAGCGCATCATCATCGCGGTCGGCGGCGAACCGATCGTCCCCGCTCTGCCGGGTGCGGAACACGGTATGACGTCAGACGGTTTCTTCGAGCTCGAGGAGTTGCCTGAGCGGGTCGCCATGGTCGGCAGCGGCTATGTCGCGGTGGAACTGGGCGGCATGTTACGTACGCTGGGGGCGGAGGTCTCGATGTTCGCGCGCTTCGACAGCCTGGTTCGTTCGTTCGACGACATGCTGCAACGTTCGATCGTCGACGCGATGGAGGCCGATGGCATTCGAATGAACTGGCACGCGGTGCCGGCGGGCCTCGAGGAGGACGACGGTGAGCTGACGTTGCTGACGGAAGATGGGCGGCGTTACGGACCGTTCGATACGCTGATCTGGGCGATCGGCCGTCGACCGTTGACGGCGAATCTGGGTCTCGATGCGGCCGGCGTCGAAGCAGACGGCCGCGGGTTCATCCCGGTGGATAAATTTCAGGGCACCAATGTGCCCAATATCTTTGCCATCGGCGACGTCACGGGGCAGGCTCCGCTGACGCCGGTCGCGATCGCCGCCGGCCGGCGCCTGGCTGACCGGGTCTACGGGGGCATGGAAGGCCGCCACCTGGACTACGACAACATCCCGTCGGTCATGTTCACGCACCCGGCGACCGGCACCTGTGGCCTGACCGAGAAACGGGCGCGCGAACAATACGGTGACGATGTCACCGTGTACGAGTCGACGTTCGTGCCGATGATCAACAGCTTTACCGAGCATCGTACGCAGGCGACCATGAAGCTGGTTACGGTCGGCGAGGAAGAGCGTGTCGTCGGCGTGCATCTGTTCGGTCCCGGTTCGGACGAGATGATGCAGGGGTTCGCCGTCGCGATAAAAATGGGTGCAACGAAAAGCGACTTCGACGACACCGTCGCGATTCACCCGACGAGCGCCGAGGAACTCGTGACGATGCGTTAATCGTTCCGGGATCACCAGCTCCGCGCGATCAGCATCACGGCTGCCGCGGCCGAGACGGCGAGTACCGCGATGCGTGAGCCCGCGCGATCGATGTGCGCCGTGAAATGGTTGGCGACCCAGTAACCCAGCAAGAAGCCGGGTATCAGCGCCAGGCCCGACTGGAATTCCGGCGTGCGGAACTTACCGAAGCCGAACAGGATCACGAGCATCAGGACCGATGCGCTGGTGTACAGCGCCGCCAGCGTCGCGCGAATCTTCGGGCCGGATTCGTGCTGGTAGACGAGCGCCAGCAGCGGCGCGCCGATGCCGGTACTCGCGCCCGTGACACCCGATAACGCTCCGGCGATCATCGCGGTCGCTCGGGTCAGCGGGATGTGCAGGCCGGACGACGTGATTGCGATACCGATCAGGATCACCCCGCCGAACACGATGCCGAGATTGTCGGTCGGGACGACGGTCAGCACGTAGGCGCCGGCGATGGTGCCGGGAATCATGCCGATCAGCGTCGCCGGGATGTATTGCCAATCGACCAGGCGACGGCCCCGGACCGCCATCAGCCCCGATAATGAGAGGCTCGCGAAGATCAGCGGTACGGGCACGAGGCTCACATCGATCCACGCGAGCAGCGGCACGATCAGAAATCCTCCTCCGACGCCGCTCGCAACCTGCACGACGGAACCCAGGATGACCGCGAGCGTCGCAGCGATAAATTCTGTAATGCCCATAAAATAGTGATGGCGGGAGGATTACGCGGCAACCCACTCGCTGTCCGTTCAGTCAGATCGCGCCGTAATTTCGATCAGGTGATAGCCGAACTGGGTATGCACGGGTCCGAGGATCTTTCCCAGTTCGCCACTGAAGACGACTTCGTCGAATTCCGGCACCATCTGGCCCTGCATGAACTGGCCGAGATCTCCACCCTTCGGGCCGGTCGGGCATTTGGAGTGCGCTTTCGCGAGTTCGCCAAAGTCGCTGCCGTCCTCGAGCCATTGTTTCAGGACCACGCAGGTGGGTTCGTCGTCGACCAGGATGTGCCGTGCGCTTGCCGTCTTCACATTCTGCCGCGACTAGTCACCGATGGCTGTGGCCATCGAAACCGGACCCCCGTCTTTCTCCCAGAACGGCGGGAACCGCATCGCGATGGCCGAAAGGCACATGGCGCTGGCATTCATCAGCACGTAGATGCCGATATTGCCAAACACGAGCAGGAAACTTAAGGATGCGATCAGGAACGGCTGATGGGCGAGTAATACCTTGCCGGGGTTCGTGGCCTTGATGTTGTGGGGTGGCGAGACATGAATGTCCCACCAGCCGAGCTGGTAGTTGATATTCCAGACCGACAGAACACCGACGAGCAGCACGGCGTTGACGAGGCGCGGGAATTGAAAGTGCTCGAGGATCGAATAGAGCGACAGAAACAGCAACCCCGAGCAAAGACCCCACATGAGACCGTGAAACGCCGTCGGGAGCAGGTACAGCTTGCGCCCGTGCGTCAGCGTGCCACGTGGCCACCAGTAACCATAGGCCCAGATGATTACGACCACGCAGGCCGCCAGCGATCCCAGCCATATCGGGTCGCCCGGTTGCTCGCTACGCACCAACGGTGTCGAGACCATCGCCTTGAACACGCCGGTTACCCAGCTGAAGGCGATGACGAAACAGAAATAGAGTCCGGCGCGTATCCAGGCCATTCTCGGGCTGTGTACCATCGGCTCGTGTCGTGAACGTTCGCGAAACAGCACCGTACCGAGAATCGAGCCAATGACAAAAACGACGAGGATCAGGTAATCATCCCAGGTGCCCGTAAACGTGTAGCCCGCGGTAAAGAGGTGGGTCGGCGTCATGCGTCGTTCTCCTGATAAAACCAGTGCCAGGGCTCGTAATCGATGCCCCACGGGTTATCCCGGGGGTAGGATAGCGAAAAACCGAAGCTATGCGTGTGCGTCTGGAGCCAGGCGAAGGCCGGAGTCTCTTCGAACTCGAGCATCAATGGCCGGACCCCGGGCGTCGCGATGTCGATCGCGCAGCCGGTGTGATGCTGGCTGAAACCCGGGGCCGCGTTGACGCGCAGAATCTGGTCGATCGTTTTCCCGGCGTTCAGTTTCTTACGAATCAGGCGGGTTTGCTGATCGATACTGCGGAAGCCGGAAACCAGCAATAGTCTGACGTCGTCCGCCGCTGCGGCATCGACCATCGCAACCCACGCGGCTACCGTCGCGGGCGTCAGTTGTTGTTCGCGTCCCACGATGTTCGGTCCCGCGGATACCAGCGCGCCCGGCTCCGCGTAATGCGGCAGTCCTGACGTTTCAGCATAGGTATCCGGGATGCCCAGTTCTGCGTGAATCGTTTCAACCATCGGGTCGGGGACCGGCGCCCTCTTTTTCTACCAGAGCTTGATGCCCCGGATCGGTGATTGTTTCCGTTCGCGGCGCAGTTTGCGCATCCGGTTGTGCAGCACGGCACGCTTGTCGGCGAGCCAGTCCTCGCGGCCGACGTGTGTATCCTGGCCCTGGTTGACGCGACGTTTCTCCTCGGCGGTGCGGAACGCGCAGAACTCTTCGTACGCCGCGATCTCGCCGTCGAGATCGACGACGACAAGTTCGACCATGATGGCATCGTCCAGAAAGCCGAGGCCGGGTACGCGATCGGGGATCAGGTCCTCCGGATCGGCGAAGTAGGCCATCGCGTTCAGGACACGCGTCAGATCTTCGTCGGGGAGCTTCCACTCCGCATCCTCCACCATGTTCGCGAGCGTCTCGAGCCTGCGCAGCCGGGAACCAATGAACTCCGGCAGGCTCTTGTCGTCGGTCTGCGCGAACAGCTCCCGCGCGGCGGTCGTGATCTGCTCGGCGCCTATGCCGGATTTCCGGACCGAGGCCTGCGCCTTTTCGGCGATGCTCAGGAAGTGCTCGATGTCGCTGTCGCCGAGTTCGAATGTAATAGTGAGTGACATGGTGGTCCTCTATTTATTAATGTGTGTCCACGTCAGGATATCGTGACTATAACCTGATTGGCGCATGGGGAAAATGGGGCGGTCCCGGTGGCCCCAGTCAGCACTATAATGTGTTGATAACCAACGTGTTAAAAACATGGCTTGTATCAACCGACGGAACAGTCGGAGCGGATACTGATGCAACGCGAGTGGCCGCTAAGGCTGAGTAAACTCTGACCCCGGTTCCTGTTCCGCGGACAGCAGCAGGTCGATCTTGCTCTGATAATTACGCTTGAGCGAATTGCTTTCGGCGACCTCCTCCGCTTTCTCCATCCAGCGCCGCGCCTTGACCTCGTCTCCGAGTTGCAGGTAGTTCAGACCCATCAGGAAATAGAAGCTGTCCTCCCATTGCTTGCGGTTTACGGCGTACTTCAGGTGTTTTATGGATGTTTCGTAGTCGCGCTCCAGAAACGCCTGCCTGGCGAGGTGGTAGCGGTAATACGGATTGCGTGTCCGGTGATAGCGAACCTGGTTCTCATAGTATTCTGCCAGCTCATCGTTACCCTGCGCCGCATGGAGCCGGGACAGGTTGCTCATCGACACAAACTCGCGCGGTTGCAGGCGCAGGGCTTCGAGGTAGGCGGCTTCGGCATACACCGGTTCGTCGATACGGTTGTACAGGGCCGCCAGGTTGCTCCACGCCGGCGAGAAGGTCCGGTCCAGTGTGAGGGCGGATCGGAACATGACGAAGGCCTCGACATTGTTGCCGGCCTGCAGGTTTTCGACGCCCTTGTTGCTGAAATAGTGCGCGAAGGCGCGTTCGTCGGTGATCCTTCGCCGGTTATAGGTAGCCCTGAAGTCGTCAATATTGAAATCGACCACGCGCTCGCTTTCGGCCGACAGCCGAACGTAGACGTTGACATGCCGGTTGAGCAAATACGTATCGCCGCGCATGCTCCAGTCGGGCGGGATATCGACTTCCTGGTAGCGGGCGTCGATGCCGACCTCGCGGGCCATGGCGATGAACATGTTTGTGAACGACAGGCAGTTACCGGTGCGTGTGCTGAACGTACCGGCCGCCGTATCGGTGTTTGGTCCGTACTCCAGCCCGAAGCTGCCGTCGTTGATAATGGCGCGCAACAACTGATGTAATCTCAGGTAGCGGTTGTCCTGGCGATCGACGAACTCGTCGATGAACTGACGCATATCGTCCGTGACGGCCAGAATGAAACTCCCGTCGATGGCCGGGGCCTGCATGGGTTCGTCACCGATGATCGGTTGACCCGCGAGGACCTGATCGGGGTCGATCTGTCCGCTCGTCGCGGTCGCCGGCGGTGCGTTCGCGCAGCCTGCCAGGCACAGCAGCCAGACAGCCAGGCACGATCGGGCCACGTGCCTGACCGGGCGGTCATCATCGCGGCCTGTGCAGTGGCAACAGGTTCGGGTCACGGTTCGCATCGGGGCAGTGTCGGCAGCGTTAGGTTTGCCATGTCGGTGTCTGATACCAATCTCGATCCGGGTTAGGAAATTTGTATACCGTTTTGTTCCAGCAGCTTACGTAGCGGCGCTAAGTGCTGTTCGTAGTGACGCCAACGCTCGACAGCACGTGTATACATCGGCTCGCGGACCTGCACGGAGCTGGCTGTTGCAACGGGTGCAGTGTTGTGTTCGAAACTGAGGCACGCATCTTCCCAGTTCAGGTCGCAGAACTCGATGATTCTCCGGCTCTCGGCCTCCTGGTTGCTAACCAGTTCTTCGTACTGAATCTCCAGGACTTTTCCGGGAAGCACCTGTTGCCAGTACGCCATCAGTTTGCGGAACAGGACGAAATAATGCCCCGTATCCAGCAGATCGTACGCATAGTTGTAATATGAAAACTGCAGCGCGAACAGTTGTCGAAAATTGCTCAGGCAGGTGTCCATGGCATTGCGCTGCATGCAGATGATTTTCGCGTTGGGCAGCGACAGATGAATGAGGCCGATATAAAAGAAGTTAAGTGGCATCTTGTCGATAAAGTGAGGTGTCTGACCTGTTCTGGGTCGCGTGCTGTTTAGGTAGGCCTGACCCAGGGCGGTGAAATCCAGCTGCGTGCTTCGGCCCAGTGTTTCGAGGTCCAGCACCCGGTTCGACCGGGTACCGGCGGCGCGCTTTACGACGATGCCGAAGTTCTGTAATTCCCCGGCGGCAAAAACCTGGGAGTGGCTTGACAGTATTCGCTCGGCAAGGGTGGTTCCAGATCGTGGCATGCCGACGATGAAAATCGGCTCCTTACTATCACAGCCAACCTTGCCCGAATTCAGCAGCTCCGGTCCGAATAGCGCACGGACCTTTTCGAACAGGCCTCGGTCCTGATCGATCGAGTAATCGAGTTGTTCCCGCCTTTTCCGGTTGCCTTCTGCGAGGTGTCGGAACGCCCGATCATATTCGCCGATGTCCTCGTATTCCTTTGCGAGCGCATGGCGGATATGTAGTTCCGCCTCTATCTCGTCGTCCCGGTGGTCGAGTAACTGCTCCAGAGTTTCGATATGGTTGTTTTCGGGCGTTTGCCGGCGTAGATGCGACAGGGCCGAGTGAGCCTTGTAGAGATTCGGGTTCGCCCGCACCGCCGCGGTGTAGGCCTGCTCGGCGGCTTCGAAGTCTCCGAGAAAGCGTAATGACGATGCAAGATTGTACTGGAAGCCTGGATTATTCGGAGCATTTCTGACGGCGCGCCGAAATGCCGTGACCGCTTGTTCGTGCATACCGACCGCGCTGAATACGACGCCGATCGTATCCAGCGTCAGCACGTCTTCGGAGCCGAGCTGTAGGGCACGCTCGGCGGCCATCGCCGCGTCCTGTTGTTGTTTCAGCATGACCAGGCAACGCCCCAGCTGGGCGTGGTATTCCGCCAGCCGATTCTCGAGCGTGATTGCCCGGCGAATAAGCTGGATGGCTTCGACATATCGTTGCCCGGACGCCGCGATCATGCCGAGCAGAAAGAATGCATCGGGATGTTCGGGCCGTATCTTAAGAATCCGCTGACAGCATGCTTGCGCCTGCGAGTACTCGGCCCGGTTCAGGTGTTTCTCGGCCTCACGGTGCAATTGCGCGATCTGTGATTCGTTTGCGTTCGTTTGTGCCATCGTTGAACGGCTATGTCGGAAACAGGGCCAGTCCCGGCACGTTACCGCACCACGGCTGTGCTTGCCAAGGTCGTGAGCGAGCCTGTCAACGAAAAAAAGCCCGGTCGACGATGCGTCGACCGGGCTTTTGGCGTTACAGCCCCTGAACTAGTCGCCGAATTCCCAGCGCAGGTCCAGGCCGATCGTGCGCGGACGCATGACGTTGTGGAAATACCGCCGCAGGTCGAAGCCGGCCGGATCGTCCGGCACCTTGCGGATATAGCTCGCATCCTGTCGTGTACCGGTTCTGGCGTACTTGTTGGTGATGTTTTGCGAATACAACGTCGCGGTCCAGCGTTCGCCGGACAGGGCCAGCGACAGGTTGTGGACTGCAAACCCCGGCAGTGACTCGCCGTTATTTCGCATACCTACTCGCGTCAGGATGTCGCTGTTGACCGTCATTTGGTACTGCACGTCGAGATTCAGGCGGGACCCGAGGTTGTGGAAGTAGTTCACATCGAGGCTACCCATGTGCTCCGGATACCCGGGCAAACGGTCGCCGTCTAATGCATCAACCGGCGTGCCGGTGGAGTCCGACCCGGCCAATCCGGGAGCGTCCTCTGTCAGTTCGGTGTTGTTGTATGCGTACGAGCCGCCGACATACCAAGTTTCGTTGATCCGCCAGCTGCCGAGCAACTCCACGCCCTTGCTGACGGCCTTGCTGCCGTTTACGGTGATTGGCAGACCGCCGAACTGAGAAATACTCTGGGTCTGGATCTTATCCCAGTCGATGTAGTACACGCTGGCGTTGAACAGAATCGCGTTATCCAGCCAAGTGCTATGCATGCCAAGCTCGTAGTTCAGTGTCGTGTCGGGGTCGATCAGCAATTCCGTTTGCGTCAGGCAGACGTTCTGCGCAGCAGGTGGCGGAACGCTGCTACATTCGGGAAACGAGTTCACGCCGCCGATCCGGTAGCCCTCGGAGATTGTCACAAAAGCCATCAGCTCGTCGGTGAAGTCAAAGGACGTGTTGAACTTGAATATGACATCGTCATGTTCGACCTTGTTGGGCTGGAAACAGGCCGGATCGAAGATAGTGTCGTTCGGGTTCAGACAGGTTTCGTCTTCGGTGCCGTTCAACAGTGGCAGGTCGACGCCGATAGTGACGTTGTTTTCGTATTCGAACCAGCGTGCGCCACCGGTTACCTGCCAGCGGTCGGTTATCTGGTAGCCGATCTCGCCGAATACCGCTGTTTCTTCCAGGTCGTCATCCGTGACCTGAATGTATTCCAGGTTATCCGGGCGGATCTGGCCGAAGAACGCCGGTATACCCGGCGTAAACTCCTGACTGAGGGCGTCGGTATCGTAGTCGTTATAGAAGATACCGCCGATCCAGTTCAGGCGGCCGTCGCCCTGGGAAACCAGCCGGAATTCCTGGTTGAAGCGGCTCTCTTCCGCATCTTCGCGGGTAAATGCGGCGAAAGACGGGAAGGCCTCATAGCCGTATTCGAAGTTCAGCAACAGGTCCGTCTGATCCCGTTGCCCGGTTTCCTCGTATTCAGAGTAACCGGTGGCTGATACGAGGTGCGCAAAACCGAGGTCCCAGTTGAACTCGAGAGTCACTAGCTGGTTCTCGCGGTCATTCGGCTCCACGTAGCGATGCGCGGACGTGTATTTGTCCGCGCCGGCCCCCGGGACGCCCAGGACGTCATCGCCGAATGCCGCTATATGGGTAACGGATCGGCCGCCGGATTCCTGCTTCTGATAGGTGTAGGTGAGGAGACTCTCAAGGTTGTCGGTGATATTCCACAGCAAGGCGAGTCGCGCCGTCGTGGTTTGCTGGTCGTTGACATCAGAGACACGCCTCAGGTTTGCGCTGACGTCGTCCGGATCGCTGAAGTCCGGCTGCGGGTTCGAAACGCCGGGTTCGATAACGAGGTAGTTGTAGTCGATGTAACCCGGATCATCCAGGTAGCCAAATACGCCCCGTAACGCGAGTTTGTCCTGAACCAGCGGAATGTTGACCCACACGTCGCCTTCGAAGCCCGTGTCGTCGCTTTTGTCCATACCATATGCCTGGCCGTGGACCTCGGCGCTGAACGATTGGGTGTCAGGTTTGTTCGGGATGTAACGCACCGCGCCCGCCAGCGTGCCTGCGCCGTATAGCGTGCCTTGCGGTCCGAGCAATACCTCCATTCGGTCCATGTCATAGAGCTTCAGGTCCAGGTACAGCGGAATGTCGCCTATGTACGTCGCAACGGTGTCGCCGCTGCCGTTGTCCAGAAATTCACTCCCGTTCAGTGAATCCGCATTCATGCCGCGAGCGGTCATGATGTTGCCACCGCGCGGGCCCTGGTCAACGACCATCAGGCCCGGCACCTGTCGCGCAAACGTCGCCAGGTTGTTGATGCGTTTCTGCTCCAGCTCCTGGCCGCTGAATGCGGCGATGTTAATCGGTACGTCCTGGATCGTTTCGTCTCGCCGGGTCGCGGTCACGATCAATTCTTCCCGAGTACCCGATTCGGCCCCAGGCTGCTGCGCGATGACGGTCACAGGAAGGACGCCGATAGCCGTGGCGACGGCAGCGGCAATGGGTTTCATGCGCACGTTGACGGATCGACGCGGTAGTCTGCGAGATTTCATTTTTCCCCCTGGGTGATGTCCATTACCTTCCTGGTACTGTCATCGCTGGCTCGTTGGTAACAATGCAACAGATACTCGGCCGAGGCCTCATCCGTGCTGAGCGGCCGACAATACCCTTGCAAGACTATAATGCAATGCATTATATGATGTAAAATCTATGTTGATGACGAATACACGAGATTGCGGTCAGGATTGACGTCGTGCGACGACCGGCGGGAATGCGGCTGTCGTGTAAACACGACAGCGGGCGCGCGCACGGGCTCACAGTGGCCTCAGACGCGATCTTGCCGGCTGAGGGAATAATTTTAGCCTCGGCGCGCGGGCTCAGACCGCTACGGCAGGTGCGCGAGGACCGGCGCGGTCTCGGGCCGCACGGCGCGCCAGACCCAGAATGATTCCGCCGCCTGCTCGACGAGCATGCCCCAGCCCTGGTGCGCCTGTTCGGCGCCGTGTTCGCGGGCCCACTTGATGAAAGGCGTGGTCGTCATGGCGTACGACAAGTCATA
>SMVA01131875.1_pt1 | contig 10531 bp, 8 predicted proteins | sample 2456451 | NCBI WGS metagenome assembly SMVA01 (sample SAMN11095933, study PRJNA526329) | marine sediment metagenome | biome: Marine sediment; feature: Surficial sediment; material: Deep marine sediment; isolation source: Hadal surficial sediment | place: Pacific Ocean | collected 2014-05 | depth 0-1...
ACGGGAAAGTGGTCTGGCTCGCCGTGATCGAGACTATCAGGAAATTGCAGGATACAACACCACCGTCGTTAAGCTTATGTCCGCTTTGGGTCAAAAGGAGACATCAGGTTAACGGGGCAGATGTACCCCCGGCAGCGATGACGAGGAAATGTCCGCTACCCGTCTCTCAGCGCTTCCTTAAGAACCCGAGCGACATGGACGGCCTCGCGCCCGGTGCCGCCGTGGATCTGCGCACGGCAACTGGTGCCGTCGGCGACGATGACCGCGTCCTCGCCCGCCGCGCGCACCGCCGGAAAAAGGGCGGCCTCCCCCATGCGCATGGAAATATCGTAGGTTTCCTTCTGGTATCCGAAAGCACCGGCCATGCCGCAGCAGCTCGATTGCACGGTCTCCACCTCGAGCCCGGGCACGGCGCGGAGGACCGCCTCCACCGAATCCATGACGCCGAAGGCCTTCTGGTGGCAATGGCCGTGAAGCAAGGCACGGCGCCGGCCGATGGGCTTGAGGTCGAGGGCGGCGCGGCCGGCCGTCATCTCGTCCACCAAAAATTCCTCGAACAGCTTGGCCTGGCCGGCGAGGGCCTCGGTCTCGGGGCCGGGCAGGATGGCGGCAAATTCGTCGCGTAGCGTCAGCAGGCACGACGGCTCCAAACCAACCACGGCGATGCCGCGCTCGACGAACGGAACGAGGGCCGCGATCAATCGCCGGGCCTCGATGCGTGCCTCGTCGACCAGGCCAGCGGCGAGGAAAGTCCGGCCACAGCACAGCGGCCGGCCGTCATCGAGCGCACGGGGCGCATGCACGCGGTAGCCGGCGGCGGCGAGCACGGCGCGTGCCGCGTGCAGATTCTCCGGCTCGAAATAGGTATTGAAGGTATCGGCCAGAAGAACGACCTCCGGTCCACCCTCGGCCCCGCCGGTCGCGGCGGGCGGTTGGAAGCAATCGCGCCGCCACCGGGGCAGCGCGCGGTTGGCGCTGAGGCCGAGAATCGCTTCGCTGACTTTGGCCAGCCCGGGGATTCGGTCGCGCAAATTGGCGAGCGCGCTCAGCCTCGAGGCGAACGGCGCGTAACGCGGCAAATACGCCACCAATCGGTCCCGCAGAGTCATCCCGTGGCGCTTGGTATAGTGATGAAGGAATTCGATTTTCATGCGCGCCATGTCCACCCCGGTCGGGCATTCCCGCTTGCAGCCCTTGCAGCCGACGCAGAGCTTCATGGTCTCCATCATCTCTTCCGAGGTGAACGCCTCAGCGCCGAGCTGCCCCGAGAGCGCCAGCCGAAGCGAATTGGCCCGGCCACGGGTGAGGTCCTTTTCCTCCTCGGTTGCGCGGAACGACGGACACATTACGCCGGCGTCGAATTTCCGGCATTCGCCGTTGTTGTTGCACATCTCGACGGCGCCCGCGAAACCGCCCCATGCCGACCAATCCAGCGCCGTATCCATGGGGGGGACGTGATAGTCCGGTTTGTATCTGAACAATCGCCGGTCATCCATCTTGGACGGGCGAACGATCTTTCCGGGATTGAACAGCCCCCCGGGATCGAAGGCATCCTTGACCTCCTCGAAGGCGCGGACCAGGCGGCCCCCGAACATGGGCTCGTGAAACTCGGACCGGACGAGGCCATCGCCGTGCTCCCCGGAATGGGATCCCTTGTATTCGCGGACCAGGGCGAAAGTCTCCTCCGCGATCGCCCGCATCTTCTCGGCATCGGCTTCCAGCTTGAGGTTGAGGACGGGGCGAACGTGGAGGCAGCCGACCGAGGCATGGGCATACCAGGTCGCGGTGGTGCCGTGCTTGCGAAAGACCTTTGTCAGGCGTTCGGTATACTCGGCGAGGTCGTCAAGGGGGACCGCGCAATCCTCGATAAAGGAAATGGGTTTGCCCTCCTCCTTCATCGACATCATGATGTTGAGGCCGGCCATGCGGACCCCCCATATGGCGCTTTGGAAGGCGGGATCGACCGCTTCCACGACCGCGCCCGGGTGGCCGTGATCGGCCATGAGCTCGACCAGGCTGTTCAGCCGGCGCAGCTGTTCCGCCCGGTCGTCGCCGGCGAATTCGACCAGGAGCAGCGCCTCCGGCTGGCCTTTCACGAAGCCGTCCACGGTGGATCGGAACATCGGGATGTCCCTGGCGAGTTCGATCATGGTGCGGTCGACCAGCTCCACCGCCGCCGGGTCGAGCTTGACGATGTGGCGGGTCAGGTCCATTGCCTCGTAGAAGGTGGGGAAATGGCAAACGCCTAAGACCTTGTGGGCGGGGATCGGCTGCAGGTCCAACTCGATCCGGGTGGAAAACGCCAGCGTGCCTTCGGAACCGACCAGGAGATGCGCCATGTTGACCGGCCGCCCGTCGGGCGCCAGGGCATCGATGTTGTAGCCGCCAACGCGGCGCTGCACTTTGGGGAAACGGGCGGCGACCTCGCCGGATTCGCGGCGGCCAAGGTCCATCATGCGCTCGACCAATGGATGGTTGCCGCCCCGCGCCGCCTGGGCGGGCCCATCGACTTCCCCGAAATGGAGTTTTTCGCCGGTCGCAAGAACGGCGTCGATGGCGCGGACGTTATCCCGCATCAAACCGTATCGGACGGACCGCGACCCGCAGCTGTTATTGCCCGCCATGCCGCCGATGGTGGCCCGGCTCGAGGTCGAGGGATCGACCGGAAACATCAGGCCCCGGGGCCTGAGGAAGGCGTTCAACTGGTCGAGAACCAGGCCCGGCTGGACCAAAACCCGGCACTCGGCCTGGTTAAATTCGACGACCCTGTTCAAGTGCTTGCTGACATCGACCACCAACGCCTCGCCCACGGTCTGGCCGCATTGGGAGGTGCCACCGCCGCGAGGCAGGACCGGGACCTGTTCCTCGGCGGCAATCTGGATGACGCGGATCACGTCCTCCTCCGAGCGGGGTACGACCACACCGATGGGCTCGATCTGATAGATCGAGGCGTCGGTGCTGTAGCGCCCCCGGCTGAAGGGATCGAACAGAACGGTGCCCTCGATCTCGCGGCTAAGACGCTTGGCGAGGCTCGAATCGCCTATCCGGGAGGGCGCCTGCGATGCGCGCGACCGTGATCGTGATGAGATGTCTTGCCGAGGTTCTGTCATGGAACGGGTGCCGTCAAACGGGTTTGGGGACATGCTCTCGAACGCAGGCAGGGCCGCATGTGCCCCATATCCTCTCGGGGTGTAGAGTTTATAGCACCTGCGGCGTGGTCGGTAAGCCCCTCGATTGATCGAACGCCACCTTTGCTGGTCTCCCCTTGCAAGGCCTCGTCAATTGCGGGAAACTGCCACCCAATATTCGCGGGCACGACGCCATTGGATACCTGGCAAGGCCGGGAACATGACTTTTCCCTTGGGGCGCAGCCGGCGAGACGCCGAGGACACGAAGGAGTCACCCATGTCGTTCCAGAGTGGCCGTCATTTCTTGCAAATTCCGGGCCCGACCAATGTGCCGGACCGAATCCTCAGGGCCATCGACCGACCGACAATCGACCACCGGGGTCCGGACTTCAAGGACATGGTGTTCGACGTTCTGGACGGGCTGAAATCGGTATTCAAGACCTCCGGTCGCGTGATCGTCTACCCCGCATCGGGCACTGGGGCCTGGGAAGCCGCGTTGGTCAATACCCTGTCGCCGGGCGACCGGGTGCTCATGTTCGAAACAGGACATTTCGCCACCCTGTGGCGCGCCCTTGCCGAGCGGCTGGGCCTGGAGGTGGACTTCCTCCCCGGTGACTGGCGGCGCGGCGCCGACGCGGATGAAATTGGCGCGAAGTTGGAGGACGACAAGAACCACCGGATCAAAGCGGTCTGCGTGGTTCACAATGAGACATCCACCGGCATAACGTCACGAATAGCGGATATCCGTGGGGCGATCGATTCTAGCGGTCACCCCGCATTGTTCATGGTGGATACGATTTCATCGCTTGCCTCCATGGACTACCGCCATGACCAATGGGGGGTGGACGTCACCGTCGGCGGCTCCCAGAAGGGCTTGATGCTGCCGCCCGGACTATCCTTCAATGCAGCCAGCGAAAAGGCGCTGGCCGCCTCCCATTCGGCCGCCTGCGTCAAGGCCTACTGGTCGTGGGATGAGATGTTGAAGACCAATGAAACCGGGTTTTTTCCCTACACGCCGGCCACCAACCTTTTGTACGGGCTCCGCGAGTCCCTCCGGATGCTGGACGAAGAGGGCCTGGACAACGTTTTTATGCGCCATGCGCGGCACGGCGAAGCGACACGCCGCGCCGTCAGCGCATGGGGCCTGGAGATTATTCCGCGGGACGACCGGGAGTACAGCAACTCCCTGACTGCCGTCCTGATGCCTGAGGGCCATGACGCCGACGCCTTCCGAAAAATCATCCTCGAGCGTTACAACATGTCCCTGGGCAACGGGCTCGGAAAGTTGGCAGGCCGGGTATTCCGGATCGGCCACCTTGGCGCTTTCAACGACCTCATGTTGGCCGGAACCCTTGCCGGAGTCGAAATGGGGTTAAGTCTGGCAAACGTTCCCCACAATATCGGAGGCGTGGAAGCGGCGATGAAATTCATGATGCAATCCGTTACAACCGAACAGGGGGGCGATGAACTCACCCGCGCCTCCGCATAAGAGATCTTTCGATGAAGAAAGACGCCAATTGCACGATGGGAACCCGGCGGAAGATATGTCCGGGCACGCCCATCAGATTTCAACCAAGGGAGAACAAAGGCAATGGATATTCTGAGATTATTTGCGGGATCGCTGGCCTTCGCCATGGTCTTTGCCGTCAGCGTGCCAACCAAGGCTGAAATCACGCTCAAGTTCGGCCATGTAGGCGCGCCCGGCTCCTTGTTCGCGGCTTCCGCCGACGAATACGCCAAGCGCGTCAACTCCAAGCTCAAGGGCAAAGTGAAAATTAACGTGTTCGGTTCGAGCCAACTGGGCAAGGACAAGACCCTCCTCAAGAAACTGCTGGCGGGCACGGTGGACTTTGCCCTGCCCTCGACGGTCATGTCGTCGGTCATCGACCAGTTCGGCCTTTTCGAGATGCCTTATCTCGTCAAGAACCGGACGCACATGGGACGGATCGAGCAGCAGTTGGTGTGGGCGAAACTGGCCCCCCTGGTTGAGAAGAAGGGGTACAAGATCCTCGCCATCTGGGAAAACGGTTTCCGCCACATCACCAACAACATCCGGCCCATCGATAAACCGAGCGATCTCAAAAACATCAAGCTGCGGACACCGAGCGGCAAGTGGCGGGTGAAGATGTTCAAGACCTATGGGGCCAACCCATCGCCGCTTTCGTTCAAGGAGGTCTTTCAGGCCTTGAGGACGGGTGTGTTCGATGGCCAGGAAAATCCCTTCGCCCAGATTTACAGCGCCAAGTTCAACGAGGTGCAAAAGTACCTGTCGCTGACGGGCCATGTGTATACGCCCGCCTATGTCACGGTCGGCAAGAAAAAGTGGGCGCGTCTGCCCGCCGATGTCCGCCGCGCACTCCAGGACATCGCCAAGGGAACCCAGGCCTTCGTATATAAGACCGCGATAGCCATGGAAATCGACCTGCTGAGCAAGCTCAAGAAAGGCGGCATGAAGGTCAACACCGCCAACAAGAAAGCCTTCGTAAAGGCCAGCGGCGCCATTTACAGCGAGTTCAAAACCACCGTGCCCGGTGGCAAGGAACTGGTTAATCGGGCCATGGCCTTAGGTAAATAAACCGTACTCTCAACCCCGCCCTGTCCCCGCTCGGTGGGGCGGGGCGGGTGAAATTTTGCTCAGCGTTAAGGAGTTGCGGTGCTGCAGTCCCTGCGAAGCGGGTTCGAACGAGCGCTCGAATACATCACCATTGGTCTGATGACCTCCATGGCAACCATCGTTGTCGTCGCCGTGATCTATCGGAAGATGGGGAGTTCGCTGGTCTGGTACGACGAGATCGCCTCCATCCTGCTCCCGTGGCTGACCTACTACGGCGCGGCATTGGCGGCGCTGAAACGGTCTCACCTGGGCTTTCCAGGGCTGGTGAACGCTTGTCCGCCGAATATCCGTCTTGCGCTTGTCATCCTCGCCGAAGTGATCGTCATCGGCTTTTTCGTGCTTCTCGCGTGGACCGGCTGGGTGGTGCTTGAAATTCTTGAGCAGACCTACCTGGTCAGCCTGCCCGAGGTCTCCGCGCAGATCACCCAGTCGGTGATCCCCATCGGGGCGGTTCTGTTCATCATCGCCGAGGTCTTGAGCCTTCCCCAACTCATCCGCGAGGCCCGGGAGGATATCAGGACCGAACAAGGACCGGAGGCCATCGACCCGTGACGATCCTGTTGATGTTCCTGGGCTTGCTGGCGCTCATCATGATCAACGTGCCCATCGCCATCGCCCTCGCGGTGGTCGGCACGGTGGCGATGGTCATCACTTCGGGCCCATCTATTCTGGCCAATGTCGCCATCGTGATGTTCGACGGCGCGACCAACTTCCCGCTTCTCGCCATACCGCTTTTCATCATGGCCGGGGCGATCATGAACACCTCGGGCATCTCCCGGCGGCTGATCGCTTTCGCCTCGGCCTTGGTGGGCTTCATCAAGGGCGGGCTTTCCATGGTCAATATCGTGACCTCCATGTTTTTTGCCGAGATCTCGGGCTCGGCGGTGGCCGATGTGGCCGCGCTCGGCTCGATCCTTATTCCGGCCATGAAGAATAAAGGGTATCCCGCGCCCTTCGCCGCCGCGGTGACGTCTTCCTCGGCGACCCTTGCGGTGATCATCCCGCCGTCCATTCCGATGATCATTTACGCCGTGATGGCGAACACTTCGGTGATCCAGCTCTTCGTCGCCGGGATCATCCCCGGCATCCTTGGCGGTTTGGGCCTGATGCTGGTCTCTTATGGGCTTGCCCGGCGTCACAACTATCCGGTCGAGGAGTTGTTCCGTGGTCAACAGGTGTGGCGGACCCTCAAAGAGGCGGCATGGGCCTTCCTCCTGCCGGTCATCATCCTAGGCGGCATCTTCGGCGGGCTCGTTACCGCCACCGAAGGCGCCGGTCTGGCGGTGGTGGCGGCGTTGTTCATCGGTGTGGTGATTTACCGCGAGCTCGACTGGGCCCAGTTGAGGACGGCGATGATCGAAGGCGGCGTCCAGACCGCCGTGGTGATGCTTCTTGTCGCGGCCTCGGCCTTGGTGGGAGTCTTTCTTACCGAGCAGCAACTTCCCCAGAAGCTCGCCGCCGAGATCACCAGCTTCACCGAGAACAAATATGTCGTCCTGGGGCTGCTCAATGTGCTGTTCCTGGTGCTTGGGCTGTTCCTCCATTCAGCGGCGGCGATCATATTGGTGGTTCCGGTAGTCATCCCGCTGGTCAACGCCTACGGTATCGACCCGGTGCATTTCGGCCTGATCGTGACGCTCAACCTCGGCATCGGCCAGCAGACGCCTCCCGTCGCCAGCGTCCTGGTCACCGCCTGTTCCATCGCCAAGGCCGACATTTGGGAAGTGACCAAGGTGAATATCAATTTCATCATGGTTCTGTTCGTTGTCCTCATGATGGTCACTTATATCCCGGCAATTCCCATGTTTCTGGTGGAACTGTTCTATCGTTGAGGTGGAACGAAAAGGGGAGCGGCCCCATGGCGGAAAATATTCTCATCGAGCGCGACGGCGTTATCGCCACCGTGGTGCTCAATCGCCCGCAAAAGCTCAACGCCATGACCCGGCAGATGTGGGTACATTTGGGTGCCGCGATGGAAGACCTTTCGGCGGCCGATGATCTGCGATGCGTCGTCCTCAGGGGCGCCGGGGCGAAGTCCTTTTCCCCGGGCAACGATATTTCGGAATTCGAAAACGAGCGCGCCAACCCTGCACAGGCCAAGGCCTACGGAAAGATCCTTCATGGGGCATTGCGAAGCGTGGAGCGGTGCCGCCACCCCACGGTTGCCCTGATCGAGGGTATCTGTGTCGGCGGCGGCCTCGAGATCGCCGCCCTTTGCGATATCCGGATTTGTGGGGAATCGAGCCGTTTCGGGGTTCCCATCAACAAACTCGGGCTGGTGATGGCCTATCCGGAGATCGAAGTTCTGATCAAGCTGGTGGGCCGCGCGGCAACCCATTCGATCCTTCTCGAGGGCCGCGTCTTCGGCGCCGAGGAGGCGGTTTCGCTGGGACTCGTTACCCGTGTGGTCCCCGACGGGAGGGTCGTCGAGGAGGCCTATGACACGGCCCGGCGTATCGCCGACGGCGCGCCCTTGGTGGCGCGTTGGCACAAGAAGTTCATGCGCCGCCTTGAAGATCCTCAGCCGCTCTCCGAAACAGAGCTCGACGAGGGATACGCCTGCTACGGGACCGAGGATTTTCGCATCGGCTACACGTCGTTCCTGGCCAAGAAAAATCCTCGATTCGAGGGGCGCTGAGATGTCTCAACGGGCCGGTCCCCTGGTTGGGCTCAAGGTCATAGAGCTGGCGCATATCATGGCGGGACCGGTTTGCGGCCTGATGCTTGCCGACATGGGAAGCGACGTTATCAAGGTGGAAAAAGTTCCCGGAGGCGATGACACGCGGCGCATGGGACCGCCTGTCATCGATGGCGAATCCGCCGCCTTCATGATGCTGAACCGCAACAAACGCGGCATCGCCATCGACCTGAAGAACGCGGACGGCAAGGCGGTGATGCGCCGCATGCTGGAAACGGCTGACGTGGTGATCGAAAACTACCGCCAGGGAACCATGGAACGCCTGGGCCTGGGGTACGACGAGTTGAGGAAGGACAATCCGGGCCTGATTTACTGCGAGTTGTCCGGCTTCGGGCGCACCGGGCCCTATGCCGAGCGCGGGGGATTCGACCTGATCGCCCAGGGCATGAGCGGCCTGATGAGCATCACCGGCGAGGGCGGCGACCGCCCGCCGGTCAAGGTCGGCGCCCCGATCACCGACATTACCGCCGGTATCCTCGGCGCCATGGGCGTGCTTGCGGCCTACATCCATCGACGGGAAACGGGGCAGGGACAACGGGTCGATACCTCGCTGTTCGAGGCCGGAATTATCCACACCTACTGGCAATCGGCGATCTGCCTGGCCACCGGCCAATCGCCCGCCCCCATGGGCTCCGCCCATCCACTGAACGCACCCTACCAGGCGTTTGCGACCGCCGACGGCTGGATCACCATCGGTGCCGCCAATCAGAACAACTGGCTGCTCCTGCTCGACGCCCTAAAGGCGCCCGAGCTCGCCATTGATCCCCGCTTCCGGGAAAACCACGACCGCATAGCCCATCTCGAGGCGTTGGATACAGTACTGAGCCCCATCTTTCGCCGCCGTTCCTCGGCCGAGTGGCTAGGGCGGCTCGAGCAAGCAGGGGTACCAGCCGGTCCCGTCCTAAAAATCGATGAGCTGCACGCGGATCCCCAGTTCCTCGCCCGCGACATGCTGGTCGAGGTCGCCCATGAACGGCTCGGGCAGGTCAAGACCCTCGGTCTTCCGGTCAAGTTCTCGGAAACGCCGGGCGCCGTCGGTCGCGGGGCACCAATCCTCGGCCAGCACACGCGCGAGGTTCTGGGCGAGTACGGTTACAGTGAGGAGGAAATCCAAACATTGATCGACAATGTTGCCGTCCTAGCGGATTGAGGTCGTCCCATGGGGGCTTAGGCGTGCCCGTGGTCCAATTAAGCTATGTCCGCTTTGGGTCAAAAGCGGACATAAGGTTAACGTCCTTGGGGCCATCATTCCCGTCGCGGTTCCCTATGCGTTAAGCCCCCGCCGCGAGGCCGCCGTTGTACCGGGTTTCGGCTTGACGGAAGACGGCGCGGGTGTGATCCATATCCCAGGGTTGTTCGACTAGGGTTTCGTGGTCCCATTGGCTGCGCGGTACTGGCGAGTTGAAGAAGTCGCCGCCATAGACGTGAATTGCGCTGGTCAGTTTGGAAATCGGATTAGCCACAGAATGAATAATGTCACGGCCCAGGGTGGCCACTTGTCCCGGCCCCATGGAGTCGGCGCCCGCAGCTTCGATGCCGGGACCCGTGCCGTTGCCAGCACCGTTATCGATTCGGCGCCAGAACATGTTGTCTTCCCGCCCACTGTAGATACCGATGACGGCGAACATGTTGTGGGTATGGGGCAGCAGGGTCATGTAGGGCGCCCAGACGAAATTGATCACTGTTAGATCGTCTGCGTGATACAGCGTATAGACACCGGCCTTGGTCGACTCTTTTAGTTCGGAGATGATGCCAGAGGGATCGGCCACCGCTTTCAGCACGAGCTCACGTACTGCCCTCTGTCCTTCACCTACGGCTAACTTACAATCCTCGACAAAACGATCCTTCTGAAACATCCAACAGTCCTCCCCACCATTCCCTAAAGCGGACAGACACTCCAAGCCCCCAGGCTTGGCCAACAGGATATACCCGCGCCTTCCCGGATGCACGGTCGCTACGAAATACCTAATGTCCGCTTTGGGTCAAAAGCGGACATTAGGTTAACAGCCCAGGAGCCCCAATTTCGCTGTTAAGGTTATGTCTGCTTATAGCCAAAAGCGGACATAATACCAACGAGCATTAATTAGAACC
>SMVA01169839.1_pt1 | contig 10529 bp, 8 predicted proteins | sample 2456451 | NCBI WGS metagenome assembly SMVA01 (sample SAMN11095933, study PRJNA526329) | marine sediment metagenome | biome: Marine sediment; feature: Surficial sediment; material: Deep marine sediment; isolation source: Hadal surficial sediment | place: Pacific Ocean | collected 2014-05 | depth 0-1...
AATGAAATAAAGACAGGATATACAGACTTTGATAAGCTGGCGGATGTGCTGGAGGTACTTGAAATAGATGACTAATGGATTGAGTTATCTAAACACAAAAGTCAAATACTTAATGGTGAAGCCTTGATCGGAAAATTTTTGTTCATAATGTGTTCTAATGGCCAATGCCGGGTTAATCAGTTTTGAATGGTAAAGGTCCTCCGTATACTGTAACCCATCAATACCCGGTAAACCGGTTAATACTTCAAGTGTATACTGGTACAGTTGCTCATTGTCGGTCTTGAGATGCACCCTGCCGCCAGGTTTGAGCAATCGCCGGTATATTTCCATGAATCTGGGGTTTGTTAGGCGCCTCCGAATATCACTTTTTTTGGGTCTTGGGTCAGGAAAAGTAATCCAAATCTCATCTACTTCATCGAGATCAAAAAAATCACCCAGCAACTGTACCTGAGTGCGTAGAAATCCAATATTATTTAGCTTTTCCTGGTCCGCAGCTGCGCTTCCCATCCATATTCTGTCACCCTTTATGTCAACTCCGATAAAATTATTTTCAGGGATTAACCGGGCCAAACCTAAGGCATACTCCCCCCTACCACAACCTAACTCAAGTACTATAGGGTGGTCATTTTTAAAATAAAGTGTTCCCCAATTGCCCTTTATCTTTTCGAACAACTCTTTACCAGACTGTATTACGTTAGTTCTGGCGGCATTTTCTGTGAATCTTTGAAGTTTCCTCCTGCCCATTAGTTCAATTCCCTTAATTCGGCAACTACAAAGGTACTGCCTCCAACGAATATCAGATCTTGTTTATGTGCCGCCTTACGCGCTGACGCTAAGGCATTATTGGTATCAATTATTACCTGGCCCCGGAGACCAAATGTATCAGCAAGTTTACACAGGTCTTCAGCAGCCAGAGACCGTGGAACCTTGGCCGAACAAAAATAATACCATGCATCCTGTGGTAGTATTTCCAGCATACTATTTATGTCCTTGTCGCTGACGAACCCTAAAACCATATGAAGGCGTCCCTGTTTTATTGCTTGAAGCTCTTGTACGATATATTCCATAGCTGCCCGGTTATGCCCGGTATCACAGATTATTTTTGGGTTTTCTCCCAGAATTTGCCATCTTCCTTTGATGCCGGTAAGGTCCACCACCTTGTTGAATCCAATGGATACCTGATTATCAGCTATTACGTACCCCAGTCGGGTTAATTGTCTAACAGCTTCAAGCACACCAGGAATATTGCGGGATTGGTATGGGCCTCCCAGTTGCAGTTCCAGTTCATTCCATTTCAAGACACCATCTTCATGAATATCCATAACCATGTACGACTGCTGTATTAGCACTTTTACGCTGAACCTGTCTTGTGCAAAGCAGATATCAGAGTTACATTTCTTTGCATATTGGATAAATACCTGATCTGTTTCCGGATCTCGCTCCCCGATGATTACAGGAATTCCCGGTTTTATTATCCCGGCTTTTTCTTTGGCTATCGATACTAATGAATTACCCAAAAAGTTACTATGATCAATACCGATGTTGGTAATAACCGAAACCAGAGGATTGATAATATTGGTGCTGTCCAATCTTCCACCCAGTCCCACCTCAACAATGGCAATATCAACTTTCTGTTGTGCAAAATAGTCGAATGCCATTGCTACAGTTAGCTCAAAGAAGGAAGGTTTTATTTCATCCAATAGAGGGTGAGTTTTAGCAACAAATGCTACTACCTCATCCTCATTAATAGGCAGGCCATTTATCCTAATCCGTTCTCTGAAATCTTTTAAATGAGGAGACGTATATAAACCGGTTTTGTATCCAGCAGTTTGTAAAATTGCTGCCAGCATATGAGAGCTGCTGCCTTTCCCGTTGGTTCCTGCCACATGAACTGCTGGAAATTCATACTGGGGATCGCCCAAACGTTCACATAGTAATTTGATATTGCCCAGGCCTGTTTTCATAGCTGCCGCTCCAGCCCTATGAAACATAGGTAACTGACTATAGAAAAACTCGATACACTGCTGGTAGGTCATAGTCAATTACGAATTACGAATTACGAAATTACGAATTAGTATTGGTGCTTGTTTTTTGACACTTGGAATTTAGTTGGGATTTGTGATTTGTTCTTTGTGATTTCCACTAGGGTGGACTACTTCGATCGTATGATAAAGGTAATCCTGCCGGTGGATGTAGGGGCTGGCCTGGAATTTGCAGAAGTCGGAGAGAATGTTAGTTTGGCCACTGCCGAACGATAGATCTTTACCAGGGATTCATTGACAGATTTTTCAATGGTACGTATTGACAAAATTTCACCTTCATCATCGATTTTAATCTCAAACACTATGTGACCCGTTTCATTGCTAAGATCACTCGGTTTTGGTAAAAAGTCTCAATCCCATCCAGTCATATTGTGTGCTGCTCCATCCCCTCCTCCCGGTTTCCCATAAAGGGCCCTGGTGTCAGTTTTTCCTTCCGGGTTTCCCTGATCACCTGTATTTCCAGGTTTGTCGCCCTGGTTGCTGTCAACGGGAGTTTTTGAGGTTCCTTCAGTGCCGTTTGCACCATCTGTATCGCTGTTTTCTTTAGGGTAAACAGCTGCAGGATCAAGTTTTGGAGATTCCTTTACCACGGGTTTTTCTTTGGCCTTTTCCTCTTTTGGTGCCTCTTTTACCGGCACAACATCTGGCACAGGTTGGGTAACCTCTGCTTCTTCTACGGGGGTGTTAACTTCTTCTATCTCTTCTACTTGTGGTTCAGGGTTCTCCTCAGGATTGGTTTCTGTTTTGGATTCAGGAATAATTTCTTCTGCAGGAGCGGGTTCCTCCGGAGCAGGCTCCTCTGTTGGTTCTGGATTGGTATTGGCAGGAACGGTTGGTTGAATGTCCCCTGACCCAGCTTCCTCCAAACCAAAACTAATCTCTATCCCATATTCAGGTAAAGGTGGAAATGGCTCCTTCCAGGCCAGCATGAATATGAACAATAATAGTAAAGCTGCATGGATACCTAACGAGATCCCAATACCCCAGCGATCGTTTTTTTTCTCTTGAATAGTCATGGTGTTATCTCGCGACTGGTGGCGATAGTAACTTTGGCATTCAAGGAAGTAGCAATGCCGGCCACCCGTACCAGGTACTCAACAGGCACCTCCTTGTCAATGTGTAATACTACTACCCCTTCTTGTCTGGTAAGCTCGTTCCTAAGTAGTCCTTCTATTCCACGGAGTGTAGTACGTTGAGAATTGACAAAATATTGAAGGTCCTGGGTGATGGTTACCGTAACCTTTTGCATGACTATGTTTGAACTTTTACTGCTTGGCAATTTTACTGGCAGACCTGACGGGGTAATAAAGTTGCTGGTGAGCATAAAAAATATCAACAATAGAAATATTATATCTGTCATTGACGACATGCTGAATGCCGCACTTACTTTAAGTTTTGATCTCAGGTCCATGTCTACCTTGGCTCTTGCAGCAAATCAATAAAGTCTATGGAATTGTACTCCATTTTATGTATAACCTTGGATACCTGTGAAACCAGGTAGTTATATCCAAGATAGGCGAGAATCCCCACGAACAACCCTACTGCGGTAGTGATCATAGCCTCATAAATCCCTGAAGACAACAATTTGGGACTAACAGAGCCTTCTTCCTGAGCAATCGCGATGAATGCCCGTATCATTCCAATTACCGTCCCCAGGAAACCCAACATGGGTGCTGCCCCGGATATGGTGGCCAGAGTGCTCAAGCGTCGCTCTAGTTTGAATATTTCTATTTTTCCCACGTTTTCAATAGCAACCTCTATATTTTTTAATGGACTCCCAATCCTACTGATCCCTTTTTCAATCATTCTGGCAATCGGAGTATTGGTTTGAGTGCATAGCAATTTTGCACCACCGGTATCTCCTTCACCCACCAGTTGACGAATTTTATCAGTGAAATTACCAGGTGTTTGTGATGCCTTATTAATAGTAAGCACACGCTCGACGAAAATGTAAACAGCCACTATCGACAAAAGCACCAAAGGTATCACCATAAAACCACCTTTAAAAAGCAGATCAATTATTCTGATACTCTCAACTCCTTGTTCTAATGCAACGCTGTCTACCGGGGTGGTAGTAATTTGTGTTAATATCATGTTAATACTTAAATCTTAATATTTAGAAATGACAACTTCATTACCATATTTACTCCTGATCTGCCGGGCATCAACACTGGCTTCTTCTTTTTTTGCATAGTTCCCAACAGCTACCCGAACTCCTGCCCAGTTGTCAGGGGTTATCAGTTTAACTACAAACCCATCGGCAGCTAACTTTTCAGCATGCCTCATGGCATAAGCTTTGAATTTGTAACTTCCCAGAAAAATATAATAACGATTGGTGCGCTGTGAAATTGTAGTTATTGAGCCAGGTTCTTTGGATGAAATTGAGACATTTTCACCGCTTTCAAGGTATTCTTCGGATTCATTTGCGGCGCCTGTATTTCTTTTGTCACTATTGTCACCATCCTCCTGATCTAATACTGCGCGGTCTTCAACTTTACCTACCGTGGGCCGTGGAGATGATTCCGATGATTCATTGCCCCAAAAAATGATATACATAAGCGATGCAAGGATTAGCAGACCAACCACAGACAGTACAATTACCATTAATCTGTTGATCTTTTTCTCCTTACGCGGCACTGTTACTACCACCTCTTTGGCGATTCCGGGTTGATCCCGGTCTATTGGATGGGGTTCAACTTTTGGAAGGCCGTAATCTTTGTTTTTTTCAGAAGGATCTTCAGCCATATTTGCTAAAAGTAGTGCTTGGTATAATGGTAAATGTAAATCAATTATTTAGTGGTCACAAAGGATAATCTAGGAAATCTACTAAAACGAATAAGTTATTCCTCCAATCGCTGTAAAACCTCTTGAAGGATAGTTCAGGTACTGTTGGTATTTTTGGGAAATCAGGTTCTTTCCGATTATAAAAGCTGAAAACCTGGGTGAGAACAAATAGTCTGCACTGAGGTTTATATCAAATATTGCATCCAGATTATGCCTGCTGCCACTTTGCTGATTTAGCGCCTTGACTCCACCCATGGCGGTTATATTAGTTCCTAGTATGAGTTTCCCATACAGGTTGTAGGATCCGGAAATTTTAATGGAATAAGTTGGCCTTCCCCACGGTTCTTTCAGTGATTTGGTATCGTAGCCATAAATATCTCCCCGGAAGTTTAACACGAGGTTTTCTGCTTTACTGTACCCAAGTTCTCCAAAAAAATGTACTACCGATGGGTTATCCAGGTCATAAAGAATATCGTATCTGGTAGAATCCGTACTGCTGGTTGCATAAAAAGCAAGATTGTCATAGGAACCAATGGAAAGCCCGGTATGAAAAATCAGGTTATCCCACAGGTTGCCTTTTAGTCCGCCTATCACTTCAAACGTCTTGATATTATGGGACAAGGTTACACTTGATCCAAGATAGGGGTTTTCTTCTATATAGCTTTTTAATGATCTGTAATCCACATCGCCAGAGATTCCAGCATAAAACGATACATGGTCTGACAGGTTTATCGATGCTATAGCCACCGGAGCAACATGCACTTTGTTGGCATTCTGAATAGTGTCGTTCTCATAAACCACATTCACTCCAAGCTCAATATTAAAATTGGATATTTTCGTGTAAATGGAAGGCCTTACCCTAAAAAAATTACGATTTTGCTTATTACCCTGAATACTTCTTTTGGTCAAATACAGATCACTTTGGAGTTTGAATTCTAACTGATCATTTACCACATAACTACTCAGAAAGTTAAACGCCCCTTGATTTTCATTAGTGTTAAAGTTGTCTCCCAACGATGTGAATTTTCCGTCAAGAGAAAAATCTATTCCTTCATTTTTCTTTCGGTCTTCCATGCCCAGGGTAATTTCAATGCCGCTGAAAATTTGCTTTATGGTATCACGATCCACCTCCGTACCCGGCGTATATCCATAATAAAACAACTTTTCCCTTTGATAATCTGCAGCTCCTTTAAATGTCAAAGATTCCGTAAAGTAGCTGCCATCAAAGCCTAGTGAAAAATTGCTGGTGGCGGAGTTCCCCTTATCTACTGGCCCGCGACTTGAACTATGGGATTTTATATAGCCCCCTATCATGTGCGTTTCACTGCGCTTGTTGTTGAAATAACCCTCCAGATAAGTTGTCCCATAGTTACCAACTCCTCCTTTGACATAATTTCCATAAAGCTTAGGAAGTGGTTGTTCTTTGATTCGGTTTACCCGGATATTTGGGGTGAAGGGGGTGGCCGTGTAGTTAATAGGGTCGAAAGAATATGTTTGTGGTTCTTTATTTAGATGAACCGGCAGCGGTGAAACTTTTTCATATCCTCTGTTGGCGTTTTCAAGAGTGATATGTCGCTCCTTTTCGATTATCACTTCAGCATCTTGTATAACCCCATCCTCATTCCATGGGTCATTCTGTGCCATCAGAACCATGGTAGAAGCAAGGACCAGCATGGCTTGTAATAAAATATATTTGATACTAATGCTCATGGTTTTTGGTTCTCTATTTCCTCAAACTGATCATCCTCATCAAAAAGTGATTCTTGCTGCTCGTCCTTATCGAGTTCGATCAGTTTTCTTTTAGCTTCTTCTACAAATTCCTCTTCCGGCGCATTCTCGATTATTGAATTCAGAGTTGCGCGGGCTTGAAATATTTCGTCCAGACCGATGTAGTTGTTACTAATTAGCAGGAATGACTTGCCTAACCAATAATTATAAGCGCCAAAGCTATTGTTGAGGTCATATAAGGTTTCGTTTGACTGTTTAAATAATCCCTGCTCAAACTGAATTTTGGCTATCATGTATTGTGCTTCGGCCCCATTTTCATCTTGAGCGGTGTTTAAAGTACTAAGGAAATAATCCGTAGCCGATTGTAGATCGTTTTGCATATAAGAGGACTTCCCACGGATCAACGTTGATCTGTTGATGGCATTGGTATTCACTCCACCTTGTTCCAGAGTCAACTGGGCATAGTGGTCTGCTTGAGCATAATTATTCTCCAAAAAATAACTTTCCATGAGCCCGGACCAGGCATAATAGTTTTCTTTTTTCGTTCGAGCCGCAGATTCCAGGTCCTGGTAGCTGTTGATGGCTTCCTGATACTTTCCCTGATCAAACAAAAGGTCCCCTAATCTTCTCATGGCCCGGTTAACCTGGGTGATCCGGTTGTCCTGGATTACCGTTTGGTAATATCGGATAGCTTCATGGTCGTTTTTGGACCGGTAGTAGCTTTCTGCAATATAAAACCTTGCCTCATATACATGATTGTCAACCGGATAAGACTGAATGAATTTTTGGAACTTATTTATAGCGTTCTGATAGTCTTCATTAAGGTACAGATTTACCGCTGATTCATATTCGATATTGGCCAGTGAACTACTACCTGGGTTGGCACTTTTGTAACTGGCAAAATAGGAGTCAAATTCAGCGCTCCTACCTAACAGATTAAGTGTCTCTTGCAGTCCAATCAATGCATCGTGAGCACTTTCATGATTCATATATTGGTCCAGAACGGTGCGATAGTCTGCCAATGTTTGATCATATTTTTTGATGTTATAATAAGCCAGTGCCCTTTTGGTATAGGCAAGTTGAATCAAATTGCTTTTTTGATAATTGTTGATCAAATCGGTAAACCCATCGATGGCTTCTTGGTAATTGCCGGTCTCCAGGTCAAGTTGTGCCCTTTGGTACACTGCATTATCAGCAAAACGCGATTTTGGAAACTGATTTATTACCGTAGTAAAATTGATTCTTGCACTTTCTTTATTTCCCTGAATACTCAGTACCGTACCTTTTTGCAATAAAGCATAATCCTGATCGTGGCTTTTTTTGGATATTGCCAGGTCATATTTCTCAATTGCGGCATGGTAATCTTTTAAAACGTAATGGCAATCAGCAGTACGTATAAGGGCATCATCGTAAAAACGATTTTTATTTTTTTTGTATTCCTGAAGGAATATGGAGAATTGCTTCAGTGCCAGATTATACTCCTTGGTGTTGTAATAGGCATATCCTAATCCATATCTCGATCTGACATATTTTTCATGCTGTTTAAGAGACGGATTATTAAGAACTGCCTGGTAAGATTTAATGGACTCAGGGTATTTCTTACCAATGGAAAACGCTTCAGCAGACCAATAATTTGCCAATAGCTCAATCTCATGGTCAATTGGATATTGTAGTGATTTATCGAACATCTGTACAGCATTTGAGTACTTGCTTTTATTAAATAATTCTGTCCCCTTATAGTAGGTGACTTTCTGGTAAGCTTGTTGCGCTCTATGGCTTTTGTTGGGTATCTGTTCCAGGTGTTCTATGGCCTGCGTATAGTTGTTGGTGTATAAATAAGCTTCACTCAATAGATCTCCAGCCTCATTGATGAACTGACTGGTTGGATAGGTTGACAGGAATTGCTCCAATCCATCTATGGCCTGGGAATAATTTCCTAAGTCATATAGTGCTTTGGAATACTTAAAGCTTGCTGCTTCCTTGATTTCCTGATGGTAATTATCTTGACTGGCTTTGTTAAAAGAGGAAACAGCATAGTTCAAATTTCCTTGTTGTAGATAGATGTCTCCCTGGTAGTAAGAAGCAAATTGCCCAATTTCTTCGTCCCTGGATGCTAAGGCTTTGAACTTGTCAAGAGCTGGCTCAAAATCTCCAGCCAGGTACAGGGCATAAGCCAGTTTATATTGGATGTCTGGTGAAAGTTTTCTTTTGCTTTTTTCCGTATAAGTATTATAGTTAATAGCCGCATTTTTGTAATCCCCTTTAAAATAATATGCTTCCCCGGCCAGTAAATACAATTCATTAACATTGCTTGATGATCTATCTTGTAGGATTTTAGTGATATATTCCAGAAGTTCATCAAATTTTACTTGTTTATAAAGAACATTGGCGATCATATAGGATGCCAATGAGGTGTAAGAATCACTTTTTTCAGCCCTGGTAAGATCAACTAATGCTTGATCATAATCGCCATTCCTGTATTCGATATATCCCGCATAATAACTGGCAGCTGCAGAGTAATTGCTGGGAGAAGTTTTAATTTGATTGAACTTTTCTAAAGCCAGGTCAAACTGTTTCCTGCCAAAGTATCCATAAGCAAGTTTAAACCGGGTCTCAAGTTGGTACGACGGGTCTAACTTGGCCAGAGGCACCTGCTCCAAATACTCAATTGATTTTTTGTAATCTTCCTTTTTAAAGTAAAAATTACCCAGTTCGTAATACGCCAAAGATGCTTTAGGATGGTTGTCATAATTTTTAACAAAATCTTTGTAGATATCTTCAGCGTCCGGATGGAACAAATTCAATGCACTAAAGGCCCGAAAATACCGGGCTTCTTCAGTATTAATACTATTGGGATAATGCGCTATGTAGGCATCGAATGCTTGCCTGGCAGCTCCATACTTTTCCTTTTGAATCAGTTCTAATGCAGTTCTGAATTGTTGATCTTCCCTGCTATCGTAAAGTGTGTTTTGTGCTTGTAATGAAGCCCCTCCCCACAGCACTACCAGAACTAAATGGATTCTAAGCATAACACCATAAAATATGTAAAGATAACAACTGCCATAGATAATTATTGTAAGCGAATCCACTTATTGGTTTCCCCAACAAATAAATTCACATTAGTGCATTAGTTTAAAAATCAATTCTTTTAAAATTTCACCTGGTAAATTCCGTTGACTGCCAACACCTTTTACCATCAGGTCTGCTGTCCGCAAATAACCAATATTGTTGATTACCTGATCACGATTAAAGTTTCCTGCCGCCAGAATATAATCTCTTATAAAAAATGGTCTTATTTTCAATTCTTTAGCCAAAGACTCTTCTGAATTAGACTTGGATTGTTGTATGACCAGTAGCTTTGAGAAAAAGCTAAATAAAACCGCAATAACAGGAATAACCGGATTGAGTTTGGGGTTGGCTGCAAAATATTGTACGATCCGCTGTGCTTTGAGATTGTCTTTGTGAGTAAGCGCTTTTTGCAATTCAAAAACATTATAATCCTTGCTGATCCCAACATATTTCTGGACCACTTCTTTATCTATTCTTGCCGGGGGTGGTAGATTGATAAGTACTTTGTCAATTTCACTGGTTAGTCTTTCGAGATTATTACCAATATAGTCTGATAACAGCTGAGCGGTGCCTTGATCTATTGTTGCATTTTTAGATTGTACATAGTTTAGAATCCAGTCAGGTAACCTGTCATCATAAATTTTTTTACATTCGACCAATATCGAATTTTTAGTAATTGCCTTGGTTAAGGCTTTCCTTCCATCGAGGGTTTTGTATTTATAGCAAAAAACCAACACCGTTGAAGGCGAGGGATTATCTATATAGGATTGCAACAGTTTTTGTGTATCCTGACGGCCAAAATTCACAATCTCCTGGGCCTCTTTTACTATTACTACCTGCCTTAAAGACATCATTGGAAAACGCCGTGCATTGGTTAAAACAGCATCCATGGTACTGTCCTTGCCA
>SMVA01102419.1_pt1 | contig 10528 bp, 8 predicted proteins | sample 2456451 | NCBI WGS metagenome assembly SMVA01 (sample SAMN11095933, study PRJNA526329) | marine sediment metagenome | biome: Marine sediment; feature: Surficial sediment; material: Deep marine sediment; isolation source: Hadal surficial sediment | place: Pacific Ocean | collected 2014-05 | depth 0-1...
AGCTCCGCGATGTCAGCGGCCGTCAGATGCCACGACAGCGGCCCGGCGGGACCGGCGTCGAAGACCTCGGTGTAGAAGCCCATGTGTGGGGGCCAGGACTCGCGCAACAGCTCCAGCTCGACCTCGTTGCGCGCCACCTGGGTGGCGGCGCGCACCTGGAGCATGGTGATTCCCGGGCCGGCGATAGCGTAGGTAAAGCCGCCGCCCTCACCGGAGTCCCGCTCGCTGGCCTGGGCGGCGCGAATCTGGATCAGCAGGATCTTGAGGCCGGCGCGGCCGGCATCGTCCTGGTCGGGTCCGTCTACGGCGGGCGGCAGCTCTCGTTTCACCGTGCGCAGAAAGTCCACCGCGGTAGCGACCCCATGGTTGTCGAAATAGCCGCCGTCGGCGAGATGGTAGGCGATGCCGTTGTCGACCGTGTCTCTCGTCGGCCGGGCGATCGGGCTGATCCATGGAAACGTTGCCGAGAGGCGCGCTGCGGTGGCCACCGGCAGGTCCCAATCGGGATACAGATCGTTGAAGTTCTCGGCGTACCAGAGGCTCGATTCGTCCGACCCGCGTCCCGGGAGGCTCAGCGGCGTGAGCAGGAACCGACGGCCGGTCTCGGCCACCGTGGCGTTGAACACCGGCACCGGCCGGCGTCCGGCGCGGGCGTCGTCGCGCCACTCTCGCAACGTCGCCCCGCCGTCGTCCATTTGCCGTCTCCAGGCGCGTTCGAGGGCCCAACCGCGGTCCTTCTCACCCGGCATTCCGGGCAGGATGCTCCACAGGTCGCGATACAGAAAACCCCAAGAGGTGGCGCTGAGACTCGAAGTAGCCGCTGCGTCCTTGATGCTGCACAGGTCGGCGGCGAGCGGCGAATTGCCGTCGCGATAACGGTCGATGAAGTACATCGCGCCGACACCGCCCCCCGACACGCTGCTGACCAAGGCGATCGAATCGCCGAACGGCGCGCCGACTTCGTGTTGCAGCCGCGTGAGCACGTCGGCGGTCCATCGCGCCGCGGTGATGCCGCCGCCGCTGGTTGCGATCACCACCATCACCGGGTCAGGCTCCGCCGCGTGATCCTGCGACCAGCGCTCGATCAATTGCTCCGGGGTCAGGGCCTCCGCTCCCGACCCCACGGCCGGCGGGGTCGGGCGATAGTAGTGGTCCTTGTCGAACGCCTGAAAGGAGACGAACAACACGATGAACAGCGACAAGAAAACGGGGACCCGCATCACGTCGACGACCGCCGCCACCCAGCTGAGCAGCAGACACGCCAGGCTCAGAAGGAGGAGCACGGTGAGCAGAACCGGGATGTTGTCCGACATCCAGACCGGCCGATTCGGCGACAGCAAGAAGGCACCGGCAATGTAGAAGCTCGACGTAAGGAGCATGAAAGCCAGCGCCCGGGCACGTCGGCAGTCGAGAACTTCCTGCGGCACCAGCTCGTAGGTCAGACCTCGTTGGGGTTGGTCGCGTTTCCCTGCGGCCGGAGCCGCGTCGGCACGCCTTTTCACCGATGCGTCGATTATCTTGATGAGCCCCTCGAGGGGCCGCTCGATGATCGTGGGGGCGCCGCCGGTGAGTCGAAAAACCGCCAATCGAACCGCCCATGCAAGAACGACCCCGAGTAGTGCCGCGAGGATGTTGGCACCGACGTCGGTGCCGCCTGCGGTGGTCGATTTCCACACGATCGCAACGATGAGCGGCGCCGCGAGCAGTGAATACCAGAACAGCGCCCAGAGACTGAGCGTGTTGGGCTCGCCCCGGGTCAAGCGGTGCACGGCGAGGATGATCCGTAGGGGCCACGAGCGAAGGTCGGCGATCATGCGCTGCCGTTTGCTGCTCTGCGGCGGTGCGATCGGAATCTGTAACCCCTCGCGAACAAACCCGACTCGGGCGCGTCTGGGGATCGTTTCGAGCAACATCCAGAGCGAAAACAAGACCACCCAGGCCGCATGCATTGCGAACCAGGTGGTGAACATGATGCCGAGGAAACCCAGGTCCGCGAGGTTGCCGAGAACGTCCTCCAGCCACACCACGATCGACGCCGGCAACAGCACCGCCAGAATGAGCGCCACCGAGATCGGGAAGCGGCAGAAGAAGAGGTACTGGAGGAAATAGAGGCGGCGCTGCAGGTACACAGCGTAGCCACCCAACACAACACCAGCCAGGATCACCAGCGTGGATGTGCTCATGGCCGGTGATACTTACGTGGCTCGGCGGGAGTGGTCAACCAAACGGCACGAGCTCTTGCACCTGCGAAGGGCAAGAAGCCGGTAGGAGTTCAAGCCACCCCACGAGGGCGGAAGATAGGATCCCGGGCGGTTAGCCTTGCCGCCCGCGTCGCTGCTGCCGCTGCGCAGCGGCAGCAGCCGGGCGACGTCGCCGGCGGCCGCGGCGACGTGCGTTGCCGCCGGGTCGCGAAGCCCCGGTCCCAGTGTGCCGGCCGCCCCTACCAGAGGGCCCGTGGCCGTTACCCGAGTCGATGGACTCGGCCTCGAAGCCTTCCACTGTTCGCCGCGGAATTGACTTACCGAGCTTGCGCTCGGTGGCACGGAGCCAATCGCCGTCGTTGCGGGTCACGAAGGTCAACGCTTGCCCCTCGAGCTCCGCGCGTCCGGTACGACCGATGCGGTGCGTGTAGGCATCCGGCGTGCTCGGCACGTCGAAGTTGATGACGTGCGAGACGCCCTGAACGTCGATGCCGCGCGCCGCGATGTCGGTGGCCACCAGCACGTCGAAGCGCCTGTTCCGGAATCCCTGCATGGCGCGATCTCGCTGCCCCTGGGACATGTTGCCTTGCAGGCCCACGGCGCGGTGACCGGCGCGGTCGAGCTGTTGCGCCAGCCGCTTCGCCCGATGCTTGGTGCGAGTAAAGACGATGGCCGAGTCGCAGCCGTCCTCCTTCAGGATGTGCTGCAGCAGATCGCGCTTGCGATCCTCGCGAACGGTCACCAGCGCGTGGTCGATGGTCTTTGCCGGGCCCGAGTGCGCCAGCTCGACGACGTGGGGATTCTGTAGCAGCCGGTCGGCGAGGGCGCGAATTTCGCGGGGCATGGTGGCGGAGAACAGCAGATTCTGCCGCTTCGGCGGCAGCGCCGCCAGGATGCGTCGCAGGTCCGGCAGAAAGCCCATGTCGAACATGTGGTCGGCCTCGTCGAGCACCACGCTCTCCACCTCGCCGAGGCGCAGCACGCCCCGTCCGATCAGGTCCAGTATGCGGCCGGGGCAGCCGACGACGATCTCCGGATGCTTGCGCAGAGCCTGGATCTGGCGAAGGGCCGATACGCCGCCGTAGATGGTGACGACGCGCAGCTGGGTGAAGCGCGCCAGGGTACGGATCTCGGCGTCGATTTGTGTCGCCAGCTCGCGCGTTGGCGCTAACACGAGAACACGCGGTCCGCGGCGTTTCTGGCGCACCAAACGGTGCAGCAGGGGCAAAGCGAAGGCCGCCGTCTTGCCGGTGCCGGTCTGCGCCAAGCCCAGCACGTCGCGACCCGCCAGGACCGCGGGAATGGTCTCGATTTGAATGGATCGGGGCTCGACAAAGCCCGCAGCGTAAACCCCGCGAAGGATATTGGAATCAAGGCCGAACCGGTCGAAGCCGGTTGAAGAATCGGTCAAAGGTAAAGCCATGTGGTCTACTGCGTCTCCACCGGGTGGCGCACGCTTCGGCGCACCACGCGGTCGTTGCGTTCCTGCCCGCACAACAGACGGGGGCAGGTCTAATGATGGGAGGCGTGACCTCGAGAGATGGTGGATGAGGTCCTGTTGCCGCCGCGACCGGGTCGTTTGCCCGCGTCACACCCTTGAATGGCGCGACGCCGCTTGGCCCTCCACTCCGGGCTCCGGGTCGCCTGGCAAGCCGCTGCAGCCGGTTGCGGCTGCGCGTTTCATTGCCGTTGGTTGAGATTCTAGCATCAACCCCTTTGAAATTGCCAGCCCGTTGAGCAGCCCGGGCCACAAGCCGCGCAGGAAATCTTGGTCGGCAAAAAGCGTGGACTCCGCAATTCGCCCAGTCTATTCTCCTTCATCCTCCGCGGAGGTTTGACTTGATGAGCGAAAACCAGCGACGGTTCAGCGTCCCTCATCCTCTTGTCTTGCTCACCGGCTGCGTGATCCTGGCGGCCTTGGCAAGCTACGTGGTACCCGCCGGGCAGTTCGACCGAGTGGAAGACGAGGCTACCGGCCGCACCGTCGTGGTCGCAGGCACCTACCAGACTGTCGAACGCGCTCCGGTCGGCCTCTTCGAGGCCATGGTGGCGCTCCCTCGGGGCATGGCCGAAGCCGGCGAGGTGATCTTCCTGGTCTTCCTTATCGGGGGCGCGTTCACCGTGGTCGACGAGACGGGCGCTCTTCGGCGAGGCGTGACCTCACTGGTCCGGGCCCTTGGCGGTCGCGACCTGCTGGTCATCCCCGTCGTCTCGATGACGTTCGCGATGGGCGGCGTGGTAGAGAACATGTACGAGGAGATCATCCCGCTGGTCCCCGTTCTGCTCATCCTTACCCGCAGGCTCGGCTTCCCCCCGGTGGTCGCCATCGCGATGAGCGTCGGTGCGGCGGTGGTCGGATCGGCGTTCAGCCCCATCAACCCCTTCCAGGTCCAAATCGCACAAAAGCTGGCGGAACTCCCGCTGGGCTCGGGAGGGCTCTTCCGCAGCGCCTTCTTGGTCCTGGCGCTGACGCTCTGGATCGGCATGACGATGCGCTACGCGCAACGCGAACGGCGCGCGCCGGAAAATCCGGGAGACGTGGAGGATTCGAGCGAAGCCGGGATCAACACCAAGGACTGGGTGATCTTCGGGCTCGTGGGCGCGACGTTCGCGATCCTCGTGGTCGGCCTGCTGCAGTGGGGGTGGGACTTCAACCAACTCTCGGGCGCGTTCTTCATCATGGGCGTGATCATCGGCCTGCTGGCAGGCATGGGCGTCACCGGCACCGCCGAGGCGTACGTGCGTGGCTTTCAAGGCATGGCGTACGCCGCACTGCTGATCGGCTTCGCGCGGGCGATCTTCGTGGTGCTCGTCGACGGACGGATTGTCGACACCATCGTGCGCGCCATGTTCACGCCACTCGAAGGGCTGCCGCTGCTGGTGTCGAGCCTCGGAATGGTCGTCGCCCATGCGATCATCCATGTGCCGATACCGAGCGTCAGCGGCCAGGCCGTACTCACCATGCCCCTCCTGGTGCCGCTCTCCGACCTGCTCGGTCTCTCCCGGCAGGTCGTGGTGCTCGCCTATCAGTATGGTGCGGGCCTGTGCGACATGATGACGCCGACCAACGGGGCGTTGCTCGCCATGCTCGCCGCGGCGGGGGTGCGCTTCGAGGACTGGATCAAGTTCGCGGCACCGCTCTACCTGGCGCTCATGGCGCTCGGCGCGGTCTCGATCGCCATCGCCATCGCCATCGGGCTGAGCTGAGCGAGGCACGAACTAACCGGGTGCTGAAGGCTGACTACACCCGCGACGCCTTGACGAACCGGGCGGGGTCGAACGCCGCCACCGGGATGCCGGTGTGCCCCGAGAGCACCAGGTCGGCGGCAGCCGACGCAGTGACCGGGCCCAGCGTCACGCCCAGCATGGCATGGCCGGTGGCGAGGTAGACGTTGTCGAAGTTGGGGGCCCGCCCGATCACCGGCAGACCGTCCGGGGTCATCGGTCGCATCCCCATCCATTCGGTCTCGCCATCGCCCTCGAAGCATCCGGGCAGAAACGCCTCGGCGCTGCGGCGGATGGCCGCCAGCCGGCGGGGATCCTGGTCGGCGTTGACCCCCGACAGCTCCATGGTGCCGCCAATGCGCAGGGCGCCCTCGAAGGGGCTGGTGACAATCTTCTTCTCGGGGAAATAAACCGGGCCCCGGAGCTTCACAGAGGGCGATTCGACGGTGATCGTGTAGCCCTTGCCGGCTTGCATCGGCAATCGAAAGCCGAGCTCTGTCGCCAGTCGCCCCGACCAGGCGCCGGTGGCGAGCAGGAGCACATCGGCCGCCATGTGCCCGGCAGTCGTTTCGATACCGTTGACGGCGAGGCCTTCTCGGGTCACGCCGAGCATCTCGACTCCGGTTTTGATCTCGACACCCGATCGGGTCAGCCAGTCGACCAAGCCGGCGTTGAGCGTCTCCGGTCGCACGTGGCGCTCACCGGCTATGAAGATACCGCCGACCACGTCGTCCGCAAGGGCCGGCTCCTTCACCATCAGCTTGGTGCCCAAGAGCTCCTGGATCTCCAGGCCGCTCACCGCGTCGATGGCCTGCAGGCTCGCCAAGGTGCGCTCATAGCCCGCCCGGGTGGTAAAAGCGCACAGCAGCCCCGAGTCGTGCATTTCGAAGTCGACCCCATCGGCTCTGATGCCGTCGAACAGCGTGGTCGTGTGCCGGTTCAACTGGAGGACTGCGGCCAGACCAGCGGCATGATCGTGGCTGTTGCAGTGACGCCAGAACTCCCAAAGCCAGCTCGCCATCGAGGGCACGGCGCTGGGGCGGATGTAGAGCGGGCTGTCGGCGCTCAGCATCCACTTGAGCGTCGCCCAGACCATGCCGGGCCCCGGCAGTGGCGCTGAAAATGACGGCACCACCCAACCGGTGTTGGCGTGCGAGCACCCGCCGCCGGGCTCGCCTTTGTCGATGACAGTCACGTCGCCGCCGCGGCGGCGGATCTCGTAGGCGCACAGCAGACCGATGACGCCGGCGCCGACAACGACGGTCTTCTTCATCGAACCACCCCAGGGTCGCAGGCTGGCGAGGTCAGCAAACGGCCCGGTCCGTCTACCCGACCAGCCTCTCCAATCGGGCTCGCTGCCTCCATTCGGCATACAAAGTCCGAGTCTAACGGGTGATGGTCCCGATACGCGATATTAAGTCTTCCAACAGCGGCTCGGCGATGGTGCCTACGGCCTGGCGGTGCGGGACCGCCTCGAGGAATGCGCAAGGCGCTGAAGGAAGCGCGCGATGCGTTCGTGAGCCTGTGGAGCGGACTCGAAGCGGCGGTGGAGAAATGAGGCGCCGGCCACGGGCGCCGGCCTGTTGCCCGCCCGCCGCGCTGCTGCCGTTGACCCGGTTATCGCGTTGCGTCAGGAGTAGGCGCGGCAAGCCAACCTTGGCGACAAGCTCGGGTGCGCGTTCCCGGCTAGGCTGGATATCTCAACGGGTCACGGCTGCGTGAGCGCGTTGGCGCGCGAGTACGGCGTTGCGCTTGATGCGGGCTAGTTCCGCTCGGTCGCCGGCAGGCGCTCGTAGTCTTCGGGATCTGACCAAGCATCGGCGTTGCGAACGTGCGCCCCGACGAAGGCTTGCAGCCTCTCGGTTTCGGCGGTCAACACGACGGTGTCGTCAACGACCGTGTATCCGATGGTCTCCGGGAAGGCCTTCAGATGGTCTTCGAGCCAGTCGCTGTCCATGGCGGCGAGGGTCAAGGCATCGTCCATCGCGTCGACCCGGAAGAACCAATGCACACGGATCAGGAAGTTCCCCAACATCTCGCTAGCTTCGTCGGGCCATTCCGCTGGATACAGGTCGAGAATGAGAGCGTCGTTGATCTCAGCCAGGTGCGCTTCGAACTCGCCCACCAGGCCGTTTTCGTCGACATGCACGGCGGTGTACGAATCGCTCCCATCGCGACTGAATGTCCAGATGCCCTCGTCGTCTTCGAACGACCCGATCAGCCGCTCGTCGAAGACCAGCGTGTCGTCGCTGTAAATCGGGTGGATCGATCGCGTCAGACAACCCGACAGCAGGGCCGTCATCGCCATGGCCCACAGCAGCATGACCAGCGTCGAGAACGACACCTGCTTGGCCCGGCAATGCTGCATGGCGACCGCCTGGACCCGCACCGCCCGATGCCTCGTTTGTCCGATTCCGTGATTGCCGATCATCATCTCGACCCTCCTGGGGCGCTCTGAGAAACTCCCTGCGGGCGTCTCAGGCCCTCGTTGCTGTCTTCTTAAGCAAGGCGCCGGAGTCGTTACGGAACCGCTCGAGCACTTTCTCGCCGGCCGCTCCTGCTTGTACGCTGTGGCGTCGGTCCGTGTGGTGGACACGTGTGCAAAAGAGCCATCCACCACAACAGTTACAGTGCGCCTGGGCGGCGATTGAAAATACCGCTCGCGTGGGGAGCCCATCGTGAACGACGGAATACAACCGCGGGACTGGGAGGTTCGCACCGCCGCGTATCGGCATCTCATCGACACGTTCACCGCACCCGGTACCGAGGATCTGACACGGCGCCTGGACATGCCGGCCACCGAAGTCGCGGCCAGCCTCGAGCGCCTCGCAGCCGGCCATCAGATCGTCCTCGCTCCCGGTGAGACCCGTATCTGGATGCTCCACCCGTTCTCTGCGACGCCCACGGATTTCCCCGTCGAAGTCGAAGGCGGCACCTACTGGGCCAACTGCGCCTGGGATGCGTTCGGTATCCCCGCGGTGCTCGGCGGCGACAGCCACACGCAAACGCGCTGCGGTGAATCAGGTGTGGCGATCGACTTCGGCGTGCGGGACGGCACGCTCATCGGCGGGCGGGTTCAAGATGAGGGCACGTTCATTCATTTCGCCGTTCCGGCCCGGCAGTGGTACGACAACATCGCGTTTACATGAGCGACGATGCTCAGCTTCCGGTCGGAAGCCGACATCGACCTATGGTGCAAGAGGCGGCGCCTGGCACGCGGCGCGGTCATGGATCTCGAGTTGATTTGGCAACTGGCACAGGTTTGGTATGCAGGACGCACCAGCGCCGGGTGGCGGGGGCGCTCCGCCGAGCAATGCCAAGCCATCGTCAGAGCGGTCGGCCTGGACGGCGAGTTCTGGAAGTTCTGAAATGAACGGCGCCTACAGCCATCGGCAGTTCGGCAGAGGGTTCGTGGCGATGATCGCCGCGATGATGTTCTTCCTGGCGACGATCACCCTGTTGTCGGGCGTGTTCATGATCGCCCTGAACGCGCTGGCGGTCTCTGCCGTCCTCGTGCTGCTGTTTCATTCGCTGCGCGTCGAGGTCGATCGCGACGCGCTGCGCCTCAGCTACGGCATCGGCGTCGTTCGCAAGCGCTTCGACTTGACCTCCCTTCGCGACGCCTACGCGGTGCGCAATAAGTGGTGGTACGGCCTCGGTATTCGCCTGACGCCCCACGGCTGGCTCTACAACGTCTCCGGTCTCGACGCCGTGGAGATCGTCAGGACCTCGGGCAAGAAGTTCCGCGTCGGCACCGATGAGCCGCAGACGCTGGTCACCGCCTTGAAGGCCGCGTTGGACCCGAAGAGCGGCGAGCGCCGGCAGCGCTGAGCCATCATCTGCCCAGGGGGGCGAGAGTGCTGGGAGGGTGGTAGCCAGGCGTCGCGGCGGCATGGGTACGCTCGCCGCGCCGCCCGCGCATGGCCCGCATTCTCAACGGGTTGAGATATCCAGGCTAGCCCTCAGACGTCTTTCTCTCCAATTGCTGGACCTTCTTGCGGAGGTCGGAGAGCTGCCTCAGCACCACCGTGTTCTTCATGTAGGCGGATAGCGGCTGGACCGGCAGGCCGGCATACACTCCGGGCTCGTCGATGCTCGCCGTGACGCCGGCCCGATGCACCAGGATGACGTCGTTGCAGATCTCCAGATGATCCAGCACGCCGGTCTGGCCGCTGGCCATGACCCGGTCGCCGATCTTGGTGGTTCCCGCCACGATGAAACCGGCGGTGAGCAGGCAGTCCCGGCCGATCTCGACGTTATGGGCGATGTGGCAAAGATTGTCGAGCTTGGTGCCGGCACCGATCCTGGTTTCGCCGTAGGTCGCTCGATCGATGCAACAGCCCGCCCCAATCGAGACCCGATCCTCGATCACCACTTTGCCGAGCTGGGGGATGCGATGGCTGCGCCCCTCCTCGTCCTGGGCGAATCCATAGCCTTCGGAGCCGATGACTACCCCGGGCTGGATGATGACCTCGTTGCCGATCTCGCAGTCGTAGCCGATGGTCACATGGGGATGAATGACGGATCGATCACCGATTTCCGCCCCCTCCTCGACCACCGAGCCCGCCATGATGGCCGTTTCCTTACCGATCCGCACCTCCTTGCCGAGCACCACGTGCGGACCGATCCGGCTGCCTTCTCCGACCTCGCAGCTCCCGTGAATCACCGCCGAGGAGTGGATCTCCGGCCACTCCGAGGCGAGCATGTCGCGATCCATGTAACGCTGCCGGATCAAGGCATGGGCCAGCTTGACGTTGGGGGCGACGAGTACGGTCACGCCTTGAAGAACCTCCTGCAGCGCCGGGCTCGTGACCACCGCCGAGGGCCGCCGCGTGGGAATCTTCGCGACAGCTTGCTCGTGATCGACGAACACCAGATCCCCGGGCCCACAGTCCTCGATGTGGGCGATGCCTGAAAGGGAGACATCCTCACCTTCCATCGCCGTCAGGAGACCGGTGGACCCGAACTCGCCGAAGATCGCCGATGCTCGGGTATTCATGTCTTCTCCTCGCGTTGCCAAGATGGTCATGCGGACAGCACCGTGCACCGACAATCTCCCACGGCTCTTGGGCCGTGCATACGGAGGGAGCGAGAAAGTTACG
>SMVA01180933.1_pt1 | contig 10525 bp, 9 predicted proteins | sample 2456451 | NCBI WGS metagenome assembly SMVA01 (sample SAMN11095933, study PRJNA526329) | marine sediment metagenome | biome: Marine sediment; feature: Surficial sediment; material: Deep marine sediment; isolation source: Hadal surficial sediment | place: Pacific Ocean | collected 2014-05 | depth 0-1...
GTATCACTCCCGTATCAGAAGTTTAGTACAAAATAAGGTGGCTTTAATTACAGATGGCTTACAGAATGATGAACGTCTAGATTTGGCCCAATGTCCGCTTTCGCTGGCGACCTCAATTGATCGTTGCAACACTCTATCTTTTACTTCTTTTAAGATAAAGTGTTGCAACGATCAATTGAGGTCGCCGTATAAAGCGGACGTTCAACAGTTTTGATGGCCGACATAATCATAGACGTTTTTCGAAATCTTCAATTAGGTAGTGCATCCGGCTGCACTAGTTGAAGAAATAATATGGTTTGATTTTATATGAACTAAAAGGATTCCATATGGATTCCACCGAGCTGAAAAGCCTATGTAAATTTTCTAACCTGTTGATTCAATTGGCTGGGGGTATAGGATTCGAACCTATACTGGCGGAGTCAGAGTCTGATATAACCAATAAATAACAATGAGTTACAACAAGTAACAACAATTAAATCAGTAAGTTAATGAGAATGCTCTGTTGTTAGTTTTGGTGAATTATTGTAGTTATTTGCCGTGAAGTGCCCCATGAGTGTCCCATTGAAGGTGTGTAAATTGGATTGAACTCGAATGTCTGCTTCATACTGAAAGCGGTCAGTCAGGTAAAAATTAGAATAGGCAGCTCCCGACCCAAAGCGGACACTCAGAATAATACGAAGAACAGCGCTTGACCTTATAACAACAATATCACTCTAAAATCATATTTTAGTATGATAGTTTTAATAATATAAGCTGTTACACTTTAAGTGGTTAAAATTTTCATAGGGAGACAACCGTGAAGAATACTAAATTATCTCTTATCGCGATATTACTACCTGCTCTGGTCTTCATGGGCGCGTCTTTAAAGGTTCACGCATGGCCTAGTGCCGCCCCCCAGGTAGATGTATGTGTAAAAAATGCCGTACCTAAAGGTTATATTGGAGGAGGAGTTAACATAGCAAATGAGTCGTGGTATCTAGACGCTACCATTGGGGAGAAGAAGCATACCATCGGCCCCGGCGTACAAAAATGCGAAAAATTTAATAAAGGTCAGCAAGTTCGTGTGAGTTTGGAACTTAAATCCAAAAACCCTGATGGTACGTGGGGTTATCCTGGTTTATGGGGTACTTGTTACTACAACAAAACAGCACCTTATACGATCACGCAAAAGTATCATTGTTAGTGAGACCATGATAGTACACGGCAACTAACACGTCTCCGTGAACGCGCTACAGTTTGACTGAAAACACAAGTTCAACGTTTCTAATCGGATGTCCGCTTTCGCTGGCTAGCTGACGATTATAATAAATAACCTGCTACACTTTAAGTGGTTGAAATTTTCATAGGGAGACAACCATGAAGAATACTAGGTTATCTCTTATTGCAATATTACTCCCTGCTCTGGTCTTCATAGGCGCGTCTTTAAAGGTTCACGCATGGCCTAGTGGCCCCCCCAGGTAGATGTATGTGTAAGAAATAACGTGCCTGCAGGCTTTAATTATGGCACGTATGTAAGTGTTCAAATGTGGGCGGGAAACGTAGTTAAAAGAAGCAGGTATTTCGGCATCGGGCGAAGAAGTATGCGAAAAATGGGGTGAGGGTCAGCAAGTTTCTATATCCGTCCGCATTGCTGTCTATAAAGATGGTACCGCCGGCAGCAACGGACCTAGATTCACCGCTACTGCACCTTCCAAAAACAAGGTATATGCAGCCCTTCCGTAATAACAAACTTGCTGAAATAGTAGAGTTGACTTTACTATTCAACATGACGGGTGCGGATGAATGCTCTTTGGGTCAATCATACTAAAGTATGAATTTTATTGATTGAGAATAGATAAGGCAATGCATTTAAAGGGAAAGTGTTTCCGAAAAGACCCTGGCCACATCGAGGGTTTTGTCCCTATGGGAGAACGTGCCATTACGATGAATGATGGCGCTGATGCCGGTATTGGTCACGCGTATCATCGGGATGCGATGTTCAATCGTGCGAAAGGTACTAAGCGCGAAATGTATCTCGGCTGCTGCACTATCACCGAACCAGGCGTCATCCACCAGATTAATTAACAGGTCCGTATCCGGTCCGATACCGTCAGCAACAAAATCACTAAAAATTGCTTCGTAACAGACCAGCGGCATCGCCTTGACATCACCAATCAAGTTGAAGTGTTGGTATTGATTGCCCGGTACGTAATTCAATACGCCGTAAAATATTTCATTCAACCAGGGCAGTGATTGTTTGAAAGGCAGGTATTCGCCAAAGGGTAACAGTATTTGTTTGTAATAACTTGTGAGTGTGCCATCGGACAAAAGCTGGGCGGTATTATAGTAGGAGTCATGCTCGGCATCGGCATAGACATATCCCGATGAGAACAGGATGTCTGTTTGCAATTCCTGTTGTAAGGTTTCCATGAAGGCACGGTCGTCGTCGTCGTCATTATAGGAAAAAGGTGTCGGGATCTCGGGCCAGATGATGACATCTATATCCGGATTATCTTGTTTGAGTGTTAACGATAATTCAGCCAGGCGTCGGTAAACATCATGTTGATAATCAAACCCATCGTTACGCCAGCTTATCGGGATATTGGGTTGGACTATACCAACGGTGATCGTTTTGTTTCTTGTTTCCGAGTTAATTACATCGAGTTTGTACTGGCTATAGATAATTGCGATTATAAATATAAGCAGTGACATGCCGGTTGCAAGCGATGCCTGTCGTTTCGACTGCTTCACATTTAATAGCGCATTGGCCAGTAAAGCATTGATCAAGATAACGATGAAAAACAAAAATGGCACGCCACCGATGTCTGTAATTTGTATAAACCAGGTTTGTTCATATAGCCCATGCACCAGGTTGCCGGGCAGGAAATGCGGATAGAAAACGATTAACAGTGTTAATAAGCCGGTACTGATGAATGCACCAATTAACGAATTTGCCAGTTTGTATTTTGCAATGAGAAAACTATAAACAGCATAGGGCAAGGCATAAAACAGGCAGAAAAGCATAAATACCGGTAATAATAACCAGACACTGGTATGGGCTACCTTGGCAACGGCTGGCATAGTCCACCAGATACACCAGAACCAGATAGCGGTTCCGAATAACAGGCCAAGCAGAAATGCAGTGGCCGGTTTACTGTGATGACTGCTGATGATCAAAGGCAGCATGGCAATAAAGGCGAACAGTGGAACACCGCCCCCGGGAAAGGCAAGTCGATAAAAGATTAAACCTGTACAGACAAGTGCGAGTCTTACACGCAGTGTCATAAAGCTATATTAATCAAGAACGTAGTGCTGTGATCGGGTCGAGTCTGGCTGCCTGGTAGGCCGGATAATAGCCAAAGAAGATACCCACTGAAGAGGAAACACCCACACCTAATATAATAGCAAAATAGGACATTATGTATTCCCAGTTATTGGCAATCGATAAGGCATAGGCAACAGCGATACCTGATACTATGCCAATAACACCCCCGACCATGGACAAGATCATTGCCTCGATTAAAAATTGATTCTGTATATCACTGCGTTTTGCACCCAATGCACGACGTATTCCAATTTCCTTTTTACGTTCAGTGACACTGACCAACATGACGTTCATAACGCCAACACCACCGACAACCAATGATATGCTGCCAATAGCACCGAGTAGCAATGTGAAGAGTTGCATTTGTTTTTCCATTTGTTTAAGGAGTTGTTCTGCGGTTGTCACCCTTACGCTTAAGCCATGTTGTGTCTTACTGTAATAGCCTTTTATTACTTGTACAAGAGAGGATGGATTAATGTTTTCTTTAATACGCGCCATGATGGTAGATAGTTCTTTGAGATTAAAATTACGATTTACGGTGCTGATATGCATGATTGCCGAAGTATTGGTCTCGTAAGACATGAGTTGTGAGTGAGGTGTATCTTCAAGTATGCCGACAATGGTGTAGTAGCGGTTACTCATGCGAATTTCCTGTCCAATTAACTCATCGGTTACCGGTATGTTTGCTTGCTCAAACGCTTTACTACCTAACATTATATAAGGCTGGTTTTTATCGAGATCGCTTATAAATCGACCCGCACGCAGTTTAAGGCGGTTTAAGACGATGAACTCCGGCGTTATGCCGATGATACTAACGCCACCTTTTGCACCCCTGAGACTGAAATCACCATAACTTGTCACTACAGGTGACATTAATTTGATGGCAGGAATTTGTTGTTTGAGCTTCAACGCCGTGTCGAGTGTGTACTTTGCCTTTTTAGAAAGCGTACTGCTATCATCTGAATAATCTTTTTCGATGCTAACCAGGTCTGTCCCCATTTCCATGAATTGCTTGAGTGACTCATTGCTGACGATCTGACCAACCGAGATCATGGCGATAACGGAGCCAATCCCGATCATAATGCCGATCAGGGCAAGTATCGTTCGTTGTTTTGATGCATAGAGGCTGCGCCACGCTTCCGTGATACTGGATTTATGTATCATCAGGCGGCCTGTACTGTTTTTTGCTGTTCTTTTTCAAGCAGTATTCCATCTTGCATAATGACACAGCGCGAGCACTGTTCGGCAATACCGGGATCATGGGTAATAATCACTACGGCAATCCCTTCATCTCGATTAAGTACCTTGAATAATTCCATAATTTCAGCACCGACCCGGGTATCCAGAGCGCCGGTCGGCTCATCCGCCAGAATCAGGGAAGGTTTGCCAACGAGTGCACGAGCGATGGCGACGCGTTGTTGTTGTCCACCAGACAGTTCATTCGGTCGGTGGTCGGCGCGGTCATCCATGCTGACTTTTTTTAACATGTTCATGGCTTGCTTATGCATTTCAGTACTGGATGTCCCACGGTAAATCAGCGGGATACTGACGTTTTCCAATGCGGTCAAACGTGAAAGCAGGTTAAATTGCTGAAAGACGAAACCTATTTTTTTATTGCGCGCGCTGGATAATTCATCATCTGAATACTGCATAATTTCTTTATCATCCAGCATATAGGTACCTGAGGTTGGCCTGTCTAGCAATCCGATGATGTTCATCAAGGTTGATTTGCCACTGCCTGATGTGCCCATGATGGCTAATAGATCATCCTCAAACACTTCCAGGTTCACACCTCGCAAGACAGGCAAATCAGTGGGGCCAATCTTGTAAACTTTATGGATATTGGTGAGCTTCAACATGGTTTATCAATAACCGTAATTCGTCTGGATGATGATTTGGTCATCCACAGATATTCCGTCAAGAATTTCTATTTGGATGCCGGTGACGATGCCTGTTTTAATTGGGACTTCAATTGGTTGTTGTGTTTCATTATCCAGTTTATTCACAAAACTTTGATCACCGACAGTACGCACCGCATTAAAAGGCAAGAGTATGGCGTCGGATCGTTCATAGGTTAAAATCACCAGTTTCGAAGACATGCCGAGGCGAATGCCTTTCATGATTTCCGGATCGATATCATTAATGGTGACAGTAATATCGAATAAGGGGATGCTGCCAGACTCGCTTTTAGCTTGTGATGAAATATAGGTTATTTTTCCATATAGAGGTGTGTTGGCGAAGGCATCACCGGTGACCGTTACTTTTTGACCTGATTGTATTTGATTGATATCGACTTCATCGACCTTGGTCTTGACAGACAAACCTTCCAGATCGGCAATTGATATGAGTATCTCTCCGATTGATACAGACGTTCCTTTTTCGATCATTTTGGCTTTACTTTTATCGCCGCCTTGTTTTGCAGGAAAGATAACAATACCCGAGACTTCCGCTACAACATTGGCGTTTTTGATTTGTTTCTCCAGTTCATCAAGTTCGAACTTGGCATTTTCGAATTCAAGTTCTGCGATCTCTAGATGATCTTTACCCCCTTGTTTAAGTATTGATTGAAGTTCTTCCTGGGTTGTTTTGCTTTCCAGTATCAAGTTGTCATATTGTTCCTGAGCGGAGTCTTTTTCCGATGCCGGTATAATACCCATTTCATACAGTCGTTCTGTTTCTGCCAGGGTACGTTTACTTTTCTCCAGTGAATATCGCATTTTTGCAATTGCCCGTTTCGAACGTGTTACTTCAGAGCCCGATTTCCAGTTTTTAAGTTTATTGAATTGTTCAAGTGCTTTTATATACTGCGCTCTTGCCTGACGTAAACTGACTAATACTTTAGAAGTTTCAATTTTTATTATCTCTTGTCCTTTCTCTACATGTTCTCCGTATTTAAATGACTTCGATATTACTTTCCCTTCGATAGGACTAATGATATTAACGACGCCCAGAGGTTCTATCATTCCTGCTAATGTCAGGGTTGCTTGTACAGGACCGGTACTGACAGTAATGATGTCATCAAGATTAATCTCAATATTTTCTGTTACGTCCTCTGGTGCCGTGTCAAATTCAGTGATTTTGCCCGTTAGGTAAACATAGGCTGTAATGCCTACTAGCAGAATGAGAAATCCTGCACCGAGTCGACCACTCATTTTTATTTTATTAAGTGCTTGTGTTAACGTTGACTTGTCTTTTTCGATATTGAGATAGGCTTTTTGAAGCTTGCCATGCTGGATGTCAAGTTCCTGTTTTAAGCCGGTGACTTTATGAAATAGCTGGGCATTTTCAATCGTGATTGCTGCCTGGCTGGTAAAAACGCTGAGTAATTTTTCATCTTTTACAGTGAACAAACCATCACGTTTATTTAATACTTGAACAACACCTATGCGGCGACCATCGCTACTCTTGACCGGTTGGCAAAGTATTGTCTTTGTTTTGAACTTGTTCTGCTTGTCGAATTCTGGATTGAAACGATCGTCTCGATAGGCGTCTTCAATGTTGACAGTTTCGCCGGTTTGCATAACGTGTCCAGCAATCCCCGCGTTAGCAGCAATACGAATCTCGCTTAGTTTGTCACCTTGAGCAACTTCTGACCATAATTCATTTTTTTGTTCGTCATAGAGAAACAAGGTGCTGCGTTCAGCATCCATAAAGTCAGAGATATTTTCCATGATGATCGGTAACAGATGTTCTACATCAGCTGATTGTTGTAGAAACACAGTTTCTTCGTTGAGATCAAGTCCCATGGTGTTTTCCACTTTCTGGATTATGTATTGATAAAATTATAGTCATGGTTCTATTGGAATACCGGATATTTCGTTGATATCTGCAAATCGAGAGACGTCTTGTATTTCAATACCCCATGTATCCAGTGTCGTTCCAAGAAATTGATCCAACGATGTTAAGGCATCAAGATAGGCAATTATGGCATCAACTTCACTGTTTTCTGCATCTACCAATGCACTCTGGAATGATACTAATTCAAAGTTAGAGGAACGACCAGCACGTAGTTTTTCATTTTCAATCTCAAGGGTTTTTTCTGACAGATCGCGGGATCTTTTTGCCAGGCGTACTTGTTCGTGTCTGATATTTATGTCGCGTATTTGATCTTCCAGTCCAATTAATATCTCATCTTTGAGTTCAATAAGGGACAATTGCTGGCTTTGTAGTGATACACGGGCATTGGAAACACCTTGTGCCAATGTGTAATCTCCAAAGGGTATTCTCAACCCTAAACCAACAGCAAAATCAGCCTCACTGACTTGACCAAGGTTACGGCTGACCTTTTGTCGGGAGGGATCGGTCAATACATTATCATATGTTGCTGTTAACTCAAGCTCCCAGAGTTTATTGTTTTTTGCCACTACCAGAATGAGTTTGGCATTCAGTATCCCAAGCTTTGATTGTATATAATCGGGGCGTTCAGAAAAAGCAATCGTCTTTAACTTATCAAATTCCAAATCAATTTCTTCAATCTCTAAATCTTCGATAATGTCTATTTTTGTATTCTTATCAATATCGAGTACTCGAAGTAGGTTTAATCGTGCTCTATCGAGTGAATTTTCACTGGTTCGCAAATCCAGTTCCCCGCGTGCCAGATCCGATTCTGCTTGTATGCGTTCGACGGCAGCCATACGACCGGATTCAATTAACAGATTATTTACTTCAAGTAACTTTCTGCTACGTTCCAGTGAATTCTTACTGATCTCATATGCACGTTTTGTCCGAATCAATGAACGATAGGACTGTATGACTAAGGTAATGGTATCGAGTAGGGTGGATTTCAGATTCAGTAAATTAATCTGGTCCTGACGTTCTGCAATGACCTGGCTTGCCTGTGCGACTTCCAGGCCACCCCCTTTTAACAAGGGTTGGGAGAAACTGAGACTGATACCAGAGGTGTGAGAGGGAATCCCGACACCACCGGCATTATCTTTAGAGCGAATGTAGCTATTGTTCCAGGTTGCAAACAGACTGCCACCCGTACGTAATTTCAATCTGGCGGTTGGACTGAAATCTCTAATATATGTTCTAGTGCGTATGCTAGTTGTTTTATCGACAGTATCTGTTGCACCTAAAAAGGCATTCAAATCCGCGTCAGGACGAAATTCATCACGTGCAACATAGAGTGCCCATTTGTCAGTAATGCGCTGTAGATAGGAATTTTTAATCGTTCGATTATATCTCAGTGCCAGGACAATAGCTTCATTCAGGGTGAGTTCCTGGGCTGGTAATGTTGATGTATCTACAGGAAATACGTTGGCTTCATATTGGCCGGGATCAACAGACGGAGGTGGTGGAACGTCGGCAGCTATGGTTACTTGTGTAATAACCGAACAAATAATTACTATTATTATTTTTTTCCTATAACTCATCTATCGACCTTTATTATCTTATACTTTTTATCGCGTAAAGATTTTTCCCAAGCGAATCATTGTCAGCTAACTAAATATGGACGATTATTCATATTGTTATTCTAGCGTATCTATGGTGATATATTAGCCTGTCTAACCCTAAAATACCCGTAAGCGCAAATACTTAAGACGATTTTAGCATCCGATTTGTATTTATATGTTGGTGAATTGTGCTAATTATTAAGTAAGTTTAATAACTTAAAAAATCATACTAAAGTATGAAAATTTATGTATCGACTTAGGTTATAACTACAGAGGATACTGATTATCATATATGGACTTGAATCAAGCACATATTTTGATAATTGATGACCATCAATTAATCGTTAATGGTTTAGAGAATGTAATTCAATCATTCTCTACTTCAATCCAGATATCTCATTGTTTCAATGCCAGTAAAGTACTGGAATAGTTGATTTCAGGTCAAGAGTTCGACCTGGTATTGCTCGATATCAATATCCAGTTCTTTTCTCTGATTTGCGGTTAGGTTCTTTACAATAATATTTAACGGGTTCGCTCCTTCTTTCACGGCAAGTTGTCGAATTTCTTCAGCTTGTTTCTTAGCTTCCTCTTCCCTGCGTTGTCGTTCTAACTCTGCCAGCCGAGCTTCTTCGAGTTTCCTCTTCTCTTCTTCCAATTTGGCTCTCTCTTCCTCAAGCCGCTTTTTCTCTTCGGCTAGTTTCTCTGCTTCAGCTCTCCGTTTACCGTCTGCCTCGACCTTTTGTTTTTCTTCGACCTCTTGTTGCTCAATTTGTTTTTCCAGTGCATCCAGTTCCGCATCTGTAACAGCCTCGACACGGTTTACATATCCGTTCGTTAGAATCAGGCAGGCAATTAAACTAAGTGATTTCATTGGATTCATTATAGCTTGGTCGATTGCATACTTCTGCCACTTGAATGAATGTCCGCTTTCGCTTGCCACATCAACCGGTCGATGCAACACATACGTTAAAACGTTCTGCTGGTGTTTCAAAGTCTAACGTTTCCCTGGGCCGTTCATTTAACTGACGTGCAACTTTATTTAACGTTGCCTGTGAGTGTACCGATAAATCAGTTCCTTTGGGAAAGTATTGTCGTAGTAGCCGATTAGTATTCTCATTTGAACCTCGTTGCCAGGGGCTTTTCGGATCACAAAAATACACATCGATGTTTGTCGCCAGGCTAAACCGTTGATGGTCTGCCATTTCTTTTCCTCGATCCCAGGTTAGTGACTTATACAGTTCGGTTGGTAATTTTTCTGCATGTTTAATCAATGCAGAGATCACGGTTTCAGTATCTTTGCCTTTGACTCTCACTAACATGACATAACGGGTCTGGCGTTCAACCAGGGTTGCTATGTAACTGTTGTTAGAGCCAGCAATCAAGTCATTCGGAATATGCTCTTCTCCAGCTCGCCCTCTCGTTAAAGGAGCAAGTGCAACTCGGTGTTTCAACTGATAATTTCCTACAGCGATAGGTTCAAATAAGTTTCTTGCCTTCATTCTTTTTATATTTTACTCCATTTCGTAATTAATCTAATAAAGAGATGTTTTATCATCTATCATTGAGATTCATAATATAAGATATAACTAATCTTATATTATTTTTTTCTAGTAAATCAATATAACTTCGGATAAGAATCTAGCCCAAATCGGTATACTGAATAACGTTCCAGAAAGTATTATACGGCTTAGCTGTAGATGGTACTGTTAATCACTAGGTCGGCGGCTGATTCACACCATGCATGGTGTGAACACAAAGTGCGCACTATGTGCGTCCACAAATTCGTATAGGCTAAAGGTGCAATAGATGTAGATTTGGAGGATTA
>SMVA01382513.1_pt1 | contig 10521 bp, 5 predicted proteins | sample 2456451 | NCBI WGS metagenome assembly SMVA01 (sample SAMN11095933, study PRJNA526329) | marine sediment metagenome | biome: Marine sediment; feature: Surficial sediment; material: Deep marine sediment; isolation source: Hadal surficial sediment | place: Pacific Ocean | collected 2014-05 | depth 0-1...
GGTTGATATCACAGGGTGTGAATGAAGCTTCAAGCCACTTTTCGGGAATTACCTGCAAGCCTTTCCACCGACCCTTATTTAGATACAGCAAGCCAAAGCGCGCATGGTCAAGCGTACTGATCCATAAGCCGCCACCCCAGTGTGCACCACCGGAAACAGACTGCACCTCGGCACCATCGACATCGACCCAGGATGTTTCGTAACCATGCCATTGCCATGACCCGGAGGCACCAATCGGACCCATGATTTTTTCCTTCAGAATCGCGGGCAACGGCCTCCCGAACAACCTGAGTAGCGCCAGGGAAGTCCGATTCACTCGCACATCGTTATATTCCCAGTAGGTTCCTGGCGTTTCCAGGTTGCGATAGTTATTGCTGGTAGATGCCGACCCTCCTACCGTCGCATTCTTACTCATGGTAGCTGAACCACCCACTTCGCGACCCCGATCTATCCAGTCCGGTATGCCAAACAACTCTCCTTCCCACTCACTCGTTTGCTGAAGCATGTGTTGCCATGTGATCTGTTTGTTCTGGCTTGAATCGAAACCGCCATCCCCTACAGATTTTCCAACAGTGTCATTGACGTGGCCAATGAGACCCATTGATGACGCTACCCCAGCCAGGGCGCTTATATAGCTCTTGGTAACACTGAAAGTCACTTCCGCAGAATGGACATCGCCATATTGAGCCACAATATATCCATTTCTCAGAACAAGCCCTGATGGCTTGCCGCGTGGTTTAAGGGGCCCCAACGGTCTGTCGAATGGATGTCTCTTGCCCCTGGGTAACATCTGAGACAGATCCGTTGGCGCATCAATTTCCAGATCTTGCAGATGGCTTATCGCAGCGTTAACTTCCTGCCCAAAACCTGCCTCACTGCAGTCAATCGTTTCCCAGTCAGATCCGGTTTGAGCAGCATCTGGAAAGTATTTCATCCAGTTAGACTCCTGTACACCTTTGATAACTCGTTAGGCAATTGTTTTATATCCTGGATTACCATATATTGCTGATCCGGGCACATTTCACGAAGATAGTCGTGACCCGAGGGATCTACAGTCAAACAAAAAGCCTGGACGCCCTGAAGTCGAGCTTCGGACAATGCCTTCATCGTATCTCTAACGCCATAGTCTTTACTGCTTCGATCCTGGCCGTAGTCAAAATCCTGGGGATAGCCATCCGAGATGATAATCAGGGCCTTGATTCTGGACTCGGTCTTCACAAGGCTGCGAGTCGCATGACGAATGGCTGGACCCATGCGGGTGCTGCGTGATGGTTTAATGCCACCAATTCTCCCCCTGGCACGCTGATCGAGGGAGTCGCTGAAGTCCTTGCACAGAAAATATTCCACACGTTCACGGCCGTAGCCGCTAAACCCGCAAACCGAGTAGTTATCCCCCAACTCTTCCAGCGCTTCTGCCATTAGGATGACAGATTCTTTCTCAAGATCTATAATTCGTTTGCCGGCAATTTCTGAATCTCCCAGGCCACGTTCATAATAATTCGTCAGGAAGTCCTCGTCATCATAGTCCTCTGGTTTGAACACCGACCCTGCTTCCGGGTCAGGGATAATGTCGTCAGTGGAGGCGCTCATATCCAGCAGAAATAGTGCGGACACATCCCGTTCCCTTCTTTGTCTCTGGACATATATATTATCCGATGGTGTGAAACCGGTTTTTCTGTCAACAAAAGCTTCTATTACCCGGTCCAGATCCAAATCGTCACCATCCGAAACACCTTTGATCTTCACCAGCATTTCAGGCTTTAACATATTGAGCTGTTTGCGAACCCGTTTCGCCAGATCCCGATATTCAGTCAACGTCTTTTGAACATATTCAGGTGCCTCTTCAAGATCCCGGATTTCAAAAAGCGTACACCACCGGCGCCGGTAGTCGTCAATCGTGTGATCCCATTCGTCATAATAAAAACGAAGATCATCGCGTGCCTGGCCCGAGATTTTTCCAGCCATGGCTTTGAGTTCGTCAGAGAGATTTACGCTGCCATCTTTTTCAGAATCTCCAATGATGTTTTCCAGCTCTGTTATCAGCATGCCAAGGCCATCCTGGACGTCACCTCTCTTCAGCTCATCAAGATCCAGGTCATTGAGATCAACGGGGGAAGTGAGTGAAATTGAGTCCTCATCGGAAAGATCGTTGATGCATTCTTCCAGTTCAACCAGCAGGAAATTCAGAGCCATCTTTTTGGTATCCATCACTCCGTGAAAGCACACAGGCTCAGGTAATTCGGTTTGCAGGAATTCTTTCTGCTGCTGGCTCAGTTCACTATATTCGGTTGATAAATCGCTGGAGATTAACCTGTAACAACCAGCTACAGCCTGGAGCGTCGCTCCGGCATCCTGCATATTCGATCGCAGGTTTTTCATCTCTGATTTCAGCTGATCATATTCACTTGCATATTGTTTTTGAACCCAGCCAAATTCAGTAGCGCCCAGACCCGTTTGAACCAACGCTTCTAATAGTTGAAATCGGCGCCCAATATAAGTTGTGCCCCTTGATTCCAATGCTTTCAATTTGTGATCCCGAATCAGGATGGCTGCACCCCTGAATTTTTTCTCCAGTTGCCAGTCGACCCTCGCATCTTCGAGGAGCCTAAAAAGAGTCCGCGCCAGGATTTGATCATCATAGGCAGCCAGTTCCTTTTCTGTCTTGGCTATCCGATCAAAAGTTCCAAATTCGAAGTAGCCTAACTGATGCAGCAGGGCGACCTTGTAGAAACTAAAATTCTCCTGCCTGGAGGCAAAGCGGGAAAAGTGTTCAGGCAGGAAAATCCTAAACCCATCGGTCTGTGGGAGTTCCCGAAAATCATCTTCTGTCGAATCACAAGACTCAACCTTAATTGTTAGCCCGGAGATGGCTTCCGCATAAAGTTGCAAAACTCTTTTGTGCTCGGTGAAGTTTACCTGTCCCTTTAGCTGATCCAAAACCTCAACTGAACGAGAAGATTCCAGGTTGAAAAATGCTTCGGCAGCGGCATGATTTTTTCCGGCGATTTCAATACCCGTTTCAATCCAGCTGTGAATGACCCTGGGTTTAGCACTGGGAAGTAGCTGGTAATGGCCTAAAAAACAGCTGGCCAGCCTGACATTATCTATGTCACCAAGAAACTTCAGCAATTCCTGAGGGTCATCATGGATAGATAATTTGACCGACAACAGTGAATCCAGGAACTCGCCTATCGAATATTCTCCCGACCTCTGTTCGGCATTCTCTATATATTTTATCAGCAGAGGCTGACAATCTTCGAGAAACTCACTGCCAAATTTCTGGTTAAGTTCAGGGTAGGCCGCGATGAAACTGATGCACGCAGAAACAGAGATTTCTTCCAGTACCTGTACACTCGACCAGGGAATCTGAAGATCACTCAGTTCAAGAAGCTTCGTCAGGTCTCCCCGCTCATGTTTACAGATTGCAATGACAAGGTGCTGCCAGGAACCAAACTCATTTAAACTGTTAGTTCGCAATACCCTGAATGCAGCGTTGAAATACCCGGTGATCAGATTGGAGGCATGCTCATATTTTTCATGGATCAACCTTCCTGCCGATTCAACAGGCGCAAGTCCTGGCCAGAGGGATTCCACATCTCTGGAAGTCAGTAAACTTTCCAGGCCGGTAAAGTAGGTAAACCCTGGTTCAAAGGAATAACCGGAAAGTTGTAAACCGAATTCACCCCTTGCCAGCAGTTCCTCAGTTCCGAAATGAGAAACCAGTAAAGGACTCAGCCGGATATAAGCACTGGCTGACTCATGGGCATGCCAACCTGAACTGGTGATGGCGAGACACTGTTTAGCCCATTGCAGTTTAGCGGCATCGGTACCGATACAATCAATCGTGCCGTTGAGCAACTCCGCTACTGGTTTGTGAATCTTTTCCAGATTCATGACAACCTGTTCAAGATTTATCATTGCCGGTCTAGCTCGCTTGCGAACCCGCTGGGAAAATAGTGCTGACCACCTCGTTAATGGCGCTCTGGACCTCAACATCATCTGAAACGGCGCGACTGATGGCCGCATCACATGCTCGCAGGGGATCCACATCCCTGCCGATTAATTGACCTGCATAAACCAGCAGTCGAGTACTGATCCCCTCGTCAAACCCGTGGTGTCTCAGGTTCCTGATACGTTCTCCCAGCATTGCCAGCTCCGCAGCAATACTTTCTTCAACGCCGCTCTCATGGTGAATGATATCTGCCTCTCGTTCTACATCAGGGTAGCCAAAATCAATCGCAATAAATCGTTGCTTTGTACTTGTTTTGAGGTCTTTCAACACACTCTGGTATCCAGGGTTATAAGAAATAACAAGAATGAAATTTTTATTAGCCTCCAGAATAAGACCGAGCTTCTCGATTGGCAGTATTCTCCTGTGATCAGTCAGGGAATGAATTAGCACAGTTGAATCTTTCCGGGCCTCAACTATCTCATCCAGATAACAGATGGCACCTTCCCTCACTGATCGGGTGAGTGGACCATCTTGCCAGACCGTTTCCTCTCCTTGCAGCAGGTAACGACCGACCAGATCCGTGGCGGAGAGGTCTTCATGGCATGCCACCGTTTGCAGCGGCTGCTCAACAACCTGCCGGTCAGGAGTTGAATCTTCCCCCCGATAGATTCTATGTGCCATATACTCTACAAATCGGGTCTTGCCACATCCTGTTGGTCCTTTGAGCAGAACCGGTAGTCTTTCCGCGTATGCAGCGAGAAACAGCTCCACCTCATCGCCCAGCGGCAAGTAATAAGGTTCATCCTTCAGGGAGTAGCTACTGGCATCCTGCAGCTTATTCAATGTGTTCAAAACTAATCCCCCGTCCACTTTGGTGCTCGCTTTTCAAGGAATGCTTTCACCCCTTCTTTGTAGTCATTTTGTTTGCTCATTTCATTCAGCAATCTTTCGCTGTCAAAAACTGCACTGGCAACATCTCGGTGCTGGTCCCGGTATATCTGCCACTTGGTTTCCCTGAGTGACGCAGGTGAAACAGTATCCTTCATCATGCGTGCATAGTGGTAGGTTTCTTCAATTAGTTTTTCCGGTGTGATCAGTCGATTGACCAGCCCTAACTCATGCGCCTCATCGGAAGTAAATACACGACTGGTTAACAGCAGGTCATTTGCCGCAGACAGACCAATGAGTCGTGGCAGTAACCAGGACAAACCATATTCCGCTGGGAAATTTAGTTTGCCGTGAGCCGTCGTGAACTTCACTCCGGGCACTGAGAACCTGATATCGGCATAGCAGGCCAGCACCAGACCCACCCCTGCCGCAGGGCCATTGATGGCTGCGATAACTGGCTTACACAAACCAAAATGATAGGCAAAGCTGGCATCAAATTCACTGCTTGTGCCAAAACCTGGTTCTGCTAATGGATCTGGTGTACCAGGATCATAACCACCTTTTTCAACATGACCTTCCAGTGCCTGGCTATCCGCGCCAACACAAAAACTACGCCCCTCACCGGTGACGACGATGACCCGTACATTTCGATCCTCATCGGCATTGGCAAGCACCCACCGATATTCTGTATGCATCCGACCGGTCCAGGCATTCATGCGATGTGGCCGGTTCAATGTGATGGTGGCAATCTCATCATCCACCTCATACTTTACGGTTTTAAGCTCCACCTACCTACTCCACTATCTGCTTGTTATTGGCACAATCTATCACAGTTGACAAAATCGGCTGTTGCCAATATCGCCATGAATAGGCGCCATGTCGATTCAATGATAGGGGACCAGTTTAACGGTACAATACTGCCTAATCATTATTGCCTGACCATTCAGAAACTTCCTATGCGCATCGCACTTATTGCCTTTATTACGATTCCTCTGGCTGAAATGTTCATCCTGATCAAGGTCGGTGAGATCATTGGCGCCTTACCTACCGTTGGGCTCGTCGTGTTGACAGCAACGCTCGGCATCTGGCTTCTCAGGCTGGAAGGGATTGCTACCTTAAGACGTGTGCAGGAAAAACTTAACCAGGGCCAGATACCAGAAACTGAACTGTTGGAAGGTATTATGTTGCTGGTCGGTGGTGCGCTGCTACTGACACCCGGCTTCGTGACCGATGCCATTGGTTTTGCCTGCCTCATACCCGTTCTGCGCCGACCAATTGCCCGATGGATCATTCACCAGGGTGTTATCCGTGCAATGAATTTTTCGTTAAAAACAGGTCAACCCGACACTCATGGGCAGACCATCGAAGGCGTATTTGAAGAAGAAAACGCTCGAGACGAAGACAACAATCCAAGATAGATTCACCCCTTTTTAGCCATCTTTTTGATGCAGGAAAACAGCCATGTCATCCGACAGCATAAATCAGCTGAATGAAGAACAACTGTTCGCCACGACGGATAGCTTCTGGGATCAGGAAATACTCGATAGCCTTGCAGAGTACGTAAAAATACCTAACAAATCACCACTGTACGACCCGGATTGGCAGGAGAAGGGCTTTATGACTCAGGCGATGGACCATGTCGTGGGCTGGATAGAGCAGCAGGACATACCCGGCCTGTTGTGCAAAGTACATCAACTGGAAGGCAAAACCCCTACCTTAGTGCTGGAACTTCCAGGGGACATCAATGAGACAGTGCTGGTCTATGGTCATCTCGATAAGCAGCCGGAATTCAGCGGCTGGTTTGACGATTTCGGACCCTGGAAACCGGTTTTTAAAGATGATCGGCTATACGGGCGTGGCGCGGCTGACGATGGCTATGCCGTCTACTCCGCAGTCAGCGCAATCAAATCACTGCTGGAACAAAATCTGCCCCTGCCCAGAATAATTGTTTTGATTGAGTGCTCGGAAGAAAGCGGCAGTCCTGATCTGGCTGACTATATGCAGGTACTGGAGAAACAAATCGGCGAACCGGGGCTTGTCATTGCCCTGGACTCTGCATGCGGTAACTACGACCAACTCTGGTTAACCACCTCTCTGCGCGGAATGATAATTGGTGAACTAAAAGTCGAGGTGTTGAAACAGGGCGCTCATTCTGGCATGGCCGGGGGTATTGTCGCTTCGAGTTTCAGGATCATGCGGCAAGTGATCTCGAGGCTTGAGGACGAGGCAACCGGCGAAATCACGCCATCATTTCTCAATGAACAGATACCGGAGACCAGACGCAAGGAAGCAATTGCTGCAGGCGAGATACTAAAAGAGTCCTTCTCTGAAATGTACAGCTATGCCGGTCAGGGCAAACCTCTATCTAATGACCCTACCGAGCTGGTATTAAACAACACATGGCTCGCATCACTTGAGGTCACCGGCATTGATGGCATTCCCGATATTCAGGATGCCGGTAACGTCTTACGTCCGTTTACCTGCGCCAAGTTAGCGTTGCGTCTGCCACCGACAACCGATGCTGTGCGAGCGACCCATGAGCTGAGGGAATTATTAACCTCTAATACACCCCATGGCAGTAACATCACATTCACTTCGGACTCTCCTAACCCTGGCTGGCATGCACCCATCACCGTTGACCACCTGGAAAGTTCCATCCAGCAGGCGTCACAGGCTTTCTTCGGGGCGCCTGCCATATCCATGGGTTGTGGTGGCAGCATCCCGTTTATGGAATTCCTTGCGAAAAAATTACCCAACGCGCAGTTTGTTGTGACCGGTGTACTTGGACCTTCATCTAATGCTCACGGACCGAATGAATTTCTGCATATTCCTACGGCAAAGAAAATAACCGCATGTACAGCCAAAATAATCTATGACTGGGGGCTCTTCTTTCTAAAGAAGAAGTCTGGTAGGCCAGAGAATTCCTAGTAAATGATGCAGTCATCCATCGCTGATCTAAACTGTTGCAGGGTAAAAGGTTTCTGCAAAAATTCGATATGTTTTGATTGTAGTTCTCCCGGCTTTATTTTCTGTTTGCTATAGCCACTGACCAGAAGGATTGGCAAATCGAGATCGCGCTCCCTGATCTTATCCGACAGGATATCACCAGCCATCCCAGGCATTGTCAGGTCGATAACGCAGGCGACGATATCCATTTTATTATCTTCATAAATTTCCAGCCCGGCCTCCCCGTCTTCTGCCTCGATCGTCTCAAAGCCCATTGACTCCAGCATACCGCGAAAAATTGTCCGGACGTGGGGTTCATCATCAACAACAAGGACCTTACCACCGGCTTGCCCTGAACCCATCTCATCGATCAGATTCTTTACCTGGCCTTTAAGGACGGCAACTCCCGTAGACGGAAAATAGACCCGGAGGGTCGTGCCACTTCCCAGTTCCGAATCAATACTGATAGCGCCATCGTGAGCCATGACAATGCCATAGACGACCGCCATGCCAAGGCCTCGGCCAGCAAACTTGGTGGTGAAAAAAGGCTCGAACAACCTTGCCTGGTCCTCTTTCGAGATTCCAGTCCCTTCATCTTTGATTTCAATGTAAACGAATTCCCCCTGGGTGAAGGTATCGCTGATATCAAATAATTCACCGGGGTCCTCGCTGAGAATCGCCGTGCCAGTTGAAACATTGACTGCACCCTGAGTTTGATCAGTCATCGACTCACTGGCATTTATCAGTAAATTCATCGTCACCTGATCCAACTGGGTACTGTCAGCTTTTATGACAGGCAAATCATCCTTCAATGAGTAGTTAATCGAAATATTGCTTGGTACTGAGGCCCGCACAAGGCTCTGCATACTCTCAATCTGTTCATTGACATCAACCAGTGATTCAACAAATCGCCCCTTACCTGAGTAGGTCAGCATCTGCGTACAAAGTTCAGCCAACTTGCCTCCAGCGTCGGTCATTCGACCCAGATACTCAACCACAACCGGGTCATCCTCGGACCGCTCTCTAATCAGATCAATATAGCCAAGCACAGGGACCAGTAAATTATTGAAATCATGGGCGACTCCCCCGGCAAGTACACCAAGACTCTCCATTTTTTGCGCGTGTTGAAGCTGCTCTTCTATTCCCTTCTTTGATTCCCTCAACAAATGGCGCTCCGTATCGTCTGAAAAAATATAGAGCAGGCCTGGTTCAGATTCATCACCACTGGGGACGAACGATTTCGAAACAATAATCCATCGGACTTCATCGTCCTGGTTCTTAAGGGAAATATCGAGATTACCCTCTGCTTTTTGCAGCAAGTCCTGATGAGACCCTTCCAACATGTCAAACTGTTCAATCAATGGTTGTCCGAGCAGCTCCTCTTTTGAGCTGGCGAGCAACTTGGCCATTTGACCATTCAAAAATTCTATGTCCCCAGTGTTGCCTACAACACAAACGCCATCCTTCGTCGTTTCAACGATTCGGCGATAATTTTCTTCGCTGGCAATTAGTCTTTGTTCACTGTTCCGTCTTTCTATTTCAGTAGCCGCACGCATGGCAAATAATTCCAGAATCGTCAGCCCGAGTTCCGGCTTCTCGAATGGCTTGACGTCCATTACCGCTAACAACCCAATCCGTTTGCCATCATGACTTAGTAACGGCGTACCGAGGTAGGCATCGACACCGGCTTTCTGCAATTCTTTATCGTTGGGAAACAACTTTGCCACCCCGGTTGGATATGAACATGGCCCTTCCCTAAATATATTTTCACACGGAGTACCTACCAGCGAGTAAGTGAAGTTTTCCCTAAAACCATCTCCCTGCCAAAAGGCAAGTGTATCCACACTTTTATCATCGTCCTCATCCAGCACCGCCAACATCGCAATCTGGGTATCGAGTGCCAGCGCAAGATATCTCGTTAAAGAACGATGAAAATCTTCACCCACATCCTGGGATGTTCCCTCAACAACCAGCCTCAACGCATCCTGCAACCTCCCCCCAGCAGACAGGTCATGGATGATGATTAGCTGCACCGGCGCAGTCTGTGTTCCTGTAATTATTTCTGAACTGACCCTGTGCGCACCCTCACCAAAACCTGTATACATCAAATCTGTACTTTCAGTATTGTGATGCAGAAGCTGGAGCAGGCGCGGGTGACCTCTGAAGAGTTTTTCAGCATCAAGCCCGATGATGGATTCCTCTCCAGGAAACAGTTGTAGCAAGGCGCGGTTACAATCGATCACTCGCTTCAACTCATCCAGTACAAGTATTGCCTCATTCATCTCGGCTACGATGCGATCACGAGCGACTGGCATCAGGTCGCCAAACCTATACCGAAAAACACCAAGGGCGAGAAGCAAGCCACTGCCAATCATCGCAATTGGTGAAAAATCAAAGGGATAATCCGTCAAGCGAAAAACATAAACGATATTGGCGGTCCAGGTGAGGAGTAAGGCGAGAATAATCGAAACGCGCTGTCGGACGTAAAAGTCATTGTTACTGACAGCTGCTGCGATGGATAAACCGGCACCAATCAACATCAAGGTATAGGAATAGACCAGATGAACCCAGAACCCTGGCCCATATTCATTCCTGAATAACGTGAAACCGTTGAATTCAACAATTTCCTTACTACGCCAGAGGAGAGAGTGATAGTCAGAAGTGAACGCCAATGCCACTGTAAAAAGCGGCATGATCAACAGCAACAGATATTTCTTGTTAGCAAGAATTGATAA